>Ga0209347_1006131_pt1 | contig 10910 bp, 9 predicted proteins | sample AutmiccommuBRH23_FD_187382 | JGI IMG/M metagenome (GOLD analysis project Ga0209347, IMG submission 187382) | Deep subsurface microbial communities from Mt. Terri, Switzerland - Autotrophic microbial communities BRH/23 (SPAdes) (version 2) | ecosystem: Environmental > Aquatic > Deep subsurface >...
GACAAAGCCACACAGCGACATAGCCACACAGCGACATAGCCACACAGCGACATAGCCACACAGCGACATAGCCACACAGCGACATTAGCCACACAGCGACATTAGCCACACAGCGACAAAGCGAGCGCGCAGTGCCTTGACAGGATCGTCCCTGTGTCCCTGTGTCGCTGTGTCGCTGTTCCCTGTGTGGCTGTGTGGCTTCGTCCGCGCTGCGTCGCTCCAGCGACATGATCTGCCGTATCGTTAGCAGACAAATTCGAGGAGGACTGGATGCAGCTTGGTAAAGACTCGTGCGCCTGCGGCCACATCATCGATCAGCACGACGGAGGACGCGGCGGTCCGTGCTCCTTCTGCGCGTGCTCTGCGGGCGAGCCCCCGACGGCCTTTCAGGTGGGACTCATTCACTCGCTGCACGAAGTGAGCGTCATGCTCGCGCGGCTCGTGAAGGAAGTGCAGGGAGCGAAGGGGGGGTAGTTCGAGAGATAGGAGCTATAGGAGCTATCACTGCTGTCCAAAACAACTGGCACTGAGCGGCTTCCCCGCCGAGAACTCGCGAGAATCTGAAGATCAGATTGCATTTTGCGGAACCAGACCCCCTCGGCTGCTGTCCAAGAGCGAAAGCTGGGATTCAGGCGGTCCGGAATCGGGTGGCGTGAATGGCTCGTCGAGCCATTTCCATAGATCGCGATATGTGAAGAGGTTGAATCGGATCAAGGCGATCAGATTCGACAGAGACCAGTTCCAGCTCGACCGAAACTGGAGAAACTTCAGCATCAGGATCACGATCAGAGCAGTCCAGATCTGGATGTGGAGCGCATTCTCCGAAGTCCCGACGAACGTCTTGATCCGCAGGTGCTGCTTGAGTGTTTTGAAGAACAGTTCGATCTGCCAGCGTTGCCGATAGATCTCAGCAATCGTCGTCGCTGCGAGATCGAGACGGTTGGTCAGGAAGACGTATTCTTTCCCGTCTACTGCGGTGAACTCGATCCGGCGAAACCGGACAGGCTCGGCATCAACGTCGCGATGCATGGTCTTGAAAGTCACGATCTGGTCGGACCGGACTCCCTTTCCCTTCGGCTCACGGGTCTGGACCACCTCGTATGTGGCGCTGTCTTTCATTCGCGTCACGAAGCCGACGTCGAACAACGTCAGTTCGGTGAACCATAGGTAGTCGTTGTACCCACGATCGAAGACCACAATCGATCCGGCAGGGAACTCGAAGTTCTTCGCAATGTCGATATCCGTGCTCTTCCCATCTGTGATCAGCGCGTAACGCGGCAGATGCCCGTCGTGGTCCAGCAGCAGATGAAGCTTGACGGCACCTTTCGTACGCCGGAACTTGGCCCAGTCGAATACGGATGCGCATAGATCGATCGTGGTCGAGTCGAGCGAAAGCAGCTTGTTCTTGAATTTGAACTTGTGGCCGGGAACAACGGCCTGGCAGCGCTCAAACAGCCGCTGAAAGACCGTTTCGTAAAGTTGCCAAGGCCGGTGCGCGTTCGCATACGCCAGCGTCGAACGCTTCGGCGCTGTCGTCACTCCGAGGTGTTGAAGGCGCCCTTCAGTGCTCACCAGCCCCTGCTCAATTTCTCGCAGAGACTGGGCTCTGCCGAGCTGGCAAAACACCATGGCAACCAACTGCGACCATGAGGTGAACCCCTTCGCATTCCGCTCTGACCCGTGCTTCCGAGCAAGCTCTTCGAATTCGTTCCTCGGAATCAGCTTGAGAATCTGTTGGAAAACATTGCAGAATCGCTGCACCGCCGGGCACCTCCCTGTTTCGAGCTTCGATAACCCGATTCTACGGAGACTCGGCGGTACTTCGTTCTCATTCAGCCAAAGCTATTTTGGACAGGAGTGATAGCTCCTATAGCTCCTATTCAACTCCCCCGAAAATGCACCGGACGACCAACCTCGGCCGCCCGGTGCTTCAAGCCCTACGGCTTCGCGAACGCGTTTGCGTCCACGGCCGGGTTCACTTCGATGTTGGCCAGGGTCACGCTCGCCATCGGCTGACCGTCGCGGGTCATCGAGCTGGCGGTCGGGAGGTTCAGCGCGCCGAAGTTCCGCCACTCGGAGTATTCGGTCACGACGTCTCCCGGCATCGGCCCGCCGGAGCGCGACACGCTGCGGAGCAGACGGCCGGTCGCCGGATCGAGATACCACTTCGTGCTCGCGCCATCGGCGTTGATCGCGACGATCTGCGCCTCGACGTCGCCGATCTTCTCGCTGCCGGCGGCGACGAACGTGTACTTCGGGCTTCCGATGTTCTTCAGCACCGCGAGGTACTCGCCCTTCGCATCGGCGAGCATCGCGTCGCGCTGCGAGCCGGGGATGTCCTGCGAGCCCATCGGCGAGAGCATGAACGCGGCTTCCGGCGTCACGACCTGCGTGATGACGCCCATCGGCAGAGTCATCTCAGTCCGCGTGGACAGCGGATAGAGCGTCAGGAGTTTGACGTCGGCCTGCATGTCGCCCTGCGGGGTCTTGAGGACCATCTGACCGGTGCGCAGGACGGCGTTGATCGCGTCGATGTTCGCGCGGCCGCCGGCGAAAGCGACCGCCTTTTCCATCAGCGCGAGGCCGGCCGCATCGCTTGCCGTCGCCGCGGGCTTCTTCTCGCCTGCGTCAGCAGCAGGAATCGTGATGTCGATCGGCGTGACGGTGCCGAGGGTGGTGAGAGGCTTCTCGAACTTCGCGGAGTTGCCGACGACGAGGATCGCGAGCTTGTCGGGATGGATGTACTGCTTTGCCACCCGCGAGATGTCCTCGGCGGTGACCTTCTCGATCATCGACGGGTACTTCGTGAAGTAGTCGGCAGGGAAGCCGTAGAACTCGAGCAGCACGCGCTGGTTGAGCGCTTTCGCTCGCGTGTCCATCGTGAAGACGTACGCGTTGAGGATCGAGTCCTTCGCCTGCGCGAGCTCGGGCGGCGTGACCGGTTCGGCGGTGAGGTTGGTGATCTCCGTCTTCAGCGCGTCGATCGACTCGAGCGTCGTCTCGCTCTTGGTCGCCATCTGGACGCGGAAGAGACCCGGGTGATCCCAGTTGGCGCCGATGCCGCCGCCGACGCCGTACGTCAGACCGCGTTCGGAGCGAAGGCGCTGCATGAGACGGCCGGAGAATCCACCGCTGAAGATCTCGTTCATCACGGCAGCCGCGTAGTAGTCGGGATTGTTGCGCTCGATGCCGGGGTGGACGAGGGCGATGTTCGCCTGCGTGACGTCGTCTTTCTCGACGAGATAGACGCCGGGAGTCGCGGGCGTGATCGCTGCGTCGGGCTTCGCGACCTGCGGCCCGCGCGGCCACTTCTCGAAGGCGGTGCGCAGCGTCTTCTCGAGCTTCGCCGCGTCGAAGTCGCCGATGAAGGAGACGATGATGTTGTTCGGATGAACGGTGCGCTTGTGGAACGCGAGCAGGTCGTCGCGCGTGATCGACGCGATCGTCGCGTACTCCGGCTGGCGCGTGTACGGCGAGTTGGCGCCGTAGCCGAGCTTCTGCAGCTCACGCGAGAGGATCGTGTTCGGCTGATCGTTCCGGCGCGAGATGACGGTGTTCGCCTGCGTCTTCGCCAGATCGATCTTGTCCTGGCGGAACGCGGGGTTGCGCATCACGTCGACCCAGATCGGGAAGACGGCGTCGAAGTCGCCCTTGAGGATATCCATCGAGACGGACGTCGAGTCGACGTCGCCGCCGGTTTCGACGGTCGCGGCGCGCGCCTCGAGGAACTCGTCGAGCTGGTCGCCGGTCTGCTTTTCGGTGCCGCCGGTGCGCCAGGCGCCGGTGTAGATCGACATCAGCCCGGCCTTATCGGCCGCGACGTCACGCTCGCCGCCACGAATCGTGGCAGTGCCGCGAATGAGAGGGAGCTCGCGATCCTCCTGAAGGAAGATCACCATGCCGTTGGAGAGCTCGATGCGCTTCGGCTGCGGCATCGAGAAGCTGCGCAGCGGCGGCGTTTTGATGTCCTTGTAATTGTCGACCTGCGCGAAAGCGCTCGTGACGAAGGTCAGGAGCGTGGCGAGGACGACTGCGAATCGGGTCCTGCTCATTTCGCGTCTCCTTTCGCAACCGACTCCAGCTTGCCGACGGTGCGGTTCGAGTGGACGAACGTTTCGGCGGCGACGCGGCGGATGTCGGCGGGAGTGACGGCGTCGATTTCCTCGACCTCGCGGAAGAGCTCACGCCAGTCGCCGTACATCGTCTGGTAGATGGCGAACTGCAGCGCGAGTCCCGAGTTGTTGCCGAGCTCGCGGATCAGGTCCGCCTTGACGCGCGTCTTGACCGACTTGAGCTCGTCGGCCGGCACGTCTTCGTTCTTCAGGCGCTCGAGCTCCTTGCGGACACCCTCTGCGATCTCGTCAGGGGTGTGGCCGGGAGTGGTGACGCCGAGGAAGGTGAAGAGGTTGGGGTACTTCTCGCCGGGGAACCCGTTGAAGCCGCCCGCCTGCGCCGCGATCTTCTGGTCGCGGACGAGCGAGCGGTAGAGGCGCGAGGTGCGGCCGCTCGAGAGCAGCATCGAGATCACGTCGTACGTCGCGTCATCGGGATGCGTGGCGGCGGGGCGGTGGTAACCCTCGAGGTAGAACGGCTGCGCGGTCTCGCGCAGCGTCACGACGCGCTCGGCCTTCTGCTGCGGCTCGGCCGTGCGGAGGACCGGCGGCTCGGGCGCCTTCGGCAGGCGGCCGAAGTACTTCTCGATCATCGGCCAGGCTTCCTTCGGATTCACGTCGCCGACGATTGCGACGACCATGTTCGACGGGACGTAGTAGGTCCGCGCGAAACGATCGGCGTCGGTCGCCGAAAACGAAGCAAGGTCCGAAGGCCAGCCGACGGTCGGCTGTCCGTACGGGTGCGCGATGAACGCGGTCGAGAGGAACTCTTCGACGAGGCGGCCGATCGGGCTCGACTCGGTGCGCATGCGGCGCTCTTCGACGACGACGTCGCGCTCTTTGTAGAACTGGCGATAGACCGGATGACGGAAACGCTCGGACTCGAGGTAAGCCCAGAGCTCGAAGCGGTTCGACGGCATCGAGAAGAAGTAGCCGGTGATGTCGGAGCTCGTGAAGGCGTTCATGCCGACGCCACCCGAGCGGTCGACGATCTCGGAGAACTCGTCGCCCTTCGCGAACGAATCGGCCTTCGCGATCGCGTCCTTCCAGGCTTTCTCGAGCTCGGCGACCTTCGCTTCGTCGCGGCCGGTCATGGCGCGGCGGGCGCGGTCATACGCGACGTACGTCGCTTCGACCTCGGCGAGTGCGGCCTTCTCGGCTTCCCAGTTCGTGGTGCCGATCCGGTCCGAGCCCTTGAAGGCCATGTGCTCGAACATGTGCGCAAGGCCGGTGATCCCGGGGACTTCCTGCGCCGAGCCGGCGTTGACGATGGTGGCGTACGAGAAGACGGGTGCGTCGTGTCTCTCGACGATGATGACGGTGAGACCGTTGGCGAGCTTGCGTGTCGTGGTTCGTTTTTCGAACGACGCCAGGTCCTGCGCCATAGTGGCGGACCCGAGCGTCAGCACGACGAGCAGCAGGCACATCCGGACAGCGATTGCTCTCATCGATTTCCTCCTGAGTGAGTGATGGACCGCGGAAAATGCAGGGCCATTGTATGTGGTGGGGGAGCGGAGTGGCGCAGTGGCGCAGGTGCGCAGATGCGCGGATGCGAGAGATGCGCAGGCCGTGGAGCGGTGGAGTAGTGGAGCGGTGGAGCGGGTGGAGCAGTGGAGTGAATGCACCCGGGGACACGGGCTCGTCCTGGTTCGCGGCGCTCGCGGTGCGGTGTCCCCTCTCCCCGCGTGCGGGGAGAGGGTTAGGGTGAGGGGCAGGTCCCAAGGCGAACGGTGGCCGTCGGCTCTCTGCGCGACCGCGCCATCTCCGCACTGCGCCGTTCTGCCACTACGCTTACTGCGCCCTTACATTCCCCGGCGGGAACCCGATGCTCAGCCTGACGGCCGAGTACTCAGCGGGCACACCCCCGTCGCGCCGACGGATCGTCAAAGGCGCTTCGACCAGTGCTTCGTAGCTCGCCGGCAGATCTTCAGCACGTGACGCCGCGAAGAGCGTGATGATCGGCGGCTCGCCTTCCTTGAAGACGATGTCGCGACGGCGCACGAGTTTCAGGCCTGCATTGCGGACTCCGTCGAGAGCCCGATCCATCTGGTTCGTCGGAAAGACGAACGCGAACAGGCCGCCGGGAGCGAGGATGCGCGCCGCGGTTTGCGCGTAGTCGGCAACCGATCCGCGAATCTCGATTCGCGCCGGCACCGCCTGATCGTGTTCCGCGCGCGTGGCCGTGCCCTCGGGAAAATAGGGAGGCGAGCCGGTGACGAGATCGAACGGCTCTTCGTTCGCGAGGATCGACTCGTCGCGCAGGTCGCCGTGATACAGCGTGAAGCGCGACTCGAGGCCGTTGTAGCGCATCGTCTTCCGCGCGAGCCGGATCGAGATCTCCTGCGCTTCGACCGTGCAGAACGTCGCGCCCTGCAGCCGCCACGCGGAGATCAGCGCGACCGAGCCGATGCCCGAGCCGATGTCGGCCGCGCGGCGGACGCTCGGCGCGTGCGTCGTGCCGTACCACGCGGTCAGCACGTCATCGGTCGAGTAGCGGTGTCCCTTCGCGTACTGAAAGATGCGGTAGTGCCCGCAGATGAAGTCGAGTGTCTCGCCTTCTTCCAGTTCGACCCCACCCGGCGGAACCGGTCCGGTGCGTCGCCAGCCGCGGTAGTAGTTCGGATCATCCATTGCGCGCGCTAGAGTAATGGAGCCATGGCGAATTCGAAGCTGGTGTGGACGAGCGATCCGGAACAGGCGAAGAAGCTCCGCGAGAGCGGCGCACTCGAAGAGCGGCGCGACGCCGATGCCGCGAAGCAGACGATCCGCGTGGTGCTCGACAAGAAGCGGCGCGCAGGCAAGAGCGTCACAGTCGCGAGCGGGTTCCAGCACACGGCGGAGTCACTCGCGGCGCTCGCGCAGACGCTCAAGAAAAAGTGTGGAAGCGGCGGAACGGCGAAGGACTCGGAGATCGAGATCCAGGGCGATCACGTCGAACGAATCAAAGCCGAGCTGACGAAGCTCGGTTATCGCGTCCGATAGCTGCGGCGGCTCCAGGTCGATCGGAAGTTCTCACGGATCGTGACGAACAGCGTCCAGCCGACGGCCGCGAAGAGCGCCCAGACCCAGAAGGATCCGAACACCGCGGCCGTGAAGGTGAGCGCGATCAGCACCAGGAGGCGCATCAGGTCATTGAAGGGGTTCTGCACGATTGCGTCATTCTTGCGTCATTGAAACGAAAAAGCAACAGTTGGGGTTGGGGTCCCATCCATTTCTGACGGGGGGAGGGAGGGGGGCGACAGGACGTATAGGACCTATAGGACCTATGGGACCTATGGGACGAGATCTCCCAATCCCGTCATCCTGAGCGTCAGCGAAGGATCTCCGAATTCCAAAATCGTGCCTTCGGCCTCCGTGGCGCGTGCCTGAAATTCTGAGATCCTTCGCTGACGCTCAGGATGACGGAAGGAGCTCCGTAGCGTCGTCCCGTCCGTCCCATGTTGTCTCACTCCCGCAAAACCAAAAAAGGCCGGCGTCCTCCGCCGGCCTTTTGTTTGAAGAGAAGAAGAAACGCTAGGTCGATTCCGGCACGACCGGAACCGGAGCCTTCTCGGTCGCCGCCGAGACGTCGTACGAGCGGCCGGTAAGCAGGCCGACGATGAACCAGGCGAGCATCAGCGCGCCGATCGCGAAGACCGTGTCGCCGATCGCGCGGAACCAGCGGAGGTTCTGCATCAGGGGCGTCTGGAGGAACTCCGCGGAGCGGGCCCACCACACGCCGGTGCCGATCGCCGCATTCGCCTGCAGGATGCCGATCGGCAGCATGCTGAGCGCGACCATCAGGACCAGGCCGATGTTGATGAACCAGAACGCGAGCGCGACCGGCTTCTCCTTCCACTGCAGCCCCGGGCGGAACGCGCGGAGGCAGAACAGCGTCAGGCCGAGGCCGAGCATGCCGTACACGCCGAAGAGAGCGGTGTGGCCGTGGACCGGCGTCAGGTTGAGGCCCTGCATGTAGTAGAGAGCGATCGGCGGGTTGATGAGGAAGCCGAACACGCCGGCGCCGACCAGGTTCCAGAACGCGACTGCGACGAAGAAGTAGATCGGCCACTTGTACGACGTGACCCAGCGCGAGCGTTTCGTGCCGCGCGAGAGCTTGAGGTTCTCGTACGCCTCGTAACCGACGAGACAGAGCGGCACGATCTCGAGCGCGCTGAAGACAGAGCCGAGCGCGAGGATCGAAGCCGGCATGCCGGTGAAGTAGAGGTGGTGGAACGTGCCGATGATGCCGCCGCCGAGGAAGATGATCGTCGAGAAGAGGACGGCCTTCGTCGCCGACTCGACGTTGACGAGTTTGAGGCGCGTGAAGAGGAACGCGATGACCACCGTCGCGAAGACCTCGAAGAAGCCCTCGACCCACAGGTGGACGACCCACCAGCGCCAGTACTCGGCAACCGCGATGTGCGAGCGCTCGCCGTACATGAGGCCCGCGGCGTAGAACATCGGGATCGCGATCGACGCGACCGTGAAGAGCATCAGCAGCGAGCGGGAGGAGTCACGCCGCGCGAGCGCCGGCTTGATGCCGCGCCACATCAGCCACAGCCAGAAGCTGAGACCGATGAACAGCAGGATCTGCCACACGCGACCGAGGTCGACGTACTCGTAACCCTGCGAGCCGAACCAGAACCAGAGGCTGCCGAGCTTCTGCTTGATGCCGAGCCATTCGCCGGTCATCGAGCCGAGAACGACGAACACGACAGCGCCGAACAGCACGTTGACGCCGAGACGCTGCCCCTTCGGCTCTTTGCCCGCGAGCGCCGGCACGATGTAGAGACCGGTCGCGAGCCACGTCGTCGCGATCCAGAAGATGCCGAGCTGCAGGTGCCAGGTGCGCGCGATCGAGTAGGGAAGGATCTGATCGAGCGGGATGCCGAAGAACGCGCTTCCTTCGACGCCGTAGTGCGCGACGATCGCGCCGAGTCCGATCTGGAGCACCCAGAGCGCCGCGGCGGTGAGGAAGAACTTGATGGTGGCTTTCTGCGACGGCGTCGGCGCCGCGCCGAGAAGCGGATCGTTCTGCGGGAACTCTTCGTCTTCGACGTGGCGGTCGTGCTTCGCCGCGTACCACCAGACGAGCGCGCCGATGCCGGCGATCAGGAGGATCACGCTGATGATCGACCACATGACGGCGCCGGTCGTCGGACGGAGACCGATGAGCGGCTCGTGCGGCCAGTTCTGCGTGTACGTGTCGACGTCACCGGGGCGGTTCGTCGAGGACGACCAGGCGGTCCACCAGTAGAACGCGACCATCTCGCGGAGCTTCGTCTGATCGGTGAGCGTGCCGCGGGGAATCGCGTACTCCTCGCGTCCCGCCGCGAAGATGCTCGAGTAGTGCGAGGTCAGCTGATGGAACGCCGCCTCGCGCTCCGGCGTGATCGTGATCGTGCCGGTTTCCTTGTCGTAGGTGTTCGTGCGCATCGCCTGTTCGAGGCGCGCGCGCAGGGCTGCCTGCTGTTCGACCGAGGCGTTCTCGTAGCCCCAGCCGTTGAGCATGATGGTCAGCTCACGATGCAGGTAATCGGCCGTCCAGTCGGGCGCGACGTAGGCGCCGTGACCCCAGATCGAGCCGATCTCCTGACCGCCGAGTGACTGCCAGACGTTCTGGCCATTCTGAATCTCTTCGCCCGTGAACAGCAGCGTCCCTTCGGTCGTCACGACTTTCGAAGGAATGGGAGGCGCGGACTGGATTCCCTTGTACCCGGCGATGCCGAGAACGAGAAACGAGGAGAAAACGACCACACCGAGGGCGATCCACAACTTGCGGTATTGCATGCGACTGCCTTTCTGTGAAGGTGGAGTTACGGCAGATGCGATTGGAATTGCGGCGGGCCTGCCTGCAGGACAGCTCCCGTGTTCTGCGCGTCAGATTAGGACTGCGCCGGAAGCCTTCACATGATGGAAGTCATATGGATCGGAAAGTCGTCGAGTCGTCGAGTCGTCAAGTCGTCAAGGAGCCACCGCCCGCTCGGAGGATGGCGGGCGGCTGGACCTGACGAAGAGGACCTTTCATGGCTTCGTGGGTTCTTCCTTTTCACCACAGAGGCACAGAGGACACGGAGGAAGCACGGAGGGTTTGAATTCCTCTGTGCAACCTCTGTGTCCTCTGTGCCTCTGTGGTGAAAAAAAGAGTTCGCGCTTCGGGATGACGCCGGCGCGCCAGTGACAGGCCCGCGTTTCCCCCCTGACCGTGAATGATCCGGGAGGGGAGGTTGGGGGGGGCCCAATAGGTCCTATTGGTCCTATTGGTAGGTCCTATCGGGAAGGCCTGTCGTCACGGGTTCCGCAGCGGGTCTTTCCGCCGGTCAGCGGGGTCGTCTTCGTCCCAGAAGAGCTCTTCGCCGCTGTCGACGATCGTGTCGTCTTCGTCTTCGAGCTCGGTTCCGACCGGGGTGACTTCTTCTTCGTCGAGCTCGGGATCCAGGTCAGGATTCTTCGTGCTGAGCATGCCCATCCTGATGTGCAAGGGCATTGCCCGCCTCGGAGTCGACCAGTCGACGAGTCTACGGGTCGACAAGGAGCCCCCCGCACGACCCGGTCAGAGGCGCGCGCGCCGCGGGGCGGGAGTGCCTCGTCGACTCGTAGACTCGTAGACTCGTCGACTTCAAATGGGCTTCCATGGAATGGAACGCTCTGCATGCAGATTGAAGGACGTCTGTCGTGACGAAGATCAGCCGGCGAGTCCTGTTGTTGATGTTCATCGCCGCCGGACTCGTGTCGGGCGTCGCCGCGACGCTGTTTCACGAGTGGGTGACCCTGAGCCGCGAACTGCTGCTCGAGCGCGCCCTCCGCACGACCGGC
>Ga0209347_1006133_pt1 | contig 10908 bp, 5 predicted proteins | sample AutmiccommuBRH23_FD_187382 | JGI IMG/M metagenome (GOLD analysis project Ga0209347, IMG submission 187382) | Deep subsurface microbial communities from Mt. Terri, Switzerland - Autotrophic microbial communities BRH/23 (SPAdes) (version 2) | ecosystem: Environmental > Aquatic > Deep subsurface >...
CCATCGAGTACTCCACCGACGGCGTCTCCTGGACCGTACTGGAGAACGTACCCCAATTCACCCAGGCCAGCGGTCTGGAGCCCTGTGCGGCCGACACCATCGATTTCGGCGGCGTCGTCGCCAAGTACGTCAAACTGACGATCACCACCAACTGGGGCGGCTTTTCGCCCGCGGTCTGCCTGAGCGAAGTGAAATTCTACCAGATCCCGGTGCAGGCCCGAGAGCCCCAGCCGGCCGACGACGCCACGGACGTCGCGCTCGACGCCCAGATGAACTGGCGGCCCGGCCGCGAGGCGACCTCGCACCAGGTTTTCTTCGCCACCGACAGCAACGCCGTCGCCGAGGGTCTGGCTCCGGCCAGCACCGTGACCGATCACCGCTACACGCCGGCCCCGATGGACTTCGGGACCACGTACTACTGGAAGGTCGATGAGATCGGCGCGTCCGGCACGTACGAAGGCGACCTGTGGAGCTTCACCAGCCGGGAGTTTGCCCTGATCGAGGACTTCGAGAGCTACAACGACGACGACAACTGCATCTTCGACACCTGGCTCGATGGCTACGACGGCAGCAGCGGCTCGATCGTCGGGTACATGGATTCCGCCAACGGCACGTTCGGCGAGACCACCATCCTCCACGGCGGCGCCCAGTCGATGCCCCTGGCGTATGACAACAGCGGACCGGCGTTCTTCAGTGAGACGACGCGGGAGTTCAACCCGGCCCAGAACTGGACCGGCTCGGGCGCAACCGAACTGTGCGTCTGGACCCGCGGCTACCCGGCCCTGGCCCCCGTGGCCGTGACGGAAACCGCCGGCAAGATGACCTTGACCGGCTCGGGCAGGGACATCTGGGACAACGACGACCAGTTCACCTACGCCTTCAAGACCCTCACCGGCGACGGCACCCTGGTCGCCCGCGTGGTCAGCACCGGCACCGGCACCAGCACCTGGGGCAAGGGCGGCGTGATGATTCGCGACAGCCTCCACGGCAACTCGGCCCATGCCATGATGGCCATCACCACCCCCGGCGTCAACGGCGCCAGCTTCCAGTACCGCGATACCACAGGCGGCACTTCGGCCGGTACCGACAGCGGCGCGGTGGTCACCGTTCCGGCTTGGGTCAAGATCGAACGTTCCGGCGACACCTTCAACGGCTACACCTCCGCCGACGGCAAGGCCTGGACGATCGTCAGTTCGGCGACCATCGTAATGGAAGCCCCCGTCCAGATCGGTCTGTGCGTCACCTCGCACGCCGTCGGCGAGGAGCGGACCTTCCAGTTCGAGAGCATCGCCACGACGGGCGCCGTGACAGGCGCCTGGCAGGGCGTCGCCATCAGCAGCCCCTTGCACAACGATCCGGTGGATATGTACCTGACCGTTGAGGACAGCACGGGCAAGAAGGCCACCGCCACCAGCGCCACGGCGGTCACCGCGGCCGACTGGACTCGCTGGACGATTCCGATGAGCGACCTGGCCCCGGTGAGTTTCAGCAAGGTCAAGAAGCTGACCCTCGGCGTGGGAACCAAGGGCGCCTCGACCCCCGGCCCGGCCGGCATGGTCTTCATCGACGACATCGGCTTCGGCACCTCGGCAACACAGGAATAGTGCTTCAGCAGAAGCCGGAAGAGACGACAGCCCCAAAGCTGTCGGATCGATGATGTATGTTCAAAGGGCCTATGCCTTCCCAGGCATAGGCCCTTTCTCTTTGCGTGATCGACCTGCGGTCGTGGCACTCGCACCATCTCAGGATGGTGAGCTGCGGGAGCAAGACGTCGATCTTGGGTGCCACGGTCAAACTCGTTTGACCGTGCTCTATCGAATGGTCCTGCCTATCCGAAGGACACAGCCAAACAAGTTTGGCCGTGGCACCCCACTCACCAGATTCGAGTGGACGGTGTACTATGCACACCAGGGGCGGGGTCGCTTGATCTCGCCGGCCAGGACGTCCCGGGCGATGATCGCGTCCTCGCGAACCTGGAAATCGAACATACCGACGCACAGGAAGTCCGCGCCGCCCTCGAAGGCGAACTGGAAACCGGCCTTGGGCCGGACCGCCCCGGCCGCAAGGACCTTGAACGCAATCCAGGGCTCCGAGAGCCCCTTCATGTACTCGATAGTCTCCTGCGGATTGCGACAGTACATATTGTCGTGGAACCCGCCGTGCTCGTTGACGTTGGGCCCGACCACATCGAATTCCTTGCGGTTCTCCGCGGGCGTTGCGGACCAGTAGTTGTCCGGGTGGATGGTCTTGACCCAGAAGTCCGGCTTGAAACCCGCCTTGACGCACGCCTTGACGGTTTCGAGGTCGTGGGCCCCGAGCCCGGCGGGCACCTTGAATTCCCGCATGTAGTCCAGGGCCTCGCCGATGGCCGCGACTTTGCCGTCCCGCACGGCCTGATCCGCGATGCCGCCCTGCACGTAGACCGCGTGGGCGCCGCTATCGACCGAGCGTTTGATGCCCTCCTGGATATCCTTGCCCGCGGCACAGTCGGAGAACCACTGGATCTTGCCGCCCCGCTCGTTCCAGTAGCGATTGATCACCTTGTCGGAGACGGGGTTCGTCAGGACCGCATTGATCCCCATCTCCTCGGCCAGTTCGAACGTCTGGAAGATCTTCTCGTCGGTGTGATAGTTCTTGACCAGCGAGGAGACGTAGATCAGGTCCCGGCTGTGGGCCCAGCCGCCGATCAGGTTGCCGCCGCAGAAGATCCGGCTGACCTTGAGATTCCTGATCTGCCCATAGGGCATCTTCGCATCGCCGGCCGGGGGCTTGGTCTCGCCGGCCTTGCCGCCTTCGGAGGCCTTGGCGAGCAGGTTCTGCTCCTCGAAGCTGTGCAGCCCCAGAGCCACACCCGCGGAGGTCGCCACCGATTTCTTGATGAAGCCACGCCGATCGACTTGGTTCTCAGCCATAGCGCCGTACCCCTCTTGAGAACATGTGAAAGAAAACGCACTCTACCGCGTCAGCCGCCGCACGATGGCGGATCATATTCCCAAGATACCGGCCTTGGGCGCCACGGTCAAACTTGTTTGACTGGGCTCCTTCGGTCGTCTTGACCATCGCAAGGACACAGCCAAAACAAGTTTGGCCGTGCCACCCCACTCATCAGATCAGAATGGTCGATGTACTACGCCCGCCAGGGCCGCTGCCTGGCGAGATCGCCGGTCAGGGTATTCTTGGCGATGATCACATCCTCGCGAACCTGGAAATCGAACATGCCCACACAGGCGAAATCGGCCCCGTTGCCAAACGCATGTTTGAACCCGTCGCTCGGTTCGATCGCGCCGGCGGCCAGGACCTTGTAGGCGATCCAGGGCTTCTCGACCGTCCGCATGAACTCGGCGGTTTTGTCCGGATCGATATCCCAGTAGTTGTCGATGTTGTAGTTGTCGATCACGTCCTTGGTCTGATCGGGCCGCCGCTTGGACCAGTAGTTCGTGCTGTGATGGGTCTTCATGTAGAAATCGACCGGCAGCTTCGCCTCCTCGCAAGCCACGATCGTGCCGAGGTTGTGCCCGCCGACGCCGGTGATGACGCCGTGGTCCTTGACGACGTCGAGGAACTTGCCGATCAGATCGACCTTGCCCGCCCGCGACCACTCATCGCCGACGTTGCCGATCAGATACGCCCCGGTCGCCCCGCCGTCGATGGCCTTCTTGACGTCGGTCTCCAGGTCCTTCTCGTTGGGCACGCACTGGGCCAGCCACTGGATCTTGCCACCCCGCTCATCCCAGTATTTCCGCAGCACAGGCAGCGAACTGGTGCCCGCGTTGATCGTGTTGACGCCGTTCTCCTCGCAGATTTCGAGCGTCTCGAAGATCTTCTCATCCGAAAAATACTGCTTCAGCAGCGAGGAAACATAGACGAGATCCCGGCTGTGAGCATAGCCGCCGATCAGGTTGCCTCCGCAGATAAGCCGGCTGATGGTTACATCGCCGATCTTGCCCATCGGCAGACCTTCGACGCCCTGCCCCGTCGGACGCTTGGCCGCAGTGCCCTTCGCCGCCCCCAAAAGGGCCTTTTCCTCAAGACTGAGGGCCGACAAAGCCACCGCCGAACCCATCAGAGAGCTTTTCAGAAATTCACGCCGATCCACGTTTCCTGACATGTGCTGCCTTCCCAATCCCAAAAACGCTTCATAACTCGCGGGAACCACCCCGATAACAGGTCCATCTTACCACTCCGCAGCCCCATTTACCAACGAAAACCGCCCCGGCTCGCAGTCCCGGCGGGAGAAAGTGTGAGGCCGGAGCACCCCACGCCCAGCCCCTTTTCGCTTGCTCCTGGAACTCCAAACGAAGCCAATTGGCTTCGTTTTGCAGAATCGCTCACCACAGAGAGGCACAGAGGACACTGATCCGTATTACTTCGCGGCCGCGGGTCGGGGGCAGGCGGCGACGAAAGCGAGAGCCTTTTCCATGAAGATCTCGCCCGTCATCTCGCCCAGACAGGTCCGCGTGATGTAGTTGTATCGCTCGAAGCTGTTCCAATCGACCTTGGCGAGGATGTAGCCAAAGGCGTCGTTCGTCAAGCCCAGCAGCAGCGTGTGCTCGGCGGGCATGTTTCGCTTGAGATAGTAACCGATGTTCGGCAGGGCCTCGCCGGGGATCGTGAGCATCTGAGCGTTGCCGAGGTTCACAACGTTGACCTGGCTCGCTACCCGGCCGTCCGGGCTCAGTTGGAAGCCCAAAGGCGAGAGCTTTACCACCGTCCGAAGCATCTCGTTGTCCACGGGGAACTCCACCGGTGTGCTGCCGCAGAATAGTGCCGGATTCTCCTGGATCGGGGCATCGGCGACGATCCGAAGGGCTTCGTCGGCCAGCAGGGTCCCGATTCGGATGCACTCGTCCCAGGTCTGGATGTCCTTGCCGTCGGGACCCCGACAGTCGGCGGTCACCATGCCCCCTTGGGCGCCGTTCAGAAAGATCCCCTGGCCCGCGCCTCGCTCCCGGATGCGGTCGTAGAGCGGCCCGACAAAATCCGGGCACAGGATCCCCTGGTCGGAGCCGATTACCTCCGGGTGGCAAGCATAGTTGACGAGGGTCGCCGCCGGCTTGCCCGCGGTATCGAGGATCTGGATGACGCTGCATCGCGGATCGTATAGCCGCTCCGCATAGTAGTTGTAGGCGATCTTGCCCCGGGCCGGCCCGGTGGCGATCTTCACCCTCGCCGGCTCCAGGCGGGCCACGGCTTCATTGATCGCCTCGGCCAGTTTCACGCAGACGCCGTCGAGGTATGCGAGGTCGGCGGTCGTCCGGCCGGTCTGGTCGGGGAAGCCGTAGCAGTCCGGGGCGCTGTGGGTGTGCGTCGCGCCGATGAGGATGTTCTGCGCCGGGATGCCCGAGACCCTGCCGCGAACCTTGTCGCACAGTACGCCGGGGAACCCGAGGAAATCCGTGCTGCAGATCGCGACCCGCGTCCCGTCATTGTCCAGCACGAGAGCCCGGACGGTCAACTGGCCGATCTTGCGCGTCGTCGGGTTGGAGGGCCCCACCCCGCCGGAGACGGGCAGCATCTTCTCAGGCGTCACGTCCCGCACGGCAACGCCCGCCCGAAAGGCCCCGAGGGCAGGCCCCTGGCTCGGAAGGGACAGCCATATCGCCAATGCCAACAAGGTCACGCTCACACGAATCCAGCGTCTGTTCATGTCCGGTTCCTCCCGTTCGCAGTGACGCCGTCAGGCGTTTCTTGTATACCCCTGGTATTGAAGGCCCTAAGGTTATCGTGTAAGATGGCCGCCGGTGTCAAGATCCGAAACCCAACGTGGCACGGGCATCCTGCCCGTGATCCGGCCTCTCTGGGCAGGACGCCCACGCTACTTTAGGACTGGACGTTTGCAGAATGGCCATTTTGCAGAAGTCCAGTTAGGAGACAGTATGGCACATCGCATCGGCATGACGCGCAGGGCATTTCTTCGTGGCACGGCTTCGGCCGTGGCCGTCCCGTATCTGGTTGGTTCCTCAGCGCTTGGCGGCAACGGCCGGTCGGCGCCCAGCGAGCGCGTGAACATGGGCTTCATCGGCCTGGGCGGACAAGGGAGCGGCCATCTCATGGGCGGGGCCTGGACGTATGTGCCGGGCGGATATGTCGCCCGGGACGACGTGCATGTGATGGCGGTCTGCGACGTGCGCCGCGAACAACGAAACCACGCATGGCAGCGGTGCAATCAGGTATACGCCGAACGGTTCGGCAAGCCGGGCTATGACGGCGTAAAGGCGTACAACGATTTCCGCGAGGTACTCGCACGCACCGATATCGACGCCGTGCTGCTGGCGCTGCCGTATCATTGGGCGGCGCCCATGTCGATCATGGCGATGCGATCCGGCAAGGACGTCTACTGCGAGAAGCCGGTCGCCATCACGGTGGAACAGTCACAAGTCGTGGTCGAGACGGCCCGTCGCTACGGGCGGATTTACCAGGCGGGGACGCAGCAGCGATCCGAATACGACGGCAAGTTCCGCCAGGCGTGCGAACTCATCCGCAACGGGCGGATCGGCCAACTCAAGGAAGTGTATGCCTACCGCGAGCCCGGGGCGTTCGTGCCGAGCGCGTGGACCTCGGATCACTCCGTGCCCGTGCCGGACGGATTCGATTGGGACCTGTGGCTCGGGCCGCTGCCGTGGCGGCCGTTCAGCGGAGAGGCGGGCCACGCGCTGTCCGGCCTGTTCGTCGGCGACGTGAACTGGAGCCCGCACCACTACGACATCATTCAGTGGACGGTCAACCCGGATGTCACGGCGCCGATCGACGTGAAATACCGCAATGGCAGCATCGATTACCATTACGGCAACGGCGTGGTCGTCCATTCCGGCGCCTATCCCGGCGAGGCGGTCGGCCCGGAGGGCGGAGCCTGCTTCGTGGGCACGACGGGCCGCATCGCGGTGGACCGCAGCAACATCGTCTCCTATCCGGCGACTGTGCTCCGGGAGCCACTGCTGCCCGACGACGAGCGGGTCTATCATGCGGACAGCCACTCCGGGAACTTCCTGGAATGCATCCGCACCCGCAAGGCGACGATCTGCAATCCGGAAGTCGCCGCCTACACCATCAATGCCATCTTGATCGGCGGCATCTCCCTGGCCCTGAAGCGCGATCTTCGCTGGGACCCGGTGAAGCTGCAATTTGCAGGGGACGACATGGCGAATCGGTTGCTCTCGTACTCGCCGCGACCGCCGTGGATCCTGTGACACACCGAGAAAGGAATCGATCATCTTGCAGCACGAAAGGTGGCTCATGAAGAACAACTTACTCAACCCGATACTCTTTGCCGGACTCATTCTATTCGCGGCCTGCACTGCCGGGGCTGCCACGGAACAAGACCTCATCGCCGTTCTGCAATCCAACGCCGGCGTAGTCGAGAAATGTGCCGCGTGCCAGCAGTTGAGAATCTGCGGCACGACGGAATCCATCGCGGCGCTTGCCGCTGTGCTGGGCGACGAACGGGTGGGCCATGCCGCGCGTTACGCGCTAGAAGGCATGCCGTATCCCGAAGCGAGCGCGGCCCTGCGCGAAGCGATCGGAAAGACCTCCGGGGCGGTCAAAGCAGGTCTGATCGATTCCGCAGGCCGGAGGCGCGATATCGCCGCGACACCATTGCTTGTCCCGCTGCTCTCGGACAAGGATGCGACGATTGCGACGGCGACGGCTTCGGCGCTGGGCTGGATCGGCGACAATGGCGCTGCCGCCGGATTGATCGCGGCGTGCGACAATCGGAATCCCGAGGTCCGCAGGGCCGTGCTGGACGCGCTTCTGCATTGTGCGGAAACGCGACTGAGCGACGGGAACGCCGCGGAGGCGGCGACGATCTATCGCAGGGTAATGGAAACCCAACCGCCATCGGCGATTCGTCTTGCCGCCTGGAGAGGACTGGCCTTGTCGGATGGCGATCGGCGGACGGAGCTTGTCGTCGGAGCGCTCACCGGCGACGACAAGCCACTGCGTTTGGTCGCGATCAAGCTGGTGCGGGAAACGAAAGACGACGAGATGCTCAAGGCCTGCCTGCGACAGTGGAAGTCGCTTGGCGCGGACGCCCAGGTGCTCGTGGTCAATATCCTTGCGGATCGAGGTGATCGAGCTTCTCTATCCGATGTCGCGGAGGCGTGCAAGTCGTCGGAGCAATCGGTTCGCATAGCGGCGCTCAAGGCGGTCGGGGTCCTTGGCGGTCCGGCTGACGTGGCCATTCTGGCAGAGCGGGCCGCGAAGACCTCGGGCGAGGAGCAGGCGGCGGCGCGCGACAGTCTCCGGGTGCTTCGCGGCAAGGATGTTCATGCGGAGATGATCGCACGTACAGGAGCGGTGAATTCGGCGGTTCGGGTCGAATTGATGCAAGCGCTGGCGGACCGCAGGGCGACGGAGGCGACCCCCGTGCTGCTGCAGTTTGCCGGGAGCGATGATGCCTCCGTTCGGACGGCGTCCTACCGGGCTCTGCGGGAACTCGCCGGGGCCGCGGATGCCGAGGCGCTGGTCACGCTGTTGGCCAAGGCCGCGGGCGGCGAAGAGAAGCAGTTGGAGAGCACGATCCTGGGCGTCGCGCGTCGGACGAATGCTTCGGCCCAAACCTCGAAGGCCGTCATGGCGAAACTCGATTCGGTCCGGGATGCACAGCTTCGCGCGACGATGATCGCGATTTTGGGTCAGCTTGGCGATGCGTCGGCGTTGCCCACCCTGCGCAGGGCGCTGAGCGACGCCGATATGGAGATTCGCTATGCGGCGATTACAGGGCTGGGCCGCTGGCCCACCGCCGAGCCGCTGCCCGATCTGCTGCGGGTCGCCGGAGACAAGGGCAGCGAGAATTGCCAGGTTCGCGCCGTCGGCGCGTATATCGACCTCGTGGGGTCGCTGGCTTCGACGCCCCCCGAGGAGAAAGTCCGGTGCTATAAGACCGTGATGGATCTTGCCCCGAACGCATCGGCGAAAAAGCGGGTCTTCGGCGCCCTGGCGAATGTCAAGACGCTCGAATCGATGCAGTTGGCCGCATCGCATGTGCAGGATCAACAAGTAAAAGAGGAAGCGGCGTTGGCGGCAGTGACCATCGCCGAGGCGATCTACGCCGGCAATGCCAAACCGGTCGGGCCGGTCCTCGAACGAATTGTCGCGGCCGATGTCGCCAACCGCACGAAGGACCGGGCCAGGAAGACGCTCGATGAAATCAAGGCAGTGAGCAACTACCTGACGAATTGGGAAGTCGCCGGGCCGTATGCGGAGAAGGACAAGAATCATTCGCAGTTGTTCGATATGGCCTTCGATCCGGAGAAGCCGAACAGCCAGGTCGCATGGCGAAAGATTGCGGTTTCCAAGTACGAGCAGCATCCGGCGTACTGCGATCTGCTGAAGGAACTCGATGGGGGCGAGCAGAAGGTCGCCTATCTGCGGACCCAGATCGAATCGACGGACAGCAAGGCCGTGACGCTGGAGATCTTCAGCGATGACGGCGTCAAGGCCTGGCTCAACGGCACGGTCGTCCACTCGAACAATATCGCCAGGCCGATCATGCCCGAGCCGGACCGCGTCACTGTCACGCTCAATCAGGGCGTCAACACGCTGATGCTCAAGGTGACGCAGAACAACCTGCCCTGGGGCGCGATCGTTCGTGTCAAGGAAGTGAAGACTGCGGAGCCCAAGGTCGGGGAGGGCTGGCGACTGCACGTCATCAACGCCGACTCCCGCTTCGAGGCGGCGGGCGTGCTGGACGTGAACCGCGACGGCAAGCTCGACATCCTCTGTGGCGGGTTCTGGTACGAGGCCCCGGACTGGACGCGTCACATCGTCCGCGACATCAAAGAGGAAGGCGGCTACCACTACGATTTCGCCAACCTGCCGATGGATGTGGACGGCGACGGCTGGACCGATACGGCCGGAGCGGCCTGGCACGACAAGATGGTGTACTGGGTTCGCAATCCCGGCAAGGCCGGCGGGCCCTGGCAGGTGTTCCAGGTCGATACGCCGGGCAATATGGAAACCGCGATGGCCTACGACATCAACGGCGACAAGCAGCTTGACATCCTACCCAACATCATGAGCGAGGCGGCATGGTACGGATTCACCCGCGACGCCTCGGCTCCGCAGGGCGTGCGATGGCAGAAGCATCCGCTGCCGAAGGAGGCGGCCGGGCACGGCCTGGGCGCCGGCGATATCAACAAGGACGGCCGCTGCGACGTGGTGACGCCCAACGGCTGGCTGGAGCAGACCGCCGACGGCTGGCAGTGGCGGCCCGAATTCGAACTGGGCTACGCCAGCATCCCGATCCTCGTACACGACGCAGACGGCGACGGCGACTCCGACCTCCTCTGGGGCCTGGGCCACAACTACGGCGTATACTGGATGGAGCAAAAGAGTGAGAACGGCCGGCGCGTCTGGGAGAAACACCTGATCGACGACTCGTGGTCGCAGCCGCACTTCTTGCTGATGGCAGACCTCGATAACGACGGCGAGGATGAGCTGGTTACGGGCAAACGCTACTACGCCCATAATGGCCATGACCCGGGCGGCAACGATCCGCGTTGCGTCTACTACTATGATCTCGACAGAGCGACGAAGAAGTGGACACGGCATGTGCTGCACGAGGGCGGGACCGTCGGCTTCGGGATCAACACTGCCGCAGTGGATATCGACGCCGACGGCGACATCGACGTGGTCGCCCCCGGTAAGAGCGGGTTGTACCTGTTTGAAAACCAACTGAAGTGATTGATGATTGATAATTGATGGAGGATAATCATCAATAATCAATCATCCCTAATCGATGGAGTATGCCATGTCGAAACCGAAGATTGCGATGATCGGAGCGGGAAGCCTGATTTTCTGCAAGACGCTGACGATGGATATCCTGGCCACCGAGGCCCTGCAGGACGTCGAGATTTGCCTGATGAACCGGACGAAGCCCAAGCTCGACAAGATGGAGGCCTTCATCAG
>Ga0209347_1006134_pt1 | contig 10905 bp, 11 predicted proteins | sample AutmiccommuBRH23_FD_187382 | JGI IMG/M metagenome (GOLD analysis project Ga0209347, IMG submission 187382) | Deep subsurface microbial communities from Mt. Terri, Switzerland - Autotrophic microbial communities BRH/23 (SPAdes) (version 2) | ecosystem: Environmental > Aquatic > Deep subsurface >...
CTGTATCCGATGTTAATGCTTGATTGTACTGTCCTTTACAACAACCCATTCTCCTTCACTCCTCTCATATTTTTTTATAATAAATGAAGCAGCCGCTGTTTTAGCCAGGTTATCCCGGGTTTTATAATACGACTGTTTCGCAGCCTGCGCATCTTCTGAAACAGGTTGTTAAAACTTTAGTAATCTAAAAAAATCAAGCTTTTTGGAGCTTGTTTATTGTATAAAATTTCGTCATAACTATAAATTTCACAGAAAATCTTTCCATTATTTCAGAAATATTTTCTCATTATTATAATTATTCTAATAAATGATAGCATATCTATATTTAAAATTCAAATTAGTTAATATTTTAACTATAGTTATATTTTATTGGATTATAAGTTCTATTAACTTTATCTTCATAGTTAAATATTGGTATAATTTTTATTTAAAAGACGGGTTGACATATTATTAAAAAATTCATAATACAACAGGGGACGTTTCTCGTCTGTCACAAAAGAAAAAACAAGGCGACAACCGAGAACCGTCCCCTGTCGTAAGGTTGGAGCCCTAATATTAGCAAATTTCTCCTTCTTTTGCCACAAAGCCTGCTTTTCCAAGGATTTCTGTGGCTATGTGTATCTTTTCTTCATGTACCAGGACGATGGGTCCTGTACATCCCATGCCGCTTTCTGCATAGATGCCCTCTTTCCATAGGGCTTTTACTGCGTCTTCCAAATCCATGATGTCTATACCGGATATAGATCCTGTTACCACTTCCCGAGGTGGTGCCGTTACTTCTTCTTCTTCGGTTTTTACTTTCTTTGTTTCTTTTGTAAAGGATTTTAGTATGTCTTCCAGCTTGGCTGCTTTTGCTTTTGTAAATTCTGACTTGACTATTTCTGTCAGCTTGCCTTGGGCCAGTTTTGCTGCATATTGTATGGCATTGGCCACTACGGGTACTCCTGATGCCCTGGATAGTATGAGGATGATTCTGTCGTAGTCTTCTCCCACTCCGGGTCCATAGCCGTAGCCCATGGCTTCATAGCTGCCTCCGGTGGTGTAGGAGGAGAATACTTTCATCATGATGTTTCCTGTGAGGGTGTCGGTTACCATGACGTCTACGGTTCCTGCCAGCAGGTCGTTGCCTCTCATGACGGCTCCTCCGTCGGAACGTACGGATTCTGAGAAGTGGATGGGGTAGCCGTTGTTGTGGAGTTCTTTGAGGGCTCTTTCCACTTGTCTTGCTCCGTCCAGGTTTAATATTCCTACGGTGGGTTCTTTGATCCCCATGGCTTTTGCGGTTATAATACCGTAGAGGGCATTTTTCACCATGGCTTCCACCCGGTGGGCCGATGCGGTGCCTGTGGTGGTGGCTAGGAGCATTTCTCTTCCCATTCCCGGTGTGATGACTTTTCCTACGGTGGAGACTCCTATGGGGAAGTTGTAGTGCATGGTGACACAGCCTTGTATGGTTCCACTATCCAGGAGTTCTTCCATTTTTTTGTGCATTTCTTCTTCGTTGTTGACTTCTACTGTTTCCAGTTGAGTGTCTACTTTGGGTCCTATGAGCAGGATGTCAAAGGCGGCGTTTTTTGCTGCCTGTTCTGCTCCTTTGACGAGGTTTTCGGTTCCATGCTCGCTTCCCAGGGTGGTGAGTCCTATTTTTATTTTGGTACCAAACTGTCCTGTTTGGATGGCATCGGCGATTTCCATGAAGGTTTTACCGATGATCTGTTTTACAGTTTTGTTTTCTGCCATTGTTTTCACCCCTATTCCTTTAGCAGGTGGGACGCGAAGTCTCTCATGGCCTCTGCTATCATTACTTTTACTTGTTCCTGGGATATTCCTGTTTCTGCCTGGTCTCCCGTATTTCTTTCGAGGACGATGGATACTCCATCAAAGAGGTTGGTCATTCTGCCCAGGAAGAGGCTGCCTTTTCCTATGATCATGACTTTGTTGAGGTTTCCGTTTGTGAGGTCTTCTTTTGCAAAGCCTATATAGGGTACTCCCGACGGTATGTGGCCCTGGGTTGGTGCCCAGCCCGGCATTCCGTGCTTTTCTACAAAGCCCGTCAGGTCTTTTCTGTCCAGTTCGTTTCTTTTTACTCCCAAGGCTCCGATCATTTTGTAGTTGGCTTCCGGTACGTCTCCTGCTCCCGCCGGTTTTGTTACGTCGGGGTTTTGCATTTCTACAGAGTATTTGTCTATGTCGGTGATTTTCAGTCCGCCCTTATCCAGGGGTGCAGTTACCAGGGCTGTGATGACTGCCTGGGGTGATGATCCTGTTCCTACGGTGTGTTTCCCTATGAGGTCTGTTCGAAGTACGGGGTTGATTCCGTCATTTTTGCTGATGAGGATGGCAAATCCACCCAATACGTCTTCCAGTATGGGCATGTCTTTTTTGACGTGGTCTTTTCCGTTCATTCCCAGTTTTGCTGTGGCTCCTCCCGCCACAATGGCTACGTTGTCGTAGGTACCTGATTGTACCAGGGCGGCTGCTTCTATGAGTGCATGGGTTGGTGCTGCACAGAAGCCTCTGGTGTCGGAGCCTGTGGCATTGTTGGCTCCCACGGCTTCGGCAATGGATTTTGCAAAGTTTCCTCCGCCTCTTTGGTTCATGTCTCCGCAGGCTTCTTCTGAGCATTCTATGACGTAGTCAATATCTTCCACTTTGATGTTGTTTTTATCGATGAGGTGTTTAAAGGCCAATATGCCCGATGCTTTTACCACCAGGTTCTCAAAGAGTATGTGGGCATTTAAGTTAGGGTCTATGTCATGGGCTCTTTTTACGCAGCCCACCAGTTTGCCTTCATGGTAGAGGGCCTCTGCATGCTGTTCGTTGACATATTTTTCGATTTCACTGAGGTCTTCTCCCTCTTTTAGTTTTGCCACATCGCTCTTGAACAATGGATGATTCTGTATTTTACCTTTCACTATGTTCGTAAAGCTTTTATCCAGCTTCACCAGGTCAAAGGCGTCGGATATTTTCATGAGGGCTATGAATTCATCCTGGGGCATGATTTCTCCTAATTTTCCAAAACGGTCAGCTGCTGCCACATCTTTGTCATACCATGGCATTTCATAGTTTCTTAATTCTTCGGGTGTCAGGTTACCGATATATACCTGGTTGGGTGCATAGTTTATGACCTGTTCAAAGGTTCTGGTATGCTCAGGAACCTTCTTCAGATATTCCGAATTTGGATTCGTCAGTCTTTCAGTGGTTTGCGTTGTTCCATTGTGCAAGATCATGTCCGGTGTGTATACCAGCACATAACCGGCACCTTTTACTACTGCATAATTCATTTGATCTTCACCTCCATCTATTTTCAAGGCACTTCCTGCTGCAAGTTTCCCTGCAGCTACACTTCTTTTGAAAGATTTCTAAGGAAGACTAGCGTGAAACACATAACGGAAATTATGAAGTTATCTACAATTTTTAAAATGTTCATAATTTCCTATGTGTGTTATAATAAACTACCAGCCGTCATCGCAGCTGGCAGTTCAGTAGATTCGATATCTTTTTGAAAAATTAATACTTACAGAATTGCTCTCTCATGGATGACATTTCAGATACTATGGAATCCACATCAAGTACCATTTCCATCATGCCGATTTGCTCGTCATAAATACCAGCATCAACAGCTTCTTTAAACTCCGGTTCTACTGCATGATATACCCTGAGTCCCAACTGGACTCCTGCTAATGAACCTGCATAGGTAGGGTCTCCGTTTGTTACTGTTTCAGCAGCTAAGCCTGCGGCTTCCGCTTCAGCAGCTCCAAGAAGAACGATTACGTTTTCTGCACCATACTTCTCGGTCAAATTTTTTACCCTATTCTGATTTTCCAGGTCCATTGCTCCTGCAGCTGTTCAGACAAAGCATTCTGTTGCAGAAAAAACCACTTCTGCACCCGTTGTCTTAACACATTCTTCGATTGCAGGACCCGGTATACCATCTCTGTCACCAATGATGACGACTTTTTTTCCATCAAACATACTCATGGTTACCATCCTTTCATTTGTTTATAGTATACAGATCTGCGCATTGGTTAAAATTATTTATACTTATAAAAATCTATGTAGAAATAACCACGCCCAATAAACACATATCAGTATTTACACATACTTCTGCAGCATAGCATCAATATTCACTCTACTGGCGCCATCCTTCGTAACTTCATCAATTTTCTGTCCATCCTTGTAAAGGGCGATTGTAGGTAATCCCAACACTTTCTGAGATATTGCCAATCTTCTTGCTTGAGTCGTATTAAGCTTGCAGAATTTTACCCTGCCCTCATACTTTTCGGCTAAAGCTTCCACATCAGGTAGTAGTGCTTTGCACGGCTCGCAACCGTCACTCCAATAATCCACTAATACATAACCTTCTGCTTCCAGTACTTCCACTTGAAAGGTATCCTTATCCACTGATAGCATGTCCTCACCTCCTTTAATAAAATACTATGTAATAATATTTTCAGGTTATTCTCCAAAATGATGTTCAATATATTTTTCCGCCTGTACTGCTGCTATGGCCCCATCTGAAACCGCAGTCACAACTTGTCTTAGAGATTTCACACGGATGTCCCCTGCTGCAAAAACACCTTCAACATTTGTTTTCATATCATCATCTGTGATAATATAGCCTGCCTTATCCATATGAATCTTACCGCTATAAACATCACTTAAAGGCTGATAACCTACAAAGGGGAAAATACCAAATGTTCCATCCTCTTCATCGGCATAATACTCAGTGATTTTGCCTGTTTTCAAGTTCTTGAAAACCACTGATTCTACAACTCCATCGCCCTTTATTTCTTCTATGGTTGAGTTCCAGATAAAATCAACTTTAGGGTTTTTAAAAGCCTTTTCTTGAATGGATTTTGCAGCTCTTAGCTCTTCTCTTCTATGTACGATTGTGACTTTTCTAGCGAATTTTGTAAGGTACATGGCTTCTTCCACCGCTGAATCCCCTCCGCCTACCACGAATACTTCTAAATCTGTAAAAAAGTCTGCATCACATGTGGCACAATAGGATACTCCTTTACCGGTAAGTTCTTCTTCTCCCGGACAACCAATTCTTTTGGGTGTGGCCCCGCTGGCTATGATTACTGCTTTAGCTTGATATTCCCCTTTTTCACCTTTTATTATCTTGATCTTTCCACTGAAGTCAACTTCCACCACATGATCTTTGGCTCTTTCAGCTCCAAATTCTTCAACCTGTTCAACCATCCTTGCAATCAGGCTAGGCCCTGTGGCATTCAAAATAGAGCCCGGATAGTTGGCGACTTCGTTGGTTGTAGAGATTTGGCCTCCAACTTTACTTTTTTCCAATACCAAAGTTTTCATTTTAGCTCTGGCTGCATAAAGTCCCGCAGCCAGGCCTGCCGGCCCTGAACCAATAATTACCACATCATATAAGTCAGACATAACATTTCCTCCTATGTAGTATAGTCTTTAAATTAACAAGTTTTTATGATAATTTTTTATGGATATTATAACATGATATCTTTAAATCCCTTGTTATTATATCATAATTGCTAGAAAAATGTAAACTAGTTTAATTAATAATCGTGATTATTTCGTTATTTATTTGCCAATTTTCTATTTACCAAATGTCCTATTCATTTTTTTTATCATTATTCCACCATATATGTGTTATAATAATATACGAATTTGATACTAGAAATTGCAGGTGACTGAAAGAAATGGACAAAAAAGAAATACAACGCAGGAGAATGATGAGCTATTTTATAGATGCAGCCAAACAAATTATAGAGGAAGAAGGACTGGAGGGCATTACAGTTCGAAAAGTAGCGGATATTGCAGGCTATAACAGTGCAACGTTATACAACTATTTCGAAAATCTTGACCATTTGGTTTTTTTTGCTTCAATGCAGCATCTGAGGGACTATGTACAAGATCTGCCCAATTATTTAAACAGTGCTTCAAATGCTCTGGATAAATACTTGAAAATTTGGAAATGCTTTGCCTATCATTCCTTCCATAATCCAAAAATATATCATTTGATTTTTTTTGACAAATTCAAAGGTTTCTTAAATGATGCCGTAAAAGAATACTATAGAATATTTCCTGAAGAATTGGGAGAATCATCAGAAGAATTAATGCCTATGCTTCTCGAGAACAATATATATGCTAGAGACCTGGCAGCTCTTCAATCCTGTGTCGCCGAGGGAGTTATTAAAAAAGAGAATATATATCTCATTAATGAAATGAATGTGTTGTTATATCAAGGAATGCTTCAAAGAATTATTAATGATCAGCTAAACTATTCTGTCGATGAAGCTATTGAACATTTATTAAATTATATCAGGCAAGTGATAAAATCCTATCAAATAACTTAGCAGTCAGAAGAATACCCTTCATTTAACAATTTATGTAGGGGAAGGCGCAGAGACCCTCCCGATATTTTAGCTATAAAAAAGGCCTCCGAATATCAATCTCTATCCTAGAGGCCCTTTTCTAATAAATTGTCAACCCAATAATTTAATTTGCACTTGGATCTTTAACCTTATTTTTTTCATCTTCAAGGAGTATTTTATATAATGATACACAAGCCAATATCATAACGATGGCAAAGGGGAAAGCCGCTGCAATTGAGCCAATTTGCAATGTCTTTAAGCCTCCTGCAAGAAGCAGTGCCGATGCCAATAATGCTTGTACCAGTCCCCACAATATTTTCTTTCCATTGGAAGGATTCAATTCTCCGTTGGATGACATCATACCAAGGACAAAGGTCGCTGAATTGGCCGATGTGATAAAGAAGGTGCACAGTAAGAATACGGCAACCATGGATATAATGTTACCCAGAGGATAGTGCTTCATTACGACGAAAAAGGCAGTTTCTGTTACCTTGGTGGCTTCTGCAGCCACTTCAGTTCCCAAGTTGATCCCTAATGCACCAAACACCGCAAACCAAATAAAGGATGCAATAGATGGGGCAATGATAACTCCCATAACAAATTCTTTGATGGTTCTTCCTTTGGATATTCGGGCAATAAACATTCCCACAAAAGGTGCCCATGCGATCCACCATGCCCAATAGAATATGGTCCAGCCACCTATCCAGCTGTTGTCACCAAATGCTTCAATGTGGAAGCTGTCCCGTATGAAGCCTGTAACATACATGCCAAATCCATTGGTTAGAGCATTAATCATTTTTACTGTTGGTCCTATCAATATGGAACCCACTAATATAATGGCCGCAGCAATGAGATTGATGTCGGACAAGAGCTTAATTCCCTTCTCAATACCACTTACAGCAGTCCATATATATACTACGGTGATAATTGCAATAATACTGATCTGAACGATTGTCGTAGCCGGAATACCGAAAAGGAAGTTTAAACCGCTGTTTATCTGAAGTGTACCAAGTCCAAGGGAAGTGGCCACCCCTGCCACGGTTGCAAATATTGCCAATATATCAATCCCTTGCCCAATAGGACCTTTGATTCTTTCTTCTCCCAGCAGGGGTATGAAAATACTGCTGATAAGACCGGGTTTACCCTTTCTGAATTGCATATAAGCCAATGCCAAACCAATAACACTATAATTAGCCCATGCATGAAAGCCCCAGTGGAAGAAGGATTGCTTTATTGCGAAGTTGGCCGCTTCAGCCGTTCCACCTTCCGCCCCCAATGGTGCAAGATAGTGGTATAAAGGCTCTGCTACGCCCCAGAATACAAGGCCAATTCCCATGCCTGATCCAAAAAGCATTCCAAACCAGGAAACATTGCTATATTCAGGCTTACAGTCATCAGGACCAAGCTTTACGCTGCCAAACCTGCTGAATGCCAAGGCAAGGGCAAAAGCAACAAATAAAAACATAGATAATAAGTAAAGCCAGCTGAATTTATCTACCAGAAAATTGAACAGTCCGTTCGCAGCACTGCCAAAGCCCTCCGGGGAGAGGATTCCCCAGAGTACGATGGCAAATACCACTACTAAGGAAATATAATAAACATTATTGTTCTTTTTCATTTCCTTCATAGTGTATCTCTCCTTTATTATATTTTTACTTTAAATACGGTCTGCTCCTTAATGTCTGCCGATAAAGCATCCAAGGCCACTCCAACCCTGTGATATCTCAGCTTGTACTGTACTTCCTTCGGTGTGGCAGGATCTCCCAGAGGATATGGTATGGAGATGGTCGGTACCATTCTGTTGGCTCCCACTGTTTTGGCCACTGGTATTAGGTTTGCCATTTGTACTATGGTGATACCTGCTTTTTCAATTTCTTTTGTCATCGTTGCTCCGCAACGGGTACAGGTACCTCAGGTGGAGGTTAGGATCACTGCTTTTACTCCTGCCTCTATAAGCTCGGCGGCTATCTCCCGTCCCATTCTGGCGGCCTCTGCCTGGGTTGTTCCTGTTCCAACGGTGGAATAGAAGTATTGATACACCCCTCCTATTTTCCCTTCTTTTTCATATTGTCTTAAGGCATCCAACGGCACGCATACATCCGGGTCAGCGTTGGCTGCCGCAGGGTCATAACCCGCATGGATGGTCATGAATTCTCCACTCTTTAGGTCGTCTAATCCGGAAACATCATATTTACCCCACTTTGTGGCGGATGCCGACTGGATTCTGTCGGGATTTCCCACCGGCACGATTCCTCCTGAAGTAACCAGGGCAACTTGCATTTTTGCCAGTTCCTCCGGAGCGATGGCTGGTGAAATAGGCACCAGATCAGATGGTGGTATAGGAAGCTCGCTCTTAAATGGCTGTCCATGGATTTTCTTCAACAGCATGTCAATAACTCTGTCTGCTGCATTTACCGGTGGTTCCAACCAGATTTGACTTCTTATTCCTCTTCCGAAGTAACCTTCTTCTTCAGCGTGCAGAAGTGTTTCCCCATTCAGCAATTTATTGGCAAAGCCAGCCATTGCCTTTACGTCGTTTCTCATGGCGGCTGCGCTGGCTCCGCCTTTAAAAATGTACATTTCTTTTCTGAACATTTCAACACCAGGGTTTTCATCATTCATAGATGTGATTACAGGTACCTTAAATTTTTCTTTTACTGCCTTGCAGATATTTCCACAGGCACTGCCATATCGTCCTGCTCTAAAGGCGGGACCTGCAAAGAATATATCAAGTTCTTTATCTGAAAGTAAGCCCAGTATCGTTTCTATAGCTTCCTGTGTTCTTGAACCCATAAAGTTATCTCCGCAGATGATTGTATGGGTAACTTTTACGCCTTCTCCCAATTGCTTTTGAAGCTCCATGGCCGGTCCCACTAAGCCTTCCCGTATCTCAGGTGCATGATCGGCCAGTTCTTCTCCTCCAATTTGTCCAAAGAATTGGTTCAAATATAATATTGCTTTCTTCATTGTCTCCACCTCCTCTTAGTATTCTACCATTGTCTTGGTTGACCAGCCTACCACCATGTCTCCGCAGAACATTGCGTTGTTTTCCATGATGATCGAGCCGTCTTCTCTTACGGATGGTCCTAATATAACATCATTGCTCCAACCTCCGGATAATCCATCTCTTCCAAGAGATTCAAGCTCTCCGATCACGGTTTCCATCGGCGGTAGTATGATCATATCGGATACGTTTCCACATGAAACGATGGCATTTGCTTTCTCGTCTAAGGCCACTAAAGGCTGAGATGCTCCGTCTCTTCCAGTACATTCATTGGTTAAACCTATGGTTTTAACTCCTGCATCTTCCAAGGCTACGATACAGGCTATAAAATCGGCATCAGGGTTTCCATATCCTTCCTCTGCTACGATGGCCGCATCAGCTCCCAAGGATTTTGCCATCTGTGCCACATAAAGAGCTGCTCTTTGTTTTTGTTCCAAAGCTACGTTTAGATTTGACATGATAACCCCTAAGAAGTTTATGGTTTTACCATGCTCCTGATAAAGTCTCTTTATCATAGGAAAGTTTTGGAAGTCATAGGTTGACCACTTTGAAGAACAAGGCATGAAGGAACCGGATATCATGGCTCCATCCAATACTTCGTTGGGATGCATAAATGTTGGCAGCATGTGGTTGCAATCCCAGCCATAGGCCAAGTCGTTATAACCCATTTCTTCCATTTGCGATTGAGGCTGCAATACCAATGCAACGCTCGGTAAGGCGTTTTCGTCTGCTGTTCTTTTAGTTACTGGGGCCAGTTCATAGGTTTCAATTTCTTCAGGCTCCATATCGGCAACGCATTGTCCTATATATTCTGCTAATCTCATCCCTGCCCATCTTAAGGCATGATTTTTCTTTTGCTGCTCATATCTTTCGAATTCTTCATCGGTGTCTGCCACCAGCACGATATTTTTAAGCTGTGAATAGTACGTATATTTTGCTCCTTCACCACTCATGTCAATCAAGCCATCCTGGAATCCCCCCCAGTGCTTTCCTACCACCAGTACACTGCAATCTTTAAGGGCCAGTGTTCTTCCATTTCCTGACTGCTGTAGTTCTCCAGTTACCCCCGGAAATATCGGACCTCCGCCCACTCTATACCTTGGTTCGATTGCCTCCTTCACAGGTACCAGACGAACCTTGTCTCCGGGCTTCACAATCACAAGGTCTGCTTCTGTGATATGTTCGTCTTCCTTTACCACTGCCAATGCCTCTTCCTTGTCGATTGTCAATACTCCGTTTTCATACTTTGTTCTGTCGCCAAAGGTTATGTCCCGGACATGAAAATTACCCAATTCTAACTTCATACACCTACACTCCCTTCACATGTTGAATGTTTATAAGAAATAACATCTTCTTTGACAAAGCAGCTTCTCTGCTTTAGCCAGCTAAAATATGATCGTTTTTCTCTTATGAAAACGTTATTATCTTACTTATCATGATTATATCATTTAGATTGTTATTTTGTAAACATGATTATAAAATTTAATTTGATTGTTTATTATAATTTGATTTTAATATAATCTGTTTTAAGTATTGAAACAG
>Ga0209347_1006135_pt1 | contig 10903 bp, 8 predicted proteins | sample AutmiccommuBRH23_FD_187382 | JGI IMG/M metagenome (GOLD analysis project Ga0209347, IMG submission 187382) | Deep subsurface microbial communities from Mt. Terri, Switzerland - Autotrophic microbial communities BRH/23 (SPAdes) (version 2) | ecosystem: Environmental > Aquatic > Deep subsurface >...
TGAGTTCCTTCGGTCGCGCCCACGCGTTTCGTCTGATTGCCACCTTCCGCGCGGCGCTCCCTCAGGATGACCCGGTGGTTGCTCCACTTCTGCCTTCTGCCTTCTGCCTTCTGCCTTTCCTAGTCCCTAGCCCCTAGCCCCCCAGCCCCTCGCTATGCCACCATGTCTCCCCATGGCAGTGGCGAAGCGTCCGATCCCCCTCTACACGCGCATCTTCATCGGCCTCGTCCTCGGCGTGCTCGTCGGGGTGGTCATGAATTTCAGCGGATTGGCCGCTCAGTCATGGTGGGCCGGCGGGGCGCTTCCCCTGCTCGACTTCATCGGCCGCCTCTTCATCCGGCTGATCACGATGCTCGTCATTCCGCTGGTGGTGGCCTCTCTGATGATGGGGGTCGCCTCGATGGGCGACATCCGGAAGCTTGGGCGCATCGGCGGCAAGACCCTCATCTACTATCTCTTCACCACGGCCCTGGCGATCACGATCGGTCTGACGCTGGCGACCATCGTGAAGCCGGGAAGCCGGATTGCGCCCGAGACGCGCGACACGCTCGCGGCGGAGTTCCGCGGCGCCGCCGAAGAGCGGATCGCGCAGGCCGAGCAGCGCCCGTCGACATGGGACATCGTGCTCGACATGGTCCCCAGCAACCCGTTCGGCGCGGCAGCGCAGGGACAGCTGCTCCCACTCATCATCTTCGTCCTGTTGTTCGGCGCCGCGGTCTCGCTTCTCCAACCCGTGCCGCGTGACGCGATCCTCAACTTCTTCGAGGGGGTCAACGGCGCTTCGATGATCCTGATCGACTGGGTCATGCGGCTCGCTCCCTGGGCCGTGTTCGCCCTCATCGCCGCGGTCATCAGCCGGTTCGGCATCGACCTCCTCAAGAGCCTTGCGATTTACGCTGGCGTGGTCATCGCGGGGCTCGCGCTCCACGTCTTCGTCACCTACGGAACCCTGGTATCGCTCCTCGCACGGATGAACCCACTGGAGTTCTTCCGACGGATTCGCGAAGTTCCGATGATCGCGTTCTCGACCTCCTCTTCGAACGCGACGCTCCCAGTGACCATGGAGACGGCCGAGGAGAAGCTCGGCGTTTCGAAGCAGGTGTCCTCCTTCGTCCTTCCTCTCGGCGCGACAATCAACATGGACGGCACCGCGCTCTATCAGGGCGTGGCGACTGTATTCATCGCACAGGTGTATGCCCACTCTCTCGGATTCGACGAGCTGCTGACGATCGTCCTCACCGCAACCCTCGCCTCGATCGGGACCGCCGGAGTTCCGAGCGCCGGGATCATCACCCTGATTCTGGTCCTCAACTCGGTCGGCCTGGCGGGAGAAGCGGGGGCCGGCATCGCCCTGATCCTCGGCGTCGACCGGATCCTCGACATGATGCGCACCGCCGTTAACGTGACCGGCGACCTCTCCTGCGCCGCGTACATCGCCCGCTCCGAGGGGGAGACGCTCATGCCGAATCCGATCGACCACCCGATCGCGCTGGGGAAGTAAGAAAAGGCAGAAGGCAGAAGGCAGAAGGCAGAAGTAAAAGCAAGAGCAAAAGCGGCCGAAAAGTCGTTTTGCCTTTGATTTTCCTTCTGCCTTCTGCCCTCTGACTTCTGCCTTTACTTCTGCCTTCTGCCTTCTGCCTTCTGCCTTCTGACTTGCCTTCCCCCCGCCTTCTCCCCTATCCTTCCCCTCCCGGGGAATGCCCTTTCGGGGCTCCGCGTTGACATCGAACCGGAAGCGATCTTTCCGGCAGCATTTACAGGCGCTTAGCTCAGTTGGTAGAGCATCACCTTCACACGGTGGGGGTCAGCGGTTCGAGTCCGCTAGCGCCTACCAAAACCTCACAGACCCCTAGCTCAGTTGGTTAGAGCGCCACCTTGACACGGTGGAGGTCAGCGGTTCGAGTCCGCTGGGGTCTACCATCCCCAATGAACACCCAACGCTGCCGATCGGCAGCGTTTTTCATTGCCCGGACGCTGCCCGGCAACTTGCCAAGCTGGGGTTCAAGACATATCTTGAATCGTCATGACCACGCGAAAAATCAGTTCGATCGTCGAGGAAGCGGTCTGGGACGACCTCCGTGCCGTCGCCGAAGAATCGAACCAGAGCATTTCCGGGGTTCTGACCGAGGCGATCCGAGAGTTCGTCCAGCGCAGACGAGTTCGTCCCGATGTGCTGAGGCACCTCGACGAGAGTATTGAGGAGAATGAGGAGCTTGGGCGGCTCCTCGCGCAGTGAGCACGGTCGCTTTCCTGACCGTCGATGAGGTGCTCGCCATTCACCAGCGTCTGATCGAGACGTTCGGTGGACCAGCCGGCATTCGCGACCCGGGCCTTCTCGAGAGCGCGCTCTATCGACCTCGGACGGGCTACTACAGCGACATCGCCGAGATGGCAGCCGCCCTCTTCGAGTCCCTCCTGATGAATCACCCTTTCATCGACGGGAACAAGCGCGTCGCTTTCTTCGCCACGGACGTCTTTCTCCGGCTGAATGGGTGGAAGATCGAGGTAGAAGCCGAAGCCGCGCATCGCGATGTCATCGGAATGCTGGAACGAGGGGAATGCGACTTCGGGCATCTTCTTCCATGGTTGCGCAGCCACCTGCGGAAGCGATCGTCATGATCGACGACTCCGGAGCGCGGCCTCTCCGCCTCCCGCGCGGGCTCCTTGCCGGCGCCCTGCTGCTTCACATCCTCCCGTTCGCCGTCCGTCCCGCCCTGATCGGCGGCGACGAGCCTCACTACGCGCTGATGGCGCACTCGATCGCGACGGACTTCGACCTCGCGCTCGACGACGACTATGACGCGGTCGAGAAAGGCTCTCCGGCCGCCGGGCGGAAGCGTAGCGGCGAAACGCTCGATCGACATCTACGCGAAGTGAACGGGCGGCGCGTTTTTTCGCACCCGATTGGCCTTCCGCTTCTCGCTTCACCTCTGCTCTCGATCCAGCAGGCGGTCGCGCCTGGCGGCGCGCCTGACATCCCTCTCGGTCTGCTGACGCTCGCCGTCACCTTCGCCGCACTGCTGTCAGCCGCGAAATTGCTATGGGAACTCACCGGAAGCATCCGCGGCACGTCGCTTCTTCTCTTCGCGACCTACTTCGCCTCGCCGATGTGGTTCTACAGCCGAACCTTCTTCACCGAGCCTTACATCTGGGCGTGGAGCGTCCTGGCGGTCACTTCGATGGCGCGGCGGCGATTCGGATTGGCCGCCCTCTTTCTCGCACTCGCTCTGGCGATGAAAGAGACCGCGCTTGTGATTGTCCTGCCGCTGATGATCGCAGGAGGACTCCTCTTCGGCGTTCGCGCTCTTCTCATCCTCGCATCCGGCCCGGCCGTGTTCGCCGTGCTCTTCGCGCTGAAGAATCTCCTGACTGTCGGCAACGCGCTCATGACGTTCCAGCCCTACCAGTGGGGTGATTTCCCCGGAGGCATCGTCCAGCTCTCGGTCAGCTTCGACCGCGGCCTCTTTTGGTTCGCTCCTCTACTCGCCCTGTCGATCGCCGGATGGTTTCTGCGTGACAAACTCACCCCTCGCATCATCGTGGTGACGAGCGCCGCGATATTCGCCTTCTGGTTTCTCATCACCGCGGCGTGGGTCGATCCTGCCGGAGGATCCTCCTACGGGCCGCGCCTCCTCGTTCCCGTTCTGCCAGCGCTGCTGATTCCGCTTCATCGTCTCGGCGCTCAAGTCGGCGGGCGAGGCGGCGGGATCGTCTTCTCTGTCCTTGCACTCGCCGGATTCGTCGTCAACTGGTGCGCCGCCCTCGATCCGTTCACCGCGTTCTGGGGCCCACCGGCGCTCGAGCTCGTCGAGAAGAACGTTCTGGCTGCAGGAGCAGGCGCGATCCTGGCCACGGCAATTCTCTGGGCTCTTGCGCGGAAGCGCCTCCCGTCATCGTAGGGACCGGCTGCGCCGGTCCGGTCGCGAAGCGACAGGGAGGGGGGGGGCCCACGCGGAGGCGCAAACCTCCCGCGTCAGCGCGCGCCCATTGCGTCACGCCAGGAGCTCAAATCGACCGAAGGCTCGCCCGGCTTTCCAACGCCCGTCGCTTCCACGATCACCACGTGCGGCAGCCCGGGCCAGTCGGGAGAGGGAGGATGCCGCTCCAGACCGCGCAGCGCCGGGTCATCGCTCTCTCCATATGCCCGGCTCCTCACCTCGGCGAATCCGGCGCACCGCAGCAGCTCGGCCATCAGCGTGAAGTTGTAGAGGAACTGGTGACCCCATCCATGAAACGCGAGGTTCGTCTGGAGGCAGTCGGCGATCGCGTCCTCGTTCGAGAGCCACCGGCCGAAGCGGTAGTGCGAGAGCATCACCCAGTCGAGATTCGGCGTCGACAGCCGCAGCGTACCGTCCCGGCGCAGCACCCGGCGGCACTCCGCGAGAAACCGCCGCGCGTCATCCAGAGCCAGGTGCTCGATGAAGTGCTCGGCGTAGATGTAACGAACGTCGCTCCCCGGAAGCCCGTCGCGGACATCGAGCACCACATCGACGCCCGGAACGCTCTGGATGTCGACGTTGCACCAACCTTCGAGCGGCAGCGAGCCACATCCGATGTGAAGCTTTTCGATCTGGTCCGTCACCACGGTTCCGTCCATTGACGCTATGTTCTCATGCCCCGCCTCTCCTCGATCTCATGCACTTCGAGAATCGCTGCCGTGACGGAACCTCCAGTATGATCCCGCGCGATGTTCCGTCGAATAGCAGGGGCCGCGAGCTCGATCGCCCGGAAGGGGTTCCGCCGCTTTTTTCCCCGGCTCGAGGATCCGATTCTCGACGCCCCTCTCACTCTCGGTGATCGGGAGCTTCGGGTCGAGGAAGCCTATCTGACCGCTCTCTCGGCGGATCCCGATCCCGCGGACTTCCGACGGGCGCGTTTTCGGGAAGGACTCCGCTGGGAAGGCGTCGTCCGGGCACTCGCCCGCCGGCTGCCAAAATGGACTCTCGACGTCGGCGGCGGCAACGGCGCTGTCGAGCTCGCGCTGAACGCGCGCGGGATGCGAACGGTCAGCGTCGAGTACGAATGGAACGACGAGTTCGTGCGGATCCGCGAGTCGGCCGGCGTCACGCTGTTGCGCGTGATTGCGCGCGCCGAGGCGCTGCCGTTCCGCGAGAGAGTCTTCGAGGCGATCGTCTGCCTGGAAACGGTCGAGCACCTGAGCGAGCTGGAAGCCGCTTCGCGGGAGCTGGCGCGCGCATCGGTTCCCGGAGCCCTGCTGCTGGTCACGACGCCGGTGCGGATGCGATATGTTTTCGCCCCCGACCCGCATTTCGGGATCCGCAGCCTGGTCGCGCTGCCTGCATCGCTTCAGCGCGCGGTCGCGGCGCGGCGCGGTTTCTCGGCGGCGCACCACTACGTCGACCGGATCTACGGTTCGGTTGCGTCGCTGGAGAAGAGACTTCCCGGATTCGGGCTCGTGCGGGTCCTTTCGAGGTCGCGAGCACCGCGGCGGTGGTTCTGGGATGCGATCGTGTTCGTGCGAGGCAATGCTGAAACGTAGGGGCCTATGAAAACCGGCGTTGTTGGATCGTCGCGCGATCCCACCGCCCTGCGGGCTTCGCCCGCCGGACCGCCGCAGGCGGTCCCTACGCCCGGGCATCCCCCTTGCCTGATCCGTGGCGGAGGGCATCGTGATCATCGGACGTCAGGAGTGGGAGCATCTTCTCTTCGTACACTACCAGGTCGATCGGGCCGTGTTGCGCAGGATCGTTCCCGAGCCGCTCGAGCTCGACCTGTTCGAGGGTCGGCCGTGGGTGACCATCATTCCTTTTCGCATCCGCGGCTCGCGCCCGGCGCTCGTGCCGCGCGCCGCCTCGCCGGTCGTACCCGCCTCGGACTTCGTCGAGCTGAACTTCCGGACCTACGTGCGCGCGCCGAACGGCGAGGCCGGGGTCTGGTTCTTCAGTCTCGACGCCTCGAGCAGGCTCGCCGTCGCGGGAGCCCGGCTGGGGTATGGCCTCCCTTATGAGAACGCGGAGATGTCGTTCGAGATCGAGGACGGCACCATGGCGTTCTCCTCGAGGCGGATCGACGGACCACAGACCTGTACGGCCCGATATCGCCCGACGGGAATGCCGCGGATCGCAGAACCGGCAAGCCTCGATCACTTTCTGGTCGAACGGTATGCGCTGTTCACCGTCGATGAGGGTCGCGTCTCCGGGGCCAGAGTCCGCCACGGCCCCTACATGATCCAGGATGTCGAGCTCGAGGAATGGAGCGAGAACCTGCTGGTCGAGCGCGGGTTCGCCGCGACCGATTTCTCGGTGATGCATTACGCAGCCCGGGTCAGCGTCGACATCACGGCGCCGTTCAAGGTGGCGCGGTAGGGACCGGCTGCGCCGGTCCGGTCGCGAGCGACGGTGAGCGGAGGAGAGGATCCTCGCCACGCCGACCGAAGGAACTCAAAGTTGCAGGATCGCCCTTCGTGGCGCGGTGGGCGGAGGAAAGGATCCTCCGCCACAACGCCCCGCCTCAGGATGACCCCGGTTAACGCGACTCTCATCCCCGTGAGAGAATCGATTCCGTGCGCCGTGTCCTCATCTCGTCGACCATCGCCATCCTCGCCCTGATCTACGTCGCGCCCGCGCTCCAGCCCGGGCATGTGATGGTTCCGATGGACATCCCGCAGGACCTGCTCGCGTGGAAGGGCGACCCCGCGGTGCGCGTTCGGGTGTCGAACTCTCTCCTCTCCGACGTCCCGCTGCAACTCGTCCCCTGGGACATGGAATCGCGGCGGCTGATCGCGTCGGGTCAGATGCCGTGGCGAAACCGGTTCGCCGGCGACGGCTCGGATCTTTTCGCCAGTCCGCTCGCGGCGCTCCTCTCCCCCTTCACCTGGCCGCGGCTCGCAATCGGTCTTCAGGGATGGGAGTGGACTGTCCTTCTCAAGCTTCTCGTCGCAGCCGCGTCGATGTGGTGGCTTGCGCGGCTCGTCGCCCGAGGGCGTCGCGCGGGTGTCTTTCCACCGCCGAAGCCCCAGCCGGCGCCGATGGACGGCGAGATGCTGATGACCGGGGGCCGCACCTGGGGGGTGGCTCAGGAAAGGGTCTTCGGCTTCAACACGCTCGGACCTTTTCTCTCGGCAATCATCTTCGCGTTTTCGGGATACTCGATCGTCTGGGCGCTCTACCCTCATACGAACGTCTTCGTGCTTCTTCCCGCGCTCGCCGCCGCGGCCCTGCTCCTTTCACGCGGGGTGACGCCGGGGCGCGTCCTCGCGCTCGGAGCGATCGCGGCGCTGGCCACGGCGGGAGGTCATCCGGAGACGCTCTTCATCGGAGTGCTCGCGATCGCCGTCTGGCTCATCTTCGCCGATGCCCGGCGCAAGGTGCCGGTCGCCCTGGCCGCTCTCGGCGGATTCCTCCTCGTCGGCATCCAGCTGCTCCCCTTCGCGCTCATCCTCGGGAAGAGCTACGTCATCGTCGCGCGCGGAGAGCAGCTCGGGTCCTACTTCCGCCAGTTCTCGATCGCGTCGCTGGTGCTTCCGGGGTACCTCGGCAGCCCACTGAAGGGTGAGCTCGACCTGACCGGCATGTTCGCCGGAGCCGAGAACTTCAACCAGCGAAGCGGTGCATTCATCGGCGCGCTGAGCCTGCTGGCGATTGCGCTCGCGTGGCGCCATCTTTCGCGCGTAATCAAGGCGGGAGCGGTGATCGCCGGAGTTGCGCTGGGGTTGTCGCTCTCGATTCCGGGGATCAGCCACACGCTCCACCCCATTCCACTCTTCGGCTGGACCGCGCCCGAGTACTACGCTGTGGCGTTCGTCGTCTTTGCCGCGCTCGCAGCCGGGCCGGCTTTGGCGCATGTCATTCTCTCCGGCGCGAGAAAACGTATCGGCACCTGGGTGTTCATCATCGGGCTCGTCACCTTCATCGGCGGATCGCTCCCCACGGTCGTGCCGGGGCCGCTGGAGACTGCAGCCAACGAGACGATCGAGACCCTTCGCGCGCGCGGTCATCTCAACCAGGCGCCCGAGGTCTACCAGGCGAGGCTGGCCGGCTACCTCGCGGCTGCGCAGGGAACCGCGCTCCGCCGCGTCGCGCTTCCGGGTCTCTGCTGGGCCGTGTTCGGTCTGGCGATCATGCTTCCTCCGAGCACGCGGCGCACTCTCATCGGGGGCGCGGCGGTTGTCGCGGAGCTGATGGTGTTCGGGTGGGGATACAACCCCGCGATCCGTTCGGATGACGTCGTCCGCCCGCCGCAGATGCTGCAGCAGGTCCGGCACGCCGATCCCGACGGGCGATGGTCGATCGCCGCGGGACACGAGGTCTTTCCGCCGAATCTGTCCACGCTGTGGCGCGTGCATGACGTCCATTCCTACGACATCCTGACCTCGCGCCGGCAAGCGGTGCGGCTCGCCCCGGCGGGATACGACCCGCTGCGGTGGACACTTCCCGCGACGCCATCCCCGGAGCAGATGACGGCGCTCGGCAAACTCGGCGTCCGTTTCTATCTCACCCCGGAAGGTCTGATCCAGATTCCCGGCGCGGTCGATCGACGCCCCGTGGCGAATGTTCCGCCCGAAGGAATCTGGGCCGGGCTCGGAGTGAGCCTCGCGGGAGCGCTGCTGCTTTTCGGCGTCGCGATCTGGGCGCGCGGGCGCGCATCGGCAGACGGGTAAGCTGGCTGGAACCTATCGCCGGATTTCGTCGAGCAGCGCCTTCGCTTTCTCGTACCCGGGGTTCAAATCGAGCGCGCGCTGTGCAGCACGGCGGGCCGCGCGATGCTGGCCGAGCTTGAAATAGGCCCAGGCGAGGTTGTACTGGGCCACGTCGTTCTGGCGATTGAGGCGAAGCGACTTCTCGAACGCGTCGGCCGCCTTGCGCCACTCTTCGATGCGGAGATAGACCACTCCGAGGTTGTGGTGTGCGAGCGGATCATCTGGACGACGGTAGATCACGCCCTGCCAGGCGGCGATTGCGTCCTCGGGCGTGCCGTCGCGGCTCAGCTCCGCAGCGCGCAGGAAGTCGGGGTCGGCCAGCGTCTGACCCCGCGCCTCCGCACGAACGCCGGCGGCCTGAGAGCCGAAGATCTCCGCGAGGCTTCGCGTGGAGATGGAAGTCTCAGTGGTCGTCACCGTCTCGGTCGTCGTGGCCACTTCAGCGATCGCGGGGGCCGATTCGACGGTGGATCGTGGGCCGCGAAGATCGAGCCGCACGAGGCCCAGCTCGGCCGAGACGTCGTCGAGCACGCCGATCGAGATGCAGCACGCCTCGCCCCGGATCTCCACGTCGAGCGCGTACGTGACGTGGGACGCCCTCGCTTTTTCCCGCTCGGCGACGGGGAACCTGACGGCCTGCCGCTGTACCGCGGTCTCGCTCGACTCGTACCCGCCGCCCGAGGCGACGACGATCGAGAAGCCGCCTTCGTCGAAACCGTCCCGGTCGACGAAGGTGAGGCTGCCGAGGGGGATCCGGATCTCCACGGGGACGACGCGCCCCCCCTTCGCCTCGTTCTCCTCACCCGGCGTCGCGCTGATCCGCAGGCCGCCCGGGTCGAAAGGATGAACGAGGTTTGCGATGACCTGGTCGCTCGCGCGGCTGAGTGGCGTCTTCTCGACGACGCTGCGCCGGCTTCTCGCGACGAGCCCCCGCGCGACGCGCACCTCGATCTTCCTCTCCTCTTCCGTCGCGTTCCCAGTTTGCGCGTAGCCGATCGAGTAGTACGCCCCGAGGTCGTCGGAGAGCGTGGTGATGAGCCGGTCGGTTTCACCAGGACCGTACGCGAAGACTCCTCCGGTGCTTTCCGCGAGGAACGAAAGAGCGTCGTGTCCGCCGGCGGGCATGGTCTCGGCGGTGCGCTCGGAGAGCGATCCGCCGGAAACCGCGATCGTGCCGCCCATCTCGGCGCCGGCGCCGCCACGGGCGGCTCCTTCCGGATGAATGGTGTAGAGGGTCACGCGGCTGGCATTCGCGCTCGCCGCGATGGACTGGATGAGCGGCTCGGTGCTCCAGCGCGAGTCGCGCGGCGCTTCTCTTCTCCCCGCCGCCGCTTCGAAAGCACCGCTGGCGTTCGTGGTGATGCGGTTGCTCGCCACCAGGAGGATCTTGCGCCCTTCGGCTCCAGCGAGTGATCCGATCCATTGCTGCAGCGCGGCGGCGCGCCGCACCACTTCCGCGTATTCGCGGCGCGCACGCGATTCGACACTCATGTCAAGATGTCCCTCGCGATCGAAGGCGCCACTCTGAACCTGAGCCGTCTGCATCGCACTCTCGGTCATGGTGAACCACTCCTGCTCGAGGTCGAGGGCGCGCTGCTCGAGCGGATTGGCCGCCGTCCCGGTCCGCATGACGGCGCGCTCGATCGCCCCGCGCAACGCTGCAGGGTCATCCGTGAAGGGGATCTCGCTCGCGAGCCCTCCGCGCCAGGAGAGAACGGTCACGAGGTCGCCCGGACGAACGCCGGCGTCGATCAGCCGGAAGAGCGAATCGCGTAACCGCTCGCGGCGCGGCGGGTCGAGCGCGAGCGCATCGACGAAGATCGCGACCCGGCGCGGAGGCTGCGGGTCCGTCGCGGACGGCGCGGCCGAGGCGCGGAGCTCGGAGAAGTTGGTGATCCTCTGCGCGCGCCCGTTTTCGAGCACGGTGAAGTCGGAGGCCGCGAGACCCTCGACGCGGTTCCCTTCGCGGTCGGTCACCACGACGTCGAGACTGGTGACGCGGACGTCGACCGTTTCGCGCAAAGGGGGAGTCTGCGCGAGAACGCCGGTGGCGAGGAGCATCGCCAATAGGAATGGCAGGGCGGTGCGGGTCATGGGGATGAGGGAAATATACGCGCAGGGGTTGGGGATGTCATCCGCGTAGGGACCGCCTGCGGCGGTCCGGTCCCGCGCAGCGGGACACGCCTTCCGCGCAACACGCGGGAATTGTGCGCACGACGTCGCGCTGACCGCCCACCCACGTCG
>Ga0209347_1006136_pt1 | contig 10902 bp, 7 predicted proteins | sample AutmiccommuBRH23_FD_187382 | JGI IMG/M metagenome (GOLD analysis project Ga0209347, IMG submission 187382) | Deep subsurface microbial communities from Mt. Terri, Switzerland - Autotrophic microbial communities BRH/23 (SPAdes) (version 2) | ecosystem: Environmental > Aquatic > Deep subsurface >...
GTCGAAAAGTTTGCGATAGTATGCTTAACGTAGGCATTGGTCACAGTACCATTCCATCCTTCCGTCCAGTCAATGGCGTCGTCTTCGTTGTTCTCAAGATAGAGGTTCTCTACAGATACCGTACCTCCAAAAAACTCCACGCCGTCGTCTGCACCATTGATCACAGCTACTTGCTTAATCTCGGTACCGGACCCTACGGCATAAAGGGTCAAACCATTGTATTCCGATTCAGTATTGATCTTGGCACCCGATCCTTTGATAACGAGGTAACTGATCTTTCCGGAATTATCGGCATTATTGCTTCCACCATACTTGAAGTTACCCACTTCGGCAGTAGCATCGACACCGGCAGTGGTGGTCGCTCTGCCACAGATAGTCAGCCCCCCCCAGTCCTGTGGTTGGGCATTGGGTGAAGTCATTACCACGGGAGCATTCGCCGTTCCGTTGACCATGATTTTACCATCCATCATCACCGCAATATAAGTTTCTGTCTCCTGTCCCTGTGAAGCCTGGGCAATGATCCGGGTACCGGCAGGAATCGTTAATGTCGCCCCTGCGTCCACAATAAACTGGCCTGTTAATTTGTATTCTTTATTTGCATCCAATGTATAATTTTCTTTCAGGACACCTTCCATTTCACCTTTCACGAGCAATTCAACCACCGGGTCTGTTTCCGGTAGTGGTTCCTCTCCGTCGCAACTGACGAACACAAAGAGTGATGTAATCATCACTAAGATTCCAGATAATAAAACATTTTTTTTCATTGTTCTGACTTTTAATAATGTTGATAAATTGGTCATAATTCTCATTTAAAAAGTATAATGAAGTGATAACTGCAGCTTGACTCCCTTTTGATAGGACTCTACCACATAATTTTCTTCTTCACGTGTATTCAGATCTCTCAGATTCTGCATCATTTTCATCTTCGGATTCAACAGATTGCGGGCAACCATTTTTATGGTAAAATGATCATTGAATTCTTTACTCAAAACAGCATCCAGTGAAATAAATCCCTTTTCGATAATTTCATCGTTGTAGAGGTAATCCCTGTTTGCCGCATCCTTTGGGCTTCCCAGCGCAAAGATCCTGTCGGATGCATAGTTGCCTGAGAGAGTTGCCAGCCAGTGATTTCTCCTGTTTTCATAACTGACCGACAGATTGGCGATCAGATCGGAAGCACCCTGCAGGCCCGATGTGGTTCTGTTGTTGTACTGATAAGCTTCCAGCAGATCCTGTTCTACCCACATCTTTGTTCCGTTCAGGATCATGCGTACCACATTATCATCCGTTTTGTACAGATTCAACCGTGTCTCCGCTTCCAGTCCAAATACGTTAGCTTCCTTTCCCGTGTTCGCGTAAACCAGATAGCCGGCTCCACCGGTTAATGAGGTGATATTGATGGGGTCATTGATATTTTTGTAAAAGGCAGCCACAGAAAGCAATTCATCGGCCGTTTTAAAGTATTCCCATTTCAGGTCGGCATTCCAGTTTTCAGACGCTTTCAGTTCCGGCGTACCCTGTATAATGGTACTGTTGGGCGAAGTATAGGCAAAGGGGGCGATCTCCTTGAATTCAGGGAGTGTAATGGTCTTACTGCCCGAGAGACGCAGACTGCTCTTGTCGTTCAATGCATATTTTAAGTTGATGCTCGGGTAAAACTGCCTGTATGTTTTCTTTATATAAGGCTCACGCAGCGGATCATCGTTGTTGATATCCCATTGCACATCTATCTGGTCTTGTTCATACCTGACACCCACATTCCCGTCCAGATCACCATAGTCGAATCCGACCGTTGCATATCCGCCAAGGGCATTCAGTGTCGCATTGTATATATCTGCAGGGATCGTTTTGATCTTTCCTGTGTTGAAAGAAGGATCGGTGAAAATGGAGGTGATGTCATCTACATTGTCGTCCTCCTTTCGTACACCCGCTAACTGTACACCCACAAACTGATTACTGAAATCCCGCTGTTTGTTCCGGTAATTCACACCATAATTCAGCTGATATAAATGACCACCCAGGTTCAAATCGAGTTTGTTTCGCAGGTAGCCGTTGATCTCTCTGTCATCGATCTCCTGGCTCGATTTACGGTTTTCGAAGTCGGAAATACGGTAAGAGAAATACAATGTATTTTGATCGAAGCCGGTATAGGTTCTGATCCGGTTGGGTTCATCGGAGGCAACAGTGTTGTAGCCAACTCCCCACTCCACCTTATTGGTTTCCGAAAAATGATGATCACCCAGCAACTGATTGACAATGAGCATTGTCTTTCTGGTATTCATATCACGGGTGAAAAAGGAGTCGGAGATCTCATCCATATCGAACTTGTATCCGCTTCCGTTTCTCCCCTGTTCATAGACATGATCAGTCAGTTTATTGATCAATAAAAGATTATAATTCAATTTGTGGTTTGCGTTCAACCGGTAAGCCATGTTCAGCAACCCGGTGAGATTTTCATTGCTTGTCCACAATTCGGTATCGGAGAAATCAGAATAGACCGTATTGGAATTAAATCGCTTATAGACACCGGTGGAATGGGCATAATCGGATTTGTAGGAAAGCGTGTAAAAAAGTGATAACGTTTTCTCCGATATGTTGAACTCTTTCCCGCCCGTCGCAGAAATACCCAGATCCACAGGGTAACGCTTCGTGCGTGGATCCCATGATTGTTTGGTGATCGCATCCACCAGGTTGTATTCACGTTGATAGAAAGTCAAAAAGGAATTGTTCCTGTTGGGAGAGACTTTAAAATCACCGAAAACGCCACCCGATAACAGACTGCTGTTTATTCCTCCCTGCAGTTCGACTGTGAATTGATCCACAAACTCTTTCGATATGATATTAACGTTTCCGGCAGACTGGTCGATATATCCTTCCGGGTTGTAGGTCTTGCTGATGCCCACATTCTGAATCACGCCGGTACTGAAAAGTCCCAGGTCGATATTCTTTTTGTCTATATCATCAGCCGGAATGGGCAGATCGTTCATGGTGGTCGACAGGTACCTGTCACCCAATCCGCGGATAAACACTTCTCCGGAACCTTCGCTCTTTACCACGCCGGTGATTTTACCGGTGGCTGTGGCCAAATCCGACACGCCCTGCATGGACAGCTGTTGTGCGCCTACACTTTCACGAATCACCGTAGCATTCTTCTGATCCATAAGCAGAATACGCTCCGACTCTCTGCGCGGTGTAGCCACCACGACCACCTCATCGAGACTGACATCGTCAGGATCCATGGCAAAGTTCAGGATCGTCTCCTTTCCTTTCTCAACGAGTACATGCTGTATGGCTACGGGACGATAAGCCACGTAAGAGGCTCTTAATGTATACGTACCTGCTGCCAGATTTAGTATGACAAAGTTTCCGTCCAGGTCCGCTGCAGCACCGTTGGAGGTTCCTTCCACGAGCACCGATGCGCCAATAAGAGGTTCATTGGTTTTCGCATCCACAATGGTTCCCCTGATGGTGCCTGTTTGTGCAAAACCGGCGGTGACGAAAAAGAAAAAGAGGGAGAGGAGAGATAACCGTACGTTGTAGTTTATTTGGTTCATTTGCCGCTTACTATACATAAATAAAATAAAAAGTCCTATCAAGTTTTCGCGACAAAGGTCTTACATTAATGTTACAAAGCGGTTAAGATTTAATGACGTTATTGTTAAGTTTAAGGTCAAAAAAAACGGGGCTCTCGGCCCCGTTTTTAACATCAGTATTTGTATTTCTTTTTCTTACCTTTCCCTCCGTTGTCGTTTTCGAAGAATTTCTTTTTTCCTCTCTCTGGTTTTTCTTCATCCTGTGCCAACTGAACAACCAGTTTTCTTTCATCCACATACATCCCTTTAAATGTGCTGACCACTTTCGATGCCAGATCTTCGGGTACTTCAAAAAAGGAGAAGCTCTTCATCAGGTCAATCCTGCCCACCGGTACTTTCCCTTTTACATTGTCGTTGATAAAGCCCATCAGTGTGGCCGGATTTACGCCATCCATTTTACCTACGTTGATAAAAATACGGGCATATCCGTTCTCCGCCTTTCGTGAACCATTCTCAGGCCGGTCGCCTTTTTTATAGCGGGATTCTTCCTTATTGCGTCTCGAAGAGCCATCCTGCGGCTCGTAAATCTCTTCAGCCTGCTGGTAATACTCTATCAGACGGTTAAACTCCAGTGAAACGATTCGTTTGATGACATCTTCCTTCTCCAGCCATTCCAGCTTGCGGAAAATGGAAGGGAGCAACCGTTCGATCTCTGCTTCATTCACCTTCACTTTTTCAATCTTGTCGACGAAGTTGAACAGTTGTTTCTCACAGATGACGTCTCCTTTGGGGATTTCCCTTTTCTCAAATTGCTTGTTGATCAGTTTTTCGATCTGTGCAATTTTACCCTTCTCCTTGATGTGTATGATGGAGATCGAAGTCCCGGTTTTACCGGCTCTGCCGGTTCTGCCGCTACGGTGTGTATATATCTCAAAGTCATCCGGCAACCCGAAGTTGATGATGTGCGTCACATCATCCACATCCAGTCCGCGGGCAGCCACATCAGTGGCAACCAGCAACTGCAGGTTGTGGTTCCTGTACTTACTCATCACATAATCGCGCTGCGCCTGTGAGAGGTCGCCATGCAGTGAGTCGGCATCATAACCGTCCTGCATCAGCTTGTCAGCAATCTCCTGTGTCTCTTTCCGGGTGCGACAGAAGATGATGCCGTATATGTTGGGATAATAATCCACGATACGTTTCAGTGCCAGGTATTTATCCTTGGCATGCACCATGAAATAGAGATGCCTTACGTTCAGGGCTCCTTCGTTCTTACGGCCGATAGTGATCTCTACCGGGTTGTTCATATACTTCCGGGTGATTTTCTCGATCTCCTTCGGCATGGTGGCGGAGAATAACAGCATGCTTCGTTCCTCCGGCAGATGAGAAAGTATCTCATCGATGTCCTCTGAGAAACCCATGTTCAGCATCTCATCGGCTTCATCGAGCACCATGGTGTGTACGTTGCTGAGCGAAACAGTCTTGCGGTTGATCAGGTCGATGAGCCTGCCGGGAGTGGCCACGATGATATGTACCCCTCTTTTCAGCGTGCGTATCTGACTGTCAATACTCGATCCGCCGTAGACAGGCAGAATCTTGATATCTTCCACATAGGTGGAATAATCGGTCAGGTCACCGGCGATCTGTAGACAGAGCTCTCTGGTGGGGCAAAGGATCAGTGTTTGCGGTGAAAGAAGTTTTACGTTGATTTTCTGGATGATGGGGATACCAAATGCGGCTGTTTTCCCGGTTCCTGTCTGTGCGAGTGCGATGATGTCGCGTGTGTTGGCCAGCAGCTGGGGGATGACCTCCGTCTGTACCGGCATGGGTTGTTCAAATCCCAATTCAGCAATCGCTTTCTGAATTTCGGGGATGACACCCAGTTCTTCGAATGTGCTCATTTCTTTATCCATTGTTTAATGTGTGTATTGATCTTTCTCCGTACTCCACACACCCATTTTTGTAAGGTCCGTTATTTACCCGCAATGCCGTGATTCGAATAAATCCGGCGGTATAACCCGTTTCAGCAAAGCCAGAACAGGTGTACCCTCCACGCCCGCTGAACGGTACCTTTGCAGGTAAATCCGGCTTATGCGTACATTGCGTAAAGCAAATATCCATAAAGATGAGAGAAAATTCAATGATAATCTGTGATTTTTTTTGTTGATGACGATAACCCGCGTTCCCTGAGAGGATAAAAAATCACCTTTTTTAAAATCGGGTGCAAAGGTACGAAAATAAATTGAACTATTTCAATTAATGCAGGAATTGTCTATCTTTCAGTGAATAATAATGATCAGTACTGATAAAGAAGGTATTTTCTCAGTAAGTTTTTTTTACCGCTGGTCACCCGCAGCTCTTTTTCGAGGTAATTATCCACCGATCCGTATTTCTCTTTGATATGATCGATCGCAAAATTAAGATAGGCCCTGTTCACTGAAAGCATGGCCGTCACCGCTTCCTGCATGGATTCGGAGAGATTTTTCGCATCCACTTCTGCTTTTGCCGGATCGATATGTTCATTGGAAAGCATATAATCCTGTTCCAGGATACCTTGGGGTACCCCGATGGCATAGAGGATAAAGTAAGTGGCCAGCCCCTCACCGTCTTTTCCCAGTGAACCCGACAAGAGAACAGGATAATTGCTGTCGTTGGTGAGCAGATCGAACATTTCGCCGAACTGTGTTTTATGATTTTCCACAATATTGACGTACTCCTCCTGCACATACCGGATGGCATCGCTTCGGTCGAAATGTTCGTCTTCCAGCTGCTCGTCTAACTTCTCAGCATCCATGGGCATCAGGGGAAGCGCTACTTTTCGTATCGAAGGGTGAAGGAGAATGGGGTATTTTCTGGCGGTCCTCTCTGACCGGAAATCAATCACTGTTTTAATACCCAGTCTGCGTATTCTCTCCTGATCATAAAGCGTGGCATTACTTAAATTGGCTGAACGATAGATTTGACCCCACTTCATCTGACGGTTATCACTCGTAAAATAGCCGCCGATATCCCGGAAATTCTTTATATTATTCATGTCTATCACCCTATTGGCAACGACACCTGAATAAACACCGGCTGTACGGAGGATGAAATATTCTCTCAGTCCTGAGCCGGTGGGATTCACCCGCAACACCTGATCCGTAATCTTTGTGGAAGTAACCGGAGTGAAACTCGTCAGGGAACTATCGGTGAGAGAAGAGTAAATATCAATATCTCCTTCCTGGTCGGGACTGACTTCCCATTTCAACAGAAAATCCCCCTCCCTGTCTTTCTCAACGACAGATGTTATCTTCACTGTTGACATACAAGCGTTTGCCAAAATAATCAGTAATACAAGAAGGAGTATATAAGATAGTTTCTGCACCATTTACTTAAATAACAAACAAATGTACAAAAAACTTTGTTCTAAAATAAAAGGAATCAATGGCTATTAACAATATATAGTTATTCATTTTTCTTTTTAATACTTTAGCTTATAGATAATTAATGTCAATTTGATCCAAATGGTGCTTTTGTTGATAACTTGTGAAAAAAGGTATGAAAAGAATTTCATAAATTCATTTGTACAATTGAAGAAGATACGGTCTGTAAAAAATCCGGATGACACCAATTATTTTACCGTTTTTTTACATGCATGTTTCATCTGCTTTTCAACAGACAAAACGGGTGGCGAAAGAAATTAATTATTAACTTTGCTTTTTATAAACAACTTTTGAAAGTATCTGTAATCATCTTTCATTCAGTGTAAAAAGAGAGATGAAGGTGTTGATAAATTTTGATAACTTCTTTTCTCTATATGATAACTTACTGTGCAAATGTTTTTTCAAAATTTCATTGACAGTATCAACAGGCATTCATTATCATCATCTTCCTTTTTCATTTTAAAAAATTATATAATAATAAATATATGACTAAAGAAGAAATCATTCAAAACATAGCATCACTCCGAAAAGAAAAAAATGCCATTATCCTGGCGCATTACTACCAGGAATCGGAAATTCAGGATATAGCCGATTTTGTGGGTGACAGTCTTGCACTGGCACAATGGGCAGCCAAAACAACAGCCGATATCATCGTACTCTGCGGGGTTCATTTTATGGGAGAGACTGCGAAAATACTGAGTCCGGAAAAGCGGGTGTTTATACCGGATCTCATGGCCGGATGTTCTTTGGCTGAAAGCTGCCCGGCCGATGAATTTGCGCAATTTGTGCATGCTCATCCCGATCATACGGTGATCTCTTATGTGAACACAACAGCAGCTGTAAAGGCATTGACTGATATTGTAGTGACTTCCACCAACGCGAAACAGATCGTGGAATCGCTTCCAGAAGATGAAAAAATAATCTTCGGACCCGATAAAAACCTGGGTGATTATATCAATAAGCTGACAGGCAGAAACATGCTGTTGTGGGACGGTGTTTGTCATGTGCATGCTCAATTTTCTCTGGAAAGAATTCTGGCATTACAGCAAGAATACCCCGATGCCCTGTTGCTCGCCCATCCTGAGTGTCCGAAATACCTGCTGGAGATCGCCGATCATGTGGGATCGACCTCATCCATTTTGAAATTTGCTACCCATTCTGATAAAAAACAGTTTATTGTAGCTACGGAAGCCGGTATATTACACCAGATGCAGAAAGAAAATCCGGACAAGCTGTTTATTCCGGCTCCACCCGAAGATGCTACCTGTGCCTGCAACGAATGTTTCTATATGAAAATGAATACATTGGAAAAATTATACTTCTGTCTGAAAAACGAGAAACCGGAAATATTGGTCGATGAAGAGATAAGAATACAGGCAGTGAAACCGATAGAGCGAATGCTGGAAATTTCAGCCAGATACGGATTATAAAATTATTTTTCTTTGGGAATAGGTTGAGAATAGGGACTCAATCTTATAGAGAGAAATGAAAAGTGGCTTCTTTTTCGTACCTTTGCCCCCTTAATTTTATCAATTTCTGTTTTGTCTGAATTGTTTTCACTTCACGACAAACGATATAAATCTCTGGAAATGGCTCTACAATGTGGTATAGTGGGACTTCCCAACGTGGGTAAATCCACTCTTTTTAATTGCTTATCGAACGCCAAGGCACAGGCGGCAAATTTCCCTTTCTGTACCATTGAACCCAATGTGGGGGTGATCACTGTTCCCGACAAAAGGTTGAATAAACTGGCTGAGTTGGTGCATCCGCAGAAAATAATACCTACCACCGTGGAAATCGTGGATATTGCCGGTTTGGTGAAAGGTGCCAGCAAAGGTGAGGGATTAGGAAACAAATTTCTGGCCAATATCCGTGAAACCGATGCCATTTTGCACGTGTTGCGTTGTTTTGATGATGAGAACGTGACACACGTAGATGGAAAAATAGATCCGGTCAGGGATAAGGAGATTATTGATGCGGAACTGCAGCTGAAAGACCTGGAGACGATTGAAGCACGCATCAACAAAGTAGAGAAACAGGCCAGGACAGGGGGTGAAAAGGATGCCAGACTGGCTTTCGAAGTCTATTCCAAAATCCGTGAAGCTTTGTTGCGGGGTGAATCGGCACGGACTGTCCTATTTGATTCAAAAGACGAAACCAAAGCGGCCCGTGATCTCTTTCTGTTAACCGCCAAACCGGTGATGTATATCTGTAATGTGGATGAAGCCAGTGCCGTCACCGGCAACCAGTATGTGGAAGCAGTGCGTGAGGCGGTGAAAAACGAAGATGCCCGGATTTTGGTGGTGGCCGCCAAAATTGAATCTGAAATCGCTGAGTTCGATACCTACGAGGAACGGGAAATGTTTCTGAATGAAATAGGGCTGACAGAATCCGGCGTAAGCCGGTTGATTCAATCAGCCTATAAGCTGCTCAATCTGCAAACATTCCTCACTGCTGGCGTACAGGAAGTGCGTGCCTGGACTTTTCAGAAAGGATGGAAAGCCCCGCAGTGTGCCGGTGTGATTCATACTGATTTCGAGAAAGGATTTATCCGTGCTGAAGTGATTAAGTATGACGATTACATTGCCTACGGATCGGAAAATGCTGTCAAAGAAGCGGGCAAAATGAATGTGGAAGGCAAGGAATATGTGGTGCAGGACGGCGATATCATGCACTTCCGGTTCAACGTCTGATAACCCCCGATCAATCTGCGGAAACGTGCTGAAGACTTCCATCCGGGAAGAATATACCCCTGGTTTTTACTTAGAATTATTTTAAATTAGCTTTTTTCCGGTCTAATATGTTCTAAAACATATTAAAAAATAAATAATTAAACGATTAACTTTTTACTTTTGTGTGAACCAACGTTAGTAGCTGTAGCAGAGTGGAAAAAGTTTCTCTAAAAGTAATTGCCCGTGAAGTGGGCGTCTCCATTGCCACCGTATCGCTTGTTTTAAACGGAAAGAACAAGAACGGGAGGGTGAGCAAAGAGATGTCGATAAAGATTCTGGATAAAGCGGCTGAGTTAAACTATATCCCCAATAGTTTAGCCAAAGGGTTGAAAATGGGCCATTCCAAATCAATCGGATTGATTGTGGCAGATATATCCAATGTTTTTTTCGGCACCCTGGCATTGCATATTCAGAACTACGCCGAAAAAGAGGGTTACACGGTTGTGATCGGGAACACCAACGAGGAGCTGGAGGAGATGCAGAAGATGATTACCTTCCTCAACTCCCGGCAGGTGGATGGCCTGATCATCACTCCCGCTGAAGGAGGAGAATCACTGATTGAGGAAATGATTGGTGATAAAATACCCCTCGTGCTGGTCGACAGAAGTTTTCCTGAACTGGATGTAGCTTCTGTATCGATCAATAATTTTGAAATTTGTTATCGTTCCACGTTGCAATTACTGGATCAGGGGAGCAGGAATGTGGCCTTCATATCCTATAAACAGAACCAGTTCCATACCAATGAACGTCAAAGAGGTTTCGTGAAAGCGTTACAGGAAAAAGGAATCTACAAGGCCGAAAATTTAAGTGAAGTCAGATACCATCATCTGAATGAGGATGTGGATAAGGTAATCACCCAGTTACTGAAAAAAAAGGAGAAGGTGGATGCTATTTTTTTTGCGACCAACTCTATCTCCGTGGCCGGCGTACTGTCTTTATTCAATCATGGTCTTGTGGCACAGAAAGACATTCAGGTGATGTGTTTCGATGAAAGTGAAGGCATCGTATTGTTTCCCTTCCGCATCCCCTATATCAAGCAGCCCATTGAAGAAATGGCTAAAAAAGCATTGAAGCTGCTGATTGATCAGATCGAAAAAAAAGAAATTACCCTGAACCAGCTATTTGTTGATGCAGAATTGATCCAGTAATTTTTTTACTCGTAAGTTAAACGATTAATCAACTTTCAAATTAAATATATATCGTATGAACAAACAA
>Ga0209347_1006139_pt1 | contig 10892 bp, 9 predicted proteins | sample AutmiccommuBRH23_FD_187382 | JGI IMG/M metagenome (GOLD analysis project Ga0209347, IMG submission 187382) | Deep subsurface microbial communities from Mt. Terri, Switzerland - Autotrophic microbial communities BRH/23 (SPAdes) (version 2) | ecosystem: Environmental > Aquatic > Deep subsurface >...
TTGTTGCAACGCACAACGCAATGCTAGCACTCCTCTCATCCCCTGTAAGCAATGCGTGAGCAAGCGGGGTCTCGTTCTCCAGGGGACATTCCGACGTCCGTGTGAGCGGCCGCGCTCAGACGCAGGTCGGCGGCTTCGCCGGCCACAGCGACGGACGGGCTCGTCGGGCGCCCCTCAACGGTCCTGGGGCTTGGGGACGATGGTGATGTCGCCGTTGCGTTCCAACACCGCATATTTGATCTGCTCCATGCGCTCCAGACCCTGCAGTTCTCGCGCGGCATGCAAGACGTCCTCCTCGTCCACCCGTGCCTTGTCCATGTACGCCTTCAGCGGCTTACCGTCTTCGACGATCACTAGGGGCATGCCCTCCAGCATGCGGTCCAGCTTCGGCGACCACTGCTTCAACAGTGACAAACCGATGTCCACAGCCACCAGCGTGCCGATGAGAAGGAAAGAGTTGGTGATGGAATAGTCGTCGCCCAGCAGGGCCTGTTGTGTCGTCTCGGCGATGATCAGCAACAGCACGAAATCGAACGACGTCACCTGCCCCAACGACCGCTTGCCGCTGATGCGGAAGATGATCAGCAGGAACAGGTACACCGAAAGGCCGCGCAGGACAGCATCCATACTCACCTCCACGATAGACCCCGAGCCGCTCCAGGAGCCGCGTGCAGTGTCGAACCGCTCAGGGATACACGAAGTGCCGAAACCCGATCGTCGGACCCGCCTCGACGCCTACACGTCCGCGCACGGTCCCGCGCGCTTCCGGCTCGAGGGTGAACGTCACGGCCGTGGCGCCCGCCGGCTCACCCAGCGCAAAGACGTAGGTGAATCGGTCCGCCCCCGCTTCCACCCGAACCGGCTCGGGGGTGATGTGCTGGACGCTCATACCCTGGAGATAGGGACGGCTGAGCCAGATGCGGAGCTCCCGGCCGCCAGTGGCCTCCGGCACCACGTGAATCCGCAGCGTCATGGGCGCCTGAAAGCGCCAGAACCGGTAGTATTCCGCCCAAAGGGGATCTCGTTCCTGCCCTGCGATGGCCCGACTCAGGGGGCCCGGCCCAAACAGCCCGAGAAGGGCGGCAACCACGAACATGGCCAGCAGCACCCAACCGATCCGCTGTGCGCGCCAGCCTCGGCGCTGACCCGCAAGGTCCTGCACGATCTGTAGACTGCCGCTCCAGTCCTCATGCGCCATGACGGCTCCGTTTCGGTGCAACACCGATCAAAGGACGCCACCGGCACCCACCGGTCACCGCCAGGATAGTTCAGGGTGGGAACACCAGCGCTCGACGGCGCTACGTTCGGACCGCGAAGCCGGCGGCCTAAGGGAAAACCCGCCGCAGGCTCACAGCGTGGAGGGAAGAGCGCTGGGCGCTGACGGGTGCCGGACGCCGGCCCTCATTGGTGCATGTAGCCGCGCTCGAGATCCGCCAGATGGGGCAGGAGCTCGGAGTTCTTCTGTACGTGGAAGATGAAGCGGGGAATATCGCGACTGGTGGACTGGGCCATGAACGGCTCGCCCCAGAAGCTGAGCAGTGCCTCGGCCCCACCGCTGTGCTGGCTGTCGGCCAGGATGAAGGAGATATTCTTCTCCAGCCTGCACCAGCGCGGCTCGCGCACCTTGTCGTTGCCCGGACAGCGGGCGATCTTGGGGTGCACCACGCTTTCCCACAATTCCTTCTGCGTCTCGTCCAGCACGAATTGTATGGAGCGGACCATGGGGTTTTCCACCGCCGGACGCAGCAGCGCATCGAACAGCGGTTCCGGTCGGTACATGGACAGGCAGACATTGAACCAGATGGCATCGCCACTCATGGAACGGGCGAACGCTTCGCTCACCGAACGCAGGTCACGGGGGCCCACCAGGACGACATCGGGCGGCTTCAGTCCAGCCTGGATCCTGCGCACTGCGTGGGCGGTCCGCTCCACCTCCTCGGCGGTCAACTCGTTGCTGTGACTGTGGCGCATGAAATTGAGGAACAGCAATCCAAGTAACGCCAGCAGAATCGGCAAAATGACGTACTCGTCCACCACATGCAGCAGATGCAACATGATGGCGACGACTGCGGCGAGAATGCCGGCAATGGCGTCCCATTCGTAGTTGAGGAGCTTTTTGATTCTCATGGAAGGGTGCGGCCCCGGCGTCCACCACGGGCGAGCGGGTTCCTGGCAGGATACCAGAGGCTTCGCTGGCGATCGACCGCGCGCGGCGCCCGAAGGCGGCGCGACTGCCGAGCTGGGCGCTGCCGCCTCGGATGCCAGGGGCGGCTTACGGATCGTCCGGCGTGGAATGGGGGGAGAGAGGTGGGTTGAGTGCGGTATCGAATGCCCGTTTGCTGGACCAGTCCTCCAGACGCTGGACGAAGGGCGGGTGGCCGTTGTCCAGGTGCCAGGAATCCACGGCGTAGCGGGTGCCGGTAGCGATCTCGGTAATCTGGGCGGCGAAGTGCTGATCCAGTATCCGAGGCGCGCGATAGGCCCGATCTTCGACCCGGTGCCACTGAAGCATGTCGTGCTGTGCCAGCAGGCGCAGGAACACCGTCGTGTTGATGGATTCGTCGATGCAGTCCATGCGCCCGGCGCCGCGCTGGTTCCACGGGTTGCCGCCGCGATCGCGGTGAATGGGGGTCTGCTCCCCCGCGGCAGTCTCGAGCAGGGCGATGGCCGCGCGGATGCGCTGGCGCTCCTCCACCGCGTCACCCGCCGGAGGGGTGAACAGATCCTCCAATGCCCGGCGGTACTCACCACGCACGGTGAAGCTGGCGCGGGTCCGACAGCCATAGTCGTAGCACACGGGCACCGTGGCGAACGTCAGCGCAGCGACCGTGGGCCTCGGACCGTCCGGCACGGAGGTGCAGGCCGTGGTGATGGATGCCAGGATCAGCACCGTACGCCGCCGGCTGAGCGATACAATGCGTCGCTCGCTGCTTGAGCGACTGCGCGGGGGTTTCCGCAGCCAACGGGCGATCACCGCCGCCAACATCGATGCTCCTCCTTTGTATGCACGGCTTCAGGACATTCGATCCCGTGTCGCCCGGGTCCCGAGATCCCGCCCGTCCCCAAATCATTAGCGGACGCTGCTCCCCTTTACTTGATGATGTCCTCGCTGCGCCAGGAATCCTGGTACCGGCGCTGATCGTCAGTCAGCGTATCGATGCGGAGGCCAAGGGTACGGAGCTTGATCTGCGCCACCTGCCGATCCACCTCGTCGGGAACCGGGTACACCGCGGCGCCCAGGGAGGCGCGGTGCTCCAGAAGGTGCACAGCGGCCATGAACTGCATGGCGAAGGTTTGATCCATCACCTCCACGGGATGACCCATGGCCGTCGGCGCGGCCAGGTTCACCAGTTCCGCGCCGGCCACCACGTTGATGCGCCGTCCGTCCGCCAGACGGTGTTCGGTGATGCCGGGCCGTACCTCGCGGCTGGCGGCGGCCATCTCCGCCAGGGCACCGGTGTCGATCTCGACGTGGAAATGCCCTGCATTGGCCAGCACAACGCCATCGGGCATCGCTTCGAAGTGCTCGCGGCGCAGTACGTCACGATTACCGGTGGTGGTGATTATCACCTCCGCCTGGCGCACTGCCTGGGCCATGGGCGCCACGTCGAAACCGAGCATGTGAGCACGCAACGCCTTGCGCGGGTCCACCTCCGTCACCGTGACGCGGGCACCCCACCCCTTCGCCTTCTGGGCGACCCCCTGGCCGCAGTAGCCAAACCCTGCTACCACCACCCGCTTGCCGGCGAGCAGGAGATTGGTGGCCAAGGCCAGATTCGCAAGAGCGGACTCACCAGTTCCGTGCACGTTGTCGAAGTCATGCTTCATCGGCGTGTCGTTCACCGCATAGGCGGGAAAGGTGATCAGGCCCTGCCGCTCCATGGCGTGCAAACGCTGCACGCCGGTGGCGGTCTGCTCACACATTCCGAGCAGCTCGGCGACGTGTTCGGGAAAGCGGTGCACCAGCAGCGCCGTGAGCTCGGCGGCGTCGTCGAGGATAAGGTTGGGCTTGTGGGCGACGGTGCGCTCGTGGAGCGCCACGGATTCCTCAGCGCTGACGCCGCGGCGAGCATAGCCGGTGATACCCGGCTGGGCATTCAGCGCGGCGACCACGTCATCCTGGGTAGTAGCGGCTACGGAGGCGGTGAACACCACCTCGGCGCCGGCCGCCGCCAGTGTCTCGATAAACACGCCGGTCTTGGCTTCGATGTGGGAACCCACCGCCACCACCAGCCCCGCGAACGGGTGCCTCGCGCCATGGATCCGCCGCAGCTCGGAGTGAATCGGCATGTGACTGCGCGCCCAGTCCAGCTTACGGCGGCCCAGCTCGATGTCGTTCATTGTTAGCCCTCAGGAAGACCAGATCCAACGCAGAGACGTGGAGGCGCAGAGGAAAGCGAATCCTCTCGAAAAACGCGCGACCTGCTCCAATCTACGGCTCCGCACCGCCGAAGTTCATAGCAGGGTCGTTCGCAAATTACATCATCTCTGCGTTCTCTGCGCCTCCGCGTCTCTGCGTTGGAGCTCTTTAAACGAAAAAAGGGCCGAATGGCCCTCTTTTCTCGCACGACGACGGGGATTACTGATTCACCGCTTTCATGCTCAGTCGGATGCGGCCCTGTTTGTCGACTTCCAGGACCTTCACCTTGATGACGTCGCCTTCCTTGAGCTTGTCGCTGACGTTCTGCACCCGCTCCTCGGAAATCTGCGAGATGTGCACCAGACCGTCGCGACCGGGGAGGATGGTGACGAAGGCGCCGAAGTCCATGAGTTTTGCCACCTTGCCTTCGTAGATCGTGCCCACTTCCACGTCCGCGGTGATCAGCTCGATGCGCCGGCGGGCCTCGTCGGAGGCGGCCTTGTCCACGGAGGCGACGCGGATCGTGCCGTCGTCGTCGATGTCGATGGTGGCACCGGTTTCCTCAGTAATGGAGCGAATGGTGGCGCCGCCCTTGCCGATGACGTCGCGGATCTTCTCGGGGTCGATCTTGAAGCTGATAATGCGCGGCGCAAACTCGGACATCTGACCGCGGGGCTCGGGGATCACCTTGTTCATCTCGGCGAGGATGTGCATGCGCGCCTCATGTGCCTGCGCCAACGCCTTGTCCATGATCTCCTTGGTGATGCCCTCGATCTTGATGTCCATCTGCAGGGCGCTGATTCCCTTCTCGGTGCCGGCCACCTTGAAGTCCATGTCGCCGAGGTGGTCCTCGTCACCCATGATGTCGGTGAGCACCGCAAACTGATCCCCCTCCTTGATCAGACCCATGGCCACACCGGCAACCGGCGCCTTCAGGGGCACGCCGGCATCCATCAGGGCGAGGCTGGTGCCGCACACCGAAGCCATGGAGGAGGACCCGTTGGACTCGGTGATCTCGGAGACGACGCGAATCACGTAGGGGAACTCGTCCTGGGTGGGCATCACCGCCTGCACGCCGCGCCGTGCGAGACGGCCGTGACCGATCTCGCGCCGCTTGGGGCTTCCCACCATGCCGGTCTCGCCCACGCAGTAGGGCGGGAAGTTGTAGTGCATCATGAACGGCTCTTTGCGCTCACCCTCGATCGCGTCGATGATCTGTGCGTCACGCCCGGTGCCCAGGGTGGTCACCACCAGGGCCTGGGTCTCGCCGCGAGTGAACAGCGCCGAGCCATGGGTGCGGGGCAGCACGCCGACCTTGATGTCCAGAGGCCGTACGGTCGCGTTGTCGCGCCCGTCGATGCGCGGCTGTCCAGCGAGGATGCGGCCGCGTACGAACTTCTTCTCGAGCTTGCCGAAGGCGCTGCGCACCTGGTCGCCACTCGGCGCGCCCTCCTCGCCTGTGGCCAGTTTCTCGATGGCCGCGGCGCGGATGTCGCCGACCCGACCGTAGCGCTCCAGCTTCTCCTTGATGGAATAGGCCTGTTCGAGCTCGGCGTTGCACAGATCGGCCACGGCCTGCTCCACGGACTCGTTCCCGGCGGAGGGCTGCCAGTCCCAGGACGGCACACCCGCCTCGGCGCACAGGGCGTTGATGGCCGCGATGACCTTCCGGCCCTCCTCGTGACCGTACAGTACCGCACCCAGCATCACGTCTTCGGGCAACTGCTTGGCTTCGGACTCGACCATCAGGACGGCGTGATCGGTTCCGGCGACCACCAGGTCCAGGTCCGATTCGCGCAGCTGGCTGAAGGTGGGGTTGAGTACGTATTCGCCGTTGATGTAACCCACCCGGGCGGCACCCAGTGGCCCGCCGAAGGGAATACCCGACAGGGACACCGCCGCCGAGGCGCCGATCAGCGCCGGAATGTCCGGGTCGATGTCCGGATTGAGGGACATCACCGTGGCGATGACCTGCACTTCATTGGTGAGTCCCTTCGGGAACAGCGGGCGCAAGGGACGATCGATCAGCCGAGCGGTGAGCGTTTCCTTCTCGGACGGACGCCCCTCCCGGCGGAAGAACCCACCGGGGATTTTGCCCGCGGCGTAGGTCCGTTCCTGGTAGTTCACCGTCAGAGGAAAGAAGTCGCGCCCGGGGATGGCCTCTTTCACCCCGACGCAGGTGACCAGCACAACAGTGCCGGACATGTCGACCATGACCGCTCCGTCGGCTTGGCGGGCGATGGCGCCGGTCTCGAGGCGCACGGTGTGTTGACCGTATTGAAACTCTTGGCTGATAGCTTTCACGAAGGATTCCTTGCGGGTACTTGTCGTTCTCGGGAGGGGTTCACGTCCGGTCGACGCGGCGGGATCAGCGGCGCAGCCCCAAGCGGCCGATCAGGTCCTGATAGCGGCCCAGGTCCTTGCGCTTGAGATAGTCCAGCAGCTTGCGACGCTGATTGATCATGCGCAGCAGCCCTTGACGTGAATGGTGGTCATGTTTGTGTTTGTTGAAGTGTTCGGTCAGATCGGCAATGCGGGTAGTCAGCAGCGCCACCTGCACCTCGGGGGAACCGGTGTCGGCAGTACCACGCTGGTACTCCTGTACGACCCCTTGCTTCTGTTCGTTGCTGAGTGCCATGCAAAAAACTCCTGTAGCTCCTAACTTACTGAATTGCCGGGGCGCATATTGTACCTATGGCCACAGCCCCAAAACAAGGTTCCGGCCACGTCAGGATGCAGCCTGAACCTTCTCGTGAAACAGGCGCCGAGGCGCCACCTTGCCGTCATCCTGGATCTCGCCCACACCCAGGAAGCGCTGGTGCTGGTCGTAGAGACGCACCCAGCCGGCCGTCGGCGCCTTGGGCACCAGAACGGCCTGGCCCTGGCGCACATAGAAGGCAGAATCGGAGTTCAGGCGCACGTCCGGCCACGTGGCCAGGGCGCTCTCCAGGGGCAGCAGGTGGGCGTCCAGGGCGGCCAACCCGTCCTCCGACGCGTGGCGCAGCTCTTCCAGAGAGACCATGGCCTCCGGATCGCGATAAGGCCCCACCGCCAGGCGCCGCAGGGTCTTCACGTGGGCGCCGCAGCCCAGGGCCTCGCCCAGATCCTCCGCCAGGGTGCGCACGTAGGTGCCCTTGGAACAGGCCACCTCCAGGTCGATTTCGTCCCCCTCCAGCCGGTGCATGATCAGCTCGTGAATGGTCACGGCGCGCGGTGCGCGCTCCACCTCCTGGCCCTGGCGGGCGAGCTTGTAGAGCCTCTCCCCCTTGTGTTTGAGGGCCGAGTACATGGGCGGGATCTGCTCGATCCGACCGCGGAAGCTGGCGAGCACATCCGCCAGCTGGGCCTCGCTCAGGGCGGGTACCGGGCGCTGCTCCAGGATCTCGCCTTCAGCGTCGGCAGTGGTGGTCTTCACCCCGAGCTTGCAGGTAATGAAATAGCGCTTATCGGCGTCGAGCAGAAACCCGGAAACCTTCGTGGCCTCTCCCAGGCACACCGGCAGCATGCCCGTTGCCAGGGGATCCAGGCTGCCGGTGTGCCCCGCCTTTTGGGCCTTGTACAGGCGTTTGACCTGCTGCAGGGCCTCGTTGGAGGTCATGCCGGCGGGCTTGTCCAACAGGAGTATCCCATTGACCGCTCTGCCCTTCATACGTCGTCGGGACATCGTATCCTCTTGGCGGGGCGCGCTAGCGCTCCTCGTCTTCGTCTTCGTGCTTCTTGCGGTCGTCGGCCACCGCCTGGTCGATCAGGCTGGACAGACGCGCGCCGCGGGTCACGGATTCATCATAATGAAAATGCAGCTGCGGCACGGTGCGGATGAACATGCGCCGGCCGAGCGCCCCACGCAAGAAACCGGCGGCGCGGCCGAGTGCGGCCAGGGACTCGTCCTTGCGCTCCTCGTCCATCACCGTGACGAACACCTTGGCGTGTCCCAGATCCCGCGATACCTCCACGGCATTGATGGTGACCATCCCGACCCGGGGATCACCCACTTCCTTGCGGATGAGCTCCGACAGCTCCCGCTGGATCTGCTCGCCCACGCGGCGTGTACGGCTGAATTCTTTGGGCATAAGGATCGTTGTAGGAGCGGCTCTCGCCGCGATCGCATTCCGTTTCTGCCAACGCCCGGTGTCGACTCGGGCATATCGCGGCTGAAGCCGCTCCTACCGATGCGAGCCGCGACCGCCGTGCGGCTCTGTAAGAGGCCCGGACGAAACGGGCATATCGCGGCTCAAGCCGCTCCGACAGGTTACAAGGTTCGCTTCACCTGTACCTTCTCGTACACCTCGATCTGGTCGCCGACCTTGACGTCGTTGTAGTTCTTCACGCCGATGCCGCACTCGAATCCGGCGCGCACTTCGGCAACGTCGTCCTTGAAGCGACGCAAGGACTCCAGCGCACCTTCGTAGATCACCACGTTCTCGCGCAGCACGCGGATCGGGTTGTTGCGCTTGACCACACCGTCCACCACCATGCAACCGGCGACGGCGCCGATCTTCGGCGCCTTGAACACATCGCGCACCTCGGCCAGACCGATGATCTCTTCCTTGTACTCGGGGGCGAGCATGCCGGTGAGGGCGTTGCGCACCTCGTCGATGACATCGTAGATGACGCTGTAGTAGTGCAGGTCGACACCCTCGTCCTCGATCAGGCGTTTGGCAGTGGCGTCTGCGCGCACGTTGAAGCCGATCAGGATCGCCTCGGATGCCACCGCCAGGTTGACGTCGGATTCGGTGATCCCGCCAACGCCGCTGGACACGATCTTGACCTGCACCTCTCCGGTGGAGAGTTTGGTCAGGGAATCGCTCAGCGCCTCCGCCGAGCCCTGCACGTCGGCCTTGAGCACCACGTTCAGGGTACTGGTCTTGCCCTCCTGCAGCTGGGAGAACATGTTCTCGAGCTTGGCAGCCTGCTGCCGAGCGAGCTTCACTTCCCGGAATTTGCCCTGGCGGAAATTGGCGACTTCCCGTGCCTTGCGGTCGTCGGCAACCACCACGGCCTCGTCGCCGGCGTCGGGGGTGCCCGACAGACCGAGCACCTCCACCGGAATGGACGGCCCGGCCTCGGGGATCGTTTCTCCCGTCGCGTCGAGCAGGGCACGCACGCGCCCGTACTCCTTGCCCGCCAAGAGGATGTCGCCCTTGCGTAGGGTTCCCGCCTGCACCAGAACCGTGGCCACCGGACCGCGCCCCTTGTCCAAACGCGACTCGATGACCACACCCTTTGCCGGACAGTCCCTGGGCGCCGTCAATTCCAGCAGCTCTGCCTGCAGGGCCACGGCCTCGAGCAGGGCCTCGACGCCGTCGCCGGTGATTGCGGAGACGTTGATGAACTGCACGTCACCGCCCCAATCGTCGGGCACCACCTCTTCCGCAACCAGCTCCTGCTTCACGCGGTCCGGCTGGGCCTCGGGTTTGTCGATCTTGTTCACCGCCACAACGATGGGCACGCCTGCCGCGCGCGCATGCTGGATCGCCTCCTTCGTCTGAGGCATGACGCCGTCGTCGGCCGCCACCACCAGGATCACGATATCCGTCGACTGGGCCCCGCGGGCACGCATGGCGGTGAAGGCCTCGTGACCCGGGGTGTCCAGGAAGGTGATCGTTCCACGCTCGATCTGTACGTGGTAGGCACCGATGTGCTGGGTGATGCCGCCGGCCTCGCCCGCCGCCACCTTGGTGCGGCGGATGTAATCCAGCAGCGAAGTCTTGCCATGATCGACGTGGCCCATGATCGTGACCACCGGCGGCCGCGGCAGCTGCTCGGCCCCGGTCTCCTCCTGAACCAGGGCTTCCTCCACGGCGTCCTCACGCAGCAGCTTGACCCTGTGTCCCATCTCCTCCACCAGGACCGCCGCCGTCTCCTGATCGAGCATCTGATTGATGGTGACCATGGTGCCCATGCTCATCATCGCCTTGATCACCTCAGCGGCCTTCACCGACATCTTCTGGGCCAGATCGCCGACAGTGATCGACTCGGGGATGGCCACTTCACGCACGATGGGCGCCGTGGGACGCTCGAACCCGTGCTCGGAGCGGCCGCGGATCGACACCGAGCGGGCCTTGGGCTTCTTCTTACGTCGCCCGGCCTTGTCCACGGACACGTGCAACTCGTCACGCCCGTACTTCGTCTCCCGCTTGGCATCCTTGGCCGCCTTGCGGGTGGCGGGCTTGGCCGGGGCGCCGCGCTTCTCGCCCGCGGTCTCGGTCTGCTGGCGCGCAACCTCCGCCTCCTGGGCGAGACGGGCCGCTTCCTCCGCCTGACGCTGCTCGTCCTCCGCCTTGCGCTTCTCTTCCTCGGCGCGGACGGACTCCTCTTCGGCTTTGCGCTGTTCCTCGACCGCCTTGCGCTTCTCTTCCTCGGCCTGGCGCGCCGCCTCTTCCTCGGCCTGACGTTCGGCCTCCTCGGCCTGACGTGCGGCCTCTTCTTGGGCCTTGCGCGCGGCTTCCTCCGCCTCGATGGCGGCCCGCTTGACGTAGGTGCGCTTGCGCCGGACCTCGACGTTTACCGTCTTGGCGGGCGCACCGCGCCC
>Ga0209347_1006140_pt1 | contig 10889 bp, 8 predicted proteins | sample AutmiccommuBRH23_FD_187382 | JGI IMG/M metagenome (GOLD analysis project Ga0209347, IMG submission 187382) | Deep subsurface microbial communities from Mt. Terri, Switzerland - Autotrophic microbial communities BRH/23 (SPAdes) (version 2) | ecosystem: Environmental > Aquatic > Deep subsurface >...
AGCGTGGAGCCGTGACCGATGAAGGAGCGGACGTAGTCGTTGGCCGGGGCGGCCAGGATGTGCGCCGGGGTGTCGAACTGCTCGATCTGACTGCGGTCGCTCAGGACCGCGATGCGGTCGCCGAGCCGGATGGCCTCGTCGAAGTCGTGGGTGACGAAGATGATCGTCTTGCCGATCTCAGACTGGAGCCGGAGGAACTCGGCTTGCAGCTTCTCCCGCGTGATCGGATCGGTCGCACCGAAGGGTTCGTCCATGAGCATCACGGGTGGGTCGGCGGCCAGGGCGCGCGCGACGCCAACTCGCTGTTGCTGACCGCCGGAGAGCTGGCGCGGGAAGCGGTGCGCGAACTCGGCTGGGTCGAGCTGGACCGTGTGCAGGAGCTCCTCTACTCGCTCGGTTGTGCGCTGCTTGGACCATCCGAGCAGCTTGGGTACAGCGGCCACGTTCTCGGCGATCGTCATGTGCGGGAACAGGCCGATCTGTTGGATGACGTAGCCGATGTGGCGCCGCAGTTGGTTCGGGTCGATCGACAGGACGTCCTGGCCATCGATTCGGATGGAGCCGGAGGTCGGCTCGATGATCCGGTTGATCATCTTCATTGTGGTCGTCTTGCCGCATCCGCTCGGCCCGACGAACATGACCAGCTCGCCCGGTTCGACGTGCATGGAGAAGCCCTCCACCGCCGATGCCCGCTGGCCGGGGTAGGTCTTGGTGACGTTGTCGAGTTCGATGCTCACGCCGCGGTGCTGGCCGGCCAGCGCCGCGATGCTTCCGGAGGTGACGGTGTCAGGCACGGAGACCCCTTGAGGTGGTGAGTCGGGTGATGAGGATGAAGGCCGCGTCGACCAGGAGCGCCAAGATGACGACGCCGACGGTTCCGGTCAGGGCGTAGTTCAGGGCGTTCTTGGACCCGAGCGAGGAGAGGCCTCTGAAGATGTACTGGCCCAGGCCGGGTCCGGCGACGTAGGCCGCGATCGCGGCGATGCCGATGGTGAGCTGGGCTGCCACGCGTATCCCGGTGAGGATGACGGGCCACGCGATGGGCATCTGGATCTTCCACAGCACCCCGAACGGGGCCATGCCCATGCCGCGCGCGGACTCCAGGACCGGTGCCGGGACCTCCCTCAGCCCCACGACGGTGTTGCGGATGATCGGCAGCAAGGAGTAGAAGACGAGGGCTGCGACGGTTGGGCCCCAGCCGAGTCCCAGCACGGGGCTGAGGATCGCCAGCAGCGCCAGCGAGGGAATCGTCAACGCGATGCCCGCCGTGGTGATCGAGACCGACCGGGCCGCCGGGCGGTCCCAGACGACGGCGCCCACAATGACGCCCACGACCGTGGCGAGCACCAAGGACAACGCCACGACGGCGAGGTGCTGAAGCGTCAGCTCGACCAGCTCGTCCCATCGACGTTCCAGGAACTGCGGCAGCCCGCTGAGTCCATCCACCGCGTGCTCCCTTCTCTTCGTTGAGGTGGGTGATGAGCTGAGGGGAACGGTAGGGTGGTCAAAGTCATATGCGCAATGGGTGTTGTGCATATGACAACCGCGTGGCAAGGTCGGTCCTGTGAAAGCCGACGAAACCGTCCCCGCCCCGCCACGCCGCAACGCCGCCGGACTGGGTCGCGACATCGAGGTGCTCGAGGTCCTGGGCCGGACCGAGTCGCTCCAGTCTGGAGGCCTCGGCGTCGTGCGGATCGCTGAGATCGTCGGCCGCGAGAAGACCGTGATGTCAAGGACCTTGGCAACGCTGGCCGATGCCGGGCTGGTGTCCCGGGATGCTGAGTCGCTCGCCTACCGACTCGGTCCGCGCCTCTTCGCCCTGGCGGCCAGAACAGCCGAGGCTGTCCTGGTCAAGGAAGCCAGACCCTACCTGCGCCGGATCGCTCGTCACACCGGCGAGACGAGCCACCTGTCCGTGCTCCGCGGCGGCAACGTCCTCACACTCATCAGCGAACTGAGCCCCTACGAGTTCCGCACCGCCGGCTGGGAAGGTGTCACCACGGCCGCCTGGCGCACCCCATCAGGCCGGGTGCTGCTCAGCGACTGGGAGGACGACGAGCTCGCCGCCTGGTATGAGCAGCACGGGCGCGACCAAGGCATGGTCGGCCCGGGGCGCTCTGACGGGTCTTCCGCACGCTTCACCGTTCTGGAGTCTCCGCCACCCGAGGCGCTCGTGGTCCACGATCTCGACTCCCTTCGCGCCGAGATTGAAAGGATCCGCCAACAGGGCTACGCCATCTCCGACGAGGAGCTGGAAGTTGGGGTGGTTGCTGCGTCCGCCCCGGTCACTGACTTCACCGGACGGATCATTGCGGCCATCAACGTCAGCGCGCCGAAGGCGCGAATCCCCAAGCAGCTCAAAGATTTGGGAGAGTTTGTGGCCAAGGCGGCCCAGCCGCTTTCAGGCCACTTGGGGGCACAGCGCGCCTGAGATCGCCAGGCTTCACCGGACGACGCGGCAGGCAAGCTGAAGCGCTAGGCGAGTCTGGGGATCGGTGAGGTCCGCTCGGAGGAGCGTCTGGATGCGCTGCATGCGTGCGGAGACCGTGTTGCGGTGTATCCCGAGTTGCTGCGCCGTGGCGACGATGGACGACTCCTGGTCCAGGTAGGTCGCCAGGGTCTCGCGTTCCGTCCCGCTCAGCGGCGCCAGAAGAGATTGCGCCGCCGGCGCGAACGTGTCGCTGCTGGTCCATGAGAGCAGTAATTGCTCGAGGCCGAGGCTATCGATGGGCACGAACCACCCAGCTCGGGCGCGATCGGCCGCGAGCCGCGCAGCGTCGCGGGCCTCCCCCAGTGTGGTGGCCAGACCTTGCGCGCCCGGGCTCAGCGATCCCACGCCTGTTGCGATAGGGAAGGTGGACAGGACTGAGGAGTGCAGGTCGTGAAGGTCCCGGACTCGCTCAGCCAGGACCCCGGGCGTGGGTGCGTGCGCGAACGTCAGCCAGCCGGTGATGCCGGCCCCGCGTGTAGTTGCGTGTGAGTCGACCGGCAGCAGCGCCAGCCTGGAGGTCACGAGGCGGAGCAACTCCAAGGGATCGACGCGCCCCCTGGCGACCATTCGGAGACCGAGATGGTGGCCGTTGGTGCGCCAGCCGCGGGTGAGCATCCGCTGCTCGATCTCGGCATCGAGGGCGCCTTGGCTCTCGAGGAAGTCGCCGAGCAGCCCTGAGGAGCGCGACACGTCGCTGACGGATTCCACCTCGTCGACCAGGAGCCGGGCGGCGACCATGGGCATCAGGACCTCCGCGGCGGTGGCCAGGGCGTTGCGGTGCGCGACTCCAGCGTCCCTTCCGTACAACGCAATTCGCAGCCCATGTCTTGTACGGCTTTCCACAGGCACAGAGGCGGCGAAACCGGCGTCGCTCTCGGCCACGTCGAGCCAGTGATCGAAGTTGACCCTTTCGAGTATCGACGTGGGGATCGGCTGGCCGGCAGCCTGCAGGACCCCGTCCCTGTCGATCAGGGCGACGCCGTGGCCGACGTTGGCGGCGACGTGGCGCAGCAGATCTCCCAGGTCGAGAGCTTGGTACTCGATCGATCGTGCGACCTTGCGGACGGTGGCGAGGGTGAGCGCGTTACGCGCTTCCAAGAGTTGCCAGCAGGCTTGCGCCAGGCGGGTCGGGTGGTCGACATGGAGCACGACGATGCCAAGTCGTTGCGCGAGGGCTCGGCTGCCGTCGCCGATGGGATCGCCGGTGAGGGCGATCCCGGTGAAGCCTCGGTCACGGACTCGTCTGAGGAGTGCGTCGACTTGCCATGAGGCGGTCGGGGCAGGGGTGACGAGCACGGCAAGTGCTTGGGTGACTAATTCAGGTAGGTCCTGCTCGTTGACCTCAACGGCGGCCGTGTCCCACGCACGCGTGGTCCCGGTGACGAGAGTGAGACCCCCCGAATCGGGGTGTGCGAGGAGTGCCTCGAGGCTCAGGCCTGCTGTCATCCCGTCTCCTCCAGGCCGGCGATGCCCCACCGGCTTGGGCGGACTCGTTCGAGCCTCCTTGGATTGGATACCCACCACGTCGGTGCCGCAAGGGCAAGGAGGATGACGTCCTTGCCCTCCCCGACCTCGTCGACCTCAAGGGCCACTCGAGTGATGGCGTCGAGGGCGACGATGATCGTCGGGCTGCTGGCGACGACCACTCCGTTGCGCTGGAGCGCGATGAACTCCGAGCGGGCGACGAGGCGGAGCACATCCCCCTCGATGGTGCGCAGCTCGAAGGAGTGGACTTCTTCCGCTGCGCCCAGCTCCGCGCGGGTGTCGACCACCCGACCTGCACCGAGGAGTTCCCCGTCGAGCTTAGCCGCCAGCTCGCGAAGGCTCGATTGGCTGGCTTCGCCGAGGGCAAGGCCCAAGGTGTTCGCGCGCCGGAGCCCACCGAGGATGGCGTGGTCGGTCAGGTCGCCGGCTCGAAACCCTCCAAGCGCAAATCCCGCCCACCCGCCATTGCATGTCGTCGCGGTTCGCAGAACCCTCTCGACGTCCTCCGGCCGTGCGTTATGGATCAGAGCCACTCCCCCAGCTCCCGTGGGGGTGGCGGCCACCAGACCTGGCAATCCGTCGACTAGCAGAGATATCTGGTCGAGGTCGGGTAGCGCTCGGCCCATGCAGTCAGCGTCGACGACGGTGCGATGCGCCGCGAGCTGGAGCGCTGCCAGACCGTTCATGCCGGCCCCCTCTAGGGTGCAGACGGCGGAGGACGTCTGGCCGAGCCATCGCTCGATCGCGTCGATCGCAGGCGTGAAGGGCTCCAAGTCCGGGAGCCGTTCTTCGAGCAGAAGGGTCGACCCGACGTAGGCCACGGCGATACAGGGGGTGGACGGGTCGATCTCCTCGACCCCGTACACGGTCACGGGCCACTTGGCTGATCGACGGAGGATGAGCTCGGTAACATGAGGGGACCCTCCGCCGCCGGAACCGAGCAGCGCAAACCCGCGGGCAATCGCCGGCAGGTCGGCCTCGTGCAGCGTCTGGGGCACCTGAACAGGGTATTCGCATGCTGCTCAGGTGCCCGTTGCCTTTCACCTCGACGGTTCAGCCGCGAGCGATCCCTCCGTTAAGGGCCTCCCCAGGGACTCGACCGGTGCGAACTCCTGAGTGAGGCCGAAGGCCGAAGGTCCGAAGGCATCGAGCGCGGCTGGCGTGCGCATCAGATCGGGTGTGGAGATGCCGAGCACGCGGACCCGCTGTCCGTAGCGCAGCCCTTCGGTGGTGATCGGCTCAGCGGAATCGCTGTCGACGACACAGATCAGGTCCGGAACGATGGCGACCATTTCCTCATTGCGTAGTGCGATGAGGTTTTCGTTCTGGAACCGGATCTCGAGCTCGTCGTCTCCGTCGTCCGTGGGCGCTATGCGAGCCACTCCCTTGGCGAACCCGTCCGTGGTGCGCCGGTCGACGTCGACGACCTTGCCCTCGAAGAGGGTGCGCACATGCTGGTAAAGAGTCGACGCCAAGCATTGCTCTATCGCCTCGAACGGTGACCGCTTCTCCTCACGGGCCAGCCGAATGGCTCGGCCGAGGGCCAGAGCCATGGACAGCGTGCGGGGCACAGCGGTCCGCTTCACGTCGGCGCCGGTCATGGCGTATTCAGCGATGTGCCCGACCCCACCGAGCCGGATCGTGATGGCTCGGGCGAGCCACTCCATCTGCCGGTCGTCGTCGCCCGTGTCGATGATGACCCGTTCGCCGCGTTCCCCGGCGAGAGCCAAGGGGGAGCCGTGAACTCCGTAGACGGCGAAGGTCTCCATCGACAGTTCGGGGAAGGCTCGGCCCATACCGTCGGCATCGACCACGGGTAGGCCGGTCTCCGCCGCGACGACGAGGGGAATCATCGAATTGATCCCTCCGCATTCGATCGGCATGGTGGCGTCCGCCGAGCGGCCGAGATGCTCCTCCAGTATGCGCAGGGACAGGGTCGGTTCGGTCCCGGCCGGGATCTTCTCGACCATTACCGTCGGGGCGCCCATCTGCGCGGTGGGGATGACGAAGAGGTCGTCGGCGATCTCGTCCGGGTCGAGGATGGTGATGGCGCCGTCGCCCAGAACACGCTCGACCAGCATCTTGCCGATGTAGGGATCCCCTCCCCCGCCCGTGCCCAGCAGGGTCGCGCCGCGGGCCAGGTCGCTCAGGTCCTCTCGGGTGATCTGCCAGCTCATCACGCCACCTCCTGTATTCCATCGAACCGGTGGGGGTTGACGTCGTAGCCGAAGTAGCGGGGCCCGACCATGGCCAGCGCCTCCGGGCTGTGCCACCGCTCGTCAGAGGGGGCCGCGATCACGCGCACGCGCTGCCCGTACCGCAAGCCCTCGGTGGTAATCGGCTCACCGGAGTCGTGTTCGAGCACCATGATCAGGTCGGGCGTCGTGGCAAGGACCACGCCGTCAGCCTGGGCGAGAAGGTGCTCGTTCTGGAAAGACAGTTCGAGCACGCTGCCGTCGCTTTCGATCCGGGCACGGCCACGGGCGAAGCCGGCTGTCGTGGCGCGCTCTACGTCGATGACCTTGCCCGCGAAGAGTTCTCGACCGTGCAGCTCATCGATGGCCCGGCCGACCGGGTCCTCGTTGGCGCCACGCGCCGCGGCGATGGCCCGGCCGATCGCGGCCGCTTGGCTCAGGGAGCCGGCGACCATGGTCTCGCGCAGCTGCTCACCGGACTGCGGGAACAGGGAGATCATCACGGAACAGCCCATCTCGATGCAGGCGGCGCGGGCGATGCGCTCGGCCCACACGTTGTCGACGGTGGTCAGGATGCCGGTGTTGCCCTTGTCGTCCGCGAACGCCATCGGCGAGGCCGCCACCCCCGACAGGGTGGGCAGGACCATCTGCAGCTCCGGGAACGCGCGGCCCATCGCGTCGCCGTCGATCAGGGGAAGACCTAGAGCAGCTGCAGCCACGATCGGGATGGTGGAGTTGACACCTCCGACCTCGGCGCACGCGATGTGGGTGATCGGGCCGTCGAGGAGCGGTTCCAGCGCGCGGACTGGGGCGGTGACCTCGTCGAGCGAGGGAAGCTTCTCGATCATGACGGTCGGCGCCCCCATCATCGCGACCATGACGACACGGGCGTCAGCCGGTACCTCATCGACGGTGACCACCTGAACCGGCCCATGGGTGGCGAGGGCCTGGGTGGCCAGCAGGGCCCCGATGTGCGGGTCACCGCCGCCGCCGGTGCCCAGTACGGCGGCACCTCTGGCTAGATCCGGGATGTGATGGCCCTCGAGCGTCCAAGGCACGGTCACGCCCCCATATCGAGGTCGCCGACCGCCTTGGCCCTGATTCGGGTCGCGTTGCCCGGGAGGTACGGGATCGGTACTTGGTCGAAGTCGACGATTTTGACACTCGACGGGCTGGCCCCGGCGGCGATTGCCTTGTCGACCGCCTCCTGACGGACCTCGTCGAGGATCGCGTCGCGACGTCCCCGGTCCACCGCGAACACCTTGTCGATCTCGCCGCCGACCTGGGCGATCGACGCGCCGATCGCGTTGGCCACCGCATAGTTCTCCGGTCGGTGGACCGCTCCAAAGATCGGGATCTCGTCGGGTAGCAGGATCGAGCCGCCGCCGACAGCCACGACGGGGATCGGTTCCGCTGAGGTACGCATCCGGTCGACGGCTTCGGAGATGCGAGCAGCAACCTGGTCCAGTGCACGCGTGACAAGACGGCGGTCGAGATGGGCGACCAGCGACGGGTCACCGATGTCCGCCCGCCCCGCCGCGACAGCAAGGTCCGTCGCCGTCAGCTGGGAGCCGCCGAACACCAGCGCCTCGGAGGTCAGCTTGTAGCCCACGGAGCGGGGACCCACCTGCGCAGTGGCCGTATCGACGTGGCTGCCGCCGCCGATGCCGAGCGAGAGGACGTCAGGCATCCGAAAGTTCGTCCGGATCCCGGCGACCTTCACTTCCGTGGTCGTCTCGCGCGGGAAGCCGTTGACCAGCAGCCCGATGTCGGAGGTGGTCCCGCCAATGTCGACCACCGCGCAGTTCTCGAAGCCGCTGGTCGCCGCGGCGCCCCGCATCGAGTTCGTCGGGCCAGAAGCGAACGTGGCCACGGGGTAGCGGCGCACGAAGTCCTCGTCCATGAGAGTGCCGTCGTTCTGGCTCAGGAAGATCGGCGCGTCGATGCCGTTGGCCCGTACGGCGGCAGTCAGTCCGTCGACGATCGACACCGCCATCTCCCGAAGGGCGGCGTTGATGATCGTCGCGTTCTCTCGCTCCAGCAACCCGATCCGGCCGATCTCATGGGAGAGCGAGATGGCGATATCCGGTCCGAGCTCGGCCGAGATGACGGCAGCCGCCTCGACCTCGAGGTCATGATTGACCGGACTGAACACCGACGAGATCGCCACGGACCGGATGCCATGGGCGGCCATATCAGCAGCGTGCCGCTTGAGTTCATCATGGTCGATCGGGGAAATCGGGCGCCCGTCGAACTCGTAGCCGCCATGTGCCAGGTACGAGCGTCCAGAGATCGCCTCGCGCAGGCCGGCGGGCCAATCCACGAACGGTGGCAGTGCACGGGTTGCGGGCAAGCCGAGCCGAAGGGCCGCCGTTGGCGCGAGCCGCCGTGCCTCCACCAAGCCGTTGATGAAGTGGGTCGTGCCGATCATCACGGCCTGAATCGAGGAACCGTCGAAGTGGTGCTGCACGCGCAACTGCTCGATGGCGCTGACGATCCCGCTGGTGACGTCCTCGCTGGTGGACTCCTTGACCGCGGCCAGGACCTGCGTGCCCTCCATGAGTACGGCGTCTGTGTTCGTCCCGCCGACGTCGATTCCGATGTGCATGGCTCTCCTTCAGTTAAGTCTTCGGCGCGTCAGTGAACCGGCTGCGTTTCCCGAACGGCCTCGGCCGCCCGGGTCGAGGCGATACCCACACCGCGGACCAGACCCAGCTTTCCGGCAAGTGTGTAGAGGAGGACCGACAGCACCAACGAGGTGATGCTGGGGATGCCCCACGCCACGAAATAACCCACCGCCGAGGCGATCGCCCAGACCACCAGCGTGGCCGGCACGAGTCGAGGCGCCGTGCCCGGGAGAGTGCCGAGCGCGCGGGTCTCGTCCAACTCGTTTCGCCACTGCTTAACGATGAAGTACTCGGCAATCATGATTCCCGCGATCGGCGGGAAGGCGACGCTCAGGACGATCAGGAAGTCGGTGAAGTGGCCCAGGATGCCGGCCGCGGCGAGAACCGAGCCGACCACGCCCAGAACGATCGTCGTGCTGACCCGGTGCAAGTCACGACGGAACGCCGTCGAGATGAAGTTCACCAGACCAAGGGAGGACGAGTAGAGGTTCCAGTCGTTGATCTTCAGCGTCCCGGTCAGCACGATGAACAAGCCGACAAGGCCAACCGAGGACGTGACGATGGCGACGATGTTTCCGGTGGCGGCCGCGTGGGCGAGCAGCACTCCGGCCAGACCGATGACAAACTCACCGAGGCTCACACCCACGACCGTCTGCTTCACCACGTCCGCGCTCGAACGGTTGAAACGAGTCATGTCAGCCGTGATGATCGCGCCGACGATAAGGCCTCCGGCCACGATCGCCGTGCCCTGCCCCACCGTCATCGCCGGACCAGGCGGGGGTGACGTCAGCAGATCCCCGAGCGAATGACGGCTCAGTTCTGAGATGACTGACCAGCCAACGAGGACGAGGAAGAGCGGCACGGTGACGTTTGCGAGCCACTGCATGCCGCCGAAGCCGACCGCGACGATCGCCGTGACGATCAAGCCAAAGATGAGGCTCCAGGCCCACACCGGCAGGGCCCCCGGCATGAGCGCGTCCAGGGACTCGGCGGAAATCGCAGACTGGATGCCAAACCAGCCGATGAGGCTGATCCCGATCGCCAAGCCGACCAGCGAGGCACCGACCTCCCCGAATCCAGTCCATCGCGCGAGCAGCGCCGTATTCAGCCCCTCACGCTGCCCGATGATCCCGACGATGCACATGATGACTTCGAGGATGATCGAGCCGAAGAGGAAGGCCAGTACGGCCTCGCCAAAGGTCATGCTGAAGCCAAGAGTCGCGCCGAGGAGGAACTGGGAGAGCGCGCTGACCTGACCGAACCGCTGCACGGCAATACCGAACCAGTGCCGTTGCGCCGACGGGGTCACCCGAGAGAGCGCGAAGTCATCTGCGTGAGCCATCGCTGGCGTCCTTCCTGAAAAGTGAGGGGGCGGCGCCAAAGTAGAGTTGCGGCTGGGCGACCACAATGGGCAGTACGCATATTTTCAGTTTGAAACAGGGCAACATGCACACCTCATGCCATCGATCGCGTCACGCCGCGACCAGCGGTGCGTCGCGTGGGAGATCGACGGCCATCTGACGACACATCGCCGATCTTTCGCCGTGTTCGAACCGCCGAGCCGCTCGTTGGCGCGGCCACGAGGTTTAGCCATCGAGAGCCTCGCTCAAGCTGATGACTCTCGATGGCGGGGACGGGAATGGGGTTCAGAAGTGAAGGGGTCTGGGTGGCCCCACTGATATTGATGGAACCGGAGCAAGGGGGCGGACTCGATCCGTGGTGGGGCTTTCCCGGACCGGTTCACGCGGGGTCCACAGGGCAAGGACGGCGCCCGACGCCCCCGCCTGACGCATGGAGGCTTCGACGGCGTCGCGAACGAGGATGGCCCGGACGGGCTCAATGAGCGGACGAACCCGGTTGTGCTGCAGATCCGTCGGACTCAGACTCTCGCCCAGCACATCCTCATCACCTGGGCCTCGCGCATGCTCGGCATTGCGGGCGAAGTCGAGCATGGCTCGTGCGGGTGCGGTCAGCCCGGTGTGATGGGTGGCGATCTCCCGCACATCGGAGGCGAGGGTGAACCCGGCGACCGTGGCGACCTTGACGACTGGGGCGAGGTCGCGAAGGTCCGCGCGCTGCGCGATCAGTGTC
>Ga0209347_1006141_pt1 | contig 10888 bp, 10 predicted proteins | sample AutmiccommuBRH23_FD_187382 | JGI IMG/M metagenome (GOLD analysis project Ga0209347, IMG submission 187382) | Deep subsurface microbial communities from Mt. Terri, Switzerland - Autotrophic microbial communities BRH/23 (SPAdes) (version 2) | ecosystem: Environmental > Aquatic > Deep subsurface >...
GATCAGGCCGCGGAGCAGGCTTTGCTGCTCAGCGGACAGGACGTAAAGGCGCAGTGGTTGCTATTGCCTCATCACGGCAGCCTCAGCTCATCGTCGGAGCCATTCCTGCGAGCGGTGGAACCGAGCGCCGCGCTGATCTCACGGAGCCTGCACAACGCTTTCGGTCATCCTCATCCGACTGTGACCGCTCGCCTCGAAGCGTCCGCGATCGACGTTTACGACACTGCCTTGCACGGCGCGATCCGCATCGATCTCGGCGATTTCTCGGTGGCGGAGATACAGCGTGCGGAACGTCGGTTTTGGCGGGAAAAATGAGAACGGCGGCCGTCGGCGACCCCGCGACCCTATGCTAGAGTGGCGCCACTTTTTCGAGGGGGATTCATCTCGTGTGGGAGCTGGTCAAAGCAGGCGGCTGGATAATGCTGCCAATCATCCTGTGTTCCATCGCCGCCGCCGGCATCGTTGCTGAGCGCCTGTGGACGCTGCGCCCGAGTCGTGTCACGCCGCCGCATCTGCTTGGCCAGGTGTGGAAGTGGATCAAGGACAAGAAACTAAGCAACCAGAAGCTCAAGGAGCTGCGCGCGGATTCGCCTTTGGGCGAGATTCTTGCCGCCGGCCTCAGCAACTCCAAGCGTGGTCGCGAGATCATGAAGGAATGCATCGAGGAAGCCGCGGCCAGGGTCGTTCACGACCTCGAGCGTTACCTCAACGCGCTGGGCACCATTGCCGGCATCGCGCCCTTGCTCGGGCTGCTGGGTACGGTGCTGGGCATGATCGAAATCTTCAGTGCCTTTATGGACTCGGGCATGGCGAATGCGCCCCTGCTCGCCGGCGGCATCGCCAAAGCGCTGATCACCACCGCGGCTGGCCTGATGGTCGGTATCCCAGCGCTGTTCTTCCATCGTTTCCTGCAACGCCGCGTCGACGAGCTGGTCGTTGGCATGGAGCAGGAAGCGATCAAGCTGGTGGAAGTGGTGCAGGGCGACCGCGATGTCGATCTCGGTGAGGACAAGGCGTGAAATTCCGTCGCAAACCCCGGGAGAACGTGGAGATTGGGCTGGCACCGCTGATCGACGTGGTCTTCATTCTGCTGTTGTTCTTCGTGGTCACCACGACCTTCACCCGTGAAACGCAGCTCAAGGTCGATCTTCCGGAAGCCGCCAGCGGTACACCGCCGCAGGATGCCGAGGTCCGCCAGCTGGAAGTGCTGATCGACGTGGCCGGCAATTATTCGCTCAACGGCAAAGCGCTACTGAAGAGCGACCTCAATTCGCTGATGGCGGCGTTGAGCAAGGAATCAGGCGGCGACAATCGGCTGCCGATGGTCATCAGCGCCGATGGTAAGACCCCGCATCAGGCGGTGATCACCGCGATGGATGCCGCCGGCAAGCTGGGCTTCGGCCAACTGCGCATCACCACGGTCGAGGCGCAGGCCTCTCCCTGATGTCATTCGCCGATCGCCTGCAACGCGCCTGGTATCAGGGGCATCCGGCCCTATGTGTGCTTGCTCCGCTGGAGCTACTCTATCGGCGCGTGGTCGAGACAAAGCGACGGCGCTTTCTCAAAGGTGAAAGCGCTGCCTATCGCGCACCAGTGCCGGTCATCGTGGTGGGTAACATCACCGTAGGTGGAACAGGCAAGACTCCACTGATTCTCTGGCTGATCGAGCATTGCCGTAGCCGCGGGCTGCGCGTCGGCGTCGTCAGCCGCGGCTACGGTGCCAAGCCGTCGACGCTGCCCTGGCGCGTTCAACCCGAACACTCGGCGGAGCAATCAGGCGACGAGCCGCTGTTGATCGTGCAGCGTACCGGCGTGCCGCTTATGATAGATCCCGACCGATCACGCGCGGTACGGTGCCTGCTGGAGACCGAATCGCTTGACCTGATCCTTTCCGACGATGGCCTGCAGCACTATCGGCTGGCCAGGGACCTCGAACTCGTACTGATCGATGCGGCACGCGGTCTGGGCAACAGGCGCTGCCTGCCGGCTGGCCCCTTGCGCGAGCCGGCCGAACGCCTGAATAGCGTGGATGCTGTGCTGGTCAACGGCACCGATGCGGATACCGCCGACGGCTATGCGTTCAGCCTCAGGCCGGTCGCGCTGGTCGAACTGTGCTCCGGCGAGCGCTGGCCTCTCGATCACTTTCCCGCCGGCCAGCTGCTGCACGCGGTGGCTGGCATCGGCAACCCGCAGCGTTTCTTCACCACGCTCGAAACGCTACACTGGCGTCCGATTCCGCACCCCTTCGCCGATCACGCCGCCTACAGCCAGGAGCAGCTGGAATTCAGCCCCGCCCTGCCGTTGGTGATGACCGAGAAGGATGCGGTGAAATGCCGGGCATTCGCACCGCCGGGTTGGTCATATCTTCAGGTGCACGCCGTACCTTCTGCGGCTTTCGTCACCTGGTTCGACGGCCAGTTGGCGCGATTGCTGCCCGATCACTCTTAAGCCGCTCGCACTGCCATCGCAGTCGAACGCTTCCAAGGACTGCGCATGGATACCAAACTGCTCGACATACTGGCCTGCCCACTATGCAAGGGGCCGCTGAAGCTGACCGATGACAAGTCGGAACTGATCTGCAAGGCCGACGCCCTGGCGTTTCCCGTGCGCGATGGCATCCCGGTGATGCTCGAGAGCGAGGCCCGTACGCTGGACGTGGATGAGCGCCTCGACAAATGACCACTGCCTACACTGTCGTGATTCCCGCCCGCTATGCCTCGACCCGCCTGCCTGGCAAGCCGTTGCAGGACATCGCCGGCAAGCCGATGATCCAGCACGTGTGGGAGCAGGCAAGCAAGAGCACGGCTCAGCGCGCGGTCATCGCCACCGACGACTCACGCATCGTCGATGCCTGCTCGGCATTCGGTGCGCAGGTTGTTTTGACCCGCCCCGACCACAACTCCGGCACCGACCGGCTGGCTGAGGTGTGCGAGCAGCTTGGTCTGCCGAGTGACGCCATCGTGGTCAACGTGCAGGGCGACGAGCCGCTGATTCCCCCGGCAGTCATTGATCAGGTTGCCGCCAATCTGGCTGCGCACCCCGAGGCGGCCATCGCCACGCTCGCCGAGCCATTGAGCGATGTGCAGGCGCTGTTCAATCCAAACGTGGTAAAGGTGCTCTCGGACACCAATGGCCTGGCGCTGACCTTCAGCCGGGCGCCGCTGCCCTGGGCAAGAGATGCGTTTGCCGCCGATCGCAGCGTACTGCCTGTTGGCGTGCCGTACCGCCGGCACATTGGTATCTACGCCTATCGCGCCGGTTTCCTCGCTGATTTCGTTTCCTGGGGTCCTTGCTGGCTTGAGGATACCGAGTGTCTGGAGCAGTTGCGCGCGCTCTGGCACGGCCAGCGTATTCATGTTGCAGACGCGGTACAGGCACCGCCTGCGGGGGTGGATACCGCGGAAGACCTGGAGCGGGTCCGTCGTCTGCTGGGCGGCTGAGATGAGAATCCTGTTCGTCTGCATGGGTAACATCTGCCGCTCGCCCACCGCCGAAGGCGTGTTTCGCCAGCGCGTCGAGCAGGCTGGGCTCGGCAGTCGGATCGAGATCGATTCTGCTGGGACCGGCGATTGGCATGTGGGCAAGGCTCCGGACTCGCGTGCTTGCGCCGCAGCCGGCAAACGCGGCTATCGGCTGACAGCGCTGCGCGCGCGCCAAGTGCAGCCGGAAGACTTCCTGCGTTTCGACCTTATTCTGGCGATGGATCACGACAACCTGGCTCGACTGGAGGCCTTGCGCCCCGAAGCGAGCAGGGCGGAGCTTGATCTGTTGCTACGCCGCTACGACCTGGCGCGTGGCGTGGTGCCAGACCCTTACTACGGCGAGACAGATGGCTTCGAGGAAGTACTGGATCTCCTCGAGGAGGCCTGTGATGCGCTGCTCGTGGAATTGAAGGGACGACTGTGAGCCTGACCCTCGAATCAAACCGATCACTCAAGGCATTCAACACGTTCGCTGTCGATCAGCGTGCGCGCTACTTCGCGGCCGCTCATAACGATGAGGATGTTCGTGACGCGCTCGCCCAGGCGCGTCGGCTCGACGTTCCGCTGCTGCCGATCGGTGGCGGCAGCAACTTGCTGCTGACTCGTGACGTGCCGGCGCTTGTCCTGCATATGGCCAGCCGTGGCAAACGCATCGTCGATGAGTCTGCCGAGCAGGTTCTGGTCGAGGCGGAGGCAGGCGAGCCCTGGCACCCATTCGTGCTCTGGACGCTGGAGCAAGGCTTGGCGGGCCTCGAGAATCTGAGCCTGATACCAGGTACCGTTGGTGCGTCACCAATCCAGAATATCGGTGCCTACGGTGTCGAGATCAAGGACGTATTTGCAGGGCTCACTGCACTGGATAGTGAAACAGGGATCCTCCGAGAGTTCAGCCAGGACGACTGCGCATTCGGTTATCGCGACAGTCTGTTCAAGCAGCAGCCAGGGCGTTTTCTGATTCTGCGAGTGCGTTTCGCGTTGCGTCGCCAGGCAGCGCTGCATCTTGAGTATGGGCCGATCCGCCAGCGTTTGGCGGAGCAGGGGATTACCGTACCTTCCGCGCAGGATGTGAGCCGAGCTGTTTGTGCCATCCGCAGTGAAAAGCTGCCGGATCCACAGCAGCTGGGCAATGCCGGGAGTTTCTTCAAGAATCCGCTGGTGCCGGCTGCCGCTGCTCAGACGCTGCGCGATCGTTACCCCGAGCTGGTCGGTTATCCGCAAGTCGACGGTCAAGTGAAACTGGCGGCTGGCTGGCTGATCGAGAAGGCTGGCTGGAAGGGATTTCGTGACGGCGACGCAGGGGTGCATCGGCTGCAGGCGTTGGTGCTGGTCAATCATGGCCTGGCCACGGGGGTGCAGCTGCTGGACCTGGCGCGACGTATCCAGGCCGATGTGCTGGAGCGCTTCGGCGTAAGCCTTGAGATCGAGCCAAATGTGCTCTGACTACGACTCGTACGGTCAGTTCTGGCTGCGTTAAAGCCAGGCCGTGCGGTGGTGTAGATATCTGGTTCCGGTCGCTTGAGTTGTACTGATCGCGCACTTCGGTTCGCCTAGCGCGGGCAACCAAGCAGAACCTGCGATGTGCATCGGATGTAAGCGAGCTCAATTTCGACCTGCAGCCGGTCCGGCTTCTCAAGCTTGCAGTGACGACTTTTTCGGGGAGAGATGGGGCAGTGAATAGCCTTGCTGACTGCGCCGCACCCCTTCTGCCATGAGCGTTCTCCCGATGAATAAGACGAAGGTGTAAACCTTATTCAGGACGGGACAATGCAAAAAAAAAAGGGATGCCGAAGCATCCCTTTTTTGGCCAGCGGTGTTTAGCCTTGCGGCTTCTCACGGTTATCTGGCTGGTCACCTTCTGCAGCTTGTTCCGACTCCTGGGGTGATGGCTGAACCACTTCCTCAGTTGTCGGTGCTTCTGGCTTCTGCTCGTCTACTTCAGCGGTCGACACCTGTGCTTGTTCGGCGGGCTCGTCAGCCTCGGCGAGCGGCTGCTCGTGGAGGGTGGTGACTGGCTCGGCGAACTGCTCAGGCTGGGCGTCGGCAGGCACCGGCTCCGCAACTTGTTCAACTTGCGCTTCGACGACTGGCTCGCTGGCGACGATCTCCGGGCTGGCCAGAGGTTGCTCCGCTGCGGCCTTGGCGTCGGCTTCTGCCGCTTCCTTGGCCAGACGCTCGGCTTCACGCTGACGGCGACGGACCTCGCGCGGATCATTAGGCGCGCGTCCGCTAGGCGTCAGTACTGGCGCCAGGGTCGGTGCGACTTCGACTTTCTCGACCACCGGCTCCGGGGCAGGCTGTGGGGTGTCGTTGGCTTGGACGACCTGTGGTGCTTCGCTCGGCGCAACTTCGGCAGCGTGTGTCGATGTCTCGTCTGCAGCTTCGATAGCTATCGACTGCTCGTCCGTACTTTCCACGCTTGGCGCATGCTCGACAATCGTCGCTACACCTTCGGTGCTGGTTTGAATCACGGCGTCATCAGCGAGCTTGGCCTGTGGCGCCGCTTCGGTGTCGGCGGTGTTCGCGGCCAGGGCGGCGGCTGTTGCTGCGACGGCGATTTCCTCGGTTTTCACCGGGGCGTTGCTCTCGTCGACCTCGTCGATTTCGTTACCGTTGGCGTCACGCTGACGCTCACGGCGATTGCTGCGACGACGCTGGCCGCGGGAGCGGCGGCGTGGGCGGTCGCCGTCGTTGCCTTCGCTGCCCTCGTTGGAGTCCTGGGCGTCCTCGGCTTCGTTCGCATCCTCGGTTTGCTGCAGCAGCTCATCGGCGGCTACCGGGGCTTGCCGTTCGGCGCGCGGCTTGCGCTCTTCGCGCGGGGCGCGTGGTTGCCGCTCGGCCTGCTCTTCTTCTGCTGCTACAGCGATCGGAGCTTCGTCGATTGGTGCTCGCAGTTCGCGCTTACGCTCCTCGCGGGGCTTGCGGTCCTCGCGTGGGGCTCGCTCGCGGCGCGGCTGGCTTTCGGCAACTTCGGCCTGTTCACGGGGTTTGCGTTCCTCGCGTGGTGGGCGCGGCTGGCGCTCTTCGCGGGGCTGACGCTCCTCGCGAGCTTGGCGCTCCTCACGGGGCTGGCGTTCTTCGCGCGGCTTGCGCTCCTCATCACGGCCACCGCGCGAATCGCGGCGACGGTTCTGCTGGCGTCCGCTGCGGCGCTCGTCATTGCGCTGCGGGCGCGGCGAGGCGGGCTTCTTCTCGACTTCGGCTGTGGCCTGCGGTTCTTTCGTCTCGCCTGCGAACAGTCCGACCAGGGATTTGATCAGGCCCTTGAACAGACTTGGTTCCTGCACCGGCGCGGCAACGGGTGCTTCGGCTGGCGCTGCGGCGGCTGCCGCCGGTGCGGTGCGTTGCGGTGCGGTCTTGACCGCCGCTTCCTGACGAACCAGGGTGCGTGTGGAGCTGACCGGCTGAGCTTCTTCGGCCTCGGTCGGGCTCATTTCGTAGCTGGCTTGGCCTGCCATGATTTCTGGGCTGTCGTCACGCAGTCGCTGAACTTCGAAGTGCGGCGTTTCCAGGTGATCGTCCGGCAGGATGAAGATGCGCGCACGGGTGCGCAGCTCGATCTTGGTGATCGCGTTGCGTTTCTCGTTGAGCAGGAATGCTGCAACCTGGAACGGCACGCGGGCGCGAACCTCGGCGGTGCGGTCCTTGAGGGCTTCTTCTTCGATCAGGCGCAGAATCGCCAGCGACAGCGATTCGACGTCACGAATGATGCCTTGGCCGTTGCAGCGTGGGCAGACGATGCCGCTGGTCTCGCCCAGAGAGGGGCGCAGACGCTGGCGGGACATTTCCAGCAAACCGAAGCGCGAGATGCGGCCGACCTGGATACGGGCACGGTCGGCTTCCAGTGCTTCGCGCATCTTCTCCTCGACGGCGCGCTGGTTCTTGGCCGGGGTCATGTCGATGAAGTCGATGACGATTAGTCCGCCGATGTCGCGCAAACGCAGTTGGCGGGCGATTTCCTCGGCCGCCTCCAGATTGGTCTGCAGGGCGGTTTCTTCGATGTCGCCACCCTTGGTGGCGCGAGCCGAGTTGATGTCGATGGATACCAGTGCTTCGGTCGGATCGATGACGATGGAGCCGCCGGAAGGCAGTTTTACTTCACGCTGGAAGGCCGTCTCGATCTGGCTTTCGATCTGGAAGCGGTTGAACAGCGGTACGGAATCTTCGTACAGCTTGATCTTGCTGGCGTACTGCGGCATCACCTGCTGGATGAAGCTCAATGCCTCGTCCTGTGCTTCGACACTGTCGATCAGCACTTCGCCGATGTCCTGGCGCAGGTAGTCGCGGATGGCGCGGATGATGACGTTGGATTCCTGATAGATCAGGAATGGCGCAGGGCGATCCTGGGACGCATCCTTGACTGCGGTCCAGAGCTGCAACAGATAGTCGAGGTCGCACTGCAGCTCTTCGCTGGAGCGGCCCAGGCCGGCAGTGCGGACGATCAGACCCATGTCAGCGGGGATATCGAGACCGTTCAGGGCTTCACGCAGTTCATTGCGTTCTTCACCTTCGATGCGGCGCGAAATGCCACCAGCGCGCGGATTGTTCGGCATCAGGACCAGATAACGGCCGGCCAGACTGATGAAGGTGGTCAGTGCAGCGCCTTTGTTACCGCGCTCTTCTTTTTCGACCTGAACGATGACTTCCTGGCCTTCGCGCAGGACGTCCTTGATGTTCACGCGGCCTTCAGGCGACTTGCTGAAGTACTCGCGAGAAATTTCCTTGAGGGGGAGGAAGCCATGGCGCTCGGCGCCGAAGTCGACGAAAGCAGCTTCGAGACTGGGCTCGACGCGGGTGATCTTGCCCTTGTAGATGTTGGCTTTCTTCTGCTCGCGGGCACCTGATTCGATGTCCAGATCGAACAGACGTTGGCCGTCGACCAGTGCGACACGCAACTCTTCGGGCTGAGTTGCGTTAATTAGCATTCTTTTCATGTAGTACCGTCGGTTTCCGTGGCATCCGGAAACGGCGTTCGGCACACACGACTCTCGCGGTCGGTGTCAGGTGAGTCAGGAATGGTTGTAAAGCACTCCAGTGTCCAGCGATGTGCGGCCAAATGGGCCGGCGTCGCGACGACGTCTCCTGCTTGCTGTCGGAACAGAAGCAATGGTTCGGGAGGAGGAATCAGGCATCGGTAGCGGACGGAATGAAGCGTCTGTGAAAGCCTTTGCTACGCAATCCGATGCTGTGCATCTCCACCCAACACGCATACTTTGAAAATCGGGTGCCGCTCGCAGAATCCGGGGAGCGGGTTGTCGATTATCGCGATTCCCATAGGGGGCACGCATCATGTCTTCAAGGCTTGTTTCGCAACTTCTCCGCTACTTGAGGGAAGCTCCGTCGGACGGCCTCACGTCCTAGAACATTTTTTTTGCCGGTCTGGGTTGGCGGTATCGCTGGCATCCCTGGACCTGACCGCTTTTGGCGGCGTTCGCGACTATAACAGCAATGTTTAAGTGCTTCAAATCCATGAAAATTGATATGATGCCGCGATGACCAATACCCCCTCCCAGACCTCCGGTGTGCAAATACTCGAGGTCGCGCCGGAACTTGCCGGCCAGCGCATTGATAACTTTCTCCGCAACCAGCTCAAAGGCGTGCCCAAGACGTTGATCTACCGCATCTTGCGCAAGGGCGAGGTGCGTGTGAACAAAGGGCGCATCAAGCCTGAGTACAAGTTGCAAGCCGGTGATCTGGTGCGCGTGCCGCCGCTGCGCCTGGCCGAGCGCGACGAGCCTGAGCCGCTTGCTCAAGGACTGTTGGAAAGGCTGGAAAAGGCCATCGTGCACGAGGACAAGGCGCTCATCGTACTGAATAAACCGGCCGGCATAGCTGTGCATGGTGGTAGCGGGCTCAGCTACGGGGTGATCGAGGCTTTGCGGCAGCTGCGCCCTGATGCCAAGGAGCTTGAATTGGTGCATCGACTGGATCGCGATACCTCCGGTCTGCTGATGGTCGCCAAGAAGCGCAGCATGTTGCGCCACCTGCATCAGGCGTTGCGCGGTGATGGTGTAGACAAGCGTTATATGGCTCTGGTGCGTGGTCGCTGGGAAACCTCGAAGAAGCAGGTCAATGCGCCGTTGCTGAAGAACACGCTGCGCTCTGGTGAGCGAATGGTCGAGGTGACCGAGGACGGCAAGGAAGCGCTGACATTGTTTCGCGTGCTTCGTCGCTTCGGTGACTTCGCAACGCTAGTGGAGGCCAAGCCGGTTACCGGTCGCACGCACCAGATTCGTGTGCACGCGCGCCATGCCGGGCACAGCATCGCTGGCGACAGCAAGTACGGTGATGAGAAGTTCACTCGCGAGATTCGCGAACTAGGCGGCAAGCGATTGTTCCTGCACGCATACGCGCTGAAGGTTCCGCTGCCTGATGGCGGTGAGTTATCCCTGGAGGCGCCCGTCGACGAAATGTGGGCGCGAACGCTGGAGCGTCTCGGTGAGTGAGTACCGGGTTCTGATATTTGATTGGGATGGCACGCTGGTCGACTCGATCGGGCGTATTGTCGAGTCGATACATGTTGCGGCGCAAAATTGTGGTTTGCCGCAGGTCGATGATGCCTCGGTCAAAGGCATCATCGGGTTGGCCTTGCCGGAAGCGATTGGCGTGTTGTATCCGGATCAGGCGGATGTCGCGCTGATCGAGGATTTTCGTCACTGCTATAGCGAGTATTATCTGTCCCTGGAGACCCAGCCTTCAGCTCTTTATCCGGGAGTCGCCAAGGCGCTATCCGAGTTTCGTGACGCCGGGTATATGCTCGCTGTCGCGACTGGAAAGGGGCGTCGCGGCCTTGATCGCGTTTTGGCTGGGCAGGGGTGGGAGGACTTCTTCGATATCACCCGTTGTTCGGACGAGACGGCAAGCAAGCCCGATCCACTGATGATCCACCAGATTCTTTCTCACTGCGGTGCTCGTCCGGAGCAGGCGCTGATGGTCGGTGATTCGGTGTTTGACCTGCAGATGGCTCATCGCGCGGGTGTGGATGGCGTAGCTGTCGCTTATGGCGCACAACCACTGCACATCCTGCAGCAGTGCAAGCCGCGCACTGCGATCAATCATTTTTCGGAGCTTGGTGATTGGCTGCGCTCCTTGGCGGTTTCTGAGGTGAATGCAAATGTCGGATGAGTGGAAGGCTCCGGTAGACGAGTCCAAGGGTGATCGTAACAGCTGGAAGCTGCTGGAGAAGACGCTGCTTGCAGGGGTTCAGGAGCAGCGGCGCGCTAGGCGCTGGGGTATCTTCTTCAAGTTATTGACCTTCATTTACCTGTTCGGCGCGCTGGCACTGTTTTCCCCGGCGCTGCAGTTTGGTTCCAGCAAGGGCGCGGAGGGTAGTCATACGGCGGTCATCAATGTGCGCGGCATGATCGCGGATGAAGAGCCTGCCAGCGCCGATAACGTCGTCGGTGCCT
>Ga0209347_1006144_pt1 | contig 10875 bp, 17 predicted proteins | sample AutmiccommuBRH23_FD_187382 | JGI IMG/M metagenome (GOLD analysis project Ga0209347, IMG submission 187382) | Deep subsurface microbial communities from Mt. Terri, Switzerland - Autotrophic microbial communities BRH/23 (SPAdes) (version 2) | ecosystem: Environmental > Aquatic > Deep subsurface >...
AAGAACAAGGCCACCAACGCGTTACGCCGACTGCAGAGAATCCCACAACTGGTCCAGGGATTTTTCCGCGACCCGAATCTGGCCTACATCACGGCCTGACTCAACTTACTTACGAACTCCTTAGTAATTACTGCGCGCTCCCCTAGTTGACGAAGATTTGGTAAAGCGCGCGCACTTTCGCGGTGCTCCTACCGGCGACACGAAGATGTCCTCGGCGCCGGCACCGCCGAAATCTGCCTAGTGCACGCCGAGATCCAGGACCTCCCTGTCGATCGTCGGCAGCGTCGGGCGGCGACGTCGAACTTGCGCGCTGCTAGGCGTTGGCAATCTCGAGCTCCCCCATCAGAGACCAGTCGGCACCGTCGATCTCGGTGTGGATGATCCGGGGTGTCCGGACGAGTGCTGGACGCATCGCCTCCAGGCCCCGGCGGAAGTGATCGGAGCTGACATGCGCCGCGCCGGCTTCCGAGTCCCTGAAGGCCTCCACCAACACCTATTCGTTCGGATCGGTCAGGCTGCGCGACCAGTCGAACCACAGATTCCCCGCCTCCGCCCGGGTGGCCTCGGTGAAGGCTCTCGTCATTTCCGGCCACTGGTCGCTGCGCGACGGGTCGACCTGGAACTTGACCACGATGAAGATCACGACGGCTCCAATCGGATTGCGGGCTCAGTGAGGTTTTCTCACTTGGGGCGTGTGAGGTTAGTGTGACTGGAGTTTCCAGCGTGTCGTGAGAGCAGGACGTGGGGTCCCTGCTCAAGGATCGGTTTCGACCAAGAAAGCCGTTCCGCTGCAAGAGGACCCCACGTGTTCACCTACTCTGCCATCTGCGACGTCCCCGAGGAAACCCTGCTTCATGTGACTGCGTTGCTACACGCGCACCGGCGCGAGATCGGCACCCGCGCCGGGCGACGCGTGGGCACGGTGCGCACGCAGGCGAAGCTGGTGCTGCGGTGGTTCCGCGACGACGCCCCGATCCGGCTGCTGGCCTTCGAGGCCGCGCTGCCGATCTCCACCTGCTACCGGTATCTGCACGAGGCGATCGACGTGATCGCCGACCAGGCACCCGACCTGCACGACGTGCTCGACCGGGCGAAGGAGCAGGGTTGGTCGCATCTGACGCTGGACGGGACGCTGATCGAGATCGACCGGGTAAACGAGCGCACCGACGAGGGCCATCACCTGTGGTACTCGGGCAAGCACAAGACCCAGGGCGGCAACGTGCAGATCCTCGCCGACCCGGCCGGGTTCCCGGTGTGGTCGAGCGAGGTCGAACCGGGCAGCGTGCACGACATCACCGCTGCCCGCGCCCACTGTCTGGGCGCGCTGTACAAGGCCGCCGCCGACGGTCTGCCGACCTTGACCGACAAGGGCTACCAAGGGGCCGGGATCGGGGTGCACAGCCCGATCAAAGGCCGCGACCTCGCCGTTGACAATCGCAGCTACAACACGCTGCTGACCGCGATCCGAGCGATCGGGGAACGCGCCAATGCCGAACTCAAAGAACGCTGGCGGTGCCTTCGGCGAATCAGACTGTGCCCAAACAGAATCGGCCAGATTGTTGCCGCCGCAATCGTCCTATCAACTCTCCAGAGGGGAAACTACTGAGAAAACCTCAGTAGATGTTCGACGGCCGGACCATGCCCTCGGCGAGGTCGCCGAAGCCACGCGCCATGATGGCGCCGGGTTGCCCGAAGATCTCCTCCACCACAGCGGTTTCGGTGGTGATGAGCAGAGCGGCGATGGATGCCGCGCTCTCCAGTGCGGCGCGGGTCACCTTGAAGGGGTCGATGATTCCTTCGTCGAACATGTCGCCGTATCCGCCTGTGAGCGCGTTGAAGCCGTGCCCTTGGTCATCGTGTCAGGCGACGCGAGGCACCTGATCGAGATCGGTGGGGAATGAGCTGCCAGGTTCGCTTGAATTCGGCTTCGGCCACCTACCGCAACGCCACCATCGCGGTGGACCGCCGCCTTGTTCTGGGCCCCACGTCCGCCATCGTTGGCATCGGTGGTTGTCGGACTACTTACCTCAATGGGAATAGCGCAGGGCTGGAGGCACTGCGCCTGCGCACTGAGACGCGCAGGAGGGTTTCCAGCTTCGACACACCAATACGCACGAACCCTCCCGATCGACATAACACCAGGCCGTCCTTGGGCAGGTTGGCGAAATCGCGCATCCTTCGCCGTGTCGAACAACTGACCCCGGCGCCAATGTCCGCGGCGCAGAACCTAACCCGCCGAGGGCCGACAAGTAACGACGTCGGTCACCGGCGAGTACCTTCGCGCAGCACCGCCAGCCGTTCGCGGTATTGCGTTTCGTCGATCTCGCCGCTGGCGAATCTCGCTGACAGCAGTTGTTCGGCTGTGGGCGCGTCACCGCGTGGTGCTGACGTGTCTTGCGGGCGGCCCGAGCTCAATCGGATCAGAGCGACAATGCCTACGATGATGAGGACCCAGACCAGCACCATCCCGATGCCCATCCCGGCGTACCCCCACCACCCCATATTGTGGTCGTACCAAAACATCATGACCGATCCTCCTCTTCCCTGAGCGGCCGCCGATGTGGCCACAGTCTGCCGATGAGCAAAGCGCCCCGACAGAGTCGAGTGCACTGCGTTTCAGGGCCTTTAGGCCTCAATAGGGTGGCGCCGCGCGGTGATGACACCGACCGTACATTCAGCGCCCGGCACACTTAGGTCGTGTAGTTCAGGCTGGTCATCATGCCACCTTCCTGGTGATAAGTGTTGTGGCAGTGCAGCATCCAGACGCCGGGATTGTCGGCAACGAGGGTCACCGAAATCTTCTGCATCGGCAAGACGATGACGGTGTCCTTGCGTGGCCCGGGGCTGCCATCGGGGTTGATCACCTGAAAGGTGTGGCCGTGTAGGTGCATCGGATGCCACATCATCGTGGTATTGGTGAACGTCACCGTCACATGCTGTGCCTGACGGACGGTCAGCGGAACCGTGTCACCGAACTGTCGACCGTTGATCATCCATTCGTAGGTCGCCATGCTGCCCGATAGTTGGGCCACCAGCGTGGTATCGGTCTTGACCGAATCCAGGACGACCTGCGGGGCCGCGGTGAACATCTCCACCGTGCCCACCCGGCGCTGCAGTTCGGGCGGCCTGAATTCCGGATCGGGTGTGGTGCCCGAGCCGGTCGACAGCAAGGCTCGCGCTACCGCGTTCTTCCCCTCGGCCGACGCCACAAGCGGGAACACCCCGTCACCGGCGGTGACGAGCACGTCGTAGCGCTCGCCCATACCGACCAACAACGCGTCCACGTCGGTCGGCACGACTGGGAAGCCGTCGGTATGGGTGACGGTCATCCGATGCCCGGCCAGCGCCACCCGGAACGCGGTGTCGGAGCCCGCGTTGATGATCCGGACCCGCACCCGCTGCCCGGGCCGAGCCCTAAAGGCAGTCGGTGCCGTGGGTATCCGGCCGTTCGCCAGGTAATAGGGGTAGCTGATGTCCCCGGCGTCTCCTCCCAGCAGTGCGCTGGTGCCGACACCGCCCACCCCCGGAACCTTTGGCATTCCCGGCATCCCATCCATTCCTGGCATTCCTGGCATTCCTGGCATTCCTGGCATTCCACTATCGGCGGCCGCCCCCGACGCGGGCCGCAACCCGTCGTAGAGCTGCGCGGGACTGGAGCCGATGCCGTCGGTCCAGTCGTCGAGCACGACGATCCACTCGGCGTCATAGCTGCCCGACTCGGTCGGATCATCGATGATGACCGGCAGATAAAGCCCATGGTCGGCGTCGAGGCCGGTATGGGGGTGCGCCCAATAGGTGCCGGAGTGCGGCGAGGAGAACCGGTAGGTGAAGTTCGACGACGGGTCGATATTCGGGGTCGCCGGTGCCGCGCCGTCCATATCGTTGCGCAGCGCGAGGCCGTGCCAGTGCACCGAGGACGGGTGGTCCAGGCCGTTGGTCACGGTGATCGCCAGTTCGTCTCCCACGTTGGCACGAATGAGCGGACCGGGGACGCTGTTGTTGTACGCCAGCGTGCGGGCCACGGTTCCGCCCAGGTCGATATCCGCGGGCCCGGGCGACAGTGCGGCGGTCACTGTGCGCCCGGTGTGTGGCCGCGCAGCCTCGGCGGCAGCGATCGGGTTGGTGGCCGTCGCTTGGCCGGTCGGCTTTGCGCAGCCGGCCAACGCGGCGGTGCCTGCGATTGTGGCGGCGATGAACGTGCGCCTGGTCAGCATCGTCGCGCCGATGTGCTGACCGGTCATCGTCGTCGTTGCGGGGGTATGGTTGTACCGCCTCCCAAGGTGGCGGTGTCGGCGGCTCTGGGCGCGCACTGGACCCGTGGCGCTTCGGTGTCCCGATGGGGGTGCGATCTGGTCCTTCCGAGCGCCGCGATGACCATTCCCCCGAACGCGAGCAGCATCACGCCGACAAGCAGGCAACCACCCCGGGCGCCTAATTCGTTCCACCACGTCATGGTGGCTCACCTCCCTTCACGCTCCACACTGATGGGGTTGCGTAGCGGATCGACGATTGTTCGATGAAGATTTGCTCAAGAGCCGGGTCGCGGGTCCGCGAAATCGTTGATGACGGACGACCGTCGTGGCCGTGGCGATGCTGCTCATCGTGTCTGCCTGCTCGGCGTCCCCCACCGCGGCACCTGCGACCGAAGTAATCACCGACAAGGGCACCCACTACGCCGAGCTGTTGGTACCGCAACTTCAAGCATCCGTCACCGATGGAGCCATCGGTGTTGCCGTCGACTCTCCAGTGACCGTGAGCGCCGGAGACGAAGTTCTCGGGCAGGTTTCGCTCACCAACGAAGCTGGCGACCTGGTGGACGGGCAGCTGAGCCCGGACGGCGTCTCCTGGTCATCAGCCGAGCCGCTGGGCTACAACAAGCAGTACACGCTGCACGCCGAAGCACAGGGGCTTGGCGGAACGACAAGCACCAGCGCAACATTCGAAACCCACTCCCCTGCCAACCTGACGATGCCCTACGTCTTGCCTAATGACGGCGAAACGGCGGGCGTTGGTCAGCCCCTTGCGATTCGCTTTGACGAGAACATCACGAACCGGGTTGCGGCGCAGCAGGCGATTAAGGTGACCACTGACCCCCTGTTGAGGGCGCCTTCTACTGGCTGAGTAATCGCGAGGTCCGCTGGCGTCCCGCCGAATACCGGAAGCCCGGCACGAACGTTGAGGTGTCGGTCAAGGCCTACGGTGTCGACTTCGGCGACGGGCTGTTCGGCCAGGATAACGTCACCACGCGCTTCACGCTTGGCGACCAGATCATCGCAACCGCCGATGACGCCACCAAGACAACGACCGAGCGGCGCAACGGTGAAGTCGTCAAAACCATGCCCATCTCCATGGACAAGGCCAAGACGCCCACCGACAACGGCACCTACATCATCGGTGACCGCTACTCATTCCTGGTGATGGATTCGTCCACCTACGGAGTTCCCGTCAACTCTCCCGACGGGTACCGCACCGAAGTCGAATGGGCCACGCAAATGTCTTACAGCGGCATCTACGTGCACGCTGCCCCATGGTCGGTGGATAGCCAAGGCATCGCCAACGTCCGCCACGGATGCCTCAACGTCAATCCGGCCAATGCCCGCTGGTTTTACGACAACACCCGACGCGGCGACATTGTTGAAGTCATCAACACGACCGGCCCCACCCTGTCAGGAACCGACGGCCTCGGCGACGGGAACATTCCCTGGGAGCAGTGGAAGATTCTCTGGGAGCAGTGGAAGGCCGGAAACGCCAACCTCTGAGCAACCGCAGTGCTTGACACCGAGCCGACATGGCTCGGGTGCCCAGCGTCGCTGAAACCCCGTTTCTCTGAGCGCATTCGGGGTCTCTCCTTAGACGCCGCTGCCGTACGTGCGGTTGCTGGCGCGGCTGGAGAACCTGACTCCCCGATGACCGATGGTGGCGTGCTATGCCGACCAGGCTTCATATGACCGCCCAGAGCAGAATATTGATCACGCCCGAGGACGGCCCATAGAGCTCTTTTCCGAGGAACTCGCACACTTCCGTTGATCCGCGCACCAATTCACACGTTTGTTCCCGCCGTGAACCGCTTGCTGTCCAGCGCCCACCCCATTGAAGCGAACTGCCGCAGCGAATTTCATCATTGTAACTATGTGGCTGCTGTTACTAGTGGGGCAATTGTGAGTTACGCTCTTCTACGTAGAAGCTACGTATTTTGTTGCTGCGCCGTACGTATGCGATTCAGTCGCAATTGGTGCGTGGAGTAGCTCACCGCGCGGCGCACCGAGGAGAAGACATGGAATCAAACGTTCGGAGCAACGGTGCGGCAAGTGCCGGCGCTGACCGCTCTGACCCGGCAAACTCCGTTGCGGGACGCATTCGACGGCTTCCCGGTGTTATCACCATCGTAATCTTGCTTTTCATCGCTTGTGCACCGGTCGCATCGGCCCAACCGGCTGCCGGCCCTTGGGACCCGCTGCTTCCAAAGCTGCCGAGCGCAGGCGCGCCCGGCGATCCGGTTGCCATCGCGAATGCCTCTCTTCAGGCAACGGCCATGGCGACGCAGACGGCCATGAGTATGGGTCGCAACTTTCTCAGCAGCCTGGGAATTGTTAGTCCCGCCGCGGATCCGTCTACGAGCGTGCGCGGAAACCGGGTCAATGGTGCACAAGCGATCGAGTACGTGATTCGCAGGGCGGGAACGCAAATTGGCGTTCCCTACTCCTGGGGTGGCGGAAGCCTCACCGGCCCGAGCCGCGGCGTCGACCAGGGAGCAGGCACCGTGGGCTTTGACTGTTCAGGCCTGACACGGTTCGCCTTCGCCGGCGTCGGAGTACTGCTCCCGCGATATTCCGGCGCCCAGTACGACGCCGGCCGCAAGGTGCCACCCTCCCAAGCGAAGCGGGGCGACCTGCTGTTCTGGGGCCCGGGTGGGAGCCAGCACGAAGCCATCTACCTGGGCGGCGGGCAGATGATCGAGGCGCAGCAGACCGGCGTGCCGATCAAAATCTCACCCGTGCGCACATCAGGGATGACGCCCTACGTCGTTCGCATCATCGAAAGCTGACTGCCCGCCGCGACCAGCAACCAGTCGGATCACTACGGCGCACCGGCCACCCGCTGCCGCACTTCGCGTGTGAGACAGTAGCCAGTCCCCGCGCACCGTACGGAGTTACCGCGGTAATGCGGATCGTCACCCAGCTTGCGACGAGGATTGCCCACGTGGACCCCCAGAGTGAAACGGCCACCGACAGATGCATCCCCGACAAGCTCAGCTGCAGTTGACGACACGTCACCGGTTCACCCGGACTCTCTCCGCCGGGTGCACAGAACCGCGAACTCCGTCCGGGTGAGCGCCCCGCCTCGCCGAGCAGAAACACCCGGCGCGCAGCCACATCGATCACGAGATCCTTCGATCTCACGGCGATGCATCTCATCGCCGTTTCCGCCACGCCGTGGTTCGCCGCCGACGTGGCAGCCCCTCAGCGCCAGACGGATTCGCACGTTCAGCGCTTCGAGATCATCCACGAACACGACTCCAGCACAAAGAAGCGCGCGAACCTGGCCGTCGTGCCTCTGACCGTTACTTGTCCAGCATTCCCTGCATGGCGTCGATCTCTGCTTGCTGAGAGGACACGATGTTGCGCGCCATCTCGACCGCCGCCGGGAACTGGCCGTTGTCGATCTCCCTCTGCGCCATCATGATTGCGCCCTTGTGATGCTCAATCATCTGCGTCAAGAAAAGTCGGCTCGCCTCCGGGCCCTGCGCGTTCTGCAGCCCAGCCATGTCGGCGTCCGACATTATGCCGTGGCCACCGCCGCCCATACCGGGCATGTCGCCCATAGCGCCGCTCGGCATCTGGTGACCAGGCATGTCGTAGCCAGGCATTGCAGTGCTGCTCGGCGCAGCGGTGGGCGAGGACGACACCCCCACTCCTGGAGCCAGCCCTGCATCTGTTCGATCTCAGGCCCTTGGGCGTTCTTGTTTTCATTCGCGAGTGGAATGACCTCGGGATCGATGCCTTGCTTGCCTAGAAGCATGTCGCTAGACCGCCTGTTAGTGATGGGGAATCATGCCTTGGGCGAACGCCACATCGGCGTCGTTGTGGCTAGTGTCGCTGCTGGCAGCACTCGGCGAGGCCGATGCTGCTGTCCGATGGCTGCGAGTCTGTTGTCGCATTCGAACAGGCACGGACAAACAGGGCCGACGCCGCCAACGCCGCAAGCCTAAATCCGTATCGCTTGTGCTGCACCGCACATCCTCGCTCACACATCTTCGTGACACCAGACGTCCACGCGGCAAGCGCTCTCGCCGCCTCGGTGCAGCCTCAATAGTCCGAGTATGGGTCGGTACGCGTTCCGATGACGATGAAGATTTGATGAAGTAGATTATCCGCGATCGGAAGGTGTCAGTGTGCAGCTTCACAAACTCATTGCCGCAACTTTGGCTGCAACTTTGGCCGCAGCGTGTTCGTCGAACGCCCCCGACAGCGCGCCCGCGATTGCGCCGGGCATGGTGCACATCCACGGCCTCGGTATCAATCCGCCTGACAAAAACCTTTATGTAGCAACTCATTACGGCCTCTATACGGTAGAGCCCGATCAGGCGCCACAACGAGTCGGCTATCTCGTGCAGGACTTCATGGGCTTTACCGTCACCGGCCCCGACGCATTCTTGGCCAGCGGCCACCCAGATCCGGCTGATCGTCAACAACCGCCACATCTGGGCCTGATCAAAAGCAGCGACGCCGGCCAAACCTGGGAATCCCTGTCACTTCACGGCAGCGCCGATTTTCACGCACTCGAGTACCGCCATGGACGGGTCTACGGTCACGACAGCCAGTCGGGGACTGTGATGGTCAGCCTCGATGAGCAGTCCTGGCAGCGGCGAGCAGAAGTCGCCGCCTTTGACCTCGCAGTATCACCGACGGATGCCTACGAGATCCTAGCGACCACACGCCAGGGGCTCCTCCGAAGCACGGATGGAGCGGCAACGTTCGGCGCACTCAGCGGCGCACCGGCACTGGTACTCGTCAGCTGGCCCGAGCGCGGCCCCCTGCTCGGAGCTGACCTCGAAGGACGCCTCTACACCAGCACCGACAACGGGCAGACCTGGCAGCCACGACACGCGCTGAACGCCAAACCTCAAGCCCTTCTCGCCGCTGGCGACGGGCAGGTCTACATCGCCACAGACACCACCATCTACACCTCCACCGACGACGGCGCCACCGTGAACGTCCTCACCGCTGTCGAGTAGAGCCCGGCAACGGCAAGGCCGATCGTCGACAGCAGCTGCTTGAACTTGCCCTCGACGTGAATGTTGTCGATGCCGGCGGCATACTCGTCGAAGCTCGCCAACCCCTTCGCCGCGTCAGCTTTCACTGCGTGATTTGAGGCGTCGATCACGACGCAGTGACCTTCGCCCAGCGGCATCCAGTCGCGTACGGAAGGCGTCGTGTTCTTCTGCTCCTTCCATGCGGACCTGTATGTCCGACTCGTCGACAAGCTTCTGCATTCCCTTGCCCTTCTTCGCAGTCCAGTGCAGGATGCCGCCGACGAACAGCTCGAAGGCATCGTTCATCGAGTTCTTGAAGCGATCCCCCGAGCCCCTCAACTGAGTGCCGAGGCCGTACCACGCCTCGTGGTACAACGTCGCGCCACATAGACGCGACATCGCCCACTGGTGTCGGATCATGACGAATGCGATATCGCCGAGGGCGATGAACAGGTACTGCGTGAAGGTGAACCGCTGGTGCCCGACGTTCCCGGCGTTCCGATCCGCTTCGAGCGCCTCCCTGTACCCCTCTAGCGTCAGTGCCATGTGGCCAATTAGGAAATCGATCGCGGCTTCGGATACGCCGGGCGCCTACGCGCGTCACCGTTCCCGGGGGCAAGGAATTCGGCCTCCGCGCGCTCCGGATGCTGTGTGGTGGTGAAGGCGACATCCCGCCGCCCCTGAAGACCGGCAACGGTTTCGAGGGCGTCGAAAAGGTCTACGCCGGTCTACCACCCACTGGCCGCACGTTCTCGGTCGTTCCACACGACCTCATCGAAGCCGAGAAGGTCTGAGAGTCATCTCTGACAGGAGAGGGCAGCACCGGATAGGGAGGGCTCGCGCTTCTGCGCTACGTATCAGCGGATGTCCACGAACATCACCCGGCCAACAGTTTCGAGCACGCGGTCATTGAACCGATTGTCCCCGTTACGTCGGCTTCCACCGTTGCTCCACACCCACTCTCGGATCGGGGGGCCCGGTCGCACGCGCACGACAGTGGCCTCAGACAGCGGGGTGCTGCCCTGGCGGTTGACGATGACGCGGTTGCCGTCGGCTTCGAGTTGCTTGATCACTTCTACGGCTTTGTCACCTCCAGCGGGTGCGGCGGAGGCCGGAGTGGCCAGTCCGAGCACAGCGGCCGCCAGTCCGACTGCCACGGCGGAGACGAAGTTGAACTTCTTCATTGGAGTTCCTGTCTTCCCTAGTTCCGGGTCGGGCCGTGGAGCGTGCCGCGGGGTTCTCCGACTTCTCGGTCGATCTTGTTGGATCTAATTGCTTAAACCCGGTGACTGTGAGTTTTGCTTCCGTCCGGTGGTATCCGAACCACTCGCTGACCCGTTCATGGTTGCGCTGCGCAGCCCCGAAACTAGATCTGCCAGTCTTGGGCTCCGTCGTTCTGGGTGTATGCCGCGCCGGTGGTGTTCTTACTAAGAAGTTCGTAAGTAAGTCGAGACATGCCGGAGAAAGTGCTTGTTGGCCAACGATATTCGGTGAGAATAGGTATGTGCGCGATAACGATGGCCGCAAGCTTGATCACAAGACGCTCGAAGTGCTGCGGAAGCGGGCGGTGGAGCAGGTCGAGGCGGGTGAGCACCCCGAAAAGGTCGCAGTGACAATGGGGT
>Ga0209347_1006145_pt1 | contig 10873 bp, 8 predicted proteins | sample AutmiccommuBRH23_FD_187382 | JGI IMG/M metagenome (GOLD analysis project Ga0209347, IMG submission 187382) | Deep subsurface microbial communities from Mt. Terri, Switzerland - Autotrophic microbial communities BRH/23 (SPAdes) (version 2) | ecosystem: Environmental > Aquatic > Deep subsurface >...
TCTGTCCCACCACTGGAATGCCCAAATTGCGGACATGAGACAATTGACTTCCAATATGTTGGGGAAAAGCAGCAAATGCGAGGTTTTTTGTGTATTTGGTGTACTTCTTGCTTCCGCGGTATCCATATATCAGGAATAAGGATACCGCAGCAGGCCAATATTCTTCCAAAGGAACCAGTTGAAGCTGTAAAAAACAGAATACCTAATTTTACAGCAGGGTAATTTTATCGGAAACAGTTCACTTACCTATTTAGACGGTATTGACGGGCTATATCGCCTAAATTTAGGAGGAGAATAATGTCTCAATTAAATCTAAATCAGGTTACAGATGCCCAAATGGCAGATGCAAGCTGGAAGAAGCTCTACAAAATTGGCGGCGTGGCTGCTCTGATGATGGTAGTAATTATCCTTATCCAGTTCATCGTCTTCATCGCCTGGCCGCCACCGCTTGAAGGCAGCGCCATCGACTGGTTTAAGCTATTTCAGGAAAGCTGGCTCGTTGGACTCCTGTCTTTTGAACTTTTGATGATTGTTTACGCTGCTCTTTCGATCCTGTTGGCTCTAGCCCTTTTCATAGCCCTCAGACGAGTCAATCAACCTCTCACGGCCATTTATCTGGCCCTCAGCATCATAGGGGTTATGGCCTTCATCGCAGCAAGACCGGCCTTCGAGATGCTTTACCTCAGCAATCAATACACTGCTGCGGCAACAGATGTACAGAGATCTATGTTCTTGGCAGCCGGGGAGGGGATGCTTGCTACCTTCCATGGCACTACTTTCCACGTGAGTTACATCCTCGGGTCCATTACCGGTCTGATAATCTCAGTTGTCATGCTGAGGAGCAACATCTTCAGCAAAGCGACCGCATATGTGCGCATTGCGTCAAGTATATGCGATTTTGGCCTTTACGTGCCAACAATAGGTATTTTCATCTCGATGTTTTCTGTCGTGTTTTTGTTGATATGGAACATCATGATCGCCCGAAGGCTGTTTCAGCTAGGGCGTTAGTGAAGGAAACAGTAAGTCCGGGTAGTAAAACAGAAACCATACCGCAGAGGTCGCAAAGGCGCAGAGAGGCTACATCTGGCGCAAACTAACGATATTCTAATGTAGTTGGCAGTTTCGTCGGCGAAAAAATAATAAAATAGTAAAAAGACAAGTAGGGTAGAATTCCCAAATTTCGCCATCTACCCAACGAAGTGATATTTTTTAAATATGTATATATCTTTTCGGCTAATTATTAAAACCCAACTCGTTAAGAAGGCTGAAATGCAAGTGACTTATATCAAAACACTTTAAAGAAACATGGAAGTATCTGTTCTATGAGCGTAAGGGTAACTGTTAGGATAATGCAGTAATGGAGAGTTTCTTTCACACTTTAAAGACAGAGTTTATTAGACTTCCACCCAATGAGTCTTTGTGGTTAGCTTTTTCCCACAGGAAACTGGTAACTGAATAAAAAAAAGAAGGCCCGGGTGAGGGGCCTTCATCGTTTCTCTGGTATTTTTTTAGCTTATCTTCTTAGCCTTAGCTCTCTTCTTCGCGTTCCTCATATACTCCGTCATCTTCGGCGCCAGCTTGGGAGCGACTTCCGGCAGCATTGACGGCATGATTGTTGCCATCACTGCAGGGAGAAGGGTAGGCAGCTTTTCCTCCATCTGGATGGGCATATCGGGAATATATTGCTTCATCAGCTCCAGTATCCTGGGCATCAGTTTGGGCATCATGGCGGGCAGCAGCATCGGCATTAAGCTGGGGATCATCTTTTCCATCATAGTCAGGGCAGGGGACTGAACCGGGCCTGGGAGGGCTTCCATACCCTTCATCATGGGCTGCATGGCAGAGGGCATGGCATCCATAATTTCTGGCATCATGTCACTCATCATGTCCACGATACCGTCCACAGTCATGATTTCGATGGCTTTTTCGAACACTCCCCACATATAGAGAGTGAAGTCGGTGGTTTCATTAACCTCATATCCCAGCGCCTCAGCCACGACATCGGTAAAGTCCCACACCTTCATATCAATATCTGAGTGCTGAGCCGAAGCCCGGAGTTGTACTTCACAGCAGGGACAAGTGGCCAGCAAGGCATCGGCCTGTACATCTACGGCTTCCTGGACCCTCATAGAGCCCAGTTTGTCAGATACGGGCGGGTCACCGATCCTGGTCAGGACGCTGCCACAGCAGAAGGAATCTTCGCGGTTATGTTGCATCTCCACATAATCGATGCCTGGGATCGCTTTAAGGACATTCCTGGGAGCGTCATATATACCACTGTGGCGGCCGACATGGCAGGAATCATGCCAGGTAACCCGCTTGTTAACTGTATTCTTAAAGTTAAGTTTACCTTCTTTGATTAGTTCCTCAGTCTTTTCTGATATATGCGTCAACTTAAAATCGTAGGTGTAACCTAGCTTCTTAGCCCAGATAGGATAAGCATGGGTAAAAGCCATATAGCAGCCGGGGCAGGAAATGACTACTTCTTTAACGCCGCGTTTATGAAGGTTCTCGATATTGTTACGGAAAATAAATTCAAAGGTATCGAGCTTTCCTGCCACCAGCATCGGTGTGCCGCAGCAGCTTTCATCTTGACCAAGGTTACAGAACTTGACGCCGCCCTCCTGGAGGATATGAACAGCGTTCTGGGCTGTGTTGGTGGTGACAAAGGAGGCGGTACAGCCTGCCCAATAGGCGACATCAGCTTTTTCTTCAAGTTGGACATCATCCGGCACCCAATCCAGCCGTTCACTTCTCCGACCGGCCCAGATATTATGGTCACTGTGCACGCTTTCGCCCATCATCTGAAAGGCATTGTAAGTGGCAAAACCCATCTCATTAACCATCACCGGGCGGAATTCATCCCATAGTTCCATAATGGGCAGGTTGACCTGACAGACCGGATTACACCTCTTGCAAGTAGTGCACATAAGAAACTTGTCAACCATCTTTTGATCAAGTTTTATGTTTCCTTTCAGATACTGACGCAGCATATACCATTTACCGCGAGGTGAAGCGCTCTCCCATTGATAACCCATATGCAGGGTACAGGTATCTGTGCAGTAACCACACTGGGCACAAGCATAAGAAGCCCTGGTTATTACTTCCGCCAATTTCTTTTTGACTCTGGGCTTGTCACTAAGGAATTTCTCAGCCACATTCAACAGAGTATCCGGGGTCATTTTACCCAACTTCATGGCAGCCTGCAGCAGGAAGGGATTACCCATATCTGTGAGTACTTTGCCAGGGTTAAAGATATTATCGGGGTCCATTTTTTTCTTATAGGCGGTAATCTTCTCCAGAACTTCCGAACCCAGGGCTTCTTCAGCCTCGTCAGTGAAATAAAGGCCAACAGAGTAAGCGCGCCCGCCGTGTTTTTTGGCAATATCCATCATTACCAGGGACTTGGCAAAACCGACATTATAAGCTGCAGTCCGTTCGTCTCCGGTAAGGAAGGCCAGCAGAGTAATTCCATCTTTATTGACCATACTTCCTTCGATGGAAATTCCTTCCAACTTATGGCCAGCTTCTTGAACAACCTGGACAATTCCCTCCAGAGGGATAATGGCTTCAGAAGGGATAAGGGAGGGCCCCAGGTTTTTAACCCTCATGGTATAAAATCTCTCGGCCCACTCGTGTTCAGCGATACTGTCAGTCAACACCTGTCCGCCGTTCGCCCCAAGTATTAGCTGCAGTTTATCTGACACGTCAGCATCACGTTTCCCCGGGTATACAACCATCAGCAGGTGATGGTCTCTGGGCGGATGGACGGTGTCATGATTATCATGGTGCGCATTAACATCTATCTTGGAGGCCAATTCCATAGCATCGGCTTTGTTCTTGATGAAGTCTGCAGTGGTGAAATTTACATGCCATACCGGAAGCCCAGCTTCGTTAATATTTTTGATCGCATTGACAACACTGCGAAAATCCGCAAAAGCCGTCAGTACCTTCTTCTCTTCGTCCAGTTCGCGAAGGGCCATAGTGACCTCAACAGCAAATCCGGTGATACCCTCAGACCTATTTATGATGGCCAGGTCATTGCCGCGGAATGTGGTCAGTTCACCATCCGGGGTAACGGCTTTGATTTCTATAACATTATCTGAAAAGTAACCGTACTCGTAACTGCCGATGCCGGAACCGCCTTCTCCAACCCAACCTCCCACAGTGGCGCCAGGCGCGCTGGAAGGATATAGTCGGAGGGCCAGTCCCTGTTTGTGAAGTTCTTCCTCCAGTTGGGCCCAGATTATACCGGGTTCTACTGTGACAGTCATATTATCCTTGTTGATATTTATAATTTTTTTCATCCTGGTAAAGGCCACAACTACGCCTTTCTTAATCGGGATAACGCCGCCATAACCGCTTGTTCCCGCTCCCCTGGGGGTGAGGGGGATCCTCCTTAGTTTGGCGAACCTGACAAGTTCGAGTACCTCTCCAGCAGTTTCCGGCTGGACTACTGCGTCAGCTGTCTTCAGGACCATCTTTTCAACGGCTCCGGGCAGGTTGGCCACGTCGTGAGAATAGAGCATACACTCGACTTCATCAAAGGACGCCCTGTCGCCGAATAATTTAGTAAGTTCCTCTCTCATCACAAAAACTCCTTTCCTTAGGGAATAAAAATATTGTGTCTTATTTCGCAAGCTACTTCACATAATACCCATACCCGGTACGGGTAAATTCCATATTAATTTTACACCTTTGAATAATTCTTTGCAAGAGTTTCCCCAAAAAAATATACCTTTTTAACGAGAGAAGGATATTTAACTGAACCAGATAATAGATATATTTAGAGTAAAATTTATTTTATCACCTGAGACTACCATTATCAGGGGGGATAGGCATGTTACAAAACATTCTGGCCAGTATTGGCCTGGGAGGGTCGAGGATTAAGCTGGAGCTTTCAGGGACTATATTGGAGCAGGGGGAAACACTTCAAGGAACGGTCTTTGTACACGGGGGGAAGGCAGCGCAAAAAGTCAAGCAGCTCTACCTGCACCTGGAAGCAACGTCACAGTATGAAGCAGATGACAAAATACGTGTATTTGATGGGGTTGTTGATACATATACCGACAATCAACCTTTTGAGATCAGCGGGGGAGGGTTTGAGAAGGAAATTCCGTTCACTTACCAGATACCTTTGAATATCCCCATATCCAGAGGGAGGACTAGGTACAAGCTAAAAGCCGGACTTGATATCCGTAACGCCATTAATCCCAGCGCCCAATTAGACGTAACAGTGCAACCCTGTCCGGAGATTGAGGCCATCTTAACCGCTATGAAACAACTCGGTTTTGAACATAAGAGGGACAGCGGTGATTTCAATGGCAAGATCCAGTGGTTGGAGTACAGGCCTACAGCTTTCTTTGCCGGAACTATGGACGAAGTGGAAATGGCTTTTGGGATCGACTCCCAAAATGTAAATATCCATGCGGAAGTCGACCGCCGGAGCGGGGGACTTGCCGGTCTGCTCATGGAAGCATTGGATGCCGATGAGAAGCGGGTTGACCTGAAGCTTCCGCGTAATATCCTGTTAAGCCAAGGTAAACCAAATGTCACAGCGGCTTATGACGCTCTAAAAAAATTTTTATCATCAGTTTAATGTTTTATTTTTATGGTCCAGCCAGAGCAGCGCCAAAGCCATTATTATACCCCAAATTGAAGCGCCAATAAAATTTGAGAAAGATGTTCTTAACGGTACGAAAGAAATTTCCGGCGCTTTAAAAAGAATTATAATTGAGTAAATCACGAACCACCCGATTACACCATAAAACCATCCTTTTAAAATTAGATTAGCGCTGGAAAATAGCCTCTGTATTAGATACACAAATATTACGCCCAACAGAGCATGGAAAAGCCATGCGCTCAATGTAGCGAAGACTGCTTCCCAAAGATTTAACGGTTTCCGGCCATAAATTAAAGTTCCGGCAACATCCATCCATCGTAACGTTGAAATATGAAGATAGTAGGCCAGAAAATCATAGGCCTTGGTGATTACTCCGGCAATGATGCCGGCCAGCATTCCCCTGGTGAATCTATCTTTTAGCATTTAGTTCCCTCCTTTTGAGCGTCTAAAGGAACAAATTTTTAGTTCTCTCATATCATTCCTTTTACCAACAGAATTTATTACTATGTTTATTAATGTAACCCATTCCTTTAACCAAGATTTTGGACATAATAAGAGCAGTCAAAAAGACTGCTCTTATTATGTTTTTTAAAGTAAATCTTGACAACTACAATAAGTCGCATTACTATTTAATTATAAACATACACCCCCCGGGGGTGGGGTGCCAGGAGGTGGTCATTTGCCCAGGAACGGTAATAAGGAAGTACTGTTAAACAGCCTGAAAACTGTCGAGGGACAGGTTCGCGGCATAGCCAGGATGATAGAGGACGACAGGTATTGTGTGGACATCCTCGTGCAGTTGGCAGCAGTAAGGGCTTCTATCAATAAAATCGGCATGTCTGTCCTCGAATCCCATACCCGGGGATGTGTCTCCAGGGCTATCCAGGAGGGTAAAGGGGAAGAATCTATAGAGGAACTAATTGGGGTGCTTTCAAAGTTTGTCAAATAATCAGTAGATAAAGGAGCGGTAATCATGGACAGCTCAATTACCTTAACGGTTCATGGGATGATGTGTGCCTCCTGTGTCGCCCATGTTGAGAAAGCATTGAATAACGTGGCCGGGGTCAAGACAGCCCAGGTGAACCTGGCTACCGGCAAGGTCACCGCAAGCTATGACAACCAGGCCACCGGGCTAATTGAAATAACCCAGGCCATAAGTGATGTGGGTTACGAGGTGGCTAAGGAAGAAATAACCTTAAAGGTCTCAGGCATGGCTTGTGCCGCCTGTGTGGGAAAGGTGGAAAAAGCGCTGGGTTCACTCCCCGGAGTAACCGACGTGACCGTAAACCTCTCCACCGGCAATGTGCGGCTCACCGCCTATGCCGGTGCAGTGGACATAGCAGCAGTGAAAGCCGCAGTAAGAGATCTTGGCTTTGAGGTTCTAGAACGGATGGATACCCAATCCGAACTGGATCGCGAACAAGAGGCCCGGGAGGATGAAATCCGCAGGCAGAGGCGAAACATGTGGCTTACCTGGCCGCTGGGGCTCATTGCCATGATCGGAACCATGCGGCATATGTGGGGGCTGGATAAATTTATCCCTCATTTTATGGGAAATAATTATTTTCTGCTGGCGGTCACTTCTCCGGTTATTATTTTCGGCGGCTGGCAGTTTTTCGTTCACAGCTGGCGGGGCCTGAAACGCGGCGTGACCGATATGAACCTGCTCTATGCCACAGGAATCGGGTCATCGTACCTGATTGCTGTGATCAATACCCTGTGGCCAAATGCCGGTTTCGGAGGCAAAAATGCCACATTCTTTGAAGCAGCCGCCCTATTGACGGCATTTATCGTCCTGGGCCGTTACCTGGAGGCCCTGACCAGAGGCCGGACCTCAGAAGCCATCCGTAAGCTGATGAGCCTTAAACCAAAGATGGCCCGCGTAGTGCGGGATGGTGGGGATATCGAGATACCTGCCGACGAAGTAGAGCCGGGAGACCTGATTATCGTCCGACCCGGCGAGAGCATCCCAGTTGACGGCAATGTTACCGACGGTTATTCGGCAGTTGATGAATCCATGCTGACAGGGGAAAGCATCCCGGTTGAGAAAAAGGAAGGGGACACGGTTATCGGCGGGACCATCAACAAAACAGGAACCTTCAGGTTCAAAGCCACTAAGGTCGGTAAAGATACCGCCCTGGCTCAAATCATCAACCTGGTGGAAAATGCCCAGAGTTCCAAGGCGCCGATTCAGAAACTCGCCGACTTGGTAGCCGGCCACTTTATCATGGGCGTACACGTTCTTTCCCTGATCGTCTTCTTTTTCTGGTTCTTTGTCGGGTTCGACCTGTTTTTCAGTCCCGGTGGGCGTTTCCTGCTAAGCACAGGTACTCTTGAAACCATCGGTGTCTTTGGTTTCTCCATGCTCCTGAGTCTGACAGTCCTGGTAATCTCGTGCCCTTGCGCCCTTGGCCTGGCGACACCAAGTGCGATCATGGCTGGTTCCGGCAAAGGGGCCGAAAACGGAATTCTGTTCAAAGGCGCCGAAGCTATCGAAACTACAGCTAAGCTTGACACTATCATATTTGATAAAACTGGAACCCTGACCAGAGGAGAACCTTCTGTAACAGACGTGATTCCTACAGGGGCTGTAGTCGCAGCCGAACTGCTCCGCCTGGCCGCAATAGCGGAAAAGAACTCGGAACACCCGCTGGGTGAAGCTATCGTAAATGGAGCCAAGGAAAAAGGACTGTCTGTGGAGGATGCCAAATCCTTTAACGCCATACCAGGCTACGGCATTGAGGCGCAAGCCGAAGGAAAAGCGCTCCTGTTGGGCAATCGACGACTCATGGAGTCCAAAAATGTGGATTTTGGCGCATATGTATCGCAGGTGGAGGAACTTGAACGGATGGGTAAAACCGTCATGCTGATTGCCATTGACAATAATTTTGCCGGCCTGATTGCAGTTGCCGATACCCTCAAAGAAACATCGGTAGCTGCCATAGAGCAGCTGCGCAGAATGGGGATTGAGGTTGGCATGCTGACCGGTGATAACCAGCGCACTGCTGAGGCCATCGCCGCTCAGGCTGGAATTGATTACGTGGTGGCGGAAGTCTTACCGGAAGATAAAGCCAGTGAAATAATTAAACTGCAGGCGCAAGGGAAAAAGACGGCCATGGTGGGTGACGGGATAAACGATGCCCCAGCCCTGGCCCAGGCGGATGTGGGCATAGCTGTTGGCAGCGGGACGGATGTAGCCAAGGAAACAGGGGATATCATCCTCATCAGAGGAGACCTGAGAGACGTCGTATCAGCCGTGGAAGTTGCCAGGGCAACCATGAACAAAGTGAAACAAAATCTTTGGTGGGCTTTCGGCTATAATTTGCTGGGCATCCCCATTGCAGCAGGCATCCTATACCCATGGACCGGCTGGCTGGTAAGTCCCCAATTGGCTGGCCTCTTTATGGCTCTTAGTTCCTTCTCTGTGACCATGAACACACTAACACTAAAGGGCTTTGTTCCATCGTTCAAGAAAAAGCAAGCTATTGCTTAAGGTTAATAACAATTGTTTGGGACGGTGATAAGGATGTCCACTGAAAGTAAAATAGCAAAGATAAGTGCGGCCTGGTACCTCGGAATATCCGGAGGGTTAGCCCTGGTGTTCTACTATGTGACCACCCTCCAAAACTTCCCGGCAGTTGCCCGCTTCGGCGGCGCCGTGTGGGTTTTCATTCTGACTATTATTATCGCGATGCCGGTGGTGATACCCCGTATTAAGAAAAAGTATCAGTAAGAGAAAATAACTGGCAAACAAAATATGATTGATTTTCTTATTATTTCCTATCATTTGCTTGATTGTTTGTCCACTATGTAATAAAATGATAACAGGACAGAGGGAGTAACTGCCCGCAGCAGCGGGAAACAAAGTCGTCAGGACGGCTCAAGCAGCCCGGCTTTGTTGACGAAAGTTTAGTGAGACTCTGCATTCGGCCTATTTGGCATGGGTGCAGAGTTTTTTAGTTTGAGTGAATTATATTATCCGGAGATTTAGAAAGACAAAAAAGGAGGATTTCGTTTGTCTATCAAAAAAGCTGTATCCTGGGTTGCATTCTGGTTTTCACTGGCCATGGCCTTCAATGTCGGAATCTACCTGATCAAAGGTAAGCAGGCAGCACTGGAGTTCCTGGGCGGTTATGTAATCGAACTCAGCCTCAGTGTGGACAACCTCTTCCTGTTTCTTTTGATTTTTAGTTGTTTCGGAATAGCCCCGGTATACCAGCGCCGGGTCCTGAATTACGGAATTATAGGTGCTGTGGTCATGCGGCTCTTGTTTATCGTCGTTGGAATTGCCATCGTTAACAGGTTCCACTGGATTTTATACGTTTTCGGCCTTATCCTGATTATCAGCGGAATAAAGATGTTCCGCCCCCAGGAAGAATGCCAGGACTTCAGGGACAACCTCATGCTGAGATTACTCAAAAAAGTAATCCCAGTCACTAACACCATGCACGGTGATAAGTTTTTCATCAGGATAAACAATGTCTTTCACGCCACACCGCTATTTGCTATATTATTCCTCGTTGAGGGCTCTGACCTGGTCTTCGCCATCGATTCTATCCCCGCAGTCTTCTCAATTACGAGAGACCCGTTTATCGTTTACAGTTCCAATATTTTTGCTATCCTCGGGCTGAGAAATATGTATTTTGTGCTGGAAAAACTGCACGAGTCCTTCCGTTACGTGAAATACGGGGTGGCCTGCATCCTGGTTTTCACAGGGATCAAACTTTCAGTGCTGTTCTTCCACATTGAAATCCCTCTGTTTGTATCACTTTTGACCATTTTCTCACTTATTGCCATAAGTATCCTGGCTTCAGTTATAATTCCAGCCAAACCAAAAGTTGAGTGCAAAATTGCCGACGAATAAATAAATTTACACATAAGCCACATATAATTATTCCGGGGGGATAAGATGTTATCTTGGTTGGAACATGCTTTAAAAACCGATATTGAACAATACAAGCTTCTGGCCATCTACGTTACAATGACTCTGGAAAGTGCCTGTATACCCATCCCCAGTGAGATCGTAATGCCTTACGCAGGCCACTTGGTGGCCAGAGGCAGCCTCAGTATGTGGGAGGCCACATTTGTGGCGGCCCTGGCCAACCTGTCAGGCAGTTTGCTGGCATATACGGCCGGAAGATTCGGCGGCCGCACCTTTGTAGATAAATACGGCAGGTACATTTTCCTTTCCCGCAAGCATCTGGCCATGGCCGACCGCTGGTTTGCCAATAAAGGTGAAGTCACCGTTTT
>Ga0209347_1006146_pt1 | contig 10871 bp, 7 predicted proteins | sample AutmiccommuBRH23_FD_187382 | JGI IMG/M metagenome (GOLD analysis project Ga0209347, IMG submission 187382) | Deep subsurface microbial communities from Mt. Terri, Switzerland - Autotrophic microbial communities BRH/23 (SPAdes) (version 2) | ecosystem: Environmental > Aquatic > Deep subsurface >...
CCGCATCCTGAGCACCTACCACCAGCATAGAGAATCCTTTCGCGTAAGAACATGTCACACGAAACGATTCTCCCCCAAAACACCTTACCGCGCCAGCCTAATTTGCCTAAAGTGCGCGCTGGCCCTGGAGCCAGACCTGACCCGCAAGACGACCTGGAAGGAGTTTATCAAGAGCCACTGGGAGGTGCTGGCGGCGTGTGATTTCTTCTCGGTTGAACTACTGATCAAGGGCAAGCTCGTCCGCTGCATGGTGCTCTTTGCCATAGACGTGGCCACTCGTAAAGTAGAGATCCTCGGCATCCACCCGCAACCCAACGGTCCCTGGATGGAGCAGATCGCTCGCAATGTCAGCGGTGAGGGAGGATTCCTCGCCGGCAAGAAGTATCTGATCCACGACCGCGATCCGCTGTATACGGCCAAGTTCGAGAGTATTCTCAAAGCCGCCGAGGTGGAGCCGGTGACACTACCCCCACGCAGTCCGAATTTGAACGCCCACGCGGAACGCTTCGTGCGATCCGTCAAAGAGGAGCGTCTCGGTCACCTGATCCTCTTCTCCGAAGAGCAACTCCGCTACGTCCTGACCGAGTATCTCAAGTACTATCATCATGAGAGGATTCACCAGGGCATCAACAAGATCATCGAGCCACAACACAAAGGGAACCAAGGCGAGATCATCTGTGTCGAACGTCTCGGCGGACTGCTGAAATCCTACCATCGCAAGGCGGCGTGAGCACACCCCGCATAGGGTGTCACCGGAAGATGCTGCGCGCCGAAGACAATCTCGGCGCCTCCAAGGGGCTCATTCGAGCGTCGTTCGATGTGAATTCCTCCTAATATGTCCCCCCTGCCGTTCCACTTTGGACCAGGATTCCACTCTTAACGACCTGAGAGAGCTCACGTTACACGCCGATGGATTTATGCACCCTACGCCCACAGGAACGGAGGGGTTGCCTATTTTCAAGTTGCAGTTCAACCGAGTTGATTTATAATACTCACGATAGAATCGTTGGTTACGATACCGTAACAGTGTACTGTACCATGTGGCCGGTACGATCCCGAGTGCGTGGAGAATCGAAGGAATGCGCATGAGCTCAGAGAACCAAGTCCAACGCGTTGCACGATCCCTCTTGTTAGCGGCAGTAACTTTGGCGTGCATGGGGGCGGCAGGCCCGGTTCCTGCAGCCTCAGAGAAACCGCTCTACCTGGACACGAACCAATCGTTCGAGAAACGCGCGAATGATTTGCTCTCGCGACTGACGCTGGAAGAGAAAGCAATGTTGCTCAACCACCGGGGCCCGACGGTCGAGCGGTTCAACATCCGGTCGGACCGGTGGAACCAGTGTTTGCACGGCGTCTGGTGGACGGAACCGACGACGATGTTTCCGGTCTCGATCGCGATGGGCGCCACGTGGGATCCGAAGCTGGTTCACGAGGTCGCGACGGTGGTCAGCGATGAGGCCCGCGCCATCTACAACGGCTGGCGCCGCGACCCGAGTTTCCGTGGGGAACACAAGGGGCTGATTTACCGGGCCCCCGTGGTCAATATCGAGCGCAATCCGTACTGGGGCCGCAACGAAGAGGCGTATGGCGAGGACCCGTTCCTGACCGGCCGGATCGGCGTGGCGTTCGTCAAGGGCCTGCAAGGCGACGATCCGAAGTATCTCAAGCTGGTCTCCACGCTCAAGCACTACGCCGTCAACAATGTCGAGCAGAGCCGTCAGAGCCTCTCGGCCACCGTCAACGAGCGGATGCTCTACGAGTACTGGCTGCCGCATTTCCGCGATTGCATCGTCGAAGGACAGGCCCAGTCGGTCATGGCCTCCTACAACGCCATCAACGGCGTCCCCAGCAACATCAATCCCCTCCTGCTGACGGACATTCTCAAGAGACAGTGGGGCTTCCAGGGCTTCGTTGTCTCGGACCTTGGCGGGGTCAATACGATGGTCCGCGGTCACATGAAGGGCAACATGACCTACGAAGACGCTGTCGCCAAGTCGCTGATCGCCGGCTGCGATTTCTCCGACCGCGAGTTCGAAAGATATATCCCTGCGGCCGTGCGGCAGGGCCTGCTGCCCGAGGAGCGTCTCAACGATGCCGTCTACCGCGTGATGTGGAACCGCTTCCGGCTGGGCGAATTCGATCCGCCCGAGATGGTCCCGTACAGCCGGATTGCGCCTGACGTGATCTGCAGCCCGGAGCATCGGGCCCTGGCGCTCCAGACGGCCCGGAGGTCCATCGTCCTGCTGAAGAACAAGGACGATTTCCTTCCGCTCGACAGGAGTAAGCTCAAGAAGATCGCGGTGATCGGCCCGCATGCCGATCTGTTCACCCCCGGCGGCTACAGCGGCAAGGCCGATCGTCCCGTCACGCCCCTGGAGGGAATCCGGAATCGCGCCGCCCAAGGGACCGAGATTCTCTATGCCCGCGGATGCGCCATCACGGAACGCGGCGCGACGAGCGTAGATCGAGAGGACGGCTTCAGTCGCGGGGCGAGTGTCAAACTGGATGCCGAAGCCGTCGGGGAGAGCATCCAGTTCGCCGTGGATGTCCCAACGGCGGGCGCCTATGAGATCAGCCTTCGTTACAAGAGCTTCCCGAGCAGAGGGGTGTACAAGCTGAGCATCGACGGCGCCGACCAGGGTCAGGCCATGGATATGTATTCGCCGCAAGCGCGGTATGATAGCATGGCGAGTTTCGGGACCCGGACATTCGAGTCGGCCGGCGTGAAGCTGTTCCGATTCACGGTCGTCGGCAAGAACGCCGAGAGTTCCGGCCATTCGGGGCATTTTGACCGCATCAGCCTCGCGGGCGCGTCCGCGCGGAACTATGAGGCGGAACGTCTTGACTACACCGCCGCCGGGGGGGACGGCGGTGCCTCGATCGCCCAAGCCGTCGCGGCTGCCAAGACCGCGGACGTAGCCATTGTTTATGTCGGCACCACGAATGCCGTCGAAGCGGAGGGTCGCGACCGGACGAGCTTGGCGTTGCCCGGCCGGCAGGAGGAGTTAGTCAAAGCCGTCCTGGCCGCCAATCCCAAAACCGTTGTCGTGCTGATGAATGCCGGCCCGCTGACGATTCCCTGGATCAAGGAGAACGCTCCGGCGATCCTGGAAGCGTGGTGGGGCGGCGTCGAGGGCGGCAACGCGACCGCGGACGCGCTCTTCGGCGATGTGAACCCCGCCGGACGGCTCCCGCACACTGTCTATGCCTCCGAGAGCCAGGTACCCCCGCAGGATGAATACGACGTCACGAAGGGCTTCACGTACATGTATCTCCGCGGTGATCCGCTTTTCGCCTTCGGCCACGGACTGAGCTACACACGGTTCGAATACTCGAATCTGCAGTTGTCGGCCCCACAGATTCCCGCCGACGGCGAAGTGACGGCGAGCGTGGACGTGCAGAACATCGGCAAGCGCGCCGGCGACGAGGTCGTTCAACTCTACGTGCACGATGTGCAGTGCCGCGTGAAGAGACCGGCCAAGGAACTTCGCGGGTTCGAGCGGATTACCCTGGAACCGGGCGAGAGGAAAACCGTCAAGTTCGCGCTTCCAGGCGAGAAGCTCGCCTTCTATGATGTGAATGTGCATGGCTTCGTCGTGGAACCGGGTATGTTCGACGTCCTCGTGGGCAGTTCCTCGCAGGATATCCGCCTGAAAGGGCAGATCGAGGTCGCGGCATCGAAGTAGAAAGGAACCGTGCCCGCACGGGGCCGGCTTTCATGGTCATTCGCAACACGTACATTGCGTTGCTGCTCGCGGCTGTCCTGCTCGGAGGCTGCACGCCGAAAGAACAAGAGCAGGCCGGCGGGCGCAAACCCAAACTGGTCTTTCGACTGGCCAGCGAGTTGAAGCCCGACAGCAAGATATGGGACATCTCCCGGCTCTTCAAGGAGGAAATCGAGCGGGCCTCGCCCGACGGTAGCATCGAGGCGGGCGAGATCCAGGTGATCTTCTACGACCAGGGCATGGTCGGCACGGAGCGGCAACTGCTGGAGACCTGCTATTTCGACGTCATCGAGATGATCCAGATCAACTCGTCCGTCGTGACCACCGTGGACCCCGCGTACAGCATGCTCGACCTTCCCTACCTGTTCCTCACCGAGGAGCATCACAAAGCGGTCATGTACGGCGACATCGGGGCCCGCTTTCTGAACCGGCTGCGCGATAAGGGCTTGGTGGGCCTGGGCTTCTACAGCACGGGCTTTCGAAATCTCTTCTACAAGCAGGATGCGGGCAAGCCGGGAGCCCAGACGCCGGAGGACCTGCGGGGCCTCAAGATCCGCGTCATGGAAAGCCCCATCATGATCAGCTCCATCAACGCCCTGGGCGCCAGTGCCACGCCGATCCCGTTCTCCGAGCTGTTTCAGGGCCTCAAGACAGGGGTGGTGGACGGCGCCGAGAACAGCGCCAGGATCTTCGTATCCTACAAGTACCACGAGGCGGGCTGCAATTTCTTCACTCTCACCGAGCATTTCGCGAATCAGCACACCCTGATTGCCAACGCCCGATGGCTCGCCGGCCTGGAGCCGAAGTACCGCAAGCGCGTCGAGGAGGTGGCGAGGGTCATCATCCCGCGATTCGACGCGGTCTGGGACGAGACCACGCGGGACTCCATCGTGGAGATGCAGAAGCTCGGCGTGACAGTCAATGCGGTCAAGGACAAGCGGCCCTTCATTCGCAGGGCGGCCGAGGTGATCGACAGTTATCACGAGCAGTATCCCGAGATCCCGATGGACCTCCTCGATGCGATCACCGAGCTTGGCAAGGCATACATCGTCAGCAACGGCGGGCAACCATGAAGATCATCGACAGGACACTCGAGTACGCCTTGTTTGCCATTCTGGCGGTCATGGCGTTCACCATGGCGGCGAACGTCTTCTGTCGCTTCGTCCTGAAGTTCTCCCTGTACTGGGGCGACGAGTTGACCCAGGTGCTGATGGTCTGGCTGACGTTTCTCGGGGCTGCCGTGGCGATGAGGGACGGGGCGCACTACTCGCTGGACTACGTGTCCGGCAAGCTCCGGGGACGTCCCAGGTGGCTGTTCCTGCTCTCGGGCAAGATCATCACGCTCGTGGCCGTGACACTCTTGCTGTACTGGAGCGTCATCACCACCCTGGGCATCCGGAGTTGGATCATGCCGGCGATGGAGTGCAGCCGGGCCTGGGTCTACGGAGCCTGTCCCGTGGGTTGCGCGTTCATGCTTGTTTATGGCCTCCGGGATCTTGTCCTGTTCATCCGGAAAGCAGACTCATGACCGTCCTGTTGCTCGTCGTTTTCGTCGTGTTGTTGCTGCTGAACGTTCCAATCGCGTTCTGCATGCTGCTGTCGTCGCTGGCGGCCCTGCTGTACGCAGGGATCGATCCGATCATGATGGCCCTGGAGACATCGCGATCGCTGTCGAACTTCTACGCTTTTCTGGCCGTGCCGTTCTTCATCCTCGCGGGGGAGATCATGAGCCGCGGCGGCCTGTCCCGCAGTCTCATCGCCTTTGTCCAGTCGCTCATTGGCCATCGAAAAACCGGGCTGCCCATGGTGACTGTCATCTCGTCACAGATGTTCGGCGCCGTGTCCGGGGCCTCGGCGGCTACCTGCGCCGCCATCGGCGGTATGATGATCCCGGCCCTGGAGAAGAATGGATACCCGCGTTCGTTTGCGACCGCCCTGGCCGCCTGCTCGGGGACCACCGGGGCGCTCATCCCCCCGAGCATCGCCCTGCTGCTCTACGGCACGATCGCCAACGTCTCCATTGAGAAGCTGTTTATCGGCGGCGTCGGCCCCGGGATCCTGATCGGCGCGGGGCTGATCCTCGTGAGCTGGCTCAATGCCCGCAAGTTCGCAATCACGACGGAGAAGAAGGCGGTTCTTGCCGACCAGGCCAAGAGCGCCGTGCAGTCCATCCTGGCCCTGATGCTGGCCGTCATCATCTTTGTCGGCATCCTGGGCGGTGTCTTCACGGCCACGGAGGCCTCGGCCGTCGCGGTGGTGTACGCCCTGGCCGTCAGTCTGCTGGTCTACCGGCAATTGAAGCTTCGGAATCTGCCGAGTCTGTTCATATCGGCCGCAAAGACAACCGCAGCACTGAGCTTCCTGTTGGCCTGCGCCAGCCTCTTCTCATGGACGCTGGGAATCGGCAGGGTGCCGGACCTCGTCACGCACACTCTCGTATCAGGTTGCGATACGATGCTCTCCGGTCTCGCCCACCAGGTCTCGCCCGAAACGTACGGTCTGATCAGAAAGCTCGTCATGCTGGGCATGCTCAACGCGGCCCTTCTGGTTGTCGGGATGTTCATCGATGTGGGCCCGGGATTGCTGATTGTCGTGCCGGTCCTTGTGCCGATCAGCGAGGCCATCGGCATGCACACGGGGCTGTCGGCGGTACACTTCGGCGTCATGGTGGTGTCCAACATGGTGATCGGTCTGGTGACGCCGCCCGTGGGCACGACGCTCTTCGTCGCCAGCGCCGTCGGCAAGGTGACCGTGGCCGAGATGGTTCCGCACGTTCTCCGTTTCCTGCCCGCCATGATGATCGTCCAGCTCCTGATCACCTACGTCCCTTTCATCACGACGGCACTCCCCTCGCTGATGGACTGACCCGCCGAGGGCCGACGGCCGACGGTACATCCGCATTTTTTTGCTTGGCCGCCGGATCGGCATCGCGTACAATGTAGTTCAACCCAGTTGAACTATAGGAATCTCGCGAATGACTCGGCGAGCGATGACAAGAAAATAGACTGAGCAAAGGCATAGGCTGTCATGAACAGTTTGAAGGTTGGGACGCATTTGCGGAAGATTCGCATCCGCCAGAACCGCACGATCCAGGAGATCGCGGACAAGTGCAAGCTCTCCAAGAGCATGATCTCGAAGATCGAGACGAACAAGGTGGTGCCTTCGGTGTCTACGCTGGTGAAGCTGGCCCGGTCGCTCGGAACGAATGTCTCGGCCCTGTTGGAGGAGAACGGGGAACTGACGTCCGTCGTGACCCCGGGGGGCCACGCCGAGGAGAACGCGACCCAGACGGACCGGGGCTACTTCATGTATCCCTTCGCTCCGGAGTACAAGAACAAGAAGATGCAGCCCTTTCTCTTCATCGCCAGGAAAGGGCAGGTCAAGGAACACCATCTGTCGCATGAGGGAGAGGAGTTCATCTACGTGCTCGAAGGGAGAATGAAATTCCAGGTGGGGGAGGTGGAGTACTCGTTGAAAGAAGGCGACAGCCTCTACTTCGACTCGTTGGAGAAGCACCAGGTGATCCCGGTCTCGGACACGGTCAAATACCTCGACATTTTCGTTTAGAGTGCAGGATTCTTTCATGAAGAACTTGAGCGGTAGAACGCTGGCCATCGTGCATGCGGCCTTGATCTCATCGAAGTCTGTCCAATCATTCATCGACGAGATCATCCCCGAAGTCACAGTAGTCCATCATGTGGACGACACGATTCAGAACACGAATTTCGCGTGTCCGCCGGGGACGATCCCGAAGCAGAACTACTTCAAATTCGCCGCCTATGCGCACTATCTTGAGGAGGCCGGCGTGGACCTGATCCTCCTGGCCTGCTCGACTTTCAACCGGGCGGTGGAGCTGGCCCGCCCCATGATCAACACGCCCATGCTGCAGATCGACCGTCCCATGATGGATCTGGCCGTGCAAAACGGCACTCGGATCGGATTGCTGGCGACGGTGCCCACGACCGTGCCCGCCTCCGAGAGGCTGTTGAAGCTGGCGGCTTCCGAAGCCGGCAAGGAGGCAACGGTCAAAACCGTGCTCTGCGCCGAAGCTTTCGCGGAGATCAAGAAGGGCAACGTGAACGGGCACAACGAGATTCTGATCCGGGAGATCGACAAGCTGTCGCGCGACGTGGACGCCATTGTCATGGCGCAGGTCTCCATGAGCGCCCTGGAGCCCATGCTCACAAACACGAAAGTGCCCGTGTACAACAGCGGCCGCACGGGGTTCGCCAAGGTGCGGGAGATTCTCGAATCCCTGTGATCGGCGGAACCACGATGGAGGGCCGGCTATGAAGGTGCGACTTGCCTACGGCGCGAACGGCCTGGAGTTCTCGTTGCCGCAAGGGTTGAGCTTCGACCTCATCGAGCCGCGACACGTTCCGGGACTTCCCGATCCCCGCGGCGCGGTGTGCGAAGCCCTTCACTTTCCGATCGGATTGGGACCGCTGCGCGAGCGGGCGAGGTCGTCCGATCGGGTCGGCGTCGTGGTTAACGATATCACCCGTGCAACGCCGTACCGTGTGATCCTGCCTGCCCTGCTCGAAGAACTTCATCACGTGCCGGATGAGCGGATCACCTTCTTCGTGGCGACGGGCACGCACCGGCTCAACACTCCCGAGGAACTGGCGGCCATGCTCGGCGAAGGAATCGTCGACAGGTTTCGAATCGTACAGAACGATGCCATGGACCGCGATTCACACGCCCAGGCGGGGACGACCTGCGGCGGCAACGCGATCTGGCTTCACCGGGAGCTGCTGCAGTGCGATCTGCGGATTCTCACCGGGTTCATCGAGCCGCACTTCTTCGCGGGCTTCTCCGGCGGGCCCAAGGCGTGCATGCCCGGCATGGCGTTGCTGGAGACGGTCCTGGGAAATCACCGTCCCGCGAACATCGACCATCCCAACGCCACCTGGGGCGTCACGCGAGGAAACCCAATCTGGGAGGAGATCCGTGAGGCGGCCGGCATGGCGGGGCCGAGTTTCCTGCTCAACGTCACGATGAATCGGGACAAGGAAATCACGGGGGTTTTCGCGGGCGACGTGGAGCAGGCCCACGAGCAGGGTCGCGAGTTCGTCCGAAGTGTTGCCATGGCGCCCGTGCACCGGCCCTACGACATCGTCGTTACGAGCAACTCCGGACGGCCGCTCGACCTGAACCTCTACCAGGCGGTCAAGGGGATGAGCACCGCCGCCCAGATCGTCCGGCCCGACGGCGCCATCATCCTGGCCGCCGAGTGCTGGGACGGCATCCCCGATCACGGCCAGTACAAAAGACTGCTCTGCGAGGCGGAGGGCCCCGGCGCATTGCTGGAAAGCATCCGCACGGCCGACACCGTGATTCAGGACATGTGGCAGGCGCAGATTCACGCCCTGATCTGCAGCAAAGCCGACGTGCACCTATTCAGCGACCGGTTGACGGACGAACAGGTCTCCCGCGCGATGCTGACGCCGTGCCGGGACATCGCCGCGACCATCGGCCGGCTGCTTCGGAGCTACGGCCGGGACGCATCTATCGCCGTGCTGCCCGAGGGACCACAGACAATCCCCTATATCGACGCGTAACAAAGCAGTCGGGCGTTACGATCCGGACCTTTCCAGAATGACAAGCGACAGGCCGAAGCGAGGGAGTTCGAACGCGAGCGTTACCGCGCCGTTCGCAGCCTCCACGACCTTCGCCGGCTCCAGCATCTCCAGTTGCATGGCCGTCTTGAGCTGAGCCAGTATCTCGGCGCTGGGACTGGGCGGCTCTCCCAGCTCCACCCACTTCGTGTACGCATTGCTGTGTGTGTCGTCGATGCGGTAGTGCGCCACGCGGACCTTCTCGCCGAAGCCTTGCGGCAGCTTCGTCGTCAATCGGATGGGGGCGGGCGGGGCCTCCACGAGATCGTCGTGGTAGTGCCACAGGAGAATCTTCACCCGCCGGTCGTCCGCGACCGCCATGCCGTTGATGTCGGGCTGCGTCCGCACGCCCGTTGAGAGGATGTCATCCAGCTTCAAGGCGGCGTCGCTGACCAGAGGGATCTCATCGCCCGTCAACTGCCCGAGCATTTTGAACGCGTTGAGCACGGGTTTGTGGATGCCGTTGGTGGACAGGCTGCGGAACCCCTCGAAGTAGGGGAAGCCGTCGAACATGAAGGCCCACGTCACCACGCCTTTGAGGTGGACGCCTTGTCGTCGGGCCAGGTCGATGGAGTGCTTCATCGTGGCGACCTCATAGGCGCCGTAGGCGGGCACGTTCCTATAGGCTCGTTCGGGGAACTGGTTGGATGGACAGCCGGCGCAGCCGTCGGGGTCCGCCTCACCGATGATGATCGGCGTGGCTTTGTACCGGGGGAACTCGGCCACGATGCCGAACCCGCGGTTGTGGAGACGCAGTTGGTTGCCCAAGTTCATGCGGACATGGCCTTCCCGGAGGGAAACGCCGCCTTTGGCGTGGAAGCCGATGTAGTCGAGGCGCGTGCCCTGCTGCCCGGAGACGCTGTTCGTTCCGCTGGAGCAGCGCGTGAGAAAGTCGCGGAAGAATCTGCCCGTGCCCGCGGTGTGCGGACCGCCGAGCGTGGCGCGGGGCAGCACGTCGTGAACGGCCTTCTCCGTGTAGTCGAACAGCTTGCAGTACTCCTCGAACGTGCCGTGCCAGTAGGCGATATCCGGCTCGTTCCAGAGTTCCCAGAGCCAGGTCTCCTCGACGTTCTTATAGCGTTCACTGCTGTGACGGACCCACTGGCGAATCAGCTCGGCCCATTTCTCGTAGTCCTTTGGAGGATAGGATTGGCCGCCGTCGAGCTTATAGGTCTCCGAGTTGCGGTAGGGCTCCGGCCGGGTGGACAGGTCCTTGGGCATGAAACCGATCTCGACCAGCGGCCGACAGCCCGATCCCACGACGGCATCCATGATGGGATCCATGATCTCCCACGAGTATACGGGCTTGCCGCCGGCATCCTCGGTGTACACATTGGTCGAGCCCCACTTCAAGGCCGCTGTGCCGTCGCCGCTGTTGAGCAGGAAATGCTCGCGCAGGTACACCGGCTCGGCATTCATCTTCGCCACGTCCTGCATCAGATCGACGCAATGGGGTGTCGTGGTGTAATTGCACTCGTCGAAGCCGTAGTATTGCCACACGTGCTGAAGCGGCTTGCCTCTCTGGGTT
>Ga0209347_1006148_pt1 | contig 10866 bp, 7 predicted proteins | sample AutmiccommuBRH23_FD_187382 | JGI IMG/M metagenome (GOLD analysis project Ga0209347, IMG submission 187382) | Deep subsurface microbial communities from Mt. Terri, Switzerland - Autotrophic microbial communities BRH/23 (SPAdes) (version 2) | ecosystem: Environmental > Aquatic > Deep subsurface >...
TTCACCTTATCGAGGCCCGCGTATTTCGGGGCCGTGCCGTGGGTCGCTTCGAAGACCGCGCAATCGTCGCCGATATTGGCCCCCGGCGCCATGCCGAGACCGCCGACCTGGGCGGCCAGGGCATCGGAAATATAGTCGCCGTTGAGGTTCGGGGTGGCGATGACGCCGAATTCTTCCGGGCGGAGGAGCACCTGCTGGAAGAGCATGTCCGCGATCCGGTCCTTGATCACGATTTTGCCTGCCGGTACTTTGCCGTCATGTTTCGAATAGAGGTCGGCTTCGGAAACGGTGAAATCGCCGAACCGTTCTGCGGCAACTTCGTACCCCCAGTTTCGGAACGCCCCCTCGGTATATTTCATGATGTTTCCCTTGTGCATCAGGGTAACGCTGCCGTAGCCGTTTTCCAGGGCGTATTCGATGGCCCGGGCGACCAGCCGCTTGGTGTTCCTGGCGCTGATCGGCTTGATTCCGATGCCGCAGGTATTGGAAAGATCGGCGCCCATCTTTTCCTCCAGGAACTTCCGGACTTCTTCCGCTTCCGGTGTTCCGCAGGCAAATTCAATCCCCGCGTAGAGGTCTTCGGTATTTTCCCGGAAGATCACCATGTCGATCTTTTCGGGGTGCTTCATGGGGCTGGGGACCGCATCGATGTACTTGACCGGCCGGATACAGGCATAAAGATCGAGCGCCTGGCGGATGGTGACGTTGAGGCTCCGGATCCCTTCGCCCACCGGAGTGGTCAGCGGCCCCTTGATGGCGACAATATGGCCGCGGATTTCATCCAGGGCCTGGGCGGAAAGCCATTCACCCGTGTGCCGGTATCCTTTCTCTCCGGCCATGATTTCATGCCAGTGGATCTTTCGGTTATCGCCATGGACAGCGTGAACCGCTCCGTCGATGACAACCTGAGTGGCGGCCCAGATATCCGGGCCGGTGCCGTCTCCCTCGATAAAGGGGATGATCACATGGTCGGGGACATTGAGTTCGCCGGTGTTCGTTTTGGTGATGCGTTCAGGCTGAGACATTGGTGCGTTGATTCCTTTCTGCTGCTTGTAATCGTAATTATTTTTGGCGCTGGCGGAAGGCTTCGTACAATGCGACGGCGCCGGCAACCGAGGCGTTCAGGGAATTGAACCGCCCTGCCTGCGGAATATGGCACATGAAATCGCAGTGTTCGGCAACCAGTCGCCGGATTCCGGTATCCTCGCCACCGATGACCAGGGCGCGCGGACCAGTCAATTCCGTGTCGTAGATCGATGTCTTTCCCTGTCGGTCAAGACCGATAATCCAGACGCCGGACTTTTTCAAGTCTTTGATGGCCTGGACCAGGTTGGTCACCTGGCATAGGGGGGCATGTTCGAGGGCGCCGGCCGACGCCCGGGAAACGGCCGGTGTGGGCGGCGCGGAACGGTCCCGGGGGATGATGATCCCGGTCACGCCCGCACAGAGGGCGGTTCGGACCAGTGCGCCAAGGTTGTGGGGATCTTCGACGCTGTCGAGAATCAAGAGCAGGGGGTCGGACGGCGTTGATTCGATCCGGTCGAGCAAGGTTGAAAATTCGACCAGGGGCAATGGCCCGACCGTTGCCGCCACACCCTGGTGGCGGCCGGAGCCGGTAAGTTTTTTCAGTTCATCCGGGCTGGTAATCCGGACTGCAATCTTCCGGGCGGCGGCCCGGCCGGTGATATCCGACAGCCGCGCGGTTTTGTCATTGACAACAAAAACTTCATGGATCTGGCGTCTGCCGGCATTCAATGCCTCCAGGACCGAATGGATCCCCCAGATGATTTCGGATTGCGATGTTTTTCGGGAAGGCATGATGATGATCCGTTTAGGTGTTTTCGGGCCGGGAGCGGCAGTTTTCGATCAATTCGGCAAGTCGGGCGGTCGCTTCCTCGAGCCGGTCATTGACGATGATATGATCGTAAAAGTTCCGCCTGGCGATTTCCTGTTTTGCGTTTTCAATCCGCCGCCGGATGACGTCAGCCGTGTCGCTGTTCCGGTTTTTCAAACGGTTCGCGAGTTCATCAAGCGACGGCGGCATAATGAAAATCGTGATGCACCCGGGAAACCGCGCTTTGATCTGTTGTGCACCGTTTACGTCGATATCGAGCAGGATATCGTTCCCGGCACGCAAATGACGATCGAGGTCTTCGGCGGCGGTGCCATAGAAATTCCCGTGAACCTCCGCCCATTCCGCCCACTGGTTTTCCTGGATTTTCTCCTCGAATATCTCCCGGGACATGAAATGGTAATCCACCCCGTCGGCTTCATTCCGGCGGGGCGGACGCGTGGTATACGAAATCGAGTAAACCAGGTCGGGAAACTGCTTCCGCATGGCGTTGCACAGGGTGGTTTTTCCTGTTCCCGAAGGTGCGGAAAGGATAAACAGGCAACCGGTATGTGCATTGTCGGGGATTCCCATTTTTTTGATTCCTTATAACGCGGGGACGAGTTCCCTGTCTTTGTTTTTGAGGGTAATAAACCGCTGGGATATGGTTTCCGACTGCATGGCCGATAAAATAATATGATTGGTCTTGGTGATTATAATGGAACGGGTTCTTCGCCCGTGAGTGGCATCGATGAGGCGCTTTTCCTCCTTGGCGTCATCCTTGAGCCGTCGCATGGGGGCGGAGTTTGGTGCAAGGATGGCGATCACTTCTTCTGCGACGATTGTGCTTCCGAATCCGATATTTAACAGATTGTAATCCATTTATGAAACTCCCTTTTGATGAATCGCGAAAATGTGATTATTCGATATTTTGAACTTGTTCCCTGAGCTTTTCCAGTTCGGATTTTGCCGATACGATGATGTGGGAGATATCGGCGCTTCCGGCCTTGGAACCCATGGTGTTAAATTCCCGGGTGAATTCCTGCAGGAGGAAATTGAGCGGCTTGCCGGCCGGTTCAGGGGAGGCCATCAATTCCCGGAACTGCGCCATGTGGCTTTTTGCCCGGACGAGTTCCTCGGATATATCGCTTCTTTCTGCAAGAAATGCGGCTTCCTGGGCAATCCGGGCCGGATCGATTTCCACCAGTCCCCGGGTGAGCGCCGCAATACGTTCCTTCAGCCGCTGCTGATATTGTTCGAGCAACCCTTCGGTCTGCTGTTCGATGCTGGAAATCCAGCTTTCCAGGAGATCGATGCGCCCGGCGAGATCCGCCGCAAGGGACCGCCCTTCATTTTCACGCATCCGGACCAAGTCGTCCAGTGCCGCGGCAACGGCGGTGCGGAGCACCTCCCCGACCGCTTCCGGGGCGATTTCGGTTTCGGCGGTCTCGATGATGCCGTTGAATCGGGCCAGGTGTTCCAGGGAAACCGGGTCGGAGAGCTGGTACCGTTGCCGGAGCTGTTCGAGGGCCCTGAAGTAGGCGTCGGCCAGTTCTTCATTGACGGCGAACCGCTCGGTTTCGCCGGCTTCGGTCCGGATCCCGATCCGGATTTCAAGCCGGCCCCGCTGTACTCGAGCGGAGACCATCTGCTTGACCGGTTCTTCGAGCGCACCGAAGGACGCCGGCATGCGAACGAGCAGGTCAAGATAGCGGCTGTTGTACCCCCGGATTTCCACGGTGGCGGTGATGCCGTTTTGAAAATACTCGGCACTCGCAAATGCGGTCATGCTGATAATCATCTGTTTGTTCCCGACTCGTTGAGGTCCTGGGTGTATTTATTTCTCGCCCGTTCGAGAAAAGCGAGCATGTCTGGCGACATGTAATCCGGATAGGTCCAGGGGAGAGCCCTGAATGCATTTTTCTGATAGATGAGGGTCAGGTCGGCATAGATCTTTTTGCCGATATAAATGCGGTGCGCAAAATTTTTTCCCGTGGCCAGCACGAAGCGTTCCTGCAGAAGGTAGCCCGGATCGATGTTGACCTGCCGTGCCTCACCGGTTCGAAAATCCGCTTCAATGCCGTTGGTGAACAGTTTAATATCCGCCAGTTGGTCCTGACCGATCAGATGTTTAAAGGCCATCATCCGTCGGATAAGACCCTCTCCCATTTCGGGGGCGTAATAATCGGTATAATCGAATTTCAGCCAGCTGCTGACCAGATCGATAGGACCGTATTGATCGACAAGTCGCCGGGCGATCGGTTCGATCAAGCCGGATTCCCGCATGAACACACCGATAATAAGTTTGGCGGGTTTTGGCGATTTCGGCCGGCTCATGGACGCGGCGTTTCCGAACTCATGCGGATAACCAAAGTAAAGGTGTTGAACACGAGTTCCGGGATCAAGCGTTTACCGGTTTGGCTTCATCGATGAGCATCACCGGAATGTCATCCCGGATTTCATACATGAGGTTGCAGTTATCGCAGATGAGCCCGTTTTTTTCCTCGTTCAGGTAGATATCCCCCTTGCATTTGGGACATACCAGAATATCGAAAAGTTCCTGACTGATTGCCATGCGTTGTCCTCCTGAAAAAAATGATCCGGCATTGGGATTCCAAAATCCCGTTATGGTGAGTACGGTAATTAGTTTTAAAAAAATATATTCTTTTACCAGACAATCCATGCCCATGCAAAAAGAATTTTATGTTTAGAACGGCAGAAAGCGCGGCAATCGGGGCTATACCCTTCTAAATCCGAAGAATCTGCCCGGCGCGCCGACGGTCGATATAGCGGCCGTTTTCAACGACATGGGCGCCGTTGATGAACACATGTCGGACGCCTTCCGGCTTCCCGGCCGGCATAACGCCGGCACCCGGCCGTTCGGAAATGGTTGCGGGGTTGAATACCGTAATATCCGCGGATTTGCCGGGGGCAAGAATGCCGCGATCGGCAAGGCGGAATCTTGCGGCGCTGGCGGCGGTCATTCGATGGATGGCATTTTCAATACCGAAGAGCTGCTTTTCACGAACGAAGCGCTGGAGGATTTTCGGAAAACAACCGATGGCCGCCGGGTTCGGGAAGCCGCGGTAGCGGGTCATGGCATCGGTTTCAAACAGACAGAGATCATGCCCCAGGACCGATTCGAGCACCTGTTCGTCACCCGGTTCTCCACTGTACCGGTGGATCAGCACCACCGCTCCGCCCGGGGTCTTTTCGCTGAGCCGGATGAAGGCGTCGAATTCGGAAATACCCCACCGGCGCGCCAGGTCGGATACCCGCATACCCTCATATTCCGTGCTCTCCGGCCCTGCATCCATCACCTGAAAATCGCCAAAGGAGAAACCGAGCAGGGAAAATCCGAGACGCAGTTCAGCGCCGGCAAGCCGATGCGCCCAGGACGGCACGCGCCCTTTCTGCCGCAGGTCGATGTACCAGTAGGGGAGGGCGGCGTCAATGGTGGTGTTGCCGCAGGTATAGGGAAATGCGTCGAACATCACATCGACCCCGCGTTTGCGTGCGGCTTCGATCAATTCGAGGGCGCGTTCGGCGGTGGACCAGCTGCGCCGGCCCACGAAGATCAGGTGGGAGATCTGGAGCGTGACGCCGGTCTTTTCGGCAAGGTCAAGAATCTCCTTTAGCGCCCGGATATTGTGCGGCCGGAGTTCGGTCACCGGGTAGGTTGGCGACAGCCGGCTGAGCGCCTTCAGGTGAACCGTTACCGGTTTGTTCAGCGATGCGGACAGACGAAAAATGGCTTCAAGTTCATCCAATGGGGCGAACATCCCCGGTGCGTACCCGAGCCCGAAACTGACCGCGCAGGCCCCGGCGTCCAGGGCGCGGCGGATGGCCCCCAGGCAGCCGTCGGACTGCTCACCGGTCAGGGGGCGGGAGGAGATCCCGGCATAGCCGGTCCGGACAACGCCGTGCCCGACCTGCTGGGCAATATTGACCAGCGGACCGGCTGCCGCCAGTTTGTCCATAAATTCGTCCATCCCGGACCAGTCATAATCGATGGGGCGGTCGGTGAGGAGGTTGGAAGCGTTTCCGCGCAGGGCTTCCCGGGATTGGACGGTCAGCGGGGCCGGTGAAAAACCGCAATTGCCGGCGATAATGGTGGTGATCCCCTGCTCGACCAGGCATTTCATCGCTTCCGGGTGGTCCCAGCGGGGCATGACCCAATCCGAATGGGAATGCATGTCGATGAACCCGGGAGCAATAACGTCGCCTTCCACATCAATGATGGTATCGGCGTCCGGGAGCCCTTCGTCTTTGGAAATCACGGCGGCAATCCGGCCACTATCGGTCAGAAGATGACCGGGAAAAGCGGGGCGGTTTGTCCCGTCGACAATAATGCCGTTTTTGATTAGATAGGAGGGCATGGAGAACTCTTGATCGTTCGAGCCCAGGCTGATCTGAACAATATTCAGGGGTTGATCCGTTGTTACAGCCCGAAGCTCGGGTTCATGGTGATCCAGTAGGGTCCGGTGGAACCGTCGTCGCGAGGTTCCTGGTTGACCCCCCGGGTAATCCGTTTGATCGGCGTCGGCAGGTCGAATATGCCGTAAAATTGGCTGGGGATGACGATCTCACCGATGATCGGCAGGACGATGGTGTTATTCGTTTCGTTCACCTCGATCGATTTATTGCTGTAGTAACCGATTTCATCATCGCCGTCGAGTTGCCCGTTTCCGTTCTTGTCCAGAATGGCCAGCAGGTAAGCGGTCCGCTCGTAAACTCCCCCGTGATCTTCCCCCTTGATCAGCGGCAGGGGAGGCATGTTTTCGGGCCAGACCACGAGCTGATCGAAAATGGCCGTCAGAATTGGGAGTTCCCGCGGTTGCGCCGGGTCCTGGCGATCGCCGATTCCGATATAATCTCCCACATCGCCCGGAAGAAGGGTGGCGCCCAGCAGGTAATCCATATCGATGGTGTAATCGAAATCGCCGGTCAACGGATGGATAGTGAAGGAAAATCCGCCCACATGGAGGGCGAGGACGATTATTTTTGCGGTTTCCGTATCGTATTGCCCGGTGTTCGACATGTCGAGGGCGAAATCGATATTCGCCTTGAAATCGTAGAGCCGCTTGTTGATCTTGAATTCGTATCCTTCCGGCGGGACAATGTTCTTGCCGTAGGTCAGCGGCATGGAAAACCGGTAGGTGTTTTTGTTCTGTACCAGGCCTACCTTGTCGCCCGGGGTCGGTTCGGGAATCCCGCCGTTGTAATCCTTGTCCCAGAGGGCGAGAATCATGACCTCGTCATCCGGGACAAGGTCGGTCCGGGACAGGTCGCGATCGAAAAAGAAATCGCTTTGGGGCACCTTGTAAAAGTATTTCAGGGATTGGAGCGGATCATCCAGGATCCGGTTCGGCTGGTCGGCCCCGAACACCGAGATGAAGACCGGGGCGTCACTGTCAAAATACCCGGTGGGGATCGTAAAGGCGCCGGCAATGGAGATGTCGTATCCGGAAGGGACGGGGATATCGAAGATAAAGGTGATATCGACCCCCGGGAGATCGCCATCGCCGGGAATGGTAAAACTGCTGGAGAAGGCATCGTCGCCCGTTCGGTAGGTACCGAGCCGGTCCCCTCCGCTGATGGCGCTGTTGCGGTCGGCATCGAGTACGGCAAAAATCCGGACATCCGATATGGGAAGGTTCTTCCCGAACGGGAGGATGTCGAGGGTGTAGGGCGCCGGGTCGGTATCCTTTTCGACCGTGGCGAATCCGATGATCGCATCCATGTCCAGGTCCCGGAAATCCGAGGAGATGATTTCGCCGCAATAAGCGATCAGGGTGACCGCACCGGTGTCGCTGCCAAGGATAGTCCCGGAAATCGATGCCGTGTAATCGTATACGGTCCGGTTTACCCGGATGTCCAACCCCTCGTTCCGGCCGTCCCTGATCGGGTATCCGGGTGAAATGCCGTCAACTGGGATGTAAAAGCCGACCACGTCTCCGGTATCCAGGTTGGGAATGCCGCCACGGGGATCACGGTCCGTGAAGCCGACGAGGATCACGCGGTCCCCGGGTTTCAGGTCGGTTGGGGAGAGATCGATCAGATAGCGGTCCGATCCGGAAGGGATTTTCGCGAAATATTTCAGGCCGAGGATCGGGTCATCGATGATCCGCGTCGGATCGGACCCTTCGAATACGGCAACATAGGTTGGCGATGCATTATCGATGGTTTCAATATCGCCAGAAAGAATGATCTCAAAACCGGATGGTTTCGGAACGGTCAGGGAAAAGCCGAAATCGATCCCCGTGATCGCGCCTTCTTCCCGGATGGTAATCGGGGTGAGGAAAAGATCGCCCGGCGATTTGTAGAAGCCGATCCGGTCACCGGCATCGATGTCGCCATTCCGGTTTACATCCAGCAGAGCCAGCACCTTTACGTCTTCGATGGGGAGATCTTTTCCGTAGGGGAGAATCGCCATGGAGTAGGGGGCCGGGTCCGGTCCTTTTTCAATGGTGGTAAAGCCGATGACGTCATCGAAATTGAGCGCCGTGAAATCCGACGACTCGATATCACCCGCGTAGGCAACCAGCATGACCTTCCCGGATTCATTTCCGGTGACGGTGCCGGAAATGGAGGCTTCAAAGTCGTATACGGTGCGGTTGATATTCAGGTCGACCCGTCTGTTGTCTCCGTTGACCAGTGTTATTGCGGGCGTGAGGGTGGCATCCGGCCGGTTCAACCCGATAATGTCGCCCGGGGTGAGATTGGGGAATCCGCCGCTGTGATCCCTGTCCCAGAGCCCGACGACAATAACCCTGTCGCCCGGGACCAGGTCGGTTTGCGACAGATCGATAAAATAACAGTATTGATTTGGCGGAAGTTTCGTGAAGTATTTCAGCCCGGCAAACGGGCTTTCGGTGATCAGGGCCGGGTCGTCCCCGTCGAAGACCGCAACGTAGAGTGGAGATCCCGGGGTGGGGGTGCCGGAGACGTCGATGCACCCGGAAATGGACATTATAAAACCGGACGGTTCCGGCACAGTGAGGGAGAACCCGAATTCAATCCCGGTGATTTTACCTTCCCCGGCGATGGTAATGGGGGTGAGGAAATCGTCAGCTCCGGCCTTGTAGAAGCCGATCTTGTCGCCGGCGTCGATCTTGTCGTTGTCATTGGCGTCAAGCAGTGCAAACACCTTCACATCCTTTATGGGAAGCGTTTTGCCGTACGGGAGGATGTCGATGGTGTACGGGGCCGGCGCCGCCCCCTTGTCGATGACCGCAAAGCCGACCACGTCATCAAAATCAATGGCCGAAAAGTCCGAGGATGCAATCTCGCCGGCGTAGGCGACCAGGGTGACCGACCCGGTATCGCTCCCGGTGATCGTACCGGAAATCTCCGCCTCGTAGTCATAGACGTTCCGATCGATAACAAGATCGATGCCGCTGTTGGTCCCTTCGGCAAGGGTGTATGCCGGAACCAGGGCGTCCGCCGGGAGATAGATCCCGATCACGTCACCGGTGGTGAGATTGGGGAACCCGGCGCTGTGATCCTTGTCCCACAGGCCGACGACAATAATGGGATCGCCCGGGGCAAGACCGGTGTCGGATAAATCGATGGTGTAGCAGGTCTGCCCGGCCGGGATTTTGGTGAAGTATTTGAGTCCGGCGACCGGGTCATCGGTGATCTGCTCGGGTTTGTTGCCGTCAAATATCGCCACGTAGACCGGGGCGGCGGCCGTGGGGCTCCCTTGCGTGGTGATACTCCCGGAAATTTTTATGGTGTAGCCGGACGGTTCAGGCACGGTGAGGGAGAACCCGAAATCAATCCCGGTGATTTTCCCTTCCCCGGCAATGGTAATGGGGGTGAGGAAATCGTCCGCTCCGGCCTTGTAGAAACCGATCTTGTCGCCGGCGTCGATCTGGTCATTGCCGTTGGCGTCGAGCAGGGCGAACACCTTCACATCTTTTATGGGAAGCGTTTTGCCATACGGGAGGATGTCGATGGTATACGGGGCCGGACCCGCCCCCTTGTCAATCACCGCAAAGCCGACCACGTCATCAAAATCAATGGCCGAAAAGTCCGATGACGCGATCTCACCGGCGTAGGCGACCAGGGTGACCGACCCGGCATCGCTCCCGGTGATCGTACCGGAGATGGATGCCTCGTAGTCATAAACAGTCCGATCGATAACAAGATCGATGCCGCTGTTGGTCCCTTCGGCAAGGGTGTATGCCGGAACCAGGGTGTCCGCCGGGAGATAGATCCCGATCACGTCGCCGGTGGTAAGGTTGGGGAACCCGGCGCTGTGGTCCTTGTCCCACAGACCCACGACAATAATGGGGTCGCCCGGAGCAAGATCGGTGTCGGACAAATCAATGGTGTAGCAGGTTTGCCCGGCCGGGATTTTGGTGAAGTATTTGAGTCCGGCGACCGGGTCATCGGTGATCTGCTCCGGGTTGTTGCCGTCAAATACCGCCACGTAGACCGGGGAATCGGCCGTGGGGCTCCCTTGCGTGGTAATGCTGCCGGAGATTTTTATGGTGTAGCCGGACGGTTCGGGCACGGTGAGGGAGAATCCGAAATCAATCCCGGTGATTTTTCCTTCCCCCGCAATGGTGATGGGGGTCAGAAAATCGTCCTCTCCGGCCTTATAGAAGCCGATCTTGTCGCCGGCATCGATCTTGTCGTTGCCGTTGGCGTCGAGCAGAGCAAACACCTTCACATTTTTTATGGGAAGCTGTTTGCCGTACGGAAGGATGGCGATGGTGTAGTCGGCCGGGGCGAATCCCTTTTCAATGACCGCAAAGCCGACCACGTCATCAAAATCAATGGCGGAAAAGTCCGATGATGCAATCTCCCCGGCGTAGGCGACCAGGGTGATCGACCCGGTGTCGCTCCCGGTGATCGTACCGGATATCTCCGCCTCGTAATCATAGACGGTCCGGTCGATAACAAGATCAATCCCGCTGTTGGTGCCTTCGGCAAGGGTGTATGCCGGAACCAGGGTGTCCGCCGGGAGATAGATCCCGATCACGTCGCCGGTGGTAAGGTTGGGGAACCCGGCGCTGTGGTCCTTG
>Ga0209347_1006150_pt1 | contig 10863 bp, 10 predicted proteins | sample AutmiccommuBRH23_FD_187382 | JGI IMG/M metagenome (GOLD analysis project Ga0209347, IMG submission 187382) | Deep subsurface microbial communities from Mt. Terri, Switzerland - Autotrophic microbial communities BRH/23 (SPAdes) (version 2) | ecosystem: Environmental > Aquatic > Deep subsurface >...
CCAATGGCAGGTTTTCGGTCCGGCTTCGACAATCATGGAGGCACCTTTGCATCTGTGGCCGGAGGCGCGGCAACGCCGACGGGACGGAGTGGATCTGATCCTGCGGCGATGCTACCCGGCTGCGCGCGAAGGTGCAAACGGCGTGGCGCGTGATGGTCACTCCAATGGCGGATAGGCGGGGGGAAAGATCTCATCCACCGGGGGGTGGCCCCATGTCCGGTCGGGGTATTTGTCCCGCAGCCCGTCGAATTGCGCCTGCGCGCGGGTGCGGGCGGCCGCCATGTCGATGCCTGCCACCTGCCCTTCGCGCATGGACAGCCGCCCATCGACAAAGACGGCCCGCGTGACGCGGCCCGTCGCGCCAAGGATCAGAGTGCGGACCGGATCGACGCGGGGGGCCATCAGGGAGTCCTGCATGTCGAAGATCGCGATATCGGCCTTGGCTCCCGGTTCCAGCCGTCCGAGGTCGGGCCGTCCCAGTGCGGCGGCCCCGCCAAGGGTCGCCGCGTCAAGCATGTGTTCGGGTGCCGCGTCATGGATGCTGTCGCCCGCCATGCGCGCCATCATCACGCCAACGGCCATGTTCAGCACCATGTCGGGCGGGGCGGTGTCCGTGCCCATGCCGATGTTGATCCCCATCCGGCGCAGCTTGCCGAAGGAGCGCAGCATCGCGCCCGAGCGGGCAAAGACCAGTGGACAATGCGCGACTGTCACGCCGTGATCGGCATAGAGGCGCAGGTCGTCATCGGTGGCATAGGTCGCATGTGGCGCGATCAGGCGGGGTGACAGCGCGCCGAACCCGGCCATCCATTGCGGCGCGGTGGTGCCATGCAGGCTGTGCACCGTATCACGCTCCATCTGCCCCTGGGCCATGTGCAGGCGCACCGGCACGTCCAGATCCGCAGCCGCCGCCATGGTGCGGCTGAGCAGGTCCTGCGTGCAGGTTTCCACGCGGTCGGGGGCCAACATCCCCTGCACCAGCCCGCCGAAGCGGCCTGACTGCGCGGTGATGAAATGTATCGCGTCATTCAGGCCAGCCAGCCCGCGCGCTTCGTCGAAGCGGGGCTCCAGAATACCCGGCGCGGTGCAGACCATTCCGCCAGAGCGATAGGCCGGGCCCAACCAGACGCGCAGGCCCAATGCCACCGCCGCCTCGGCTGCGGCTTCGAATTCCGCGACGCTCTCGCCCCATTCCCGGTAGAACAGCGAGGCGATGGGCAGGGCCGAGGTGATGCCGTTGCAGAGCAACTGCGCAAAGCTGAAGCGTTTCTGGAAGGCCAGTTCCTCGGGCGTATACATCTCATAGGGGCCACGGCGGAGATAGGATTCGGGCCAGACGCGGCCCTTGGCCCATGCAGGGCCGCAGTCGACACCCAGTGTGGTGGTGTCCAGATCGGACAGGGCGTCAAGGTCGATCAAGCCGGGGGATATCAACACCTCGCCCAGATCGACGCGCCGGGCCACCTCGCCCTCGAAGCGGGGGCCGACATGGAGGATGCGGTCCTCCTCGATCACGACCTCGCCGTTTTCCAGCAGCCGGTGGCCGCCGTCACGATGCGCGACGATCCAGCGCGCGGCCAACGCGGTGCGCCCCTTGGGGCGCGCGCCCAATGTCAGATCAGAGAGCATCACGGTGCCTCCATCACGGGTTTGCCGCCGCGCCCGGTCACGCGCCCGCCCTTGACGGTCAACTGGACAGGTCCGCCCATCGCCACCGCCTCGGCCAAAGTGCGGCCGGGCAGCAGGGCCAGATCGGCGGGGTTACCCACGGCCAGTCGGTGATCCATGACACCCATCACGGCGGCGCCACCCGTGGTAACCAGATCCAGCGCCAGCGCCAGATCGACATCGGCGCGCAGGTTGTTCTTCTGTGCCACGATCCGCGCCCGATCCAGCATGTCGGGGCGGTTCCACGGGTTCCATGTGTCCAGAACGCCGTCGCAGCCCGCCCCCATGCGCAGCCCCGCGCCACGCACCCGTTTGAGGTTGGGCACCTCGCGCGAGGGCGCACCCGTGGTCAGGATCGCGACATCCTGTTCGGCCAGTTCGACCAGCAGCACCTCGACCCGGTTCCAGTCGGGCATGCCAAGGCAGAAGGCGTGGCTGACCGCGACCTTGCCCTTCATCCCCAGCGCGGCCGTGCGTTCAAGGATCAGTTCCAGCGAAAAGGCCCCCATGTCACCGGGTTCGTGCAGGTGGATGTCGATCCCGCGCCCATGTTTGTCGGCCAGGGCGAAGATTGCATCCAGATGGCCTTTCGGGTCGCGGTCGATCCCGCAGGGGTCAAGGCCGCCCACCAGATCGGCCCCCATGGCCATGGCCTCGTCCAGCAGTTCCAGCGTGCCGGGGCGGATCATCAGGCCGGATTGGGGGAAAGCCGCGATCTCGATCTCGACCACGCCGCGCAGGGTGTCGCGGGTGTTCAGGACACCCTCCAGCACGGAGAGGCCATTATCCGTGTCCACGTCCACATGGCTGCGGATATGGGTGGTGCCGTTGCCCACCAGTGCCAGCGCATGCCGCATGGATTGCCGCGCGGGATCGAGGCCCAGTTCGCGCCGCGCGCGGCGTTCGTTGTTGATCATGGAACGGAGGTCGGTGCCGACGGCGTTCTCATACCAGCCCATGCCCATCACCGTCTTGTCCAGATGGGTATGCGCCTCGACCAGACCGGGCGTGGCGATGGCCCCGCCTGCATCCTCGGTCGCGATGCCGGGCGCTGTGATCCCGGACGCGATTTCGGCAATCCGGCCGCCCCGGATCAGCAGGTCAGTGGCGGGCGCGCCCATGGGGCGCAGGTTGCGGATCAGCAGGTCAGTCATGCGGCCTCCGGGGCGAAGCCCCCTGTCTTGACGCGCGGCCAGGCATAGCCGCCCAGTTTCGATGTGCGATAGCCCATGCCGACCAGCGCCTCGGCCTGCCGGACGGCGGCTGTGACGCCGTCGATCACCAGAACGCCGGTGTCTTGCGAAAGCTTGTCGCAAAGCTCGGCCATGCCGGCGCAGCCAAGGATCACCGCCTCGGCCCCGTCATGCGCCTGCGCGGCGCGGATCTCGGCAGCAATCAATGCCTCGGCGCAGATGGGATCTTCCTCCAGTGCCAGAACGGGCAGGTCGATGGCGCGCACGCGGCGGCAACGCCGCCCGGCACCATAGGCATCGGCCAGATCCTCGATGATCGGGACAGAGCGCGGCAGGGTCGTGACCACCGAAAAGCGCGCGGACAGCGTCATGGCGACGCTGATCGCCGCCTGACAGAGGCCCAGCACCGGACCTGCGGCCACTTCGCGCGCCGCATCAAGGCCAGGATCGTCGAAACAGGCAATGACGTGCGCGGCGGCCCCGCGCGCTTCGGCGGCGCGAATGGCGGCCAGCATGGCAGGCACGGCCAGCGCCTCATCGGCATAGCCTTCGATCGAGGCAGGTGTGGCCCGGGCCGTCACAAGGTCGATCTTGGTACCGGGCGAGGCCACCCGCCGCGCCGCGCGTCCGATCTGGTCGGTCATCGCGGCGGTGGAGTTCGGATTGATGACATGGATCAGCATCATCGTGCCTTTGCTGTCTTTGGGGTCAGTTGCGCCGCTTCCCAGGTCGCCGCTTCCGCAGGTTTCAACAACTCGAACTGTCGATCCGCGACGATGTAATTGTCCGCATGCAGCCGCGCGATGGGTTGATAGACATCCGGGTTCACATAGCGGCCCTGCGCGTCCATGCAGTCGTCGCGCACGGTCATTTCCACCACTTCGCCCAGAATGATGGCGCGGGACGGAAAGTCGATGATCCGTTCGACCCGACATTCCATCGCGCAAGGGGTGCGCGTGATGTAATGGGCGTCAATCTGGCGGCAGGGCGCGGTGTCCAGTCCGGCAAAGGCAGGCTCATCCACATCGGGGGCGAAATTGACCCCGCAGAGGATCATCGCCTCGGCCAGTTCCATATCCACCATGTTGACGCAGAATTGCGAGCTGCGGCGGATATTGACCAGCGTGTCCTTCTCTTGCCCGTCGCCGCGCGTCTGCACGCCAAGGATCACGATGGGTGGGTCTTGCGAAAAGACGTTGAAGAAGCTCATCGGGGCGGCGTTGCTGTGCCCGCCTTCGGACCGCGTGGTGACCAGCGCGATGGGGCGCGGGCCGACGAAATTCGTCAGCAGGCGGTAGCGGTCCTGCGGGGGCAGTTGAGTGAAATCGAACTCCATCATCCGGCCTTTCTGAGTGGCATGGGGTCGGTGCGCCCCTCCTGCACGGCATGGCACCGCACCTGGCTGTCGCCATGGGCGCGAAAAACAGGAGCCTCGGTCCGGCAGCGCTCATTGGCAAGGGGGCAGCGCGGGTGGAAATGGCATCCCGAAGGTGGCGTGATGGGGTTGGGCACCTCGCCCGCCGGGCGGTCCATGTCGCGATGCGCCATGGTGATGTCCGGCACCGTGTCCAGCAAGAGCCGCGTATAGGGATGCTGGGGTGCCGCGAAGATGCGGTCCGCCGGGGCCAGTTCCACCAGACGGCCCAGATACATGACCCCGATCTGGTCCGAGATGTAATTAACCACCGCCAGATCATGGCTGATGAACAGATAGGTCAGGCCCAGCTCGCGCTGCAATTCCCGCATCAGGTTCAGAATCTGCGCCTGCACCGACACATCAAGGGCCGAGGTCGGCTCGTCACAGACCAGAAACTCGGGCTTGGTGGAAATCGCCCGCGCGATGGAAATGCGCTGCCGCTGGCCGCCCGAGAATTCGTGCGGGAACTTCTCGCCGTCTGCGGCGGACAGGCCCACGAATTCCAGCAGGCGATCCACCTCCTTGCGGCGCGCCACCGGGTCGGGATGGGTGCCGAAGCTTTTCATCGGCTCGCCGATGATGCGCGCCACGCGCCAGCGCGGGTTGAGGCTGGCATAGGGGTCTTGAAATATCATCTGCATCCGGCGGCGCACCGCAGGGGGCTGACCTGCGCGCGTGCCGGCCAGTTCGTGCCCGTCAAAGCGGATGCTGCCTGCCGATGGCTGCGTCAGCCCCATCAGCAGCTTTGCCACGGTGGATTTGCCGCAACCGGATTCCCCCACAAGGCTGAGCGTGGTGCCGCGCGGAATGGTGAAATCGACACCATCGACCGCATGCACATATTTGCGCCCGCCGCCCTGCGTAAGCCGGGTCAGGAAGGGTTGGGACAGATCGAAAGTCTTTTTCAGACCGGTGACGGTCAGGATCGGATCGGTCATGCGGGAACCTCCTCGGACAGATGGCAGGCGACGGACCTTGTGGCATGGCCTGTCAGGTCGGGGCGAGTTTGCCCGCAAATCTCGATGCGCACCGGGCAGCGCGGGGCAAAGGCGCAACCGGCAGGGCGCGCATGGGGGCGCGGCATCGCGCCTTCGATCTGCGGCAGCACATCGGGGCGCGCGCCGATCCGCGGGATCGAGGCCATGAGACCGCGCGTATAGGGGTGGCGCGGCGCGGTCAGCACCTCGGCCACCGGGCCCACCTCGACGATGCGGCCCGCATACATCACGGCGACACGATCTGCGGTTTCGGCAATCACGCCCATGTCATGGGTGACGAGGATGACCGCCACGCCGGTTTCGCGTGCCAGTTTGCGCAACAGCGCGATGATCTGCGCCTGCACGCTGACATCGAGCGCGGTCGTGGGTTCATCCGCAATCACCAGACGCGGCTCGGCGCACAAGGCCAGCGCGATGACCACACGCTGCCGCATCCCGCCGGAATATTGATGCGGATAAGTGTCGATCCGCGCCTCGGGGGCGGGGATGCCGACGCGGCGCAGCCAGTCGATGGCGCGGGCGCGGGCCTCGTCCTTGGGCAGTTTCAGATGGGTCTGGATCGTCTCGATCAGCTGCTCGCCCACGGTCAGCACGGGGTTGAGGCTGGTCAGCGGGTCCTGAAAGATCGCCCCGATCCGCCGCCCGCGGATGCGGCGCATCTCATCGGGGCGCAGGGTGTCGATGCGCTGGCCTTCCAGCCGGATCTCGCCCGCGGCGATGCGGCCGGGGGGTTCGATCAGTCCGATGATGGCGGCCCCGGTCATGGATTTGCCGGCACCGGATTCGCCCACCATCCCCAGGATCTCGCCGGGTGAGACGCTCAGGCTTACATCCTCGATCGCGTTGACGGTGCCGCTGCGACCGGGAAAGGCCACGGTCAGGTTTTCGACGGTCAGAAGGGTCATGGCGCTTACCTCAGTTTGGGGTTCAGGGCGTCGCGCAGCCAGTCACCCAGAAGGTTGACCGCCAGCACAAGGGCCACCAGCACGACGGAGGGGAAGATGACGACCCACCAGATGCCCGAGAACAGGTATTCGTTGCCGATGCGGATCAGCGTGCCAAGGCTGGGCTGGGTCGCGGGCATGCCCACGCCAAGGAAGGACAGCGTCGCCTCGGTCAGCACGGCCATGCCAAGGTTGATCGTGGCGATGACAAGCACCGGGCCAAGCACGTTTGGCAGGATGTGGTGCAGCATGATGCCCATGCCCGACACGCCGTTGATGCGCGCGGCCTGCACATATTCCTTCTGCCGCTCGACCATGGTCGAGCCGCGCACGGTACGGGCATATTGCACCCAGTTGGTCAGGCCGATGGCCAGGATCAGCACCCAGATCGCCGCATCCGCGTGGCGTTCAGGCGGCAGCACGCCGCGTGCGATGCCGTTGACGAGCAGCGCCACAAGAATGGCCGGGAAACTCAGCAGGATGTCGGCCACCCGCATGATGGCCCCGTCGACCATGCCGCCCACGAACCCGCCCAGAAGACCCAGCGAGATGCCCACGACCGCCGCCAGCGCCACGCTGGCAAAGCCCACGATCAGCGACAGGCGCAGACCATAGAGGATCGAGGAGTACAGATCGCGCGCCTGTTCATCCGTGCCCAGAAAATAGCGCGGATCGCCGCCTTCGATCCAAGCGGGAGGCAATTCGCTGTCCAGCAGGAAGAGTTGCGAAATGTCATAGGGGTTCTGCGTTGCCAGCAGCGGCGCGAACAATGCGGCGGCGAAGAGGATCAGGATCAGCACGCTTGAGATGCGCGCGGTCCAGGAGCGGCGGAAGTTCCACGCCACATCGCTGTTCCACAGACGGGTCAGCGCCGAGGGGGTGGTCTTGATCTGAGTGGTGTCGGTCATGGCGTCCTCCGGCAGGTCAATGGGCCGCCCGCGCGCCCTCGACCCGCAGACGCGGATCCAGCACGGCATAGAGCAGATCGACAGTTGTGTTGATGATCACGAAGATCAGGCTGACCAGCACCAGATAGGCGGCCATCACGGGCACATCGCCAAAGCTGACGGCCTGAATGAACAGCGCCCCCATGCCCGGCCACTGGAACACGGTTTCGGTGATGATGGCAAAGGCGATCAGCCCACCCAGTTGCAGCCCGAAGATGGTGATCACGGGAATCAGCGTGTTCTTCAACGCGTGGTGGAAATGGATGGAGCGGTTGGTCAGGCCCCGCGCCTTGGCGAACTTGATGTAGTCGGTGCGCAGCACCTCCATCATCTCGGCACGGACCAGCCGCATGATCAAGGTCAACTGGAAGAGGCAGAGCATCACGGAGGGCAGGATCAGCGCCTTGAGGCCCGAGAGCGTCAGGAAACCAGTGGACCACCAGCCGACATCGACCACCGTGCCCCGCCCGAAGGAGGGCAGCCAGCCCAGCCAAACCGAGAAGACAAGGATCAGCAGGATACCCGTCACGAACGTCGGCAGCGAGATCCCGACCAGTGACATGAGTTGCAGCGCCTGCGTTGAAAAGCTGTGCGGCCTGAGCGCGGTCAGGATACCCAAGGGGATGCCCAGCACCAGCGACAGCCCGGCTGCCACAAGCACCAGTTCCGCCGTCGCCGGGAACCGCTCCGCCAGCAGGGTCGAAACCGGCCGCGCGTTGCGCCATGACAGGCCGAAATCCCCGGTGGCGGCACGGGCGACGAAGCGGCCGTACTGGACGTAAAGCGGCTGATCCAGACCAAGACGTTCGCGCACGGCGTCGCGTTCTTCGGTCGTGGCCGTCTCGGCCACCATGGAATTGACCGGATCACCCATGAAACGGAACATCATGAAAGCGATCAGCGCGACGGCCAGCATCACGAAAACCGACTGGATGATCCGGCGGATCAGGAAACCAAGCATTGCGGAACCTCCCTTGAATCGTGGCAGGCAGGGGGGATCACCCCCTGCCCGTCCGGATCATTTGGTGACGCGCGCATACCACAGGCGCACAAGGTCATCGGCGGCCTGCGGCACCTCGACGGTGTCGCGTGCGGCCCATGACAGCGGCTGCTGGTGCAGCGGCAGCCATGCGATGTCGTCCTTGGCCAGCATCAGCGCCTCGATCATCATGGCGTTGCGCTTTTCGGGATCGACCTCGGTCGCCACGGCCTTTGTCAGCTCGTCCACGCGCGGGTTGGAATAGCCCGCAGGGGTGAAGGTGCCGTATTCGCCGCCCGGCGTCGCCAGCATCGCCGACAGGACCGAGAAACCATCCAGCATCGGCAGGGTGGCCCAGCCCAGCATGAAGACATCCACCTGACGGTTATCGACCTTCTGGAAATGCATCTGGCGCGGTTCGGTCACGAGACGTGGCTCCAGCCCGGCCTGCGCCAGCATGGCGGCCATCGCCTGACAGATGCCCTCGTCATTCACATAGCGGTCATTGGGGCAGTTAAGGTTGAAAGCGAAGCCGTTCGGATAGCCCGCCTCGGCCAGCAAGGCCTTGGCGCGCTCGGGATCATAGGGCAGGCGCGCGTCCATGGCCTCGGTATAGCCGTTCACCTCGGGCGCGATCAGCGAGCCGGTGACACGCGACTTGCCGCGCATGATGCGGTCGCGGATCAGGTCCATGTTGATCGCATGATAGAGCGCCTGCCGCACGCGGATGTCTTTCAGCGGATTGCCGTCCACATTGCCGTCCACAAGGCTGTCACCCATGTTGATGCCCATCATGATGCTGCGCAGGCCGGGGTTTTGCAGCATCCGCACACCATCCGCCGCTTCGATCCGGTTGGCATCCTGAAGAGGGGCGGGTTCGATCAGGTCGATCTCGCCCGACAGCAGCGCTGCCACGCGGGTGGCGTCCGATCCGATGGGCGTGTGTTCGATCCGGGTCAGGTTGTGGACCGGCGTGTCCCACCATGCGTCATTGGCCACCAGCACGTTCAGCGCATCGGGGCGGCGGCTTTCCAGCTTGAACGGGCCGGTGCCGTTGGCGTTGTTGGTGGTATATCCTTCTTCGCCCTGACTGGCGTCGATGGGGGCCACGGCGTTGTTCGCTTCAAGCCAGCCCTTGTCCAGAATGAAGATGTTGGTCAGGTAGTTGTTCAGCAGCGGGGTCGGCCCTTCAAGGATCAGATCGACGGTCAGATCGTCCACGATCTCGACCGCTTTCAGACCGGGCAGGTTGCCTCGCAGGGGCGATTTCGGATCGACCGCGCGCATCAGCGACACCTGCACGTCATCCGCGCCGAACGCCTCGCCGCCGTGGAAGGTCACGCCCTCGCGCAGGGTGAAACGCACGCGGGTCGGCTCGATCACCTCCCATGAGGTGGCCAGCGCGGGTTCGATCTTCAGATCGGCATCGTAGCGGACCAGCGGTTCATAAAGGTGATGGGTGAAGATGTTGGTGAAGCTGTCGGTGACAGCATGGGGGTCAAGCCCATAGACGTCGCGCGCCGTGGCAAAGCGCAGGGTTTCGGCACTGGCCCCGGTAGCGAACAGGGTCGCGGCGGCGGCGGTCATCATTAGGTGGCGAAGCATCGCAAGTCTCCCGTTGGTTTATGGCGCTGGCCGCATTGCACAGACTGCATGGCCGCGATGCGTATATTGCAAACATACGGACTTCAAATTGTCTACAATTTTTTATTCTTGTGCTGACACTATTGTTGACTTAAATTTAGGCAGACCTGATTTTGCCTTTCAGGACGGGAGGATACCGCGCATGAATCTGGCCGAGACGACGACTGACGCCCCGCATGTCGAGATCTACAACCGCATCTGGCTGTCGATTGCCGAGCGCAAGCTGAAGCCCGGCACCCGACTCAAGGAAGAGCAACTGGCCGAGATCTTCTCGGTGAGTCGCGCCCGCGTCCGCCAAGCCTTGACCGCGCTGGAACATGACGGGCTGGTCACGCTGGTGCCCAATCGCGGTGCCTTCGTCTCGCAGCCTTCGATCGAGGAGGCGCGGGACATCTTCTTTGCGCGCCGCACCATCGAGACGCAGCTGGTGGCCCGGCTGTGCGAAGTGGTGACACCCGAGGCGATTGCCCGGCTGGAAGCCCATGTCGCGCAGGAACGCGAGGCGCGGGCGGCGGGCGACACCAAGGCGACCGTGCGGCTGTCTGGCGCGTTTCACCTGCTGATCGGGGAACTGGCCGGATCGCCCTATCTGTGGGATGTGCTGCGGGATCTGCTGTCGCGCACCTCGCTGATCATCGTGATGTATCAGACCCGCAGCCAGACTGATTGCGGCCCTGACGAACATGCCGAGATCGTGGAAGCTGTGGCAGGCGGCGACACCGCGCGCGCGCGGCATCTGATGAACCACCATATCGACCATCTGGAAGGGCAGCTTGATCTGGAACAGGACACGCAGGAGCCCAGCGACCTGCGGGATCTGCTGGCATGAGCGCGCCGCACGACCTGCTGCTGCATTGCGCCACGATCGTCACGGTGGACCCGGATCGCCGGGTGATCGAGGGCGGATGGATCGCACTGGACGGCGACCGGATCGCCGCCATCGGCATGGGCACACCGCCCCCCGCGCACCGGGTGATCGACAGGCCCGGCCTGATCGCCCTGCCCGGCCTGATCGACGCCCATTCCCATGCCGGCCACGGCCTTGTCCGGGCAGCCGGTGACGGCGACGGTGA
>Ga0209347_1006151_pt1 | contig 10859 bp, 5 predicted proteins | sample AutmiccommuBRH23_FD_187382 | JGI IMG/M metagenome (GOLD analysis project Ga0209347, IMG submission 187382) | Deep subsurface microbial communities from Mt. Terri, Switzerland - Autotrophic microbial communities BRH/23 (SPAdes) (version 2) | ecosystem: Environmental > Aquatic > Deep subsurface >...
GACCCGAACGACCCGACCGTCGTGGCCCGCACAATAATCGACTGCCGGGGCAGCGAGACCCAGAGTCATCGCGCGTTCGACATCCGGCCGGGCGACGCCACCCGCCTGGTGCTCGAGGGACTCACGATCGTCAATGGCCGCCATCTCTTTTCCGGCGGGGCCGTGTTCTGCGAGGGGGCCCGGTTGCGGGTCTACAACTGCACCTTCTCGGGCGGCTACGTCGAACAATGGGGCGGCGCCGTCTATTGCCGCGACAGCCACGTATCGATGGAGGGCTGCACCTTCTCCAACAACGTCTCCGAGACCGCCCATGGCGGCGCGATCTACTGTGGGAGCGGCGTGCTCGAACTCGAGAATTGCACGTTCGAGAACAATCGCGGCAGCGCCATCGAGAGCCACAACAGCAGCCTGACGCTCGCGCGATGCGCCTTCCGACAGAACACCGGCCAAACCGGCGGCGCCATCCACAGCCGCACCGACACCGGCCCGCAGGCCGCCTTGGGACTGCAATTGAGCCGGTGCGAGTTCGTAGCCAATGCCGCCGACGCTTCCGGAGGGGCCCTGTACCACCACAAGATCGACCCGGTACTCGACGGCTGCACCTTCCTCGCAAACACCGCGGGCGCCGATGGCGGCGCAATCCTTAACTACCACGCGAGTCCCGTGCTGACCAACTGCGTTCTGGCCGACAACACGGCCGCCGGCCTCGGCGGCGCCATGCTCAGCCAGTTCGACAGCAATCCGCAGATCATCAACTGCACGCTCGTCGCCAATCACGCGAGCTGCGGCGGCGCCCTGGCCGGCCAGGGGCAGAGCCACACGCTCGTCAGCCACTGCATCCTGTGGGATAACACGGCCGGGCGGGGACCAGCCCTGTGCCTGGCAAGATACATATGGGGCGACGCTTACATGGCCTCGGCCACCGTGGAATACAGCGACATCCAGGCAGGCCGCGGCGGCATCAACGTGGAGCCCGAGTGTACACTCACCTGGTCGGCCGGCAATCTCGACGCCGAGCCCCTGTTCGCCGGGCCGGCCGACGACGACTATCGCCTGTCCCCGGACTCCCCGTGCATCGACGCCGGCGATCCCCGCTACGTCCCCCCATCGGACGCGACCGATCTGGATCTGTATTCCAGGCAATTCGGAGCCGCCGTCGATCTGGGCGCGTATGAATATCGCGGCCTCGGGCCGGTGTATCGCTTCCGGACTCCGATCCGGGACAGGGATTTCTACACGATCTCCGAGGTCGAGCGGGACCTGCTCATTGAGCAAGCCCCCCACCTCTGGGTTCTTCAGGACGTGGCATACTACGCCTTCTGCCAGCCTCTCGTGGAGAACCTCCGGCCGGTCTATCGGTTCTGGTCCCCCCGCCTCGAAGCCCACTTCTGGACCATCAGCGAGCAGGAGCGCCGGTGGCTCGAGCAGGAAGCCTCCGGCGTCTGGATCCCCGAGGGCGTCGCGTTCTACGCCTTTCCGCCGAATTTCCAACCCCCGGACACTCTGCCCATCTATCGGTTCTGGTCGGGCTCCCTCGGTTGCCATCTCTACACGATAGACCAGGCCGAGAAGGACAACCTGGCCGAGAACCGCTCCGACCTCTGGGAATTCGAAGGGGTCGCATGGCATGCCTATTCCAAGCCTCACCAGATCGGCGAGCCCATCGCCCGTCAGTTCGTCGCCGCCAGTCGATACAGGTGAACGTCCCAGGGCCTGAAGTCGTCCTCGAACGCGCCGTCGGCCGCTTCCAGCGTGCGGTCCTCGTCGAGGACCTCGACGGTGTGCCGGCCCGATAAGCCCTGGATCGCGAGCTTCGCACGCGTCTGCCCCGAGCGCATCGCCACGGCGAACAGGTACACCGCCCCGCCGTGCCTCTTGACCAGAGTCGCAATGGGCACTTCCGGATTCCCCGGCTGAACCTTGGCCCCATCCGGCACCGTCGGGCTGTTCAGAACCGCCGCCAACGCGGCGATCCGATGATTGATCCGAGTCACGGCGTCATACATCGCCGAATCGCTCAACAGGGCCGACTCGTTGAACGTCGGCTTCCACTCATGGACGAAGTAGATCAGGCCGGTGGAGCCATGGACGATCGACATCCATACTTCACACCGCACCTGCTCCGGCGTCGGTTTGCGATCGTCGCTCTGGATCTGCGTACACTCGATGCAGTTCCACACGATCTTCCTGCCCTGCCCCCAGCTCGTGAGCCGCTCGACGCCATGGGCGACATACCACAGGTTGCCGGCGATCTGCGGGTTGGAGTGCGTGGCCGGGTAGATGTCGAACGATGCGATGTCACAACCCTGGATGTACTCGGGATAGTCCTCCGGATGATTGGTGCGAACGCCGCGCCCGTACCAGCCGTCCCAGGCCACCCCTTGGCCAAGGTTCAACAGGATCGGCCGGCTCGGGTCCGCCGCCCGGATTCGCTCGTAGTCCTCGACGATCTTCGCCGGCGGGATGGGCGGGCCGTACCCCTGGCCCGATCCGAGAGATTGCGCGTTGTCCGGCTCGTCCCCGTGCATCCAGCCCACAATCGTTGAGTCGTCCAGGCGCTTTAGCGCCACCGCATTCTGGCTGCAAATCACCCTCATGTCCGCGTTCTTCAGTTGCGTCAACTGCTCTTCGGTGGGACCTCGCCACAACCCGACGTACACGTTGATTCCCGCCGCCCGGTATCGGGCGGCATTGGCAGGACTCTGAAGCCACACGGCGATCGGAAAGAAGTCCGTCCCCGGTCCCGGCCCCCGGCTCCACTGCCCATATGGGCCCTTCGACAGATCCTCGGCATGGACCGCCCCCACCACGATCAGCAGGATCATCAGCGACAGCACGCGAGCTTCATGGCATTTCATCCGTCACCTCCAAGCGAAACGGGAGTTCATGCTCGCCAGTCTACTGAAGGCATGGCTGAATGGAAAGCAAAACCCAGGTCCCACGGGTGTGGCCGGATTAGGGTGGCGGATTCCACGCGAGGGGGAGAATTGTGAAACCGCAGGTGTGCAAACGGCCTCTATTCGACTCCGGGTGGCAGCGGAGAAACAGGGCAGGCAACTGGGGCGAGAGCTTTCAGGCCCTTGCCTTTTGAACCTGTTGCCGGCGTAAAGCGCAGAATCCTGGGGTCTGGGGGGCAGAGTCCCTGGCCAATGCCAGGGGCCGACAACGCCACCTCCGGTTCTCGCCTCGGCCCCCGCAGTCCCGGGATTTTCGTGAAGAACCAAAAAAAAACCGCCCGAAGTCGGGCGGTCTTGTGGAATCGGAAGAAGATTTGGCGATGCGATCAGCGGTACGGTCCGCCCCCGCCCATGTCATCATACGCGCCGCCGCCATAGGGGTCCTGCATACCCCCGCGGCTCCGCTTGGACTTGCTGAAGGCCCGGAACGGCTGGGGCTCGCGGCGCTTCTCGCTCTGGATGACCTGATACGCCTCGGCCAGATCCCTCGGCCAATTAATCATATTCACCGGCATATGCTCGATAGACGTCCCATCACTGGTGTAGAGCATGTCGTGATACATGCGGGGCCGCAGGTTCGGGGCGTCGCTCCAGTCGTTGACTTCGACCAGATCGAGGAGGACTTTGCCCGTGGTGTAGTCCACCTCCTTGGGCTTGCTGGCATCCGCCGGATCGGGCATGGCGTACATCGGGTCCATCATGAGATCGCCGCGCGGATCCGAGATGCGTCCGCCCGCCTGGGTCATCGCCAGGCGGCGGTCCCGGTCGCGGCCCCGTTCCCTCTCCGGGTCCTTCGGCTCAACCGATTTGCCGATCGATTCGCCGGGCCGGACCTGGAAATCCTCAGTCCGCCAGTAGCCCAGCTTGTAGCGGGCCACTTCCACCGTCGCCGTCATCGTCTTGTCCTGGACGCTCTTGGCGAACAGGTAAACCATCCTGGGGATCGAGACCGGCTCGGGAACCTCGGAGAAACGGCTCCACAGAATCACCTGGTTCTTCTTGTCCATGTCGCGTTCGACCAGTTGGCCGGTTCCGGCTACAGGATTGAACACACCCACACGAATCCGGTATCGATAAACCTTGCCCGGCTCGGCGGTGTCGTCGAAGGCCCAGATCAGGACGGGCTTGTCCTGCTTGGACAGATCGGCATTGTACGCGAGCATCTCTTCACGCAGATCCAAGTAGACCTCGTCGGTGGAGGCCTTTCTTCGTGCATCGGGCCCCATGGCCATCCCGCCATACGGGTCACCGTACTGGTCGTCGGCGCCGCCCCGCCGGCCTCCGCGTCCGCGAGCCCCACCGGCCATCATGGGATCGCCGGTCTGCCCGCCACGCCCTCCCCGGGCGCCTCGCATCCCCGTATCCCCGCCGGGGCCCATCTGCCCTCCACGGCCCCTGCCCGAGCGAGCGGCGCCCGCCTGGGCTCCGCCGCCTCGCAGACTGTCGCGACGGCCGTCCGTCCCGCGATCCGTCTGCCCACGGTCCTGTTCCCGTTGCTCTTTGCGTTCCTCGGCCTCCATCTTCCGCTGGAGGTCCTTGAACTTGCCGTAGAGGCTGGGGGGGAACCAGTCCTCCTCGGCCGAGGCGATCTGGTAGCTTTCCGGCTGGAGAAGACCGAGAGCGACATCTTTGCGATCGAACAGCATCAGGCGGACATCCAACCCGCCCGGAGGCAGGTCCCCAACCTGCTCGACCACCGTGAGCATCTCCCGGTTGGACTCGATGCGGCTGCGTGGGATTGGGCGCCAGTCGCTCCAGGTCCCGCCCTCGAGCAATTCCCGCCGCTGCACCTGAACTGCGGCGAAGGTCGGATCGGCCAGACAGGGATCGCGCCATTCCTCTTTCTGCACGTCCACGCCGTTGAAACACGCCTTATAGCGGCGGAACACCTCGGCCACGTCGAACCGCGCCTCGACCGTGACCAGGTCGATATCGTTGGGTTCACTGGTCGCCGAGTCGTACGCCGTCTGCATGGTCAGCTCCTGACGGGGAACATAGGCGGCAGTTCGAATATGGCTGACCGCCGCGTCGGTCACGTCGGGAATCAGGGGCAGCCTGTACTTGCGGTCCGATTCGGCGTATCTCGTGGACACCAGGGGTGCGGTCCTGGGGACTGCCGCCCTGTCGATGAAGCTCAGCGGCGACTCGAACAGACCGACAAAGCCTGCGGGCAGAGGCCGACCGATCACGCCGGCAACGGCGGAATCGCACGGATCGACGGGGCCGGTCAGTCGCGGCGTGTACGCCTTGCTCTTGCTGGTCCTCTGACGCTGCATCTCCTCGTTGAGCTCCTGCGCCTGCTCGTACACGTAGCGGTCGATCTGCCCGGGCGTGAAGTTCCTGCCCTGGACCGTCACGACGTTGGGACTGAAAATCACGCGGGTGAAGAACAGCCAGACGCAGATAGCGCCCGCAATCACCAGCACGATCTTCTCGACATGGTTCTCGCAGAAATGTCCGATTTTCGCAATGAGGTCTTTCATAGCCTATCCCGCTGTATCCCTGTGAACCGTCTCAATTCGCGTCATCCTTAATCCCCAGGATGTCATCTTTGATCACCTGGGGCTTGACCTCCTCGTACCCGGCACTGACAAAAAGGTACTCGCAGATCAGATCCAGCTCCACGATGGCGCTGGGGCCGTAGCGATAACTGCCGTGATCGGGACTCTCCAGATCGACGGGAATCACACTGGTTTCGAGAACCGTGATCTGGTTGTGTTTGAATGTTTGCTCGGGCTGGTCCCCGTACCAGCCGCGGAACGTGTGCGTCTTGGCGCTGCACAGTTCCTGGATGAATGGCGTCACCTGGTCGGCGCTAACCAGCACGCGGACCTCGAAATGCATGACGTCGGCGGCCTCGGTGCAGAATCGGCCGGTACATGGCGGGGTCGCCATGGCGCTCTTGAGATTGATGACGTAGGACGGCATCTCCTGCTGGCCGACGACCCGGCGAACGCCTCGGCCCCGCCGTCCTCCGACCATGCGCGTCCCCTGCTTCGACAGCGCGAACCCGACGCTCAGCAGCCGTTTGACCGGCGAGTCCAGGACGCAGGAGCCGCTTTGGTTCATCGCCTGAACCGTGTCCGCAACGTCCTCGAGAACCCAGTACCCCATCTGCCAGTACCAGCACTGGCGAAGCGCCGTATTCCAGTCCTCGAACTTCCAGTCGCTCCAGAATGAGTATCCCTCCAGGTCGGCGGGGCTGGCGTAGACGCGAGTCGTCTTGGCCCTCTCTTCGCAGAGCTTGTCGACGATTCTCCGATCCATATCGCCCATCATCCGGTACGAACCGAGCCCGCGTCCCTGGCCCGCTCCCCCGGGGTAGTTGTTGTATGCCCCTGCGCCCATGTCCGTCGCCCGGCCGCGGCCGGCCCTCGATGGTCCCCGAGATCTCTCCAGGGCAGCGTCGATCTCCTCTCTCAGGGGCGGTTCCCCGGCCCCGAGACGCTCGATCATTGTCTCGACCCCGGCCAGGAAATCCCGGCGAAACGGGTCGAACAGCAGGGGCGAGGTCTCATTGGGATCGTCCGGAAAGAGCCTGTAGCTGAGCAGCTCGCGCATCGTCGTCCGCGCCATCAGGGTCTCCATGCTGCAGGGGTCCTGGGCGTAGGCATTGAGGTATTCCTCCATCGCCTCGGCCTGGCCGGCCTCCTTCACGTCGCCGATCAGGCGTTTGATGTCGGTTGCCGCCTTGACGCTCTGCTGGGTCACGGTGTTCTTGAGCCGATTGCTGAGCAGCTTGGTGGGGACGAACAGCAGCGCCGCCACGATGACCAGCAGGACCGACGCCAGCAGCGGGAGGTTGTTCTTCAGGAAGCTGAGCTTCTTCAGGGCTTCCTTTACCGTATTGAGATCGATTTGCGGTGTTTTCATCTGCATACCTGCCTAAATATCCGCTTGGTTCACGAATCCTGCAAGCCGAGCGTCATCTGCGTCCCGATTTGTCCCCGACGCCCTCCGGGGTGGCCGGGGCGTCTTTCCACGTGAGCTTGAACTGCAGCTTGAACCAGTAATCGCGGTTCTTCATGACCGGTTTGCCCAGGGAATCGAGCTTGGGCTTGCCGTACGCGAGTTCGGGCTCGGCGCTGATGGTCTCCTTGGTCACCGGGTCAATCAGGGTCAGAGTCCCCTCCTGGATCCCGCCCATTTCCCCGCCGTACATGGTGGGATTGGCGGCCGCCGCCGCCAGGGCTTCGGGGCTGGGAGTGAATTTCCAGGCCCCCACGCCGAGGGGCAGGTTTTCCGCGTCGATGTCCACCGGGCCCGTCTCGATCTTGAAGTGAGTCGCGGACTTCCCGAAGATCTCGAACGGCGCGTTGACGTCCAGATTCAGAAACTGCTTGAGATTCTCCAGCCGGGTCATCAGGCCCCAGCGGCTCGGGTCGTTCTTGACGTTCGGCGGATCCAGCAGCGCCCCGATGTTCTTGTAGGGGCTGAAGCCTTCGATCATCACGACGAATCCCGCGGCCTTCGTCGCCTCCGTCGTTTGATCGAGCCCCAGCATCTGCGCGTAGTTGTCCCCGTACATCTCCTGGTATTGAGTCATCATGTCGTCGCCATAGGCTCCCGAGTCGTCCATGCCTTCCTGCATCAGGGATTCCCTGCGCATCGTGGCCGTCGCCCGGAACTGGGCCTTGGACAGATCGTCGGCGTAGTACATGGAGATCGTGGTCGGGAACAGTTGCTTGCGCTCCGGACGCGGAACCTGCATGACTTTGGCGATGTCGCCGCGTTCGAATGCCTCGTAGAATTCCTTGTCCTGGGGGTTGGTCTTGGCGTTCGGCAGGGCCGACCAGATGATCTCGTGCAACTGGGGGACTATCTCCCGATAGCGGAAGTACGAGAATTGTTTCTGCATGCGCTCGTCGAATCCGGAGGTCTGGCTGTCCATGCCGCCGGTCCTCTCGACGATGCTGTCGGCCTTCGAGACCACGCGTTTGGTCTTGGACCGCCACTCCTCGCTCCGCGCGTAACTGACGCGGTCCAGGCCCACCCGCCCCAGGCACATCAGAGAGACCGTCAGCAGCATCAGGGCCGCGCCGATGAAGTAGCGGGTCTTGCCGGCCCAGGCCATCGACCGGGCGACGCTGGTGGGCAACAGGTTGCTCTCGATACGGGCCATGCCCACGCCCTGCAGGCCCAGGCCATAGACGACGCCGAAATCCGCCACGGATTCGTGGAACTTCGCCGCCGAGATGCCGGGCGAAACGGCCAGCCGCTTGAAGGCGTCGGGCTTTTCCACCGGGATCTGCAACGTCTGCTGCAGATACTTGAGGAGCCCGCGGAGCTTGGTGCCGCCGCCCAGGGCGACCACGCGGACCAGTTTCACGTCCGGATTGGAGCTCGTGTAGAATCCCAGGGACCTCTGGACTTCCGCGGCCCAGTCGGTGAACACCGGCCGCATCGCCTGGAAGATCTGGCGGGCGTACTTGCTGACCGGGGCGGTGCGTTTGAGCTTCTCGGCCTTCTCGAAACTGAGTTTGAATGTCTCGGCGATGGCGCTGGTGAAGGCGTTGCCGCCCATCATGATGCACCGCTGCCAGACGCCGGAGGCCGTGCAGACGACCAGGTCCGTGCTGTCGGCTCCGATGTTGATGATCACCGCCGCCCGCTTGTCGGAACTGGCCATGTCCGGCCGGTCGAACAGCAGGTAGTTGTACAGCGCCATCGGCGCCATCTGCACGTAGTTGACCGACAGTTCCTCCCGCTCGAACGGCTCCATCGCCGCACGCACCACGTCGTTCTTGATCGCGAACAGTCCGACCCTCTTTTCTGGACTATTTGGGTCCGACATGACGACGTAATCCCATTGCACTTCACTCATGTCGAACGGGATCTGCTGGGCCGCCTCGAACTTGACGATCTCCGGGAGCCGCTTGGCCTCCACCGGCGGCAGCGTCACGAAGCGGGCGAAGCTGTTCTGGCTGGGCACCGAGATGATGATCGGGTCGAAGCCCACGTCGTTGCGCTGGACGAACTGCCGCAGGCTCACGGCGATGAGCTCCTCCCTCTCAGCGGCACTGACCCCGCTGCTCGACAGGATCTTGCCGTGGGGAACGTGATCGAAGCCGATCACCTGGACCGCATCCCCCACCGCCGCCAGATGCAGCGCCTTGAGGGAGTTGCTCCCCAGGTCGATCGCCCAAATCGCATCCGATGCTGCTGCCATAACAAACCTCCCACCACTGGCTACGCATATAATGCCTTGGTCTTGTTCACAGCCCTGAAACCGGCTATCTTAGCAATTATACCATATGATCGATAGCTTTTCTATCTTAACACTCGGCTGCAAGGTGAATCACTACGAAAGTCAGCAGATTCGCCAGCTTCTCGAAGACGCCGGGCTTCGCCAAGTGGCGCCAACGGAATCGCCGCAACTCCTTGTCATTCATACATGTTGCGTCACATACGCTGCTGCCGCCAAGAGCCGTCACCTGCTCCACCAAGCCCAAAAACGGAATCCGCAAGCCGTCGTATTCTGCGGCTGTCTGCCCGCGGTCCAAGCGGACGAACTCACAGCCCTCGGGGAAAACATCCATGTTGTCAAGGACCGACGCGACCTCGCAGCCACCCTTGGCCGCCTGGTCCACGCCGGATCAACCACCCCAGATTCGAAACGCCCAGTACATCCTGAAACCGAACCCATTAGACCAGAAAACGATGCCAAAGTCAAGTCCAAAAACGACTTATGCTCGTCCCCGGACCTTCCGGCCCTCAGGTCCTGTCGCGGCCAGACCCGCGCGTTTCTCAAGATCCAGGATGGCTGCGATGCCGCCTGTTCCTACTGCATAATACCGACGGCCCGGCCCGTCGTCCGATTCAAGAAACCCGACGAAATCCTGTCCGAGGCGACGGCCCTCGTGACCGCCGGCCACAAGGAAATCGTCCTAACCGGCGTCCACATCGGCTCTTACGGCCAAACCACGACTCGCCGGCGCCACTGGCCGACCGAGGAGAACCCCTGCCTGCCGAACCTCCTGGCCCAAGTCGCCCAAATCCCCGGTTTAGCCCGCATCCGCCTGAGCTCGCTGGACCCCGCAGACGTCACCCCGGGACTGCTCGACATCTTCGCCGCAAACCCTAACCTCCTGCCCCATCTGCACTTATCGCTCCAATCCGGCTCCGACGCGGTCCTTCGTCGCATGGCCCGACCCTACAGCACCGACGACTTCCGGGCCAAGGTCGCCCTGATCTGGTCCCGCCTGGACCGCCCAGCCATTACGACCGATATAATCGCCGGTTTCCCAGGCGAGACTGACGCCGACTTCGACGAGACGATGGCCTTGGCGAAGGAAATCGCCTTCGCCAAGATGCACATCTTCGCCTTCTCGCCGCGAAATGGCACGCCCGCCGCCAAAATGCGGCCGAGGGTCGCTCCGGCCGTGATAAAGGCCCGCTCCCAGACCCTCCGGGCCCTCGACCGGGACCTCCAGACCCGCTTCCGCTCCCAGTTCCTCGGCGAAACCGCCCAAGTCCTGATCGAGAACTACCCCGGCCCGCCCGCCGGCCATGCGGAGCGGCATTTCATGGTCAAGATAGGACATGGAACCTATAGGACTGATAGGACGAATGGGACGCGCCCCGGCACAGCCGAGTCCTATGGGTCCCATAAGTCCTACTCTCCGTCCTATTCCCCCGGCGACATCGTCACCGTCCGACTGGAGCAGGTCGCCCGGGACGTGGTCCTGGGAAGAATCGTAGCACGGGCATCTTGCCCGTGAGTAGCATGGGCGTCCCGCCCATGACCCTTATTGACATACACGGGCAGGATGCCCGTGCTACTCATGGGCGGGACGCCCATGCTACTGAGCGGCTTCACGGAGCGTCTCTACCGCGTCCGCACCGAGTATCGCCGCTCCCAACCCAACACCCCGCCCCCACGAAAACCCGGCCCCGACGAGT
>Ga0209347_1006153_pt1 | contig 10852 bp, 5 predicted proteins | sample AutmiccommuBRH23_FD_187382 | JGI IMG/M metagenome (GOLD analysis project Ga0209347, IMG submission 187382) | Deep subsurface microbial communities from Mt. Terri, Switzerland - Autotrophic microbial communities BRH/23 (SPAdes) (version 2) | ecosystem: Environmental > Aquatic > Deep subsurface >...
CGAGAAGCCACGCCACAAGGTCGAATTCGTGGTGGGCGAGTACGTGCGCGTCAAGGACGGCCCGTTCACCGACTTCAACGGCACGGTCGAGGAAGTCAACTACGAAAAGAACAAGGTGCGCGTCTCGGTCACGATCTTCGGCCGCGCCACGCCGGTGGAACTGGAGTTCTCGCAGGTCGAGAAAACATGAACAGAGGATGACGAGGCTCGTTTCGAGCCTCGTCCCTGGATGTTGACTGCCTTCCCGGCTCGGCAGTCAACCCTAGCAAGCGAGCCGCCACCCCGGGGAGCCGAGGCCGCAAGGTTCAGGCGCTATCACCCGCAAGGAAATCAATCATGGCGAAGAAGATCGTCGGTTTTGTCAAGCTGCAAGTGCCGGCTGGCAAGGCCAACCCGTCCCCCCCGATCGGCCCCGCGCTGGGCCAGCGCGGCCTCAACATCATGGAGTTCTGCAAGGCGTTCAACGCCCAGACCCAGGGTGTCGAGCCCGGCCTGCCGCTGCCGGTGGTGATCACCGCCTACGCGGACAAGAGCTTCACCTTCATCATCAAGACCCCGCCCGCGACGGTCCTGATCAAGAAGGCCGTGAAGATCGAGAAGGGCTCGGCCACGCCGCACAGCAGCAAGGTCGGCAAGATCACCCGGGCCCAGCTCGAGGAGATCGCCAAGACCAAGCTGAAGGACATGAATGCCGCCGACGTCGACGCGGCGATCAAGACCCTGGCGGGCTCGGCCCGCTCGATGGGCATCACCGTGGAGGGCGTGTAAATGGCCAAGCTGACCAAGAAGCAGAAAGCCCTCCAGGGCAAGGTCGACAGCACCAAGCTGTACCCGCTGGCCGATGCGTTCGGCATCGTCAAGGAATGCGCCAACGCCAAGTTCGATGAGTCCATCGACGTGGCGGTGCAGCTCGGCATCGATCCGAAGAAGTCGGACCAGGTGGTCCGCGGCGCCGTGGTGATGCCCAACGGCACCGGCAAGACCAAGCGCGTGGCGGTGTTCGCCCAGGGCGCCAAGGCGGAAGAAGCCAAGGCGGCCGGCGCCGACATCGTCGGCATGGACGACCTGGCGGCCCGCGTGAAGGCCGGCGACATGCCGTTCGACGTGGTGATCGCCGCTCCGGACGCAATGCGCGTCGTCGGCGCGCTGGGCCAGATCCTGGGCCCGCGCGGCATGATGCCGAACCCCAAGGTCGGCACGGTGACTCCCGACGTCGCCACCGCGGTGAAGAACGCGAAGGCCGGCCAGGTGCAGTTCCGCGCCGACAAGGCGGGGATCATCCACGCCAGCATCGGCCGCCGCTCGTTCGAGACGGACAAGCTGCAAGTCAACCTGGTCGCGCTGGTGGAGGCTCTGAACAAGGCCAAGCCGGCCACCAGCAAGGGGGTGTATCTGAGGAAGGTAGCGGTCTCGTCGACCATGGGCGTGGGTGTCCGCGTGGACACCCAGTCCATCTCGGCGTAACCGTGCAGGAATCTGGCGGCGCCGCGAGGCACCGCCGATGTGGTGGGCCGCCGGACCCGTACGCCGGGACGGTGGGCCATCCAAGACCGTTGGCGTGCCGGTGACGGCGCTTAATCCGGGTCGCGTGGTTCGCCGCGCAAACCCGAACCAACGCAGATGGCGATCCCGCTGCAGAGGAAAACGAGAGATTTCTTCGAACAGTTGGTCGCTGCAAACGAGGCGTGCCCCAGGGCGAAAGCCCGAAGGCACATTCAAAGGAGTAGACCTTGAGTCTGAATCGCAGTGAGAAGCAAGCGGTCGTTGAAGAAGTGACCGGCCTCGCCGCAAAAGCTCAAACGCTGGTGTTGGCGGAGTACCGCGGCATCACGGTCGCCGACATGACGAAACTGCGCAGCCAGGCTCGCAGCCAAGGCGTCAGCCTGAGTGTTCTGAAGAACACCCTGGCCCGCCGTGCTGTGGCTGGCAGCCAATTCGAAGTGGTCGGCGACCAGATGACCGGCCCGCTGATCTACGGCTTTTCCGTCGACGCCGTGGCCGCCGCGAAAGTGGTGGCCGACTTCGCGAAAACCAACGACAAGCTGGTCATTCGCGGAGGCGCGTTCGGTGGCAAGGCCCTCGACGTCGATGGCGTGAAGCAACTGGCCAACATTCCTTCCAAGGAAGTGTTGCTGGCCCAGCTGTGCGGGCTGCTGATGTCGCCGATCTCGCGCACCGCGGTCGTGCTGAAGGCGCTGGCAGAGAAGAAGGGTGGCGGCGCGCAGGCGCCGGTTGCCGAGGAAGCCGCTGCCTAGTCGCATGGCTTTGCGGGACAGATCAGTATTGCGCAGCAATCTGCTCTGTCCTCAACTAATTAGCAAAACTGTTTTCGAGGAAATCAACATGGCATTCGATAAAGACCAATTCCTGACCGCGCTGGACAGCATGACGGTCATGGAGCTCAACGATCTCGTCAAGGCGATCGAAGAGAAGTTCGGCGTGAGCGCCGCAGCGATGGCCGCTCCGGCCGCCGGTGGCGGTGCCGCCGCCGCTCCGGCCGCTGAGGAGCAGACCGAGTTCACCGTGATGCTGACGGAAGTCGGCGCCAACAAGGTGTCGGTCATCAAGGCAGTGCGCGAGATCACCGGCCTGGGCCTGAAGGAAGCGAAGGACCTGGTGGACGGCGCGCCCAAGCCGGTCAAGGAAGCCATCGCCAAGGCCGACGCCGAGGCGGCCAAGAAGAAGCTGGAAGAAGCCGGCGCCAAGGTCGAACTCAAGTAAGTCGCCCCTGGTTGCCGAGGCTGGAGGGACCCGCGAGGGCCTCCAGCCTTTGCCGTTGACAGAGCGCACCGGAAAACGCCACAAGCTGGCGTTTCCCAGTGTCTTCTGACCCCGACTGCAGAAGACGCCTTGGTTTCGGGCGATGTGCAATGCATCGCCGTCCGCCAAGGTTGGTAGTGGCCAACCGACCAAGCCGGCTCGACATCCATTCGACGCGGATGCCCGGGCGACAGTTGCGAAGAGCTCATTAGCCCGGAGATTTCATGGCCTATTCCTATACCGAACGCAAGCGCATCCGCAAAAGCTTCGGCAGCCGCGACAGCGTGCTCGAAATCCCGTACCTGCTGCAGATGCAGAAGGACGCCTACACCGCTTTCCTGCAGGCCGACGTCGCCCCGCAGAAGCGCACGATCGAAGGTCTGCAGGCGGCGTTCGACGCCGCGTTCCCCATCGTCTCGCACAACGGCTTCGTCGAGATGAAGTTCCTGGAGTACAACATGGCCAAGCCGGCGTTCGACGTGCGCGAATGCCAGACCCGCGGGTTGACCTTCGCCTCGGCCGTGCGCGCCAAGGTGCAGCTGATCATCTACGACCGCGAGTCCTCCACGGCCCAGTCGAAGGTCGTGAAGGAAGTCAAGGAGCAGGAGGTCTACATGGGCGAGGTGCCCCTGATGACCGACAAGGGCTCGTTCATCATCAACGGCACCGAGCGCGTCATCGTCTCGCAGCTGCACCGCTCCCCGGGCGTGTTCTTCGAGCACGACAAGGGCAAGACGCACAGCTCGGGCAAGCTGCTGTTCTCCGCGCGCATCATTCCCTACCGCGGCTCCTGGCTGGATTTCGAGTTCGACCCGAAGGACGTGCTGTACTTCCGCGTCGACCGCCGCCGCAAGATGCCGGTCACGATCCTGCTGAAGGCCATCGGCCTGACGCCCGAATCGATCCTGGCGAACTTCTTCGTCAACGACAACTTCCGCCTGATGGACAGCGGTGCGCAGATGGAGTTCGTCTCCGAGCGCCTGCGCGGCGAAGTCGCGCGCTTCGACATCACCGACAAGTCCGGGCAAGTGATCGTCGCCAAGGACAAGCGCGTGACCGCGCGCCACACCCGCGATCTCGAGCAGTCCGGCACCACGCACATCAGCGTGCCCGAGGACTACCTGATCGGCCGCGTCGTGGCCCGCAACGTCGTCGACGCGGACACTGGCGAAATCATCGCCAAGGCCAACGACGAGCTGACCGAGGCCCTGCTGAAGAAGCTGCGTGCCGCCGGCGTGCAGGACCTGCAGGTGATCTACACGAACGAGCTCGACCAGGGCGCGTACATCTCGCAGACCCTGCGCAGCGACGAGACGGTGGACGAGTTCGCCGCCCGCGTCGCCATCTACCGAATGATGCGTCCCGGCGAGCCGCCGACGGAAGACGCCGTGCAGGCCCTGTTCCAGCGCCTGTTCTACAACCCGGACACCTACGACCTGTCGCGCGTCGGCCGGATGAAGTTCAACGCCAAGGTCGGCCGCAGCGAGTCGACCGGCCCGATGGTCCTGACCAACGAGGACATCCTCGCCGTGGTCAAGATCCTGGTCGACCTGCGCAACGGCCGCGGCGAAGTCGACGACATCGACCACCTGGGCAACCGCCGCGTGCGCTGCGTCGGTGAACTGGCCGAGAACCAGTACCGCACCGGCCTCGCCCGCATCGAGAAGGCCGTGAAGGAGCGGCTCGGCCAGGCGGAGCAGGAGCCGTTGATGCCGCACGACCTGATCAACTCCAAGCCGATTTCCGCGGCCCTGAAGGAGTTCTTCGGCGCGTCGCAGCTGTCGCAGTTCATGGACCAGACCAACCCGCTGTCCGAGATCACGCACAAGCGCCGCGTCTCGGCCCTGGGCCCGGGCGGCCTGACGCGCGAGCGTGCCGGCTTCGAGGTGCGTGACGTGCACGTGACGCACTACGGCCGCGTGTGCCCGATCGAGACGCCGGAAGGCCCGAACATCGGCCTGATCAACTCGCTGGCCCTGTACGCCCGGCTGAACGAGTACGGCTTCATCGAGACGCCGTACCGGCGGGTCATCGACGGCAAGGTGACCAACCAGATCGACTACCTGTCCGCCATCGAGGAAGGCAAGTACGTGATCGCGCAGGCGAACGCGACGCTCGACGCCGAAGGCCGCCTCACTGGCGACCTGGTGTCGGCGCGCGAGATGGGCGAGTCGATCCTGGTCTCGGCCGACCGCATCCAGTACATGGACGTGTCGCCGGCGCAGATCGTGTCGGTGGCCGCCTCGCTGGTGCCGTTCCTGGAGCACGACGACGCGAACCGCGCGCTGATGGGCGCCAACATGCAGCGCCAGGCGGTGCCGGTGCTGCGTCCGGAGAAGGCCTTCGTCGGCACCGGCATCGAGCGCGTCTCCGCGGTCGACTCCGGCACGGTGGTCACCGCCACCCGCGGCGGCGTGGTCGACTACGTCGACGCTACCCGCATCGTGGTGCGCGTGAACGACGAGGAAGCCCAGGCCGGCGAAGTCGGCGTGGACATCTACAACCTGATCAAGTACCAGCGTTCCAACCAGAACACCAACATCCACCAGCGTCCCATCGTCAAGCGCGGCGACCGCATCGACCGCGGCGACGTGATCGCGGACGGCGCTTCGACCGACATCGGCGAGCTGGCCCTGGGCCAGAACATGCTGGTGGCGTTCATGCCCTGGAACGGCTACAACTTCGAGGACTCGATCCTGATCAGCGAGCGGGTCGTCGCCGACGACCGCTACACCTCGATCCATATCGAGGAACTGGTGGTGATGGCCCGCGACACCAAGCTGGGCGCCGAGGAAATCACGCGCGACATTCCCAACCTGTCCGAGCAGCAGCTGAACCGCCTGGACGAGTCCGGCATCATCTACGTCGGCGCCGAGGTGCAGCCGGGCGACACGCTGGTCGGCAAGGTCACGCCCAAGGGCGAGACCACGCTGACGCCGGAAGAAAAGCTGTTGCGCGCGATCTTCGGCGAGAAGGCGTCCGACGTGAAGGACACGTCGCTGCGCGTCGACCAGGGCTCGCAAGGCACGGTGATCGACGTCCAGGTCTTTACCCGTGAAGGCATCCAGCGCGACAAGCGGGCCCAGCAGATCATCGACGACGAGCTCAAGCGCTTCCGCCTCGACCTGAACGACCAGCTGCGCATCGTCGAAGCCGACGCGTTCGACCGGATCGAGAAGCTGCTGAACGGCCGCGTCGCCAACGGCGGCCCGCAGAAGCTCGTCAAGGGCACGAAGATCGACAAGGCCTACCTGCAGTCGGTCGAGAAGTTCCACTGGTTCGACATCCGTCCGGCCGAGGACGAGGTGGCCTCGCAGCTCGAGTCGATCAAGAACTCGATCGAGCAGCAGCGCCACAGCTTCGACCTGGCATTCGAGGAAAAGCGCAAGAAGCTGACGCAGGGCGACGAGTTGCCGGCCGGCGTGCTGAAGATGGTCAAGGTCTACCTGGCGGTCAAGCGCCGCCTGCAGCCCGGTGACAAGATGGCCGGCCGCCATGGCAACAAGGGCGTCGTGTCCAAGATCGTCCCGGTCGAGGACATGCCTTACATGGCCGACGGCACGCCGTGCGACATCGTGCTCAATCCGCTGGGCGTGCCTTCGCGGATGAACGTGGGCCAGGTGCTGGAAGTGCACCTGGGCTGGGCGGCCAAGGGCATCGGCCACCGCATCGGCGACATGCTGCAGCAGGAAGCCCGCGCGGCCGAACTGCGCCAGTTCATGGAGCAGATCTACAACCGCTCCGGCCGCAAGGAAACCCTGGCCGACCTGTCCGACAGCGACGTGCAGGAGATGGCGCGCAACCTGTCGCAGGGCATTCCGTTCGCCACGCCGGTGTTCGACGGCGCGTCGGAAGAGGAAATCCGCGCCATGCTGCAACTGGCCTATCCGGACGAGGTGGCGCAGACCAAGGGCCTGACCAAGACCCGCACGCAGGCGCACCTGTACGACGGCCGCACCGGCGACCAGTTCGAGCGTCCGGTGACCGTGGGCTACATGCACGTGCTCAAGCTCCACCACCTGGTCGACGACAAGATGCACGCCCGCTCCACCGGCCCGTACTCGCTGGTCACGCAGCAACCGCTGGGCGGCAAGGCGCAGTTCGGTGGCCAGCGTTTCGGCGAGATGGAAGTGTGGGCGCTGGAGGCCTACGGCGCCGCCTACACGCTGCAGGAAATGCTGACGGTGAAGTCCGACGACGTGCAGGGCCGCACCAAGGTGTACGAGTCCATCGTCAAGGGCGAACACGCGATCGAGGCGGGCATGCCCGAGTCGTTCAACGTGCTGGTCAAGGAAATCCGCTCACTCGGCATCGACATGGAACTGGAGCGCAGCTGAAACTCTTGCGGGTCAGATCACGAATTTGCGAAGCAAATTGTGCTCTGAGCCCAACTGATCAGAGCACCGATTAAAGGGATAGAGTTACATGAAATCACTCCTCGACCTGTTCAAGCAGTTCACGCCGGACGAGCACTTCGATGCCATCCGCATCGGCATGGCGTCCCCGGAGAAGATCCGCTCCTGGTCCTTCGGCGAAGTCAAGAAGCCGGAGACCATCAACTACCGCACCTTCAAGCCGGAACGCGACGGCCTGTTCTGCGCCAAGATCTTCGGCCCGATCAAGGACTACGAGTGCCTGTGCGGCAAGTACAAGCGCCTGAAGCACCGCGGCGTCATCTGCGAGAAGTGCGGCGTCGAAGTCACGCAGACCAAGGTGCGCCGCGAGCGCATGGGCCACATCGACCTGGCCGCGCCCTGCGCGCACATCTGGTTCCTGAAGTCGCTGCCGTCGCGCCTGGGCCTGGTGCTGGACATGACGCTGCGCGACATCGAGCGCGTGCTGTACTTCGAAGCCTACGTCGTCACCGACCCCGGCATGACCCCGCTGAAGAAGTTCAGCATCATGTCCGAGGACGACTACGAGGCCAAGCGCAAGGAATACGGCGACGAGTACGTCGCCAAGATGGGCGCCGAAGGCATCAAGGACCTGCTGATGGGTATCGACCTCGACATCGAGATCGAGAAGCTGCGCGGCGACCTGACCGGCTCGGAAGTCAAGGTGAAGAAGAACGCCAAGCGCCTGAAGGTGCTGGAAGCGTTCAAGAAGTCCGGCATCAAGCCCGAGTGGATGGTGATGGACGTGCTGCCCGTGCTGCCGCCGGACCTGCGTCCGCTGGTGCCGCTGGACGGCGGCCGCTTCGCGACCTCCGACCTGAACGACCTGTACCGCCGCGTCATCAACCGCAACTCGCGCCTGCGCCGGCTGCTGGAGCTCAAGGCCCCGGAAATCATCGCGCGCAACGAGAAGCGGATGCTGCAGGAAGCGGTGGACTCGCTGCTGGACAACGGCCGCCGCGGCAAGGCGATGACCGGCGCCAACAAGCGCGCGCTGAAGTCGCTGGCCGACATGATCAAGGGCAAGAGCGGTCGCTTCCGCCAGAACCTGCTGGGCAAGCGCGTCGACTACTCGGGCCGCTCGGTCATCGTGGTCGGCCCGACGCTCAAGCTGCACCAGTGCGGCCTGCCCAAGCTGATGGCGCTGGAGCTGTTCAAGCCGTTCATCTTCTCGCGCCTGGAAGCGATGGGCATCGCCACCACCATCAAGGCGGCGAAGAAGGAAGTCGAATCCGGCACGCCGGTGGTGTGGGACATCCTGGAAGAGGTGATCAAGGAGCATCCGGTGATGCTGAACCGGGCGCCGACGCTGCACCGCCTGGGCATCCAGGCCTTCGAGCCGATCCTGATCGAAGGCAAGGCGATCCAGCTGCACCCGCTGGTCTGCGCCGCCTTCAACGCCGACTTCGACGGCGACCAGATGGCCGTGCACGTGCCGCTGTCGGTGGAGGCGCAGATGGAGGCCCGCACGCTGATGCTGGCTTCCAACAACGTGCTGTTCCCCGCCAACGGCGAACCGTCGATCGTGCCGTCGCAGGACGTGGTGCTGGGCCTGTACTACACGACCCGCGAGCGCATCAACGCCAAGGGCGAAGGCATGATCTTCGCCGACGTCGGTGAAGTGCAGCGCGCGCTCGACGCCGGCCAGGTCGACCTCACCGCCAAGGTGGCGGTGCGCCTCACGGAGTGGAACCGCGACAAGGACAGCGGCGAGTTCGTGCCGTCCACGTCGCTGGTCGACACGACCGTCGGCCGCGCCCTGCTGTCCGAGATCCTGCCCAAGGGTCTGGCCTTCTCGAACCTGAACAAGGCGCTGAAGAAGAAGGAGATCAGCAAGCTGATCAACGTCTCGTTCCGCAAGTGCGGGCTGAAGGAGACCGTGGTCTTCGCCGACAAGCTGCTGCAGAACGGTTTCCGCCTGGCGACCAAGGCCGGCATCTCGATCGCCATCGACGACATGCTGGTGCCGCCGCAGAAGCCCGAGATCATCGGCCGCGCCGAGCGCGAGGTGAAGGAGATCGAGCAGCAGTACGTGTCCGGCCTGGTGACGGCTGGCGAGCGCTACAACAAGGTGGTCGACATCTGGGGCAAGGCCGGCGACGAAGTGTCCAAGGTCATGATGGCCCAGCTGGCCAAGGAAAAGGTGCAGGACCGCCACGGCAAGGAAGTGGACCAGGAGTCGTTCAACTCCATCTACATGATGGCGGACTCCGGCGCCCGCGGTTCCGCCGCGCAGATCCGCCAGCTGGCGGGCATGCGCGGCCTGATGGCCAAGCCGGACGGCTCGATCATCGAGACGCCGATCACGGCCAACTTCCGCGAAGGCCTGAACGTGCTGCAGTACTTCATCTCCACCCACGGCGCCCGCAAGGGCCTGGCGGACACGGCGCTGAAGACCGCGAACTCGGGTTACCTGACGCGGCGCCTGGTCGACGTGACGCAGGACCTGGTGGTGATCGAGGAGGACTGCGGCACGCAGGAGGGCTCGCTGATGCGCGCCATCGTCGAAGGCGGCGAAGTCATCGAATCGCTGCGCGACCGGATCCTGGGCCGCGTGGCGGCCGAGGATGTGGTGCATCCGGAAACGCGCGAGGTGCTCGCGCCGGCCGGCACCATGCTGGACGAGGACCTGATCGAGGCGCTCGAGGGCGCCGGCGTCGACGAGGTGAAGGTTCGCACGGCGCTGACCTGCGCCACCCGCTTCGGCCTGTGCGCCAGGTGCTACGGCCGCGACCTGGGCCGCGGCGGCCTGGTGAACGTCGGCGAGGCCGTGGGCGTCATCGCCGCCCAGTCGATCGGCGAGCCGGGCACGCAGCTGACGATGCGGACGTTCCACATCGGCGGCGCCGCCTCGCGCGCGGCCATCGCCTCGGCGGTGGAAGCCAAGTCCACGGGCTCGATCGGCTTCAACAGCACGATGCGCTACGTGACGAACAGCAAGGGCGAACAGGTGGTGATCGCGCGGTCCGGCGAGATCATCATCCACGACGAGCATGGCCGCGAGCGCGAGCGGCACAAGGTGCCGTACGGCGCCACGCTGGCGGTGAAGGCCGACCAGCAGGTCAAGGCCGGCACGGTGCTGGCCAACTGGGACCCGCTGACGCGCCCGATCATCACCGAGTTCGCCGGCAAGGTGAAGTTCGAGAACGTCGAGGAAGGCCTCACGGTGGCGCGCCAGGTGGACGAGGTCACCGGCCTGTCCACGCTGGTCGTGATCGACCCGAAGCGCCGCGGCTCGGCCAAGGTGGTGCGTCCGCAGGTCAAGCTGATCGACGCCGCCGGCAACGAGGTGAAGATCCCCGGCACCGACCACTCGGTGACGATCGGCTTCCAGGTCGGCGCCCTGATCCAGGTGCGCGACGGCCAGGATGTGGGCGGCGGCGAAGTGCTGGCGCGCATCCCGATCGAAGGCCAGAAGACCCGCGACATCACCGGCGGCCTGCCGCGGGTGGCCGAGCTGTTCGAAGCCCGCTCGCCCAAGGACAAGGGCGTGCTGGCTGAGATGACCGGCACCGTGTCGTTCGGCAAGGAGACCAAGGGCAAGATCCGCCTGCAGATCACCGACCCGGAAGGCAAGGTGTGGGAAGAGCTCGTGCCCAAGGAGAAGAACATCCTGGTGCACGAGGGCCAGGTGGTGAACAAGGGCGAGTCGGTGGTCGACGGCCCGGCCGATCCGCAGGACATCCTGCGCCTGCTGG
>Ga0209347_1006154_pt1 | contig 10846 bp, 10 predicted proteins | sample AutmiccommuBRH23_FD_187382 | JGI IMG/M metagenome (GOLD analysis project Ga0209347, IMG submission 187382) | Deep subsurface microbial communities from Mt. Terri, Switzerland - Autotrophic microbial communities BRH/23 (SPAdes) (version 2) | ecosystem: Environmental > Aquatic > Deep subsurface >...
AAAACAGAGAAGGTTCCTTCAGCCAGAAAAAAGAACCTTCCTGAAAGAAATGGCAGCTTTAACCGCGATAATACCTTCAAAGTCTTCATCCGTAACGGGAACCTGTTCCTGCTGGATGTCCGCAAAGGAACAGAGAAACAGTTAAGCATCTGGCCTGAAAACATTTCTTCTGCAAAATTTGCGCTTGACGATACACACGTATCTTTTATGAAAGACCAGAACCTCTTCCTCCTGAATCTCTCATCAGGAACTGCAACGCAGATTACACAGGTTGTGCAGGAAGAAAAAAAACCGGAAAGCAAGCCAGTTGAGCAGGCCAGGTGGCTTGAGCAGCAGCAACAGGAACTTTTTAATGTTCTGAAGGATAGGAAGGCAGTTGAAAAAGTAAGGGAGAAACGCGATAAAGAGGCAAATCCTGTACTGCCTGAAAAAATATACCTTGGAAAAAACCGGCTTGCCTCGGCACTTCTTTCTCCATCGGGTAACCATGTAGCATATATGGTTTATCAGAATCCGAATAATGTGAAAAGCACTTCTGTCACTCATTGGGTTACTGAATCGGGATATACGGAAGAAAAAACTGCCAGATCAAAAACCGGAAGTCCGGAAACGAGAAGTCAGATTGCGCTGTTTGATGTGAGAAAAAACTGTACCATTAAGATAGAGACTTCCTCCATACCCGGACTGAAGGAAATGCCGGACTTTATTTCAAAAGATATTTCAGGGAAACCTGCCGACAGTTCAAAGGTGAACAACAGGGAAATAAACCTTACAGGGCCTGTATGGCACCCCGAAAAAGATCTGGTACTGCTCACGGCCTTGTCGCTCGACAATAAGGACAGGTGGATCCTGTTGTTTTCACCTGCTGACGGAACATTGAAGGTACTCGACCGTCAGCGTGATGAAGCCTGGATAGGAGGGCCCGGAGTTGGAGGAGGCAGCCTGAACCCCGGAACAACTGGCTGGATGCCAGATGGAAAAGCTGTCTGGTTTCACTCCGAGGAATCGGGTTATTCTCACCTCTACTCTGTAAATATCGAAACAGGAGAAAAGAAGGCTCTTACTTCCGGATCATTTGAAGTATATGATGCTTTTCTTTCGGCCGACAGCCATCATTTTTACTTTACTGCCAATACCGAACACACGGGTATCAGGCATTTTTACAGGATGCCTGCAGAAGGTGGACAACTTATCCGGCTCACATCAGGTGAAGGAAATCATGAAACTGTTCTATCTCCCGATGAGAAGTACCTTGCAATCAGGTATTCTTCTGCCAATAAGCCCTGGGAACTGTTCATACAGGAAAATAAACCGGGTGCGGTAAAAAAACAAATAACCTCATCGCCCAGGGAGGAATTCAGTTCTTATCCATGGCGCATGCCTGAATTCATTACATATAAGGCACAGGACGGTTCAGAGATACATGCCAGGCTCTACAGACCAGCAAAATCTATGGAAAAAGGGCCTGCCGTCATTTTCGTCCATGGAGCAGGTTATCTCCAGAATGCCCATAAGTGGTGGAGCAGTTACTTCCGTGAGTACATGTTCCACAACTATCTGGTGGACAATGGCTACACCGTGCTCGACATTGACTACCGCGGAAGTGCAGGATACGGGCGCGACTGGCGGACAGGCATTTACCGCCACATGGGAGACAAGGACCTTTCAGACCATGTGGATGGTGCATCCCTGCTGGTTGAGCAATATGGTGTTGACCCCGAACGAATAGGCATATATGGTGGTTCGTACGGAGGATTCATAACTTTGATGGCCATGTTCACCAAACCCGGTGTTTTTGCCGCAGGTGCTGCCTTACGGTCGGTAACCGACTGGGCCCACTACAATCATGGATATACCTCCAATATTTTGAATACCCCTGTTGAAGACAGCCTGGCCTACGTGCGCAGTTCACCCGTCTATTATGCGGAAGGGCTTGAAGGAGCCCTGCTGATGTGTCATGGAATGGTCGACGACAATGTGCAGTTTCAGGATATTGTAAGACTGACTCAGCGCCTCATCGAACTTGGAAAGGAAAACTGGGAACTGGCTGTTTACCCGGTGGAGCCACACGCATTTACCGAAGCCTCCAGCTGGACGGATGAATACAAAAGGATTTTTAAATTATTTGAGGAAAACCTGAAGCGGCAGGGCAGTGAATAAATTTCAGAAGTAAAATCCGGGACTTATTATTTACAAATTAAACCAGGTCCACATCTCTCCTGACGTAGGTTGCATAATCCTTCAGGATTGGCTGGTAGCTCTCATGGAACAGTGCGGAGGAAATTATAAAATCAGCAGTTGAACGGTTTGAAGCAGTAGGAATATTATATAATACTGCGATCCGAAGCAACGCTTTTACATCTACATCGTGAGGCTGAGGCTGCATTGGATCCCAGAAGAATATCAGCATGTCAATTCCACCCTCTGAAATCATTGCGCCAAGTTGTTGGTCGCCACCAAGGGGCCCCGATTTGAGCCTTGTCACAGTTGGAGGAACTGCCCCAAACTCCAGGCACTTCTCAACTATCGCCTCTTCAATAAGTTTTCCGGTTGTACCTGTGCAAACCAGGTTATGGTAAATCAGTTCTTTCCAGTTGTAGGTTACCCATTCTATGATATCCTTTTTGCGGTTATCATGGGCAACTATTCCAATATATTTTTTCTTCTTCATTTTCTTAAGTTTTGGATTCTCCCATCCTAAGAGAGAATAATATCAATTAACTGCACAAAGATATAACCAACGCAGCTAATAACAGCAGATTAACCTGCTTCTGACACAATTGTTTAACCAAACTTAATCAAAGACAGAAAACATGCAATCACCCCGATCCTACAACAGATTTCTGATATCATCCATCACCTGTAATGCCAATTCCCGGGCAACACCTTCCGATTTTGCCTCCGAATAGATGCGGACAATGGGTTCAGTGTTCGATTTACGCAAATGAACCCACGATTCTTCAAAATCAATTTTCACCCCATCGATATCGGTTACCCTTTCTTTACTGTACTTATCCTTTAGCCTGACAAGCAACGCATCGACATCGATCCCCGGGGTCAGTTCAATCTTATTTTTCGACATATAATAATCAGGATACTTCTTCCTCAGTTCCGAACATTTCTGTCCGCTTTTGGCAAGATGGCTCAGAAAAAGGGCAGTACCAACCAGTGCGTCCCTTCCATAGTGGCTGGCAGGATAAATTATACCACCGTTTCCCTCACCACCGATCACAGCATTTGTAGCCTTCATTGATTCAACCACGTTTACTTCGCCAACTGCAGCAGCAGTATACGTACCTCCATGCTTTTCGGTAACATCGCGCAGCGCACGGCTCGATGAAAGGTTTGAAACCGTATTTCCCCGAGTATGCCCCAGCACATAGTCGCTCACTGCCACCAGGGTGTATTCTTCACCAAACATGCTTCCATCTTCATTAATAATAACCAGTCTGTCAACATCAGGATCAACCACAAAGCCTGCATCTACATTGCTGCTCCTTATGATTTCTGATGTTTCCGTAAGATTTTCAGGCAATGGTTCCGGTGTATGTGCAAAATGCCCCGTAGGTTCGCAGTTGATTTCAACAACATTCCTTACCCCCAGCGCCTTCAGCAATGCAGGCATGGCAATACCTCCCACAGAATTTACGGCATCAACCGCAACAGAAAAACCGGCAGCCTCAATGGCAGCCCTGTCTACGAGTTCCAGTTCCAAAACTTTTTCAATATGAATATCAGTATAATCTTTTTCAGTAACCATACCCAGATCATCCACACCGGCGAATTCAAAACTGCCTGATTCTGCCAGTTCAAGCACCCTTGCCCCTTCCTCTGCACTTAAAAACTCCCCATTCTCATTCAGCAGCTTAAGGGCATTCCAGTGCTTCGGATTATGGCTTGCCGTAAGTATGAGTCCTCCGTCGGCCTGTTCTTCTGTTACAGCAAGTTCAGTGGTGGGGGTTGTTGCCAGTCCGATATTTACAACATGGAATCCCATTCCCTGCAAAGTTGCAATAACAAGAGAACTGACCATTTCACCCGATATTCGTGCATCACGTCCAACAACGATTTTATTCTGCCTTTTCTGAACTTTTTCCCTGACCCAGGAAGCATAACCTGCCGTAAACTTCACAACATCCACAGGGCTAAGGCCTTCTCCGGGCCTGCCGCCAATGGTTCCCCTTATCCCGGAGATTGATTTGATAAGTGCCATATATTATTTACATTTTAAATTATCAGAATAACAAGCTTAGGGTAAATTTGATGTAAAAAAAGGAACCTTAATTGTCCAACTCATCCAGTTCCCTCAGTGTGTTCTTTAGCTCACTGATGTAATTTCCATAAAGCCGGCGGAAACCCCACCGCATAAGAAGAAAAATTCCCCCCACTGTCAGTACAAGCACCACCAGACCCAGTCCGGTTGCAAGAAGAAGCTTGTCGACGGGCACTTCTGAAAAAAGTATGCCCTGGTTTTCTATATCATTAGTCATTCCTGTGTACATCCCTGAAATAAACTGTAAGGCCATAGCCAGACTAAGGGAAATAAGGGCAAAGTAAAACAGGCGTTTATATATATAAAGTGTCCCCAGTATTTTACTTAGAGTTTCTCTTAAATTACATACTGTATCACATGATCTTTTTACAAAATAATATTTAACCGCAAAATAGATAAAGGTTATGATAATGAGGGTATTGCTGAAAATACTCAGTAATACCAACCAGCCTGGTACCTGAGAAACTGCCTCTGCTTCTCCGGCAAACATGGGGACAAATATAAAATCCTCCATGATGAACATTACGATCAGTATAAAAAGCACTCCAAAACCAATGCGCACATTACGGTTAATCCGGTCGATTAAATTTCCTGTCCTTCGGCTCAGCAAAGCCCTGATCTGATCCTCATCCAGTTCCCTGGCTGAACTCATCCGGCTCCATGTTTTTTTCAGATCCTGTAACTCCATATCTTATTCCCCCTTATCCATCAGTTTTTTCAGTTTTTTCTTAACCCTGTTCATCTTTACACGAACATAATTTTGGGTTATGCCTGTAATCTCAGCAATTTCTTCGTACTTCTTATTTTCAAGAAACAACAGGATAATTGATTTCTCAATGCCGGTAAGCTGTGCAACTGCCTGCTGAAGGAGCCTGATTTGTTCTTCTGCCTCCGACTCATAATTTTCATCCGCAATCTGCAGATTTTCATAAGGCATTTTATTTTGATCAGGCCTTCTTTTATTTTTTTTAAATGTGGTTATGGCCGTATTCAGTCCTACCCTGTACATCCAGGTAGTAACTTTCGATTCATTCCTGAATGAAGGATATGACTTCCAAAGCTGGGCAACAATTTCCTGGAAAAGGTCATTCCGATCCTCTTCATGATCACAGTAAATATTGCACACCTTATGGATGATGCCCTGATTCTCCCTTATGATGTATAAAAAATCCTGTTCCAATATTGATTTATAAGTAATTCTGTACTGCTTTTAATTACAGGCAAACCTATTTTTTCAAAAATCCTCCAATCCATGTAAGCACAACCAGCAAAATGGTAATCAGGATACTTACCCAAAGTGTAAATGGCATTGCAAGTAACCGCGGTTCTGTTTTCCCATCCTGCATCACAAGAGGAGTAAATGAAATTACAACAAGGAAGACAGCTACTGCAACAGTTACTGCCCACCAAAACCTTCTTTTTTTATCTTTCATCCTACTTATTTTTCAAACAATCTTCAATATTTTCTTAAAATCTTTCTTATTCCGGCTTCAAAAATCAAAGCCTCTGCACAGTCATTCCTCCGTCAACCATTACTACCTGACCGGTTGAATAAGGAAGCATTCCGGTTGCCATGGCAACTGCCACCTTGCCTACATCTCCAGGCAATCCCCAGCGTTGTTGAATGCTCAGTCCCTGCTCAAACAAGCGGGTGTATTTTTCAGTCACACCTGATGTCATATCAGTTGCAATTACCCCGGGCTGAATTTCATAAACAGGAATGTCATACTCTCCCAACCTTGCTGCCCATAGTCGTGTAGCCATTGCAATACCAGCCTTCGAAATACAATATTCACCCCGGTTTACCGATGCCACAGTGGCTGAGACCGATGATACATTGATGATACAGCATTCGTAATCCGGGCGGTTCTTTTTTATATCAACCATGTGCCTTGCAAAGAGCTGTGTCAGAAAGTAGGGGCCCTTGAGATTTATGTCCATCACCTCGTCATATATCTCTTCCGAAGCTTCAAGGATGTCTTTCCGCTCACGGGGAGCAATGCCAGCATTGTTCACCAGTACATTTAAACTGCCGAACCCTGAAATTACTTCTTCAAAAATATGTATCCTGTCCTCTTTACTTGAAATATCTCCCTGAACATACGCAACTTCCACACCTGTGCCCCGCAGTTCATCCAATACCTCCCCCACAGCCTGGCGGGGCCTGACACCATTGATGGCCAGATTAAAACCTGCACCTGCCAGTTCCCTCGCAATACCAAGGCCGATACCCCGTGAACCACCGGTTACCAGTGCTGTTTTTTTAATCCCAACACTCCCCTTTAGGGAGGTTGATTTATCGGTTTGTACATTCATTTTTAATGTTCAGTTTTTTATAACTGTTTGTATTTTATAACGACCTTCGTCATTTCTTTTCATGATTTACAGGAAGAGGCCCTATCTCCACCCATTTTCGCTTCGACCAGCTTTCAAGACCTTTTTCAGCCAGTTGCACACCTTTGGCACCTTCAAGCAGGTTCCAGGGGAAAGGCTCATCTTTTACCACATGCTTCAGGAAAAGCTCCCATTGTGCCTTAAATGCATTATCGTAATGCTCCTGATCGGGAACCTTGCTCCATCCTTCAAAATAATTGATAGGTTGCGCTATGTCAGGGTTCCACACCGGTTTAGGGGTATTGCCATAATGCTGAATCATGCATTCCCGCAATCCGGCAACCGCTGAACCTTTTGTTCCGTCAACATGCAGGGTCAGCAGATCGTCGCGCCTGACGCGTGTTACCCATGAAGAATTGAAATGGGCAATGACGCCGTTTTCGAGTTCAAAAGTGGCATAAGCCGAATCATCGGCTGTACATTTATAAGGCTTGCCCTGCTCATCCACCCGCTCTGGAATATGTGTCGCTCCAAGGCAAAACACACCTTTTACTTCTCCAAAAAGGTTATCCAATACATACCGCCAGTGGCAAAGCATATCTACAATGATTCCGCCATCGTCTTCTTTCCTGTAATTCCAGCTTGGGCGCTGTGCAGGAATGGTATGACCTTCAAAAACCCAGTACCCAAATTCTCCGCGCACTGAAAGTATTTTCCCAAAGAAACCGGTCTCCATCAGCCTCTTCAGTTTGAGTAGCCCGGGTAACCAGAGTTTGTCCTGCACCACCCCGTGTTTTACCCCGGCTTCCCGGCAAACATTGTAAAGCTCCAGTGCCGTCTGTGTATCGGTTGCCACCGGTTTCTCACAATATACATGTTTCCCTGCCCTGGCTGCCTGTTTAACAGCATCTGCCCGGCGTCCGGTGGTTTGAGCATCGAAGTAAATGTGATAATCGGGGTCATGCATAACCGAATCCAGGTCAGTTGTCCATTTTTGAACACCTGACATTTCAGCAAGCTTCCTGAGCTTGTTTTCACTTCTTCCCACCAGAACCGGATCGGGCATAATGTATTCCGATTCATTTATCTTCACACCCCCCTGCTTCATGATTTCGGCAACAGAACGCATCAGGTGCTGGTTTGTACCCATCCTGCCTGTAACGCCGTTCATGATAATTCCTATGTTATGTACCATCATCTCTTATATAATAAACTTTCTAAACTGTATTAATCATTAAGGTATCAAGACAAACAGACACAAGACACAAGACAAGATCAGAACATTCTGCTTGAGCATGATCAGGGCTTGATACTTGCCTGCCTGCCGGCAGGCAAGGTGTCTCAACATCTTTTGTCATTTCCTTCATATTCTTTTTCATCGGTTTATAATATTTTTTACAGAGGTATTTAAGTATATTTCAGATATGCATCCTTTATTTTTTCAAGATATTCCTTTTGATCGGAAGCCCAGTATTTATCGGAAAAAACCTCCACCTCACAGTATCCGGAAAAACCTGCCTCCTCAACCCAACCCCTGATCCGGTTCACATTGATGCAGCCGTCGCCCATCAATCCCCGGTCATTCAGGAAATCAACAGTGGGCACATTCCAGTCGCAGACATGAAAGGCAAAAAGATGGCCATTCCTGCCGCACCTTATAATCTCATGCTGCAGGTTTTCATCCCACCACAAATGGTATACATCAACTGCTACCCCGACCAATGAAGAATTTATTTCTTCAACCATTTGATTTGCCTGCCCCAGGGTAACAATGGCCGAACGGTCGGCTGCATACATCGGATGAAGTGGTTCAATGGCCAGTTTCACCCCTGCACTTTCAGCCGCCGGTAAAATCTTCAGGATTCCCTCCCTGATCTGCTCCCTCGATTTTTCAAGCGGCTGCCTGCCGTCGGCACCACAAACAAGCACTACCACAGGGGCACCTATCCCTGCTGCCTGTTCTATTGCCCAAAAGTTGTCATCAATGGCAGCCTGCCTCTTTTTCTTTTCCACTGCGGGAAAAAACCCTCCGCGTGCCAGGGAAACTACATCCATTCCACTGTCAGCCAGCATATGATTTGCATCTTTCAGAGAAATGCCTTCCAGTACATTCCTCCACACGGTGATTCCCCTGATTCCTGCAGCGTTAAAATGATGCACACATTCTGCCAGGTTCCATGGTTTTGTTGTGAGGGTGTGAACGCATAACCGTGATAAGTCAGTCAAAGCTGTTGCCATTGCAATCTGTTTTTTTTACCTGTGATACTTCTGAATTTACCTGTTTATCCGTCACTTGCAGCCATCCTGCCCGCTTATACTTCCCATAAAGGACAGGTAGGGTTCATTTTGAACCAGGCGCTGCAGATAAAGAGCGGCTTCACGTGCATGATAGTCGCCCCACATCGATGATTCGCCGCACGCAATTTTTTGCCGGGCAGGTACATGATCCCAACCATTGGGATGATGATATATGCTATGAAGAATCAGTCCCTGGTGTGCAGGATTTGTGCTCAGGTAGGGGTAGTCGAGCAGGGTCTGCACTACAGTCAAACCGGCCTGACGGTACTTTACTGCTGCCTCCTCGCGGTTGTTTTTACAAAGGTAATTGCCCAGGCGCAGCAATCCCTGTGCAGCTATGGCAGCAGCTGAACTGTCGACAGGCTCCCAGGCATTGTACGGATCGGCAGGTTTGTCAAGGTAAGCACCCAGCCTGTAAAGGTTTGGTGCTCCCGTATCCCAGTATGGTATGCCGTCAACCGGTGTGTTTTCTATAAAAAAATCACAGGTGGCCTCTGCTGCCTTCAGCATCATGCCTGTCAGTGCTTCTTTACCGCCCAGCGGAAACAGATCCTTCTCCCCCATCTGATGAAATGCTTCCAATTCCTCTGCAAAGCCCAGCATTGCCCATGCAAGTCCCCGTGTCCATGTTGAAAAACCGGTATAGCCCTGCTGCGAATTAGGGCATCTGTAGTTGCCATCAGTGATGTTGAATATACTTTCATGAGCTGCCCGCCCCCTTACATCATACCTGTCGCGCCCTTCCCCGTAAAACACAGCAAATTTTGCAGTGGCGGCTATGTGCTGAGCTGCCCGTTCCAACAATGAAACTTTCACATCATTTTCTGCCTGCAGCACGTGCCCAAGCAAATGTGACACAACCAAAATCCGGCACGAACGGATCGTATCAACAAAAAGTGAATGCGGCCCGTTGAATGAATAGATAAACCCCCCGTTTTTGATTTTAGTCCAACGCCCGGCCTGAACAGCACCTGAAATCTTCAGTGCTAATTCATAGAAATTCTTCTCCCATTCATTGAACGGAATCCGCCCTTCGTTCATCAGGCGCAGAAGATTCCCGTAAGTGCTCAGATTGTTGAAACCATGATCATGCACACCTGTATGGCTAACATGGGGAGCCATTTTATCAATAGTTGCCTTCTTGCCCGACTCAATGAAATAAGAGTCGCCGGCAGCATCATACTGAAGAATGGCCGATCCGTACCGGAATCCCTGTGTCCATTCAGTCCAGCCACGTGTGGAGTATTTTCCATCAACAGTATAAACAGGCGATCCTTTTGAACCATCATAATTCCTGTCGATATTTCGTATTTTTTCGGCTGAAAGTTCCCAGAACAGATCCAGTTTTTTCTTTAAATCATCCGGTTTTAACCGGTAATCGATTTTAATCATGTTTCCATTTGGTTTAAGAAGGTAAAATTATAAGAAAGCTCGAAAAAGCAGCGTTACCTCTGTTGTTTTTACTACATAAACCCTAAGGTTTTTATATTTGGGTTAATCCTTTTACAAACTGAACCTGTTTATAATCATTTTCTTCAGCAAAATCAGCTAAATTTGCTTCGAATTCTGAACTTTCTTCTAAAAAAAATGCCAACAAATAAAACCTACGAAGAAATCAACCAAAAGCTGAGGCAGGGGAAAGCCGTTATTCTTACAGCCGAAGAAGTAACACAAATGGCAAAAACGGCAAGTCCGGCTGAAATTGCCGAACAGGTCGACATCGTAACCACAGCAACTTTTGGAGCCATGTGCTCATCGGGTGCCATCATCAATTTTGGCCATGCCAGCCCTCCGATCCGTATGGAAAAGATCAGGCTAAACGGAGTACCATGCTATGAGGGGCTTGCTGCTGTTGATTCATATATCGGTGCCACGGCCTGCGATCCTGAAAATCCTTCCTATGGAGGGGCGCACGTCATCCAGGATCTGCTGGAAGGAAAA
>Ga0209347_1006156_pt1 | contig 10844 bp, 11 predicted proteins | sample AutmiccommuBRH23_FD_187382 | JGI IMG/M metagenome (GOLD analysis project Ga0209347, IMG submission 187382) | Deep subsurface microbial communities from Mt. Terri, Switzerland - Autotrophic microbial communities BRH/23 (SPAdes) (version 2) | ecosystem: Environmental > Aquatic > Deep subsurface >...
ATCCCTAACGGAGCCATGGGGACGGTTCAAGCGTCCCCGAAGCGTAGCGAAGCCTAGTTGGGGACATTCCTGTCCCAAAAGACCAGCCCGGGCTTCAGCAGGTGTGTCCCCATTCCTTGAATCGGGAAGACGATGGAACCGTCCCCGTGGCGGGTTGAGGAAGGTCAAACCCCTAACCCCTTTCTTCTCCGGTAAAACAGCAGCAGGCCGCCGGCAATCAGGGCCAGGCTGACCAGTTGGGCCACCCTGATTGGCCCCAGCATCAGGCTGTCGGTTCTGAGTCCCTCGATCAAGAAGCGGCCCGCCGAATAGAGGATCAGGTAGAGCAGGGCCACCTCTCCGTAGACCCTGCGCCTTGACCAGTAAAAGGTGAGAAAAAGGAAGACGGCGAAGTCCCAGGCCGACTCGTAAAGAAAGGTGGGGTGATAGTACTGCCCCTCGATGTGCATCTGGCCGGCGATAAAGTCAGGGAAGGCCGAGATGAATTTTTCGGATACCGGCCCCCCGTGGGCCTCCTGGTTGATAAAGTTTCCCCAGCGGCCTATGGACTGGCCCAGAATAAGGCTGGGCGCCAGTATATCGGCAATGTTCCAGGCGGACAGGCGGTATTTTCCAACATACCAGAGCCCGGCCAGCACTCCGCCGATAATGCCCCCGTGGATGGCCAGCCCGCCGCGCCAGATGGCCAGGGCGCTCAGGGGGTCGTCCCGGTAGTCCGGCCAGGTAAAGGCCACGTAATAAATCCTGGCGCCGATTATGGCGGCCGGGATGATTAAGGTGATTATGTTTATGATCTGGCCCGGGTCCACCCCGGCCCGTACGGCCCGCCAGTTAGCCAGCAGGGTGCCGAGGGCGAAGGCCGAGGCCAGTATTATGCCGTACCACCTGACCTCCAGGGGGCCCAGAGAAAAAGCCACAGGGTCAATCAAAACAGCACCTCCCTGAACGGGATTGATTTTGTCATCACAAGGTTATTATAACCAATTGCTGGTTGAATCCTAGCCTTTTCCGGGGAAAAAAATATTTAAAATCAGGTAGTGACAAAAAGGAGGTTTTTTTATGCCGGCGCATAAAAATAATAGTGGACATAGTCTCAGACATATTTTTCACCGCCTTCAAGGGGCGGCTTTTTCTTTGGCGGCAAAGAAAAACCGGGCCCGGTGCGGGTCCGGTCGGGGCTTGGGTTGGTTTTAGGAAACCTTTTGTACCAAATTCTCAGGCTTAACTTTTTTGCTGGATATTTCCTCCGAGTAATCATTGGAAATAAGATACAGGTTTACCCACAGTTCGTGCTCGTTCGGTTTTCCTTCCAGTTCCCTGGCCATCTCTTTAAATCTTTTTTCCACCCTGTCCTTGAAGGAGGAAAAGTCCACCAGCAGGTCTACTATATCCCGCTGGCTGTAAGATAAGCCTTCTTTAATGGGTTTTGCCATAGCCTACTCCCCCCCGAAAAGATAAAGGCGTCTAATTTTCCCGGCTGTCGATGGTCGCGTCTTAAGTCTTATTATAGTAAAATTGCCAAATAATGTTAAGGGGGGAAGAATGTCTAATTTTACCACCCTTTAAAATGAAAAGGCCCCGGCCGGGGATTTTCCCCGATTCAGCCCCACCACCATACCGCCCAGGTAACAAGCGTCATCCTCGTCGTGGGAAACCAGGATAAAGGGTATCTTCCACTGCTGGTGCAGTTTTTTCAGCTCCTGCCTGAGTTTCATCCGGTTGCTTTTATCCAGGGCGCTGAAGGGCTCGTCCAGCAGCAGCCACTCCGGGTTGGTGGCCAGTGCCCTGGCCAGGGCCACCCGCTGTCTCTCACCGCCGGAAAGCTGGCCGGGATAGCGGTCCAGCAGGTGCCCAACCCCAAAGGATGTCAAAAGCCCTGCGGCTTCCTCCACTCCCCCGGGAGATTTTCTTTTTGCCGCCGGTACCCCATACAGGACATTTTGTTTGATCGTCAGGTGGGGAAAGAGGGCGTAATCCTGAAAAAGATAGCCCACTTTTCTCGACCGCACCTGTATATCCACGCCTTCCCCGGAGGAGTACAGTGTTTGCCCGTTCAGCTCGATTCGTCCCGAGGAGGGCTTTCGCAGTCCGGCCAGGCATTGCAGGACAGTGGTTTTACCTGAACCGGAGGGCCCCCACAGCACCATGATCTGGTCACTGATCGTAAATTGAAGTTCCAGTGTGAAGTGCCACAGTTTTTTGACAAGATAGACCTCAAGCATGCAATCATCCTCCTGCTTAATGTGTTTGCCGTCTGGCCCAGCGGTTGACCAGCAGTATAACCATAAAGCTGAACACGGTTATGATGGCGGCCAGGGACCTGGCCGTGCCGCTGTCACCGGCCTCCACCGCGAAATAGATGGCCAGGGGTATGGTCTGGGTCTGTCCAGGTATGTTTCCCGCCACCATCAGGGTGGCCCCGAATTCTCCCAGCGCCCTGGCAAAAGAGAGCACCAGTCCGGCCAGTAGCCCGGGCCAGGCCAGGGGCAGGGTGACGGTGAAGAAGATTTTTATTTCACCGGCGCCCAGGGTTCTGGCAGCATTTTCGTAATTGAGGTCAAAGCTGTTAAAGGCAGCCTTGGCGCTCTGGTACATCAGCGGGAAGGCCACCACCGTGGAGGCCAGTACGGCGGCCCCCCAGGTGAAAATTATGGAGATCCCGGCGCTGGCCAGGGCTTGACCCAGGGGGCCGTTTTTGCCAATCATGATCAGCAGCAGGTAGCCGACCACCGATGGAGGAAGCACCAGGGGAAGGGTGATCAAGGCCTCCAGGGCTTCTTTGCCGGGAAAATCCCGCCGGGCCAGCAGCCGGGACAGTGGCAGCCCCAGGCAGGTGACCACACCAAGGGAGATTAAGGCCACCTTGAGGGAGAGAAGCACGGGGTACCAGTCGGTTAACTGAATGAACATCGGCGGTCAGTCCTTTGCGGGTGAGAACCCATACTCAACGAATAAATACTTTGCCTCGGGGCCGGTCAGAAAACTTAAAAATTCTTCGGCCTGCCGGCGGCTGCCCGATGCTTTCAGCACGGCTGCCGGATAAACAATGGGGGCGTGTGATCCCGGCGGGGCCGGGGCCGCCACTTTTATCCCCCGGCCGGTCATGGCGTCGGACCGGTAAACCAAGCCTGCGTCCGCATTGCCGCTTTCCACGTATGTAAGTACCTGGCGCACATCCTTGGCCAGGACCAGACGGGGCTGCAGTTGGTCCCATAAATCCAGGGAGGTCAGGCACTCCCGGGCGTACTTGCCGGCTGGAGAGCTTTCCGGCGCCCCGACGGCCACCCTGGACACGCCGCCTCCGGCCAAATCTGCAAAGCCGGTCAGTGTGCTGTCCTGGAGGGTGATCAGGACCAGATCGTTGCCCGCTAAATTTACCCTGGTGCCCTCAAGGATCAAACCTTTTTGCTCTAGGGTATCCATTTGATCCTTGCCGGCCGAAATAAACAGATCCATTGGCGCGCCCTCCTCGATCTGCCTTTGGAGGGTCCCGGAAGCGGCAAAATTGAAGGTAATGGTCAGCCCGGGGTGTTTTTCCAGGTACAGCGCCTTCATTTCATTGGTGGCCTCTTTAAGGCTGGTGGCTACCGCCACGTTAAGGGGGGCGCCGGCGGCAGCCTTTTCCGGGGGACTGGACTCCCTCCGGCAGCCTGCGCCCGGGGTCAGGGCCAGAATGATTAAAGCCCAGACCACTAACATTTTTTTCATTCCCGTCACCTCTGCAATAACTATTTAACCGTTAAGGGATAGAGCGTTATACTTAGACGCGTATAACCACGGCCAAAAAAAATTCAGCTGCCGCCAAAATGCTTTTTGAACAGGAACTCCAGGGCTTCCCCTGCCTCCTGGCGAAAAACCCGGTAGGTTTCAAGCAGCCGGACTCCTTCCGGGGTGACCCTGGACCCCCCGCCTGATGACCCGCCAACCTGCCGCTCAATCAACTGGAAACCCAGCCTGATCTCAATAGCCTTGATCAGACGCCAGGCCTGGTTATAGGACATGCCCATTTCGGAGGCGGCTTTCCTCAGGGATCCGGTCCTCCCGATGCCGGTCAATAAATGGTAGGGCCCTTCACCGAAGGCTTTGCCGTTTTGGTCAAGCCAGATTTTGTAAATCATACGCATTTGGTGATCACCTCGTTATACTTATTTAAGTATAGTAGATGCTCAAGTATTTGTCATTAACGAAATTGTGCGAAAAACCCTGGCGGGCGTTGTTGCCAACGCCCGCCAGGGTTTTTTTAAGTTATTTTAATTCTACCTGAAACCGAACTGGTTTGACTGATAGGGGGAATATCCGGCCGTACCGCTGCCGGACTGGCCATAACTGCTCTGGCTGTAGGTTCCCAGATTGTTTCCCTGTCCGGCCATGCCCAGGTTTGTGTTTTGCATGACGGGGCTCAGTGTGTTCATCAGGTTCGAGGAAGAGAATCCCTGCTGGCTGCCGAGGTTGGGCTGAAACTGGCTGGAACCCCAGTTTGAAAGGCCCTGGGTGCTGCCCTGGATTGACTGCCCCGGGATAATGTTTTGGAGACCGCTGCCATACTGGCTGGATCCGGTGTTGGAGAAGGCCTGGCTGGACTGGCCCCACTGGCTGCCGGTGCCGAACTGGCTGGGGGTGTACCCCTGGCTTTGCGGGTGCAGCAGGGTGCTCAGGCTGCTGGCGCTCCAAGTGGGTAGATTGGCAAGATTTTGTCCCTGGTTGTAGCCGAACTGTGAGTTCTGGCCCTGGCCAAAGGTGCCGTACTGGCTGCCGCCGAGGATCCCGGTGCCGGGCTGGGTAAAGTTGCTGCTAAACCCGGTGGTCTGCGGATAGAAGGAGGCTCCGGTCTGGCCGGCAAGTCCTGTGCCATATGCGCCATAGAAAGCGCCTGCTCCCTGGAACTGCCTCTGGAGGGGTGAGATTTGCCCCGTCATTTGCTGGGCGATGCTGGAAATCTGGCTAATTTCCTGGCTGAGCTGCCCCGCGGCCTGCTGTATCCTGCGGATGCCCTGGGAGGCAAGCATTTCCTTCTGGGTCATTTGCTGTAGCTGCAGTGCATTGGCCTGCTCCGACTGCTGCAACTGGCTGCAAATAGTATTGATGTCCTGAACTTCCTGGTGCAGCCTCTGGAGCTGTTGCTGAAGCTGAATAACCTGGTCCATCAATCTTTCCCCCTTGATTTTTTTGAGCCTTCTGGCTTTCAGATTTAGTATCTACAGCCCATTAATGCTTATACTGGTAATTGCAGGGAAAAGATTTCAGCGTCGGGTCAGCGCATACAGATCAATCAGGCCAAACCCGGACATGAACAGGTTTTCCACCCCGGGGCGGCTGGCCACCCTGATCAGGCTGTGGTTGAGGGGCGATAAAGGAACTTCGTCCAGTATTATGCTCTCCGCCTGGCTGTAAAGGTATTCCCTGGACTTTTGATCGGACACCCTGCGGGCGGTGTGCAGGAATACGTCAAGCCTTTCATTTTTAAAGCCCGACGCGTTAAGCCCCTGTCCGGCCTGTGATGAAGCCAGCAGGGTGTACAGGAAATTGTCGGCGTCCCCGTTGTCTCCGGTCCAGCCGTAGAGAAAAAAGTTGCCGGCCTTTGAATTGATGGCCTCCTTGTGTTCGGACCAGGGCCTGGACTGAACGGTCACCCTGACTCCGGCCGGCTCCAGCTGCCTTTTAATCTCCTCGGCCAGTCTGATCCCCCCTGGCGGGCAATAACGCCTGGACTCCCGGTAGGTGATCAGGGTTGCCTCGATTCCGCCCGGATAGCCCTCCCTGGCCAGTATCCGCCGCACCTGGTCCGGGGTGTATCTTGGCGGCCCGCTGCTCTTGCCGGCCAACACCGGCGGCGGCGCCAGGCCCGCCGCCGGCACACCTTCCCCGCCCAGGGCTGCGGCCACGATTCTTTCCCGGTCCAGGGCGTAGGCCACCGCCCGGCGCACCAGCTTGTTGTCAAAGGGAGGCTTGTCGGTGAAAAAGCCGAGGTAGCTGACGTCTAGCCCCGGCAGGGAGGTTATTTTCATGTCCCGGAGGGCGATCCGGTCCAGATCCTGACGGGCCGGATCAAAAACAATGTCGGCCCTGCCGTCCAGCAGCTGTTTGACGCGCTCTCGGGGGTCTGGGACGGCCCTGAACAGCAAATTGCCCTTGAAGGGCTGTTTATCCCGGTACACCGGGTTGGGCTGGAGAACTATCTCATTGGCGGTTATTTCTTTGAGCATATAGGGCCCGGTCCCCGAGGGATGCTCCCAGAATCTGTCGCCGTATCTGCCCAGGGCTCCCGGGCTGACCACCGGTGAGGCAAAGGGCAGGGCAAGGTTTCTGAGAAAAGGGGCAAAGGGGTATTTTAAGACGAAGGTTACGGTCTGCGGGCCATCGGTCTCAATGGCTGCCACAGGGGAGAAGACAAGGTTGCAGTATGGCTGACTCTCCATTAAAACCATCGACCTGGACAGGCCGGCCTTAACAGCCTCGGCGTCGCAGGGGCTCCCGTCGCTAAAAAGCAGCCCAGGCTTGAGTTGGAAGATCCAGCGCTTTCCGTCGTCCGACACCCTCCAGCTTTCGGCCAGGCAAGGTTCCACAGCCAGAGTGCGCTGGTTAAAGCGGACCAATCCTTCATAAATGCCGGTCAGGGGCAGGGCGGTGGCAAAGTGCGAGCTGATGGCCGGGTCCAGGCGTTCGGGCAGCGCGGCCTGGAGGATAATCAGATTTGGGCCGGGATCCCCGACCCGGCCAGGCGCCGCCGGCCCGCAGCCGGAGATGGCCAACAGGAAGAACAGGGAAAATAGGAAAAACCACAGTATGATAGTTAATCTGCGCAACGTGATGACCTCCCGCGATTGTTACATATTATGTTATTACAGTAATAATATGTAAATTCCTTCCTGATCGGAAAAAGTTTTGGACAAATGGTAAAACTTATTTACAGGGGCATGGGAAACAATTATATTTAAAACCACAGAAAATAAAAGTGGGAAGGGAAGTTGTGTTATTGAAGGCACGTTTCGGGCCGGCCGGGAATTCCGAGTCATTTTACCGGGAGGGGCACAAGAGCTCGCTGGAGATGCCGGCCTGGCTGAGGGAAAAGGGCCTTAACGCCTATGAATACCAGTGCAGCCGGGGGGTCAACATTGGTGAGGAGACCGCCCGGAAACTGGGGGTGCTGGCAGCCGAAAACGGCGTCTATCTAAGCATCCATGCGCCGTACTACATCAACCTGGCCGCTGTCGGTCCGGAGGCCCGGGAGAAGACAAAGAAACACTTGGTCAGTTCGCTGACGGCAGCCCGTTGGATGGGTGCGGGGCTGGTTGTCTTTCACCCCGGGTCGGCCAAGGATGACCGGCCTGGGGCCATGCACAGGGCTAAAGAGCTGCTGGGGGAAATAATCAGGCAAAGCCGGGAGGAGGGACTGGACGGTATACTGCTGGCCCCCGAAACAATGGGTAAGGCCAGTTTGCTGGGGAGCCTGGATGAGGTCCTGGAACTTTGCGGGCTGGATGATTGCGTTGTACCGGCCGTTGACTTCGGCCACCTGCATGCGGTGAGCAGGGGGGGGCTGGACTCCAAAGAAAAATTTGCCCGGGTGTTGGACAGGATTGAGGAGACACTGGGCCGGGGCCGCTTGGAAAGGCTGCACATGCACTTCAGCCCGGTGGAGTACACCGCTGCCGGGGAGAAGAGGCACCGTACCACCCGGGATCAGGGCTATGGGCCGGATTTTGGCTGTCTGGCGGAACTTTTGGCCCAGCGGGGCATTAATTTTACCTTGATCTGCGAATCGGACGGCCTGCAGGCCGAGGACGCCCTGGTCTATAAAGAGTTATACCAAAAATTTGCCGGTTAACCGGCCGCAGTTAACGGCTTAAAGCTGGGATGAAAATGAGCAACAAATTTTGGGATGACCCTCCATGGTTGAGGTCAATAAGGGATGTTACTGAGCGTTTCAGAAAGCCTGCATGGTTGAGGTCGTTCAACGAAGCGAACTCTCGGATTAACCAAATTTCTCAATTGCAGAACTTATGGGATCAGAATAATAGAATGCTGGAGTATTCGTCGCAGTTAGAAAGGGCTACTGAATCAATTCGTATATGGGAAACCGCAAAACCTATGCTTGAAATGCAGAATAGACTCAAGGATATTTTGGGCGATCAGCGATTATTGCAAAGTATAGACAGAGCTGCCCGATTATAGATGATAAAGGCAATTCTTTTATTGGGTGGATTTCAAAAATCAGTGTATCAACCGAGGACGACTCTTGATAAACCAAAAGGCGGTGATAATCATAAATAAAAAGAAACTTAAAAAAGTTTGCAAATTCGTAACGGTACAGCGGAATTTTTGATATTTTCATATCAGACCGGCGGCGATGGTGTTGAGGTGCGCGTTCAGGACGGAACTATATGGTTGAGCCAAAAAAATATTGCATCATTATTTGACACATCCGCCGACAATATTTCCTTGCACTTAAAAAACATTTATAGTGAGGATGAATTAAATGAAAAGTCAACTACCGAGGATTTCTCGGTAGTTCAAATCGAAGGCACCCGCGAGGTTAAACGTAACGTCAAGCATTATAACCTCGATGCCATTATTGCTGTGGGATATCGTGTAAATTCAAAACGCGCCACAGCATTTCGTCAATGGGCAACCGGAGTTTTGCGTGATTATGCTCTGCGCGGTTATTTGCTCGATAGAAAGCGAATGGAAAATGGTGCTTTCCTCAATGAAGATTATTTTGAGCATCTGCTTGAAGAAATTAGGGAGATTCGACTCTCAGAGAGACGCTTTTATCAGAAAATAACCGACATCTATTCAACCGCAATGGACTATGACAAAAATTCACCCATAACACAGGACCTCGTCAAAGTCATATTAAATCAAGCTATCTATCAAACACCAATTAACTCCAGTACAAGTTCCGCATTCCAACTCAGTTTGCGTAAGCCGGAAGCAATATATTTAACACCATTTAACCGCAACAGGCTGATGGCAAGATTACGCATAGTTGCAAAAACACGGGGAGCAGCACCAGTTCTAATCTGCGAGCGGTCTTCATCAAAAGTCACATCACGCACCCAGTGCAGAGAATTCTCAATCGACCAGTGACCACGGACTGATTCCAGTAGGTACTTGGCATCTGCTCTTTGCGGAGATAAGCTGGTTACCAAATAGGCGGTTTCCTCATTTGTCTTTTTACCCTTAATGTCGGTAGTAAAGCGGGTTACCTTGATAAATTGAGCGGCATAGGGAAAATTTGTTTGTCCCGCTTTTACGGGCGCGACCTGGATTTTACGACTTTCAATACGGCCATGCCCTTTATCTAATGTTTTATGTGGAGGGGGAAAAATCATCATCCTTGATATTGCGTATAGTTTCGAAGAGTTTTCCCTGGTTCTGCTTGACCGGAAAAATATAGTCGGCGCCTTTGTCTTTAACAATAAACCGGGCATTTTCCACTTGGGTCTGGATAGCGTCAGCGGTCACGACCATACCGTTTAAGTCCATCGGCTCAAGAAGAGGTTTAAAAGCAGTAATCTCATTGCTCTTTTTATCCACCTGCCGCTGGCCGATTACCGTCCGTTCATGGTGCAGCAGCGCTGAAACAAGATGTACAGGCTTGCCGCCGGCAGCTTTTGAGCCACGTAGGACTTTCCCATCTACAGCTATAATGTCGTCAGTACTCTGAAAGGCAAGCCACTCGCCTACTATCAGGTCAACCTCGTCAGCATTTACTGACTGGATGGCCCGGCGCAAAGTAGGCTCGCTCGGAGGGACATACTTTCTAAGCCTTTGGTTATACCCACAGCCAAGCCGCTTGAGCAGTCCCTGCGATAGATTAGCAGCCCACTCACCGATGGCGGCAAAACTTTTCGCCCCGGACAAAAGAGCGCAGACTGCTACAGCCAGGACGGATACCTGAGTGTGTCGAATACCCCGCGGTTTTCGGGGATCCCTGATCTTATCCAGATGCTCCATAAGGCCGCCCTGGGTTTGGATCGGGACTTTGTTTAAGTCAATCAATGCTTTTTCTCCTCCTTCATATTCGGGAGGTAGAAACGGAGCAGATAAAATTTTTTGGGCGTCTTTGTGTAGTGGTTTTACAAAAATAGTCTTGGTTTCCCCGTGGTAGTAATAGATACCTGCTTTTCGCCCATATCCGCTGGTTTTGCCAAGTGGGACCCACCCGGCGGCCCGGTAACATGTACCGGTAAAACGGCTGTGGTCTATAAAGGTCTCTGCCGTCAGGGCTGTGTGGCCATGCGCCGCCAACCAGTCATACGGCAGCCGCCTTGTATTGAGCGCCAGGACCTTCGAAGCCAGGTTCTTGATCTGTATACCGGGTAGGATTAAAAAACGCTGGTTGTTGACAATAAACTTTAGCCTTTGCATTATTTGATCTTTTGACCAGCCAACCCATTTTTCGCGGTGGTTGCTTTTGTAGACGGCAGATCCCCAACCAATAAGGGCAACCCACTGCCCTTCAATCAAGGCAACATATTTGAGGGTCTTACCTGTAAGACTGTGGAAGCCCAGGTAGTGGTGTTCGCGCATCAAGTCATTCCAGGTATTCTCTTCCCCTTGTGTAATGGGGCGTACTACCAGAGAATCAAGGTTTATCTCTATTCTGTTGTCGGTGTTAAGGTTACTTGCATCTGCTCTGTTTCTATCCATTTTACTATTTTAGAGCAGGGCGCGGAAAAAGGCCAGACAATATTTGTTAATTAGGCGGCTCTATGCATGTTTTTTACTTTGACAGGGCCGTGCCCGTGGGTCGGTAATACGGTGCTCCATGAACTTCATCAGCCATTCATGGTCAACGGTGTCAAAGAAACTGCGCATGTCTGCATCCAATATCCAACTTA
>Ga0209347_1006157_pt1 | contig 10843 bp, 10 predicted proteins | sample AutmiccommuBRH23_FD_187382 | JGI IMG/M metagenome (GOLD analysis project Ga0209347, IMG submission 187382) | Deep subsurface microbial communities from Mt. Terri, Switzerland - Autotrophic microbial communities BRH/23 (SPAdes) (version 2) | ecosystem: Environmental > Aquatic > Deep subsurface >...
AACCATGAATTCTCTGTCAGGTTCTCTCCTGACCTGCTCTTCGAGTAACCCGCCAATGGTATCTTTTACAAACGGCATGATATCCAGCTCCTCAATGTCACTTTTTTCCTATGTCTTCCGCATTTACAAGATGTTCTTCCAGCGATCTCCTGATCGGGTCCGGAACAGGTACTGATTTCTTGTTGATGAAATCATAATGAACGATCACTACCTGTCCTTTGGCGCACAGTTTCCCGTTCTGCCATGCGTCATGCCCGATCGTGAAGGAAGAATTGCCTATCCTGGTGATATAGGTGCGGATGTCCACATCAAAACCATAGGTTATCTCGCCTACATAATCATACTCAGACCTGGCAAGGATGAGTTTCCATTTCTCAAAGCTCAGATCAAGGTCAGGTGTGAAGAGCCTGAACACAGGATTGCGTGCCTGTTCGAACCAGATAGCAATAGAGATATTGTTCGCATGTTTCAGTCCGTCGATGTCTCCGAATCGGGGTGTTACCGTTGTTGTAAACATATGTATCGTCCGTTAAAATCAGAAAGGTGCATACACCACTGCAAGGATCTGCGCGTCGGCATCTACAGCATGAACATGATGCGGTACTACTGAATCATAATAGATACTGTCGCCGGCAGTAAGGCTATACTTGTCTTTTCCGTAAAGGATCTCGATAGCTCCCTTCAGTACATAGATGAATTCTTCCCCTTCATGAGAAGAGAGTTTGGCTTCATCTGAAATCGGGGGATGAACGTCGATCAGGAATGGTTCCATATGGCGATCTGCCTTATCCCTGGCAAGAGAGAAAAAGTCCAGGGTACTGGTCTCGCACTTTTCGCAGTTTCCGGAAAAGCGCACTACATTGGCTGATCTGCCGGATCTCTCAATAACAGGTGCGTTATGCGGAGCGTCATCGAGGAAAGTGCCCAGACGGACCCCAAGTGCCCTGGCTATCTGCAGCAGGGGAGTCAGTGACGGGACCAGTGCTCCTTTTTCAAGCTGGTCTATCAGTTCCGCATTTGTATTGCTGGCCTGTGCCAGATCTTCCACTGACATTTCCTGCGTCTCTCTAATCTGGCGTATCTTATTGCCTATCAGGTTTTTTTCCGACATGGTACTGTCCTCATATATTCGACTAAATAGAATGAACAAATAATAGGATAACATAATGCGTATGGCTTTTTGAGTTATAAGAATTACCTTATTGTAATATTTCGCATACTACAGGTAAGGTCCATTATAAACCCAGCTGGGTTAAGAAAGGATGCAGCAGTTATTAAATTATTCGCTTTGATAACCCGGCGGGAAGCATAAATACAGGGTGCCTGACAGCACTTAAAGCTATACCGGCTTTACTGGGATGTCACTCGCCGAGCTTATGCAGGAAGATAAAAGAGACATATGGCAGGGTAATGATCTTAGCTGGCCTTAAGTTCAGGATGCTCAGGATGTAATGAAGGACCCAGCTGATCACATTTGAACTTCTGTTTCTTTTAAATACTACGGCTTTCATAAGATAGAGTGAAAAGAAAAGATATTTCAGGGGTTGGAATGTGGAATGAAGCCGCTAATGGACTTGATATTCGCATCTGAAAAGAGAATGAACCTGCTTTTAATACTGTATGATGGGCGAAAGGAAATAACGGCACTCACAGAATCCCTGGATACGACAAGAACGGCTTTGCTCCCTCAGATGAAGATATTAAATGAAAAGCATCTTATCAGAAGGGTTGATGACAGCTATGAACTGACGACCTTGGGGAAACTCATCGTAGACAGGATGCTGCCTTTAACAGAAATGGCCACCTTGCTGAGTTGTGAGTGGGATTATCTGGGTACTCATTACCTGGACTTCATTCCTCCGGACCTCTTAAGAAGGATAGATGAACTGGGGGAATGCTATGTAGTTGAGACTACATTGCCCGAATTATTTGACGTGAATGAGGAAATGCTACAAAAAGCAAGAGAGTCAAAATTTTACTATGAAGTAACTTCATCCATTCACCCTCACTTTGGGAAAATATTCTCAGAATTAACAGCCGAAGGTGTGAATATATCATTGATCATTTCAAGAAGCCTTCATGAGAAACTTATAAAAGACAACCGTGAAGAGTTCCAGGCAATACTGGGAAATTCAGGCATTACATTATATGTTTATCCCGGGAGTTTTGAGTTCATATCCTTTACGCTTGCTGACCACACGATCTTATTACGGCTCTTAACGCAAGAAGGTTATTATGATAACAAACAGATCATGTTTGCTAAAGGGAATGCTCATCAGTGGGGAGAAGAGTTCTTTGAATACTATAAAGCAAGGTCAGAGCGGATAAGGTAAATATAAGGGATCATGAAAAAAGATCGGTTCAGGATCTGAATTTTGTTCTTTTGAACAGTTATTGGTCATTAGTGATATGAGTGATATTTTAAAGGTAATAGCGTATAAATTCCTATAAATAGCACGAGCTCTATACCTTCTTAACAGGGATACATACATCGATTTATCATTGGGGTTGAGTCAATGAAGAAATCATTAATTGATATTCTGTTCATGTCAGAGAAGAGAAAGGGAGTTCTTTTATTGCTAAGAGACGGGGCAAAGGAAATGGAAACCCTCCTCAAATCCCTGGATACCACCCGACAGGCATTGCTTCCCCAGATAAGGATACTTGAAGAGCATCATCTTGTTTCCCGTGACAGGGATACTTATGAATTAACAACTATTGGAAGACTAATAGTCGATGATATGTTCCCTCTATTAGGAGTTGTTGGAGTTTTTGATATTGATATTGATTACTGGGGAACCCACGACCTTGATTTCATCCCACCCCATCTTCTGAAAAAGATAGATGAACTGGGAGAATGCAGGATAATGAGTCCGTCTACTGAAAAGATGTATGAGGCTCACCATGAGTTCAATCAGGAGTCTAAAAAGCAAAAATCCCAGTTTTCAATTACTACCTTTTTCTACCCAAATTTCCCTGATATATTCTCTGAACTGCTCTCAAACGATGTAAATATGTATGTAATTGTTTCCCAGAGCCTGTTCGATAAATTAAGGACTGATAGTTACAATAATCTCAAAAGACTAATAAATGATAAGCTAGTTCATTTTTATGTATATCCCGGGAAAATGGAGTTTCTGTCTTTCGTATTCAACGAAAGCACAGTAATGATGAGTCTGCTCAAAATTAATAACGAATTTGACAACAGACACGTTCTCTGCAGAAATCCCGGTGCTGTTGAATGGGCAAAAGAAATGTTCGAATATTACCTGAATGGCTCCGTGCCAATAACTGAGATATGACCTGTTCAAGACCAGTCCTTTCTATCCAAATACTTATAAATTGCACATTTTAATATAATTATTATTCAAGGTTACAGATCGATAGAACGTATTAATACTTCGAAAACAGACTTATATAAATAACACAATCCTTATAATTGATTTAGGTGTAGCGCAGGATGTCCTTTTATGAAGAAATCGTTGCTTGATGTCATATTTGCCTCTGAGAAAAGAATGAATATGTTGTTATTGTTGCAGGATGGTCCTAAAGAAATGGAGGTAATACTCAGTGAGCTCGAGGCAACAAGACCGGCTTTACTTCCGCAGGTGAGGATCCTGGAAGACCATCATCTGGTCACCGGTTCAAATGATATTTATGAACTGACGGTGCTCGGGAAACAGATAATTGACAAAATGAAACCTTTGATGGGCACTCTTGAAGTGTTTGATGGTGATACGGATTACTGGGGAACACATAACCTCGACTTCATTCCGCCCCATCTTCTGAAAAGGATCCGGAAGATCGGGAAATGCAAAGAGGTAAAGCTATCCCTTACAGAGTCATATCAGCTTAATCAGGATGTTGTCAGATCGACCTTTATGTCCGCATCTTTTCATGTACTTACTTCATTCTTTCATCCTAGCTATCCTGCGGTATTCCCTGAAATGAGCCAAAAAGGTGTCGGCTTATATATCATCACAACCAGGCATGTACTTGATACAATGAAGGAATATCACTACGAAGTTTTTGACCGGCTTCTTAAAACCGGGTCTTTCAATCTATTCCTTTACCCTGAGAAATTGGATCTGCAGGTGGTCGCATACAATGACTACAATCTTCTTCTGCGCCTTTTGGCCAGTGGCGGCCGTATTGATGTCGATCATATGCTATGCTCCGGCCCGGATGCTCTTGAATGGGGAAAAGAGCTCTTTGAGCACTACCTGAAGGATTCGGTACAAATAAGAGAGCTTTGATCTAAAGCTCTCTGTAAACCCTATTAATCACCCGATGATGACCAGATAGGCCAGGATCACAACAGATAACAGGATCCGGTAGTAGCCGAAAGGTTTGAAATCGTACTTCTTACTGTACTTCAAGAACTCAGCTATCACTAACCAGGCAACCACGAAAGACACTATGAAGCCCACTGCAAGCAATTGCACCTGGGTTAAGGTCAAAGTCAGACCTGTCATGAAAAGAGAGTATGCCGAAGCTGCGAACAGAGTAGGGATCGCCAGAAAGAAAGAGTATTCCACAGCTATTACTCTTGAAGCTCCCAGAAGCATTGCTCCAATGATGGTTGCAGCCGACCTTGAGGTTCCCGGTATCAGGGCAAGACATTGAATTACGCCGATCAGGAATGCTGTCCTGTAATTTAGTGAGCTCATAGAGCATATCTTATTCAATGGCTTTCTGTTCTCAAGAACGATCAAAGCGATACCGCCTACCAATAAACTGATTGCTACGGTAAGAGGATTAAACAGATATTCCTCTATATCACTGCCAAAGAGCCCGCCTATAACTAAAGCCGGAGTTACTCCAATCAGGGTTTTCTTCCAGAGGTCCCAGGTCTCCAGTTTTTCTGCTGCCGTTTTCAGGTTGCCGAAAGGGAACAACCTTTCTCTGAAGTAGATCACAACTGCCAGGATAGCTCCCAGTTGTATCGTGATATTGAACATATTTGCGAAGCTACCGGTAAAATCCACAAAATCGTTCACAAGGATCAAGTGGCCGGTGGAGGAAACCGGTAGGAATTCGGTCAATCCCTCAACGATCCCTAATATGATTACTTTTAAAATATCATCCATGTTGCACCATATTCGTTTTAATTAAAGAAATAAAGGAGTACGTTTTTTTAAATCTCAGCCCCTGTATATAATAAATACGGTATAAACAGCATATATTACCAACAAAATTGAGGCTTCCCATCTTTCCAGTTTATGCTTCTCTCCGCTGAACATGAAGACAAAGCACAATAACGTTGCTATTGTCAGGACCAGCAGGTCTGTATTGATGCCAACAGGCACCGTCAGAGGGGAAATTGTTGCCGATATGCCCATTATGAAAAATATATTAAAAATATTGGAGCCTATTATATTCCCAACGGATATGTCCATCTCCTTCTTGAGCGCAGCAGCTATCGAAGTAACCAATTCAGGAAGAGATGTTCCTGCTGCAACTATTGTTGAAGATATAAGGAGCTCGCTTATTTCCATCTGCCTTGCGATCGACACCGCTCCATCCACAGTTAATCTCCCACCTATGATCAACGCTGCCAGTCCGCCTACCAGCATGAACATGATCTTTATAGGGGAGTAACTGCCACTACGGTCCGGAAATTCGTTTCTGCTGCTTCTGACTGATTCGATCAGGTAATAAATAAAGATCAAAAAGAAGAACATCAATACTATACCATCTGTTCTCGTCAGGACATTCACCGGTTCATTAGCCAGGATCATCTTGTTTGACATAGTTGCCAGAGCAAATACGGCAAGTAAGGCAAAAGGTATCTCTTTCCAGACCACTGATTTTTTCACGATCAGGGGTGTTATCAGCCCTGCCAGGCCGAGAATGAGCAGTATGTTGATTATATTGCTTCCGATGATATTTCCAAATGCTACATTGCTGTTCCCTTCAATAGAAGCAAAGACATTAACGATAAGTTCAGGCATCGAAGTCCCGAATGCAACAACAGTCAGTCCGATTACCAATGGGGATATCCCAAAATGTTTAGCGAGAGAAGATGCCCCTTCAACAAACCAGTTTGCTCCCTTATATAGGAATGCAAGACCTGCCAGGATGAATATGTAATCGATCATGACCCCTACATTTATGTGAATCATTATAAAATTATCGAATCACCTGCCCACATAAAGAGCTTTATTTTCAGGAGCACAGGTGACTGAAGAGTTTAGCAGCTGGATGAACAAAAAAGTAGCTTTTCGGAATAGATCAACACTATGGAATTATGCCTGTTATTGAAAACCAGAGGCTTTGCCCGGCATCTTCTTGAGAAGAAAAAGACTGTTGATCTCAGTAATCCTGAATGTACTGTTGGAAGGCAGGATCAGGATCATATCAGGCAAAAGATATTAAGTATTTCCTACACTTGGTTGGAAAATATGGGATTCTAAGGTGCGCTGTATTATACGAATGTGGGCACCGTGCTAGCCACGATGCCCTTAATGGTTGGTGGTCAAACTTTTTACGCTTACCGCATACTAATTTCTGATATTAAGACATATATTTCTATTGAAACTGACTTTGGGACAAAAATGACAGTTCATGCATAAAAGTAAAGGGCATCATGCGGTGTTATGATGCCCTTAAGGGGCTCCTGTTTTCAATTCCACATTATTTCCCAAGTATATACCTTGTGTGGGTGGCTGGGAGTTGCTGAGAGGTTTTCAGGGGACTTTGTGGTATACAATATGGGAAATCGGGAATCATGTTTCACTTCATTCACAGGAGGAGGGCAAAATGGTGTTATGGGATGCCCATACATTCTTTTATTCACTCTCTGTGTACAATTTAATATATTACAAGATATTATATACCCTTATCGAAACTACCTTCCGACTTAGTAAAATAATTATGTACTGCAGCCAGCATACAATAAGATTAAGTTCGGATAAGATTGCATAGCCATGATTTATTATGCTCTTTGAAATCCTCCAATTCTTGTACTTGTGAGTTTATCCCGCATACTATTAAAAGATAATTTAAGATTATATATGTTTATCGAAGCTCTATTTTTCATAATAAAAAAGCTGCGCCATAACTTTTACTATGAATGCTCATCTGAGGAGAGACTGGAAATGCGGGAAGGATACTGATCAAATTTTAAATGTTGCTTGGAAAAAAGGACAGATACAAGCATTATATTTAAAAAATGAAAAAGTAGAAGTATATTTTAGCATTATTCATGTGGAATGTACTCTATTCCGCTGGACTTTAAGTAGGCAATTAGTCCCAATTGTAAAATGAGAATGATCGTATCCAGAAATGAATTGGCAATATCTCCAAAACCAGGAACCAGCCCAACGCTTAAGTCTGTACCTACATTGAGTACGCCTAACAGAAAAACTAGCACAAGTGTGGACTTTATCCTTGAACTTTGCACTATCAACTGAGCTATATCTTTTCCAGCCATTTTCTAACTTCCTATCGTTTAATTAAAGTGAATTAAAGCAAGTGATCATATCTATGATCCAGAGCCTGTTTAAGATGGAGAGAAGATTAAACCTGTTGCTCCATACAGCAAGAATCCACAAATAGCAGTTGAGAATGATTTCATAGATTACACTACAGGAAACATAATTTATGAACGAGAGTACTGGAAGCCACCAATCGATGTGTTTCTAGGACACATCGATCATTCAGAAGCCAAGAAGCTAATAGCATTGATGAGCAGGAACCAGGTGTAAAACTGGCTCGGGTGTTCATTAATGAAAACCGGATTCTCAACAGATACTCAGCCTGCCTCAAAAAGTAGCTGAGGAATGGGGAGTAGGCAGGAAGACGTTCCAGACAACAGAGAAAGCCATAGTAGAGGCTTTAATAAAAGGTGAAGGGATCAATTTGTTTACTCCGGCAGGTAAGAGGTTAATTGAACAATTATATACTTAAAAAGTCTAAGAAACTTAAGATATATCCGTTTTTTTCTTTTCCGGTGCCCCAGGTTCGATCAAAAAGAATCCATATGATGCGAGATCTTTGACATCCATTTTGTGAGACTTCTCACCGGAGGAGATAGCAGGAGTGATGAACCGGAAAAACTCACGGGCAAAATGCTCGTAGCTGAACCCTTCGGCCTCGATCACCAGTTTCCATTTATTTTCCATTGATAAGATATTCATAAAGGATATCATAAGGTACATCGAAGTCAGGAACGGATCGATATCGGCCCGGATCGTACCGTCATCGATACCCTCCTGGATCGCATCTCGGAGGATCATACGGCAGGTACCGTATCCCTTACCGATCTCTGCGGTACAAGGATTCTCTCTGGAGAACCGCTCAGAACCGTAAAAATGGATCATTCGAAGATAATCGGGGTATTCCTGAGAATATTGGTAATAGGCCTGGCCCATCAGGACTACCTTGACAATGCCAGGCACTTGTTTTTCCATGCATTCCGTATATTTTTCTTTAAGGATCCGGATGCCACGGAGTACAATGGTTGCAAAAAGTGTCTCCTTATTTTTAAAATATAGATAAATGGTAGCCTTATTCAGTTCGACCTCGCGAGCGATCTCATCCATGGAGACATCTTCGTAACTCCGGGAAAAGAAGAGACGTTCGGCCGCATCGATGATCTCGGTCTTTCGCTGTTCTTTTTCTCGCTGCCTTCTATCGGGGATTCCCATAGTTCCATTCCACCTGACCTAGATTTTATATTATGACTATTAGTTATGTTACTTAAAGAATAAGTGTATTCCAGTTTTCCGCTTTTGCCAACCGGGATATTCATCAGATAAAGCATTCAGGCTCCTTTCGCTGGCTATAGAGCGTATGGAGACGCACTGATGCGTCTTTGACCAGCCCGGGTTTCATCGACCTGGCACTTTGGGGGCAGTTTTTGATACATGCACAGCATGTAATGCATCTTTCCGTATCGATCAGACGGGAATCTTCTGTATCAGCAGCACCAACAGGGCACTTCTCTGCACAGATCCCGCATTGTGAACACTCATCACTGACTGCGATAAAATCAACGGTCCATAACTTCGGATCTCCCCTATAGGGATAAATGCCAGGCACATGTACATCCGGAATTTGAGAGATCAATGAAACTGATCGTAGTTTTTCACGTATTTTCTGTCCAAACACTTCAGCATGGTGTAAATCGTCTTCATCGGGACGCCCCTGTGCTGTTGGTGTCTCGGAATCAGAGAACGAGTGTTCCCCGATATATGTTGCACAGGCAACAGGAATACATCCTCTGTTCGTTACAATATCTTTTAGTTCGAGCAGTGCATCGTCGTACACACGATTGCCATAAACAACAACACAGACCGCAGGGGTATTATGAGCCTGGACCGTACCCAGCCATTCAATTAATAATGCCGGCACTCTCCCCATGTATACGGGAACTGCAACAACGAGCAATTCATTTTCCGAGGTCAGTAATGATTTTTTTCTTGCATCCGGTCTGGTAATATCGATCAGTTCCATGATGCCCGGACCAATACCACGCGCAATGCCCTGAACAACCGCTTTTGTTGTTCCGGTAGGTGAAAAATAAGCTAACTTCACAGATTCCGTCTTCATTTCATTTCCTCCACTTATTGTGTATGAATCGCACAAGTAACGCCTTTCATTCGATATCAATCTCAAGATGCTTTGGATCCTCTTCCCGTCCGGTATACGCTCAGGTTCTTTATCCATTCTGCAACTTAAAGTTATAATATATCCATTAGTTAGTAAATAACTAGTAGTTAGTATAAAAAAGTATCCTTCGAAAAATATCAGCTACCTGAAAGAGTGTAAAAATTTGTATAAGATGATAAGAAATTGAAGCGAACAAAAGTAAAACTTCTCTCTTATTCACATTGTTGTTTCTGTTATTTATATTGGCAAAGGAGCGAACAGCATTGCTGAGCAGGCTCTTGGTGCAAAGAAAGCTCAGGAGCTCGTCAATGAAAAAGCAGTTTATGATCTCATCCTTAATCTAACTTCTGAAAAGGCAAAAGAGCCTGGAATCAAGCATAGGAGTGCTTTGGCGTATTTGAAGAGAAAAGCAAAGGAAGGAAAATTAAATATTAAATCAAGGAACATTAGGAGAATAGTAAAACTCTTGAATTAATAATTGAAACCATATTTAATTCCATATAAATAGCAAGAGGAATATAATTACTAAGTTTGAGTGGGATAGATACATTTATAGTCTACTTATAGAGATGTGCCACACATGAAAAAGCCAATGCTTGATGTAATATTTGCATCAGAGAAGAGAAAGCGAGTTCTCCTGCTACTACAAAATGGAGCGCAGGGAATGGAATTCCTTCTCAGGTCCCTCAATACTAACAGACAGGCACTGCTTCCTCAGATGAAGGTATTGGAAGAGCATTATCTTGTTGACCATTATGAGGATACGTATGAATTGACAACGATTGGAAAGTTAGTTGTTGAAGAAATGGCTCCTTTAATAAATACTGTTGAGACTTTTGAGAATGATATTGACTATTGGGGAACCCGCAATCTTGACTTCATTCCTTCTCATCTCCTTGAGAAAATGGGCAAACTCCAAAACTGTGAAATAATAAGCCCTACCCTTACGGAATTATTCTCTGTTCATAAATCGCTCAATCCCGAATATAATGTATCCACTTCGGTATATACCGTTACTACTATACTCTACCCTAATTTTGGTTCGATAATCAGGGAATTGCTTGAAGCTGGCCTCACTCTATACTATATCTTTTCTCAGGAACTATTTGACAAGGTAAGAGCAGAATATCGGGCAGAATTTGCAGATTTTATTAAGAATAAATCCTTCAACATGTATGTTTACAATAAAGATATGAATTTGTTATATTTCACATTTGATAGTGTTCAT
>Ga0209347_1006158_pt1 | contig 10843 bp, 5 predicted proteins | sample AutmiccommuBRH23_FD_187382 | JGI IMG/M metagenome (GOLD analysis project Ga0209347, IMG submission 187382) | Deep subsurface microbial communities from Mt. Terri, Switzerland - Autotrophic microbial communities BRH/23 (SPAdes) (version 2) | ecosystem: Environmental > Aquatic > Deep subsurface >...
GCACCCTTTTATCCCCTCCAAAGAGAGTGCCGAAGAGAACCTGTCGGAGGTATTCCATATCCAGACACACGGGCTGGCCAAAAGGCTGCAACACACGGGAGTAGAAAGGGTGACCATCGGCGTTTCCGGCGGACTCGACTCCACGCTGGCGCTGCTGGTCACGATCAAGACATTCGATATCCTCGGGCTACCGCGCGAGAACATTACAGGCATCACCATGCCGGGCTTCGGCACCACCGACAGGACTTACGGCAACGCCATCGCCCTGATGAAAGCTTCCGGTGTGACCGTGAAGGAGATCGCCATCGTGGACGCCGTGACACAGCATTTCAGGGATATCGGCCATGACATCAATGACCACAGCATCACCTATGAGAACAGTCAGGCTCGCGAACGAACGCAGATACTGATGGATTATGCCAACAAGATCGGTGGACTGGTGGTGGGAACGGGAAACCTCTCGGAACTGGCACTGGGCTGGGCTACTTACAACGGTGACCACATGTCGATGTACAGTGTGAACACCAGCGTGCCCAAAACACTGGTGGCTTCTCTGGTACGCTGGATTGCGGACACCCAGATGGAAGAGTCTTCCCGAATCATCCTGCATGACGTACTCGATACCCCGTTTAGTCCCGAGCTGCTTCCGGCAGACAAGGAGGGGAAAATAGCCCAGATGACGGAACATTTTGTCGGCCCCTATGAGCTGCATGATTTCTTCCTCTATCGTATGCTGCGCTACGGCGACCATCCCCGACGCATCCTGCAGATGGCTCAACAGGCTTTCACTTCCGTCTACGAACCGGAAGTGATCCTGAAATGGCTGAAGGTCTTTTACAAACGGTTCTTCTCCCAACAGTTCAAACGCTCCTGCCTGCCCGATGGGCCGAAGGTGGGATCCATCAACCTCTCTCCCCGCGGCAACTGGCGCATGCCCAGCGATGCGGTGGCTGATCTCTGGCTCAGCGAGCTGGAAGGAATCAGCTAATCATCAAATCATCACATCAACAAGTCTATGCTACCCCTGACCGATCTTTTTTCTTCCCATACCGGACAAGCGGGACCCACGCTGGAGGCGCTTCCTTCATCGGGCTCCAACCGCAAATATTTCAGGCTATCCACCGATCAGATATCGCTGATCGGCGTTTATGGTGAGTCGCGTGAAGAGAACCATGCCTTTATCCACCTGGCAAACCACTTCCTGACGCAGGGACTGAACGTGCCAAAGGTGGTGGCTGTCTCTGCCGATGAACTGTTCTATCTGCAGGAGGACCTGGGGGACACGGTGCTTTTCGATCTCATCAGGGGGGGACGGGCCACGGGCGTTTTCAGCCACGAGGAGAAAGAACTGCTCCATAAGACCATCTCACACCTGGCCGATTTTCAGTACCTGGGTGCCCGGGGTCTCGATTTCAGCATCTGCTACCCGCTGCCGGCATTCAACCACCGTTCCGTGATGTGGGATCTGAACTATTTCAAGTACAGCTTCCTGAAGACCACCGGCATGGATTTCCGGGAAGACCTGCTGGAGAACGATTTCGAGAAAATGGCCGGTCTGTTGCTGAAAGATCCTACAGATACGTTCATGTACCGCGACTTTCAGTCACGCAACGTGATGCTGGTAGACGGGAATCCTTATTTCATCGACTTCCAGGGGGGACGAAAGGGGCCTGTTTATTACGATGTGGCATCATTCTTATGGCAGGCAAAAGCCGGTTTCCCTGCTGAACTGCGTGATGAGCTGATCACCACCTATATCGCCTCACTGAAAAAATTCAGGCCTGTGGATGAAGCATCCTTCCTGAAACAACTGCGCCAGTTCGTCCTTTTCCGGACGTTGCAGGTGCTCGGCGCATACGGTTTCCGGGGTTACTTCGAGAAAAAACCGCATTTTATCCAAAGCGTACCCTTCGCCTTGAACAACCTGCGGGAACTGCTGAAGGACGGTTTCGATGAATACCCCTACCTGAGCAGGATCTTACATGAAATGACCAATCTGAAACAGTTTGCCGATACCCGGAAGCGGGAACTGGAAGTGCGGGTATACAGCTTCGCCTATAAGAAAGGGGTACCGGATGATCAGTCGGGCAATGGCGGCGGCTACATATTCGATTGCCGGGCCATCAATAATCCGGGCAAGTACGAACGGTACAATAACGTCACCGGGCTGGATGAACCGGTGATCAAATTCCTGGAGGAGGATGGTGAGATAGTCACCTTTCTCGATACGCTCTACCCCCTGATCGACCAGCATGTGAAACGCTACCAGGAACGTAACTTCACCAACCTGATGATCTCCTTCGGCTGCACCGGCGGACAACACCGGTCGGTCTACGCCGCACAGCGTATGGCGGAACATATCTCCGGAAAATTCGGGGTGAAAGTATCTCTAATCCATAGGGAACAGAACCTGGAACAGGAATTCCGGAAGAGGAATTCGTTTTGAGGTTCAGCAAACAGCTCAGTGCGGACGGCCACAAGTGCTCAGTTCACCGTTATATGCAACAACTGCCAATCTTTACATTCTTATCAAATAAGCCAGAATAATGAAAGCAATGATCTTTGCAGCCGGTCTCGGCAGCCGACTCAAGCCGCTGACCGATACCCTGCCCAAAGCGCTGGTACCTGTGGCTGGAAAACCATTGCTGCAACATATCATCTGGAAGCTCAAACAATCGGGGTTCGATGAGATCATCATCAACATCCATCATTTCGGTCAGCAAATCATCGATTTCGTGGAAGCAAACAATCATTTCGATATCCGGATTGAATTTTCTGACGAACGGGGCCATTTGCTCGATACAGGTGGCGGTATCAAAAAGGCAGCCTGGTTTTTCGATGACGGTAAACCTTTTCTCGTACATAATGTGGACATCCTGTCCAATATCGACCTTACCGAACTCTACCAGGCACACCTGAAGAGCAACCCGCTGGCCACACTGGTATGCAGTGAACGGCAGACAGCACGCTATTTGCTTTTTGATCATGACGACCACCTGCAGGGATGGATCAATGAAAGCACCGGAGAAATAAAATCACCTTTCCCGGATCTGAATACCCAACAAACCAACAAACTGGCTTTCTCCGGCATCCATATTATTGATCCCGCCATTTTCAGTGATATGACCGATTTACCGGACCGCTTCCCGGTGATCGATTTTTATCTCTCACACTGCCACAGGGAAAAAATCGCCTGCTTCCGCTCCCCGGGCCTGCAGCTCATCGACGTGGGCAAGATGAACTCACTGGACCAGGCGGCAGTTTTTTTGCAGCAACACCCCGGTGCAGTCTGCTCTCATTGAAATTCCCTGCTTCAACCTCTTTCATCACTATCTACGGATAATTAACAGTCTTTTCGATTGCCATTTTTTAACCTACATTCTTAGCAATCCTTAAATTTAAAATAGTTAATTATTATTAACAAACACCATTTTAATAAATATATTTATTATATAACTTGCATATTAAAATTAATTGTCTTTAATTTGCAGAATAATTAAATTATTTGTTATATTTGTTGCAATTTTACCGATTCAGGTCACAAAAACAACCAATACAAAATGAGCAAATTTAACATTCTGGAAGCGCAGTACAAAACGGAATTGTTTGACCATGTCATTCCTTTTTGGCTGACCCGTTCGCAGGATCAGGAACACGGTGGATATTTCACCTGTCTCGATAGACAGGGGAATATTTTTGACACCGATAAGTTCATCTGGCTGCAGGCAAGGCAGGTATGGATGTTCTCCATGCTATATAATAAGGTGGAGAAAAGGCAGGAGTGGCTCGACTGCGCTGTCCGGGGTGCCGAATTCCTGAAAAAGTACGGACATGACGGGCATCTCAACTGGTACTTCTCACTTACCCGGGAAGGAAAGCCATTGATTGAGCCGTACAATATTTTCTCCTACACCTTCGCCACCATGGCTTTTGGACAGCTGAGCCTGGCAACAGGTAATCGGGAATATGCCGATATCGCCAAACGCACCTTTGATATTATTCTTTCCAGGCAGGATAACACCAAGGGCAAATGGAATAAGGCATATGCCGGGACACGTACGCTGAAAAGTTTCTCACTGCCGATGATCCTCTGCAATCTGTCACTTGAAATTGAGCATCTGCTCGACAAAGAGTTTCTGGAGCAAATCATGGAAGCATGCATTCACGAAGTGATGGAAGTCTTTTTACGCCCCGAGCTGGGCGGGCTGATCGTGGAAAACGTGAACGAAGACGGCTCCCTCTCAGACACCTTCGACGGCAGGCTCATGAATCCCGGGCATGCCATCGAGGCAATGTGGTTCATCATGGACCTGGGTGTACGGCTCAATCGTCCCACACTGATTGAAAAAGCGGTGGAGACAACGCTGAAAATGGTGGAATATGGCTGGGATAAACAATATGGCGGCATCTTCTACTTCCTGGACAGAAAAGGATTCCCTCCCCAGCAGCTGGAATGGGACCAGAAACTGTGGTGGGTACACCTGGAGACACTCATCTCACTGCTGAAAGGGTATCAGCTGACCGGTTCACCAGACTGTCTCTCCTGGTTTGAGAAAATCCATGACTACACCTGGAGCCACTTCAAAGATCCGGAATACCCGGAATGGTGGGGCTATCTCAACCGCAGGGGAGAAGTACTGCTCGATTTGAAAGGGGGAAAGTGGAAAGGCTGTTTTCATGTGCCGCGTGCATTGTTCCAATGCTGGCAGACATTGGAAAAAATCAATACCGAAACACTCGATGTAAACAGCTTGAACAAAGTAATTTTTCAACGGAAAGGATAGCTCTTACCTCTTCCCCGTAATGCAGACTATTCCCATAGTATATTTTATCAATAACATCTAAACTAAACAAGAGAATGATGAAAAAGAATGTTCTACAGATGTTCAAAGGCATAACGTTCCTGATGATATGGCTTATGTCTATCCCGCTGGCCGCCCAGAACCTCACTGTGAAGGGTACCATTACCGACGCAACGCTCAATGAGCCTGTGATCGGAGCTACGATCGTCCTGCAAGGGGACGCTACACACGGAACGGTATCCGATATCGACGGAAACTATATCCTTACGGATGTACCCGCCAATGCGGTACTTGTCATTTCTTATGTGGGTTATGCACCGCAGACCATTCCGCTGAACGGACGGACAACCATCAACGTGGTGCTTTCCGAAGACAGCGAATTGCTGGAAGAGGTGGTTGTCACGGGTTACGGTGGCACCCAGCTGCGCAGCAAGGTGACCAACTCCATTGCCAAGGTTTCGGAAGAAACGCTCACGGTAGGAGTTTTCTCCAATCCGGCACAGGCTCTATCAGGTGCTGTATCGGGACTCAGGGTCATTCAGACATCCGGAAACCCGGGTGCTACACCGCAAATTGTATTACGTGGTGGTACCAACCTCGACGGATCCGGCTCACCGCTGGTGATGGTGGATGGTCAGCTGCGTGACGGACTGAGTGATATCAACCCTGAGGACATTGAGTCGATGGAAGTACTGAAAGATGCCGGGGCAACAGCACTCTACGGTGCACGGGCCAGTAACGGTGTAATCCTGGTTACCACCAAGAGCGGAAAGGCAGGACAGCGTTCAATTAGCCTGAAAGCCAAATTGGGACTCAACTACGTGAACAACCCCTATACCTTCCTGGGAACAGAGGATTATATCACCTATATGAGAAACGCCTACGTAAATACGCCATGGGCACCAAAAGGGAACATTAACGGAGCAGCTCCGATGGGAACAGGTAATGTATACGGTGAAAACATGCTATGGAATCTGATGAAACTGTCTGATGACAACAAATTCCTGTTGGAAAAAGGTTGGAAAACCATGCCTGATCCCGTCAATCCAACCGATATGCTTATTTATCGTGAAACCGATATTGCCAAATACAGCTTTGTAAACCCCTCTTTCACCCAGGACTACAATCTAAATATGTCCGGAGGAAATGACAGAGGCAGCTATTATGCCGGTTTAGGGTACAATCACTCGGAAGGGCTGCCCATCACCTCCTTCTACAAACGATACAGCTTCATTCTAAACGGAAACTACAAGGTGACAGACTGGCTGAGAACCACCTCCAACTTCAACTACAACAGGGCCAACTGGCAGTCGATGCCTCCCACACAAACCAGTGAAGAAAATTACTTCGGACGTATTCAATCTGTTCCGCCTACGGCTCGCTATGAAGATGAAGAGGGGAATATGCTGCTGGGGGCTAACTCAGGTGACGGCAACCAATCTTACCAGGCTGACCGGTTTATCCGCGACAATCAGACCGATAAATTCACCATGATTCAGTCGTTCGATGCCCAACTGCTCAAGAACCTCTCTCTCAGGGGATCTGCACAGTGGTACTACAGTGAAGGACTCTACGAATCCTTTAACAGGGATTACGAAACCAATATTGGCAGATTCAACAGGAGCAGATCCACTTCAGCCAGTTTCGACCGCGACTTTTCGCAGACTTACAACACGACATTAAATTACAACAAGACATTTGCGGGCAGGCATAATCTGGATGCACTCCTTGGTATGGAGTATTTTGACAGGGAGAGCAAAGGATTCAGTGCTTCCGGTTCGGGTGCTCCCACCGATGATTTTCAGGATCTCGCACTCACCGACACCGATGAGAACAAGCGCAGTATCGACTCCTGGCACTCCCAGTACCGCATCCTCTCCTACTTTGGTCGCGCCAACTACGACTACAGGGGAAAATACCTGCTTTCAGGGGTGTTCCGTTATGACGGTTATTCCTCACTGTTGGGTGATAACCGCTGGGGTTTCTTCCCGGGTCTCTCTGCCGGATGGATTTTTGGTTATGAGGATTTCGTGAAGGAAAACTTCCCCACTCTCTCCTTTGGTAAGCTACGCACCAGCTATGGTATCAATGGAAATGCAAGTGGCATTGGAGCCTATACACTGCAGGGATCATACAACCCGCAAACTTACAACGGGCGTACCGGTTTCCTGATCGGCGGATTACCAAACCCCGCGTTAAGATGGGAAAAAACACGAACCTTTGAAGTAGGGATGGACGTCAGTTTCTTTGAGAACAGGCTGAATGCAAACCTGACCTATTACAGCCGTCTGACAATGGACAAATATGCTGCTTTCGCTTTACCAACCACTACTGGATTCTCATCGATTACCAACAACAATGGTGAGTTCAGGAACAGAGGTTTAGAGTTGGAACTGTCAGGTAGGATCATCCGTACAGAGGATTTCAGTTGGGACATGAAAGGGAATATCACCTACAACAAGAACAGAATCATATCACTGCCGGACAACGGACTGGAGAGAAACCGCCAGGGGGGTCAGGAAATCTATAGCGGGAATGGGGATGAAAAGATCTTTGTAGGCGGTTATCAGGAAGGACAGGAACCGGGTCTGCTGGTTGGCTATCAATTTAACGGTATATACAAGAGCATTGATGAAATTCCGGGTGACCTGGTGGTAAAAACAGGCAATGCCCAGGGAAAATATCTGTATGGACCTGCTGCTTACAATGCTTTGTCAGACGTCGAAAAATCAAAAGCAATCCTGATTGAGCCGGGAGATGCAAGCTGGGGAGACCTCAACGGTGACGGCATCATCGACAATTTCGACCAGGTGGTGATCGGAAATACCACTCCACGCTGGACCGGTGGGTTCAATACCAATTTCAAATACAAGAACTTCTCGCTTTATGGACGCTTTGATTTCGGTTTGGACTTCTGGACCTATGACAATACGACACCCTGGTTCCTGGGCAATATGCAGGGCACCTACAACACCACCACCGATGTGTTTGATACCTGGACGCCGGAGAATCCAAATGCGAAATTTCCCCGATATGTATGGGCCGATCAGCTGGGAACAGCCAACTTGTATCGCGCCTCTACCCTTTTCGCATACAAGGGGAACTACCTGGCATTCCGCGAAATTTCACTGGCTTACTCACTTCCGAAGAATATGGCAAACAAACTCTACATGCAAAGTCTGGATCTTTCCGTCACTGGACAAAATTTGGGATACCTCACCGCAGCACCCATTGCCAGTCCGGAACGCGCCATTGGCACAGGGATTGCCAGCGGAACCGGCTACGGCCTGCCTCGCACCCTATTATTTGGAATTAACTTAACATTTTAAACATCTTTAGAAAATACAACATCATGAAGATTTCAAAATTAACAATCATAGCAAGTGTGGTGATGCTGCTGATCGGAGTTTCATACACTTCCTGCAGCGACTCACTGGATCTGGCTCCCGTTGACTATTATGGCAGTGGTTCCTACTGGAAAACAGAAGCACACGCAGCCGGGTACATCGACGGTATCCACAAACATTTGAGAGATGCTGCCTGGCAACATACCATCGTCTTCGGTGAACTGAGGGGGGGACATTATATCTCGGGTACCAGCGGCGACGGTTCTTCCGTGTCTAACGGCTCTATCATTGAACAAAACTTTGATGCCAACAATACCGGTGTTTCAGGATTCGGTAATCTGTATGGCAGAATTACCAATTGCAATCTTTTTATTGCCCGGGTTACCGATGCCGATTACATCGCTGAGGTAAAGAAAAAATATTTTCTGGGCATGGTTTACGGTATTCGCGCCTTTTATTACTTCGAACTATACCGTATTTACGGAGGAGTGCCCCTGAGACTGGGCGTTGAAGTGATAGACGGGGAGCTGGATCCCACCAAACTCTATATGCCCAGGGCAAACCCTTCTGAGGTAATGGCTCAGATCAAGGACGATCTGCAAAAATCCATGGACTATTTTGGTGATGTAAACAGCTTTGACCCCTATGGCATGGGTAAGAAGGTCTACTGGAACAAGGCTGCAACAGAATCACTGATGGGTGAAGTATATCTGTGGAATGCCAAAGTAACAACGGGCGATAACAGTGCTAATCAGGCCGATCTGACCATTGCCAAACAGCATCTGGAGAATGTGGTGAACAACTATGGCTTGAAAATGCTGACAGATTTTTCGAAAGTATTCGATGCCAGGAACAAGGCCAATGACGAGATTATCTTTGCTATACGGTATGCTGAAGGGGAGGCCTCCAACGAAGTAAACTATTATGTCTATAATGTGGGAACCGGTCAGACCAACAGAAATTCCTATCTGGAAGACGGATCTCTGTTTGATGACCCGTTACAATTAGCAACGACTTCTTCCATGCAGCGGTATGAATACAAAAAGGAATTCTTTCTGACCTTTGACAAAAAAGACACCAGACGTAACGCCACCTTTTTACCGGCATACAACAAAAACGAGGCAGGAGATCTCATTTTAAGGGGGACACATGTAAGAAAAAATATGGGCTATATCAACTCCAACGGTATCCGCCAGTGGGTGGGAGACTTTGTCTTCTATCGCTTACCCTGGGTCTATCTCTCTTTGGCTGAGATTGCCAATATGGAAGGGAACAACGCTAAAGTGGAGGAATATATCAACAAGGTGCGTCAGCGTGCCTACGGTGCAAACTGGAGCAGTGAGCTTGCCTATACTGCCGGCAGTTTCACCGCCAATGAACTGGCCATCCTGCATGAAAAAGATAAGGAATTCGTACAGGAAGGACAGCGCTGGTGGGACCTGCGTCGCATGACGCTCACCAAGGGAGGGAAACCTCTTGTCTTCACGGTGGAGGGTAGCATTGATGGCAATCCCATATTAAATGAAGCCACTGAAGCACACAAAGTATTGTGGCCACTCAACAAAGGACTCCTCGACAACGATGACGCTTTAGAGCAAACACCCGGTTACACTATTTGATTTTTTATTACATTTTCCCCAAAGATAGCATTTGAAATAAAATGCTATCTTTGGTTTTATTTGCTATCTGAAGTGGATGGAGATAGTGAAACCTTATCTGTAAACTTATCCTATGATCAAAAAAAGTATACTGTTTGTTTTCTTTCTTATTCCGGTACTGCTTTGTGCAGAGCCGGTGAAAGTGGCCTGTGTGGGAAACTCCGTCACCTATGGCTACAAGATTGAGGACAGGGCATACACCTACCCGGCACAGCTGCAGCAGCTGCTGGGCGATGCATACCGGGTGGAGAACTTCGGCCACAGCGGTGCCACCCTGTTAAACAAAGGACACAACCCCTACCGGAAGCTGCCGGCATATGAGCAGGCACTCGCCTTCGAACCCGATATCGTGGTGATCCACCTGGGACTGAACGATACCGACCCGCGCAACTGGCCCAAATTCCGGGACGATTTCACCAAAGACTACATCGATCTGATCCGCTCTTTCCAACGGATTAACCCGGCTGCAAAAGTATGGATCTGCCGCATGACGCCCATCTTCAGCTGGCATCCGCGGTTCAAGTCGAGCACCCGGGTGTGGTACAATCAGGTTCAGGAGGAGATAGAGCGGGTGGCCAGGACAGCCGGCGTACCGCTGATCGATCTGAACACACCATTGTACAACCGGCCTGATCTCTTTCCCGATGGGCTCCATCCCACAGCCGAAGGGGCGGGCATCATCGCAAGAACAATTTACAGTGCCGTCACGGGTGATTTTGGCGGATTGCAGCTGCCGCCGGTTTTCACCGATCATATGGTGATGCAGCGTAACCGGCCGGTACGATTCCGGGGAACTGCGGATGCAGCGACAGCGGTGACTGTCCGTTTCGCAGGAAAAACAAGCACAACACAAACCGGCCCCAACGGGAAATGGGAAGTAACGTTTCCCCCCATGAAAGCGGGAGGGCCCTATACCGCAACCATAGAGAACGAAGGGACAACCGTTAAGTTGTCGGATATCCTGATGGGGGAGGTGTGGATCTGCTCCGGCCAGTCCAATATGGCCTTCAGGCTACAGGATGCGGCAACAGCGGGG
>Ga0209347_1006160_pt1 | contig 10837 bp, 10 predicted proteins | sample AutmiccommuBRH23_FD_187382 | JGI IMG/M metagenome (GOLD analysis project Ga0209347, IMG submission 187382) | Deep subsurface microbial communities from Mt. Terri, Switzerland - Autotrophic microbial communities BRH/23 (SPAdes) (version 2) | ecosystem: Environmental > Aquatic > Deep subsurface >...
ACGACGAAAAGAGGGGTTCAGGTTCTCGATCCCGCACAGTTTTAAATGGAACGCCCGGAGGGAAATGCCAGCGGAACAGGCGTATTCAATGGGCCATGAGATATAGGTTTCTTATAACGTACTTCGTTTTTCATTTGAAAGGGAAAAGTCGCACTCGATTGGTCGATTTAAATAATTTGACTTTGTTAGTAAACGAAAATAGATCCATATGGATCGATTCCGATACTCCGCCTGTTCAAATCCGATACGATTCACGATGCCTCAGATGCACCGTGTTTAACTAACGTGTGGTTTTCCGACTCCATCCAGGGGGCAATATGAAAAAAAACGCAGATCTTGTTTCAAACGTTTTAATGTTATTGATCTGCGTTTTACCGGCGATCCTTTCGGCCGGTCCAATCCCCGACACCGGCCAGGAAAAATGCTACGACGATATGGATGAAATTGCGTGCCCGAAATACGGGGAGCACTTTTACGGCCAGGATGCCCATTACACCGGCCCGCGTTCTTACACCCGGCTGGACGCGCAAGGAAACGATTTGCCGGATGACGCTGTTGCCTGGACTATGGTGCGAGATAATGTGACCGGATTGATCTGGGAAGTAAAAGGGAATGCGGATGGAATTGCGGATTATGGAAATCCAAACGATGGCGACAATACCTACGGCTGGTATGACCCGGACCCGGCCACAAACGGCGGCGCTCCCGGCGCCCCGGATGGCACGGATACAGAGGATTTCATTGATTCCCTGAATATCCTGAACTTCGGCGGACAAAATGACTGGCGCATTCCGACTATATCAGAACTCGCTACCCTGATAGATGCGGGGCGGATAAATCCGGCAATGGATACGGCGTTTCCCGCGCACGCAAAGGCGTCGTTTTACTGGTCGGGCACCAGTTATGCGATCAATCCGAACGGGGCGTGGGGCATACATTTCTACGACGGCAAGAGCAGCAGTGACTTCAAATATCATGGGAACTACGTGCGGGCTGTCCGCGGTGGACAGCTCGCGGCAACTATCCCCTTGGTCATCAACGGCGACGGCACCGTCACGGATCCGGAAACGGGGCTCATGTGGATGCTGCTGGAGGAAGGCCCTATGACCTGGCAGGATTCGCTGGCCTCTTGCGAAAATCTGAATTTTGCCGGATTTGACGACTGGCGCCTTCCGGACCTGAACGAACTGCGATCACTGGTTGATTACAGCAATTACTTCCCGTCCATCTCTCCCGTTTTTCCGGATACCCGATTGTCTTTTTACTGGTCGGGAACCACCAACCCGGGCCACAAGTCCTATGCATGGGGCGTGGACTTCGGTTACGGCAACAGCAAGCATAATCCCAAATACGACATGGGGTATGTCCTGTCCGTTCGCGGCGGACACGCCGGGTCGCCCGGCCGGGCGACCCGCTGGAATATCGGTGAAACCATGCCGGTTTCCTGGGATACCTCGGTTTTCACGGGAAATGTCGCCCTATCGATTTCCCGGGATGGCGGCAAAACCTTCGAAAATATCGTCACCAGCGGCAATAACGGGTCCTGTAACTGGATTGTGACCGGCGCGGAAACCGTAAACGGTATGCTGAAAATCGCCGAAACAGCCGATCCGTCCAGGAAAACCCTCCAGGGCCTGATCACCATCGGGGACGTTCCTGAAAGCACGGGAAATCTCAATTATGACCTTTATGCGGATCTGGCGGACCTCATTATCGCCCTTCGTATTGTGTCCGGCATGGATCCGGGTGTTCCCATTGCATTGGGGAGCGATGTCAATGGCGACGGAAACATCGGAATCGCGGAGGCGGTCTATATCCTGCAGAAGGTGTCCGGGATGAGGGAAGTCGATGCTGTGCCAGTCGACCCCGCGGAAGGCAATTGACAGGTCCGGGGTTATTCCTTATTTAATGAGTCGAAATCCGATTCGACTCGCCAGGATGGGACGATGCCGGATATTCTTAATCATGCTTGCCGGGCAAACACCAAATCGTCCGACAGCGACCCGGAAACGAGGACACTCCAGAAATGACCAATGATCAAAAGAAACCCGATTGCCGACCCGAATCCCCGGAGACCATCACCACGTCCTTACTCGAGCCGATTGCTTACGCCTACCGGTCCCGCCGCGACATCGACATCATCATCAACCAGCCGGAATACACGTCTGTCTGCCCCATGACCGGCCTGCCGGATTATGGGCGCATCACCATCCGGTACACGCCGGACCAATCGATTATCGAACTGAAATCGTTGAAATATTACCTGCTGCAGTACCGTAATGTGGGGATTTTTTATGAAAATGCGGTCAACCGGATCATGGACGATCTGGTTTCGGTGCTCACGCCGAAGCGGATGACCGTTACCGGCGAGTTCACGCCCCGGGGAGGGATTACCTCCACGGTGACGGTCCGGTACCCGGACGAGGAATGATGGATTGCCTGCGGTAGGGGCAGGTTTTAAACCCGCCCACTTGAAGATATGAATTAAGGGCGGGTTTGAAACCCGCCCCTACGAACTTGGTTCCCCGAATCCGTTGCCCAGTAATCGGAATGGATTCCATTTTAACCCCCCCATCCCAATGCACTGATTACCCGGATTATTTGAGGAAGGCTTTTTCCCGTAGAATGGCAATCAGCTGATTGGCTTTTTCCACGGGAGTGCCGTCAAGAATCCTGCCGGCCCGTACTTTTTCCGGATCATTCAAAGATTGGATGGTCTGCGCGGGCCGTTCAGGGAGTACGGTATGGGCGGCGATCGTATCGATCTGCATCCGGTTGGCCCGCAGCATGTTGGAGAGCGACGGGTAGCGCGGGGTGTTGATGCCGCTCTGCACAGCGATCAGGGCCGGCAGGCGGATGCGGAAGAGTTCCCGTTCGCCCCCTTCGAGTTCGCGTTCCACGGTAATTTCCTTTTTCTCCGGATCTAGTGCCAGATCGATGACGGCCGTGGCGGACGGAAGGCGCATCCGCCCGGCGATCATGGGCCCGACGGCCATTTGCATGAGATCCTCGGACATCGCCCCGGTGATAATAAGGTCATATCCCCGAGGAGCCGCGACTTCGGAAATGGCGCAGGCAACCGAGAACGGGTCGTTTACGGGGTGGTCGTCCGCCAGGATATGGATCCCGTTGTCCGCCCCCATCCCGGCGGCCCGCCGGATCACCATGCCGGCCGCGGCGGGTCCCAGGGTCAGGGCATCGACAATGGTTCCGGGTACCTCCGATTTGATTTGTATCGCGGTTTCCACCGCATAGGCGTCAAAGCTGTTCATCCGCAGGGGAATCCGGGGCAGGGCGAGCGGCCACCCCGGGTCCGGACCGTGCTGGTCGGTATCGGGAACCGCCTTGATGCAGACGAGGATTTTCATGTTTGGATCATCCATGGTGTGTTGGTGATTTTTGATTTCGACGACTACTCAGTGTCGCTGGTTCCCTAGCTCCAGCTTGGGAACCCCATAAGATCGGAATGGATGATCAATGTTATGCCCACTCATCCCGACCTCGCCCCCCCCAAAAAATCGGAGGCCGAAGGAGAAAACCCTTCCTGTTTCCTTATCGATCAATCGGACTCCTGTCTTCTTCTGGCTTCTTGTTTCCTTACTTTTTTACCCCATTCCAGACGTCAGAGAAACCCTTATCATAAAAAAAGAACGAGCGCTCGATTTTTTGTTTGACAGTTCCGGTTGATATGGATAAAACATAATCAACATCAACCGTCCGCTTTCATAAGGAGTCCGCCATGGATTTTTCCGTTTCCGAAAAGATGCAGACCATTCTCGACATGGTCAACGAGTTTGTCGACCGGGAACTCATCCCCCTGGAGCGCGAGTTCGTCGATCGCGATTTCAACGACATGCTCCCGGTGCTCCGGGAAAAGCAGGAGATGGTCCGGCGGATGGAGCTCTGGGCACCCCATTACCCGGTGGAATACGGCGGACTCGGGCTGACCCTCCTGGAGCACGGTCTTTTGTCCGAGGCCCTGGGCCGGACGCCGCTGGGCCATTTCGTTTTCTGGTGCCAGGCCCCGGATGCCGGCAATGTGGAACTCCTGCATAAACACGGTACCCCCGAACAGAAGGAACAGTTCCTGGAACCGCTGGTCAAGGGGGATATCCGGAGCTGCTTTGCCATGACCGAAGTCGACATGCCCGGCTCCAACCCGGTGCTCCTGGAGACCACGGCCGTGAAAGACGGCGACGATTACGTCATCAACGGCCACAAGTGGTACACCACCGCGGCCGACGGATCGCAGTTCGCCATTACCATGGCCGTCACCAATCCCGAAGCCCCCGATTACCTCAAGGCGAGCATGATCCTCGTCCCGACCAGCACCCCGGGGTTCAACCTGGTCCGGAACATCCCGGTGATGGGGCACGCGGGGAGCGGGTATTCTAGCCATGGCGAAATCTTGTTCCAGTCCTGCCGGGTGCCGCAAAAAAATCTTCTCGGCCCGGAAGGCCAGGGGTTTGTCCTCGCCCAGGAGCGGCTGGGGCCGGGGCGGATCCATCACTGCATGCGCTGGCTGGGGATCTGCCAGCGGTCATTTGACCTGATGTGCCGCCGGGCCAACAGCCGGATGATCACCAAGGACGGCAAACCGCTCGCTTCCCGCCAGATCATCCAGGCCTGGATCGCCGAGTGCGCCGCGGAAATGCGCGCCGCCCGGCTGATGACCCTCTATACCGCCTGGCGCATCGACAACGAAGGGGCGAGCGCAGCCCGAAACGACATTTCCATGATCAAGTTCAAGGTGGCCGACACCATGATGAAGGTTATCGACAAGGCCCTGCAGGTTCACGGCGGTCTCGGGATGACCGACGATACCATCATCGCTTTCTTTTACCGCCATGAGCGGGCGGCACGGATATACGACGGGGCCGACGAGGTGCACAAGGTTTCCCTGGCCAAGCGGATCCTTTCTCAGTATCCGGCGGAGATAAAGGGATAATGATGGAGAGCGCACACGTGGCAATGCCGGCGGACAGTTTCGAGATGTTCAAGCAGATGGCTCTGCTCTCCATGGAGGAGATCTGCCGTGAGATTTTCCGGGAGAACCAGCAGTCGATCAAGATCAAGAAGGAACCGGTCGCCGTCAAGAACCTGGTCAACATCTTTCATACCACGCTCAAGCTGTCGATCGAAAAAGGGTTTCAGACCATGAGCCTGCGGGACCTGAGCAAAGCGTCCGGGTTGAGCATGGGAGCCCTTTATTCCTATTTTTCCAGCAAGGATGAACTGCTGGAGATGATCCAGGTCCAAGGGCGGCGGATCACCAAAACAATTCTTTCGCGCCATATTGATCCATCGGAGCCGCCGCAAGAAAAACTCCGCGCGGCGATCCGGGCGCACCTGTTTCTCACCGAGGTGCTCTATCCGTGGTTTTATTTCTCCTTCATGGAAACCAAGAACCTCGACAAGGTCCAGCGGAAAAAATCGATCGAAAGCGAACTGGCCACGGAACAGGTGTACATTAATATTTTGACGGAAGGCCAAAGCAAGGGGATCTTTTCCGTCACCGACCTGACCCTGACCGCCGGGGTGATCAAGGCGATGCTCCAGGACTGGTATGTGAAACGGTGGAAGTATTCCCGCCGGCAGGTCTCGGTGGAAGATTACGCGGATTTTGTTATTTCGTTTGTCGAAGCGGCGGTATTGATGGCGACGTAAAAAGTCCAACTTCTGCGTTGCGCGTCATCCCTCGTCACTGCGGCGTACGACAAGTACGCCTCATTCCTCGGGATTCGCGCGCCTTGAATTTGGAGCTTTTTACTTTGCCATCAAACGAGTTCATCGGTATTGAACAAATCAAAATAAGTTAGTGCTTTTCGGTAAGGAGGGGGAAATGGCTGTTGTGGATGAACCGACCAAAATCCGGGAAGGGGAATCGCTCGACCCGGCGGCGGTGCAATCGTTTCTGGAGAAAAATATCGCCGGGCTTTCCGGCCCCCTTGAAATCAAGCAGTTTCCCAGCGGATTTTCCAACCTGACCTATTCCGTCCGGATGGGTGACCGGGAAATGATCCTCCGGCGGCCCCCCTTCGGGAAAAAAGCGAAAACCGCCCACGACATGGGGCGCGAGTACCGGATCCTGTCCGCCCTCCATCCGGTTTTCCCCTACTGCCCGAAGCCGCTTGCCTACACGGAAGACGAATCGATCATGGGATGCGCGTTTTACGTCATGGAACGGATCCAGGGAATTATCCTGAGACGGGAACTTCCCCCGGGGCTGACCCTCACCCCGGCCGATGCCCATACCCTGTGCGTAAACATGATCGACCTCCACTGCCGGCTGCATGCGCTCGATTACCACACCATCGGCCTGGCCGACTTCGGAAAACCCCAGGGATACGTCCGCCGCCAGGTGGAGGGGTGGAGCCGGCGCTACCGGGATGCCAAGACCCCGGATGTTCCCGACTACGAGGATGTCATGACCTGGCTGGCCGAAAACCAGTCCGAGGACGATCCGAATCCCTGCATCATCCACAACGACTACAAGTTCGACAACCTGGTCCTCAACCCGGAAAACCCGCTGGATATCATTGGTATTCTCGACTGGGAAATGGCCACCCTTGGCGATCCGCTCATGGACCTGGGAAGTTCGCTTGCCTACTGGATCAACCGGGACGACCCGGACGAATTCCAGGCCATGCGGATGCTTCCCACCACAGTGGAGGGGATGATGACCCGCCGGGAACTGGTCGACCGGTACGCCGAAAAAAGCGGGCGCACCATCGGCAACATCGATTTCTATTATACCTTCGGGCTTTTCCGCCTGGCCGTCATCGCCCAGCAGATCTATTACCGGTTTTACCACGGCCAGACCAAGGACAAGCGGTTCATCCAGCTCGGTTTTGCCGTGGGAATTTTGGAGAACGGAGCAAAGCGGGTGATGGCGGGGGAAGGGATATAGGGAGTAGTAGCCCGATATCAATTCACAATTGGCAAATGACCGTTCAGAATTGACAATTTACGTCTTCAGAAGCCAGAAGCAAGAATCCAGAATCCAGCAGGCAGAAGCCAGCGGTGCCGATTGCCAATTTGATCGATGAATGAAACAGGGCCGCGCTTCCCCTTCCCCCCCGGTTTTGGTGGGGGAGAAGGTCGGTAAGATTGACCCATTCCGATCTATGGGGTTCCCAAGCTGGAGCTTGGGAACCAGCGACTCCGAGTAATCGTGCAGGTCAATTGCGAATTGCCAATGATGAGCAATCTTCCGTGCAAGCGACCAATTCCTCGAAATAATCCCCCACAATCCCCTTTGCCTCATCCCGATCTCCGATCAACTTGGCCCGCTCCCGGAACCGGGTGGCATGAGGGAGGCCTTTGACCAGCCAGCCGAGGCGGCTTCGCAGCATCCGGCAGGCCCGCTGTTCTCCGTAACAGTTGACGCAATCGTCGATATAACGCCAAATAGCCGCCTGGCGGTCCGCCGGGGCAATATCTGTTGTGGGCCGGTCCGCCATCAGGGCGATCACCCCGGAGAATATCCAGGGATTCGAAAGGGCCGCCCTCCCGATCATCACCGCGTCACATCCGGTTTCCCCCTGCATCCGCATGGCGTCGTCCGCCAGGGCAATATCCCCGTTGCCGATCACCGGAATTGATGCCTGTCGTTTGATGGCGGCAATAAGGGACCAGTCGGCCGTCCCCCGGAACAGTTGGGGGGCCGTGCGGGGATGGACGCAGATGGCGTCCACGCCGCAGTTCTCCGCAATCCGGGAAATCGACATCGCATCTTCTCCCGACGGGTCCCACCCGGTGCGGATCTTGATGGTCAATGGAATATCAATGACCTTTCGGACGGCCGAGAGGAGCGCCTCGGCCCCTTTCGGGTCCTGCATGAGGGCCGCGCCGTAACCGTTCCGGAGGACTTTTTTCACTGAGCAGCCGAAATTGATATCGATGATATCCGCACCGCGGGATGCCACAAACGCGGCCGCATCCGCCATGATAGCCGGGTCTTTACCGAAGATCTGGACGGAGATCGGTTTTTCGACATCGGTGTGGCACAGGTATCTTTCCGTCTTTTTCGATCCGTACATCAGTCCGTTGGCGCTGATCATTTCCGAGCAGACCAGACCGCACCCGGTCTCCTTGACCAGTCGCCGGAACGGCATATCCGTGATTCCGGCCATGGGGGCAAGCACCGTCGTGTTTTCGATACAAAGTGAACCTATTTTAAATTCGTCGGGCATTGAATCCTCTTGATCTCTGCCGGATTGGCGTAACAGTAAAGGCAATTATGAAAACAGGGATGGGCATCGTAATCACCGATGTCCCTTGATGCATTGCACCCGCACCCTTTCGCCCCCCGCTGGCCGGAATCCTTCCGGTAGGAAAGGGCGCCGCCGAACAGCTCCACCAGGTAGCGATTCGGGATACAGGCGCTCGGCCGGACAGTGGTCGATTCGGGCAGCGCGTCAATCAGGTCCTTTTCACAGCAGGTGTACAATGAAATCCCCAAGTTTTTCAGCCGGGCAGCCATTTTTTCCACCACCCGGACCTTTGTCGCCATGGGCGGGTCGATGAATTCAAAATCGTCCATCTTCGCGGTCCGGGTTTTTACTTTGGCATAGATGTCGGCGAAGCTGGTGATGCAGCGGCGGATGCCGAAACCAGCCAGCTTTTCGGCAATGTTCATGAAATCGCCCAGGTTGTTTCCAGTCCGACCGTTGCCGTCACGATAAAAGCAGATCGGGTCAAAGCGCCACTGGACGGTTTCCGGTCCGAACAAACGGGCCAGTTCCCGCGCCTGCTCTATCCGCTCCATGAGCGGGGGAAGGTTCGGCTCCAGGAGTTTCGCTTCCGAATTGAGGGTGAAATTGAAAAACAGGTGATATCCCATCTCCGCAAGCCGCTCTCCATAGTTCCCCTCAATGAACCGGCCGTAATTCTTTGAAATGAAAACAATGGTGTGCACGGCGTCGGGTGCGGCGGGTACGATAGAGACTGCCTGGTTGAAGGGGTTTTTCACCCGGAAATACCCGGTTTCAATCCCCCTCATGAACCAGTCCATGTAAAATGCCGGAATATCGGTGCGCCGGGACGCGGAAATGACAATGGGGGTCGGCATGGGCGGGTTGATTATCTGAAAAGGCTTTTATGCGGAATCCATTGAAATGGTGCTACTTTTTCGGTTTCCGTTCGGCAAACGAAATAACGGAACCCGAACTTTTCTTTTCCGGGGATTCCGGGGGCGGCGGGATCTCCTGAATTTCTGCATCCGAATCGGCCGGCGCTTCGACCTTCTCCAGCCGCATCCCCTTCCCCCCCATGGTGAACTCCGCGCCGTTGATATAGAGATCCTTCAGTATCCAGGTGATCGTCTGGACGGGGACCTGCAGAATCAGTAATTTTACATGGTACCAGTCCCGTTTGATGTCCGGCGAAATGGCTTCGATCCGGGCGAAAAAAAGGGGCTTGTTTTCAATGTACACAAGAACGATATCGTTTTCAGCAGCCATGGTATGTTGTCATTAAATTTGAAGGTGATTAATTCGGCTTTCGCCGTCAATCTGTCGGTCTAGGAATAAGCATCGTCCGCAGCCAGTGCAACCAGCCGTTTCCATTTAAATTCCGGCGATCCAGAGTATCAATTTCATGTGCCAGCCGGACCGGATCGGCAAACCAGTCCTGCCGTTTCTTCATCGGTTTTTCCGGGTCGAGTTCCCGCATCACCCGGGCCGGATTTCCGGCGGCGATGACGTTGGGGGGAATGTCGCGGACCACCACGGAGCCGGTGCCGATAATGCTGTTTTCCCCGATGGTCACCCCCTTGCACACGGTCACCCGGTCGCCGAGCCAGACGTTGTCCCGGATGCGGACCGGCCCGGTGACCCCGATGGTCGTGACCCGGTCATAGGTGCCGTGCCAGTCCGCGTCGGTAATGAACGCGCTGCCGGCAAGCATGCAGTTGTTCCCGATAATGATCGACTCGGCCGAACTGATCCGCACTCCCGGGCAGATGAGGCAGTAATCGCCAATAGTGATCTCGCCTTTTCCCTCGACCTCCGGCCAGACGGTCAGCCGCACGATGTTGTCCGAGGTGGTCAGGATGTTCGCATGACTCCCGATGCGGATCCGCGGGCCGAAAATCTTGATGTTCCAAGGGTGAATGAACAGGTACCCCTCGCCGAGGGCGTCGAAATGGGGGCGGATGTAATGGTCGGAATAAAACGCCTGGAATTTCATGAAGAGGCGCTTGAGTGGATACGGGCGGTGATCTCTGCGCAAGGATTAACCTGATTCTTGATTAAAGTGATTCTATTTTATTGATTCCGTGAACCCCGGATTTATTCCAGGACACCCGATTTTCGCCAGAATCCGTGATCGAACAGCTGGTGGGCAGGCGTCAGGTGATAAAGGGCATCGGCCGCCATCAGCACCACGCCGTTTGTCCAGGTGATCTTTTCTTCCGGCCAGATCACCATGTCCGGATAGGTAAAACCGCACCAGTAGGAGGCATCCTCGAATTTGCACCCGTGGAGCCAGTTGAACACGATCTCGGCCACCTTCCCGTTGCCGGCCGCGGTAAGCGCCAGGACCAGTTCCGAGGTTTCGGCAATGGTTACCCACGGCCGGTTGGAGACGCAAAGCACCCCCATTCCTTCGACCACGAACTTTTTCCAGCACTGGTCGATCCGTTTGCGGGCGGCCTCCCCTGTCATCGCCCCGGAAAGGACGGGATAGAACCAGTCCATGGAAAAATGCGATTTGGTGATATTGAACAGGTGATAGCCATGTTCGATCGCCTTCTGCAGTCTCCGGGCGGCGGACTGCCAGTCGGGACGTGCCACTCCGAGCTGTTTCCCGATGACCAGGGCGCACTTGATGCTCA
>Ga0209347_1006161_pt1 | contig 10832 bp, 10 predicted proteins | sample AutmiccommuBRH23_FD_187382 | JGI IMG/M metagenome (GOLD analysis project Ga0209347, IMG submission 187382) | Deep subsurface microbial communities from Mt. Terri, Switzerland - Autotrophic microbial communities BRH/23 (SPAdes) (version 2) | ecosystem: Environmental > Aquatic > Deep subsurface >...
AGCGGCAAGCTTGCTTTGCCGATGGTTCTGCGAATACGATGAAGCCATCGGCAAGCTGCGAAGGCTCCGCTTGCCGCTGCCACCCGGAAGAGAGCCAGCGGAAGCCGCCACCGTATGCCGGCCGTACCCCTCCGTCATGCAACCCCCGTTTTCTCGTTGACGCATGGCGAGCGGATGCGGTAATTAGAACGGCCAAGGGATGACCGTGGGACGCATTGGACGAGTCTCGCGGAATGATACTCTATTTCGTCAGTGAGGGCAGAATTATGATGCGAATGATGGACAGGATTGGACTTGTGATTGTTGTGTTGGCTTCGCTGGCGGCTTTGGCCGGCTGCCAGAATTCGTTCGGGGGCAAGTCGCCCGGCCAGAAGGTCGCACTCTGGAACGGCCGGGACTTCACGGGGTGGACGCGGTATGTCGCCGATCCGAATGCCGATGTCGACGAGGTATGGCAGGTTCGCGACGGCGTCCTCTATTGTGCCGGAAAGCCCAATGGCTATATCCGCACCGAGGACCAGTACAAGGATTATCACCTGCACGTCGAATGGCGCTGGCCCGAGACGGCGACCAACAGCGGTGTGCTGCTGCACGCCACCGGCAAAGACGAGGTCTGGCCGGCCTGCATCGAGTGTCAGCTCAAGGCCGGCAGCGCCGGCGACCTGGTGCTCATCAACGGCACCGGCATCTCCGTGAACGGTGTCAATCCACAGAATCCCGCAAGGCGATTCGTGGTCATCGAGAAGAAGTCGCCGAGCAGTGAGTTGCCCGCCGGCCAGTGGAACAGCTACGACATCCACTGCAAGGGCGACTCGATCCGTTGCCTCGTGAACGGGGTCCTGCAGAACGAGGGGACCGACGCCAGCGTCACCTCCGGCTGGATCTGCCTGCAAAGCGAAGGCAGCCCAATCGAGTTCCGCAACATCTACCTCGAACCGCTCGACTGACGCGGCGGCGTGGGAGGTTGCGTCGGATTGTCTCAGGCTCAGGCAATTCCCGTCTTGTCGGGGCATTGCCTGAGCCTGTACCTTGTGGGGAGCTTGCCTGGGCAGGGCAATGGATTCGGTTGAAGGGGTGCTTGCTGATGACCAGAAAATGGAATGCGGATGGCCTGTTGGAGATGGTCCGGGGCTTCCAGCCGGCGTGCGTTGTCGCTGCGGCGGCCGATCTGGACGTGTTCACGGCGTTGGGTGATGCGCCGACCACGGCGGTGGTCCTGGCCGAGAGGGTTGGTGCGGCCCCTCATGCGATGGTCGTGCTTCTCGATGCCCTGACTGCTCTCGGGCTGCTGGCCAAGCAGGGGGACGATTACGCCGTCCCCTCCGACGTCGCGGAACTGCTGGCGGAGGGTTCTCCAACGAATATCCTTGTGGCGGTTCGCCACCTGAGCAACTGCCTGCGTCGGTGGGCTCAACTGGCTCAGGTCGTTCAGACGGGCCGGCCGGCCGACCGGACGCCAAGCATTCGGGGCGAACAAGCCGATTGCGAATCCTTCATCGGCGCCATGAACAACTTCACCGAAGCCATCGCTCCGGAAGTGGTCGGGCGGTTGATGCCCCTTCGCTTCCAGCGGCTCCTGGACATCGGCGGCGCTTCCGGCACATGGACCATTGCCTTTCTCCTGGCGGTGCCCGACGCCACTGCGGTGCTGTTCGATCTGCCCGAGGTCGTGCCGCTGGCTCGGGAGCGGCTGACCCGTGCGAGCATGGCCGACCGCGTCACGCTTGTGGCGGGGGACTACAATCGGGACCCGATGCCGGGCGGTGTTGACTTCGCCTGGCTCAGCGCCATCGTGCATCAGAACTCGCGCGAACAGAATCGCGCCCTCTACGCCAAGATTCACGCCGCCCTGACGCCGCTCGGCGCTCTCGTGATCCGGGACATCGTGATGGATGCCTCCCGGACCCAGCCGCCGGCAGGGGCGCTGTTCGCCGTCAACATGCTCGCCGGCACCGACGGCGGCGGCACCTTCACGCTCGACGAATTCCGCCAGGACCTCGAATCCGCGGGCTTTTCGGATATCGAGCTGCTCTACCGGGACGAAGGCATGAATTCGCTCGTCCGGGCCAGGAAGGTGTGATCGCCTCCGGAACGCCGCGGCATGTAGTACGCCGGCCACGCCGATTTGGCGATCGACGTGCTTGGTTTGGTCTGTTTGGAGTTCCGCGTTTACGCGGGTCAAAATAGTCCGAACCGCTTCTAACACCCTCAGAGTTACCGGAAAGGAGCCGGCTGTGCCGCAAGACTCTTGAACTCGCCTAAAGGCGGAACTCCGAATAGGCCGGTCACCCGATTAGAATGGACGCTGTACTACATCTTTTCGATGGTGAACTCGCCGTAGGGGGCGATGCTCTCAAAGCCCAGTTTGGTGTAGCATGCCATGGCCGGAGCGTTGTCAACCTTGACGTTCAGACCGATGTGCTCGACCGTTTCCGAGAGCGATTGGCACAGCCGAGCCGTGACAAGCTTGCTGTAGCCTTTGTCTCGGTGGGCCGGATGCGTGACGACGTTGCCGATGGCTGCGACGCGGTACTGCTGCGAGTAGACGTGGATGCCCGCGACGCTGACGAGTTCGCCATCCGTGCGCAGGCCGAAGTATTGCCGGGTCTCCAGCATCCGGGGGTCGAACCAGTTTCCCGGGTAGCTCTCGTCGTACAGCCGGACCAGGTCGCTGCGATCCTCAGCCGTCAGGCGGAGCGCCGCGGAGCAGTCGATGTTCCGGACCTGCGAGGGGTCTCGCAGCGCCATCTTGTAGTGCAGGCCGTGCGACTTGATCCGATGCGATCTCTTGAAGACCGTTTCGACGCCCGGACTGAGGTGGGCGTAGAACGACGTCGGCAGCAGGGGGGCAACCTCGCGCAGCAACTTGCGGATGGCTGGCGGGTTTCGGGAAATCGCAACGACCGTCGCCAGCCCCCTGCCCGCATAGACGAGCACAATGTCCCGCAGCGTGCCCGCCTTCTCCCAGCCGTACCACGTCGTGTGCGGCCAGAAGAAATCATCCAGATCGCCCAGGCTGTAAACGTGGACTTCGGGATCCTGCCGTAGAAACGCCTCGATCCTTGCCCGATCCTTCAATTGCGTGATCTGCATCGGCCTGGCTACTGCGCCTTTCTAACCCTGTACCGGATGATTGGGAAAACACCTTTCGGGACCGCCCCGATTTCCACGACAAGGACTTTCTGATCCACACCGATCAACAGAACCTCCGTCCTCTTCATTGGCGTACTCCGGAGTCAGTCTGACGCCATGTTCATCCCGCCTTGACCAGCGAAACTCTGCCTGGGTGCTCGACTATGTCCATGACGTCCAAGCCGATCATCCACGCTAATCTGAAGGGCCGTCCGTGTCAAGGCGTGCGACTGAGTTTCGTGGGCGTGGATCGTTCCGATGGGCGGGCGAGGACGCCACCGATCTCCTGGGCACCTGCCCCCAGCCCCCCGGGATTTTGCGCTTTGGGCCGGCAACAGGCTCCAGAGAACCGCAGTGCCGGCTCGCGGGAGCTGGAGACATCCGGCGTGGCAACACCTGCACTGGCCATCTTGACTCGGTGGGCTGATTCGAGGCGGGTGCGGATCGGTTGTGGTTGCGAAGCTCGTTTACCAAGGGCTGCAACGCCGCCCCCGGTCTTCGCCTCGCTCCCCCGCAGTCCCCGGAATCTCGAAAAATAAACAAAAGATTCCGGAATTGTGGTTGACGCGCCGTTGCGGCGGATGTACACTTGTATTAGTAATAATAGTACAAATAGGTGTGACCCATGCAGTTCCGAATCGACAACGCATCGGACAGGCCCGTGTACCTGCAGATCATCGACCAGGTCAAGCGGGACATCGCCCTGGGCCGGCTGGCCCGCGACGAGCGGCTCCCCACGGTCCGCCAGCTCGCCCAGCAGCTCGCGATCAACCCCAACACGATCGCCAAGGCCTACCGCCAGCTCGAGCAGGAGGGGGTCATCGTCACGCGTTCCGGGGCGGGGGCGTTCGTCGCGAACCTCGACAATGGTCTGAGCCGGGCGGTCCGACGAAGGCTCATCTGCGACGAGCTGGAGCGGATCGTCGTCACGGCCTTCCACATGCAGATCGACAAACAGACGCTGACCGACTGGTTCAACACGGCCACGGAGAAGTTCAACCTTTCGTCATAGCAGGAGAGGACTGGCATGAATGACAAACCGATTGTCATCGAGGACCTGGTCAAGTTCTACGACGGGCGGTGCGTCCTTGATGGGCTAAGCCTTGAGGTGCCCCGCGGATGCATCTACGGCCTGCTCGGCCGCAACGGCTCGGGCAAAACGACCATGATCCGCATCCTCCTGGGCCTGGAGCCGCCCACGCGAGGCCGAACGTTCGTGCTGGGCGAGGACTCCATGAGGCTCTCTGCCAACGCGCATGGGCGGGTCGGCTATGTCGCCGAGGGGCACCACCTGATCCAGAGCTACAAGGTCCGGCGGCTGGTCGATCTGTGCAGGGGGCTGTCCCTGCAGTGGAACGACGAATTCTTCGGCCAGCTCATGGAGATCTTTCGCCTGCCACTGGACCGCAAAGTCAAGGACCTCTCCACCGGTATGCGGGCCCAGCTCAACCTGGCCCTGGCGATGGCGATCGATCCGGAACTGGTGATCCTCGATGACCCGACGCTGGGCCTCGACACGGTGGCCCGCCGGCAGTTCCTCGAACTGGCCATCGACGTGATTCAGCGGCAGGGGCGGACGATCCTGTTCAGCTCGCACATCCTGGCCGACGTCGAGCGGATCGCCGATCGGATCGGGGTCCTTGTCGCCGGCAAGCTCGTCGTCGATTGCAGTCTCGACGAGCTCAAGAGCCGGGTCAAGAAGCTGCGCGTGATCTTCCCCGAGCGAACGCCCCAGGACCTGTACCTCACCGACATCATCAACGGGAGGGCCCAGGGGCGGGAGATGGTCCTGACCGTTGCCAACTGGAATCCGCAGAAACGGGCGATTCTCGAAACCTTCGGCCCGGAAAGCTGCACCGAGATGCCGATGACGCTCGAAGACATCTTCATCGAGTGTACCCGGCCCGCGTCGGCCGTCGTGCCGCAGGAAAGCGAGGTGTAACGTGCTGACTCTCATCGTCCGCGAGATCCGCGACAACCATGTCTATTTCGTCCTGTCCTGTATCCTCAGTGCGGTCATCGTTGCTGCGATGATCATCATGATGGTCTACGGCGTCAACGAAGAGGCAATGATCGCCGTCTACCTGTGTGGAGGATTGCAGTTCACCGTGCTCGGGGTCCTGGGCACAGCACAGATGTTCGGGGACCGGGCCAACCGCATCTCCACCCTGCTCTCGACGCAGGCCGTGACGCGGAACCACATCCTCATCGCCCGAATTCTGGCAGGCGTTGTGACTCTTCTGATTGCGCTGGTTCCCGGACTCGTCGGATGCGTCCTCTTGTTGAGGTTAAGATTCCCGCCGCTGGATTTCTATTCGCGAATGATCGGGGATGTCTCGATCGTTCTGGCCCTGGCGGGGCTGGCCTGTCATGGCGCGGGCCTTCTGATCGGCTGGACAAACAGCAGAGCCAGGGTGATAGCGGGCTTGCCCTGTCTGCTCCTGGTGGTGGCGTCGCTCGTGGTGATCAAAGGGTTCGGTCTGTCGGCCGTGGTGGTCTTGGCCCTGGCGATCGGAGTGTTCTGGGGGCGGACCTGGCACACGTTCACTTCGGCATCGATGTAGAGGTGCGGCTATGAATGCTCGGAATCGTTACTTCATCAACATCCTGTCGACCGGGATCCTGGTTACGTTCTTGATGCTGACAGGCCTCTTCTGGGCTCGCTGGCATCTGCATCTGATTCGAGCCGCCGCGTTGCAGGAGACGACAGTCAAGGTGCAGATCCGTCCCACCGGCCTCTATCCATTCGAGACGGCCGACGATCCCAACTTGGTTTCGCCATCCAGTGCGACCGCCGAGTTCAGCGCTCTGATCGGGTTGTTCCCCAAGCTGGGCGCGCCGCATTACATTCTATCGCATCTATCGTCCGGGCCTGACTCAAACGTGTACCTATGGGAGGCGAAGGAAGAGGGGGTTCGGTTCTACTTCAACGCTTCGCGGGGATTGATGGTCTATGGGCGGATGTCCGACGTGCGGGACCCGAACGGGACGACACACCGCCGGTACGTGACGCAGTGGGCCGGGCCGGAGGGGATCGCCGAAACGCCCGACGAGAACCTCGGCCGATTTGAGTCTCCGATCTCCGACGGGTTCTATGAGAACAATCCGCAGACTGTCTACGACGAGGGGCAGCGACGGTTCTTTGTCATCCGTTGGCGGGATGGCTTGGTCCGGAAAGGGCCTGATATCCCGCAAGGGGAGGAATTCGACCCGATTCAATTGGGCCTGCCCTCGAAGGACTTCCTGTCTCTCAGATTGACGCAGGCTGATGCGGTCTACAAGCAACCCGGCGAGGATGGGCTTGTGCCGGGAAGAGCCATACATGCCCTCTACCCCCAGTCGCCACGGATGGATTCCTGGCCGACGCTGGTTCTGAACGCATCGGGACGAATCGATCTGCTGAATCCCGACACGTTGACGCTGATCCCGCACGTGGGTTGTATCCCGGCTCCTCGCACGCTGTTCCAGAGCGTCGCGGAGCGCGCCGGGCCGCGGGATGTCACGGCCTATTCCGTGCATCCCCTTGCCGTCTATCAGCGAGACGCTGATAAGAAGTGGGCCTACATCGGGTGCATTGCGGCGGCTGCTTCTCGCGACCTGACGAGCGTGCAACTGACGGCGTTTGACCCGGACGGAAATCCCGTAGCCGGGCAGGCAATGCGTCCGTCCCCGGACGATATCTACCTCTCTCTGCCGGGCGCAAGTCTGGTGACGGTTGTCCAGTTCCTGCTGGAGAATCTTCACCCGACGGCCTGCCTGGCGCTGTCGTCTCTCACCGCGTCGGACGTTCCGCCGGAGTCCGCCTATCAGTCGCTCGTGTTGCTGCCGAACTCCTTCGCAGCGATGGCGGCCAGGGATGCGGAACTCTCGCGGGTGAATCGCCTGGCCTATTCCTTGTTGTTCATGGCGCCGGCGATCGGGCTGGGCGTGTTTCTCGCGTGGCGCGTGTCGCGCGACGCCGTTCGAATGGGACTCTCGAAGCAGGAGAAGACACTGTGGACCCTCGGGGCATTTGCCCTGGGTTTGCCGGCATATATCACGTATCGTCTGACGCGGCCAACCGTGGCGCTCGTTACGTGCGGGAATTGCGGCCAGGGCCGCCGGGCGGATTTCGAGAAATGCCAGCGATGCGGGGCCCCATGGTCCGTACCCGAATTGATGCCGCCGGCCTGGCGCGTGCTCGGCGAACCGGAGTCAGCGGAGGATGCCTCGCCGTCCCCGGCACAGGAGATGAACCAGTCGGCGTAGTACAGCGTCCACACGGATCGGGCGACCGGTCCGTTTGGAGTTCCGCCTTCAGGCGGGTTCGAGAGTCTTCCGGCGTAGCCGGCTCTCCTCGTCTGACGTGGAATCTCAAAGGCCGTTCAGACTGTGTTGACCCGCCTGAAGGCGGAACTCCAAACAGGTCAGCCGCGGACCCGGTTAAAATGGACGGCGTGCTATCTGTTCAGATTCCGCGCCTCTGCGAGAGATCCGTGTTACTTGCATCGGAGTTCCGGCCTTATAGGGGCGAGGACTGTTCCGATGAGCGATAGCAGCGGATACATCCAGTTTCTTGCCGGGGCCCGGGCGGGCGAACAAGCCGCCACGGGCCGCTTGGCCACGATGGTCTGGGAGCGATTGTACCCGTTCGTATTCCGGACCACGCTGGACCGCGATGCGACCGAGGACGTCATCCAGGAAACGCTCCTGACGATGCTGCACCGGCTCGACTCGCTTCGCGACCCGGAGCGGTTCTGGCCCTGGATTTACCGTATTGCCTGGAGCAAGATCCGAAACCGCCTCCGCGATCGACGGCTGCGATCCCTCTACGAGCGGGTGATGCTCCGCGACGCGAATGAGGAGAACGCAGCCTGTACGGGCGATATCAGCCCGCTGGACGCACAGGTCCGTGAGGAAACGCTGCAAGAGGTTTCGGCGGCCATCGCCCAGCTCAACCGCGAGCAGCGGGACGTTCTGCACCTGCGGTGTTACGAGGATCTGCCGTACACGGAAATCGCCACGCGGGTGCGGACCACGCCGGAAAAGGCCCGAGTCCATTTCCACCGAGCCAAAAAGTCCCTGAAGAAGCGACTCGCCTGCCGGGCATGATGGCAAGAACTCGCCACATGGTCGGCAGGAAGAGCTGGTGTGCACGGCACACCCTACTGCTCCGTCCGTCTTAATCTGGTGAGCGGGGTGGCACGGCCAAACCCCGTTTGGCTGTGTTCTCCGGATGAGCAGAATCGACCGAAAGAGCACAGTCAAACGGGGTTTGACCGTGGCACCCAGGTCCAATCTTGTTGCTTAGACAACTCACCATTTCAGGGTGGGCGGAGTACTACGGATGAGACGTGCGACGTGAATGGTCTTGTAGGGTGTGCCGTGCACACCATCTTGTTGATCGTATTGCCCAAGAGAAACGAGGCAGGCTTGGGGGCCTGCCTCGCGGTGTGTGATCGTGCTGATGAACGGGCGTTCGTCAGGGCCAGAAGCGGCGGAGGTAGTCGATGCTCTTCTGAGCCACGGTCTCCGGGTCGGGGTCGTACTTGAACGGCTCGACCGAGAGCCATTTGTCGTAGCCCAGGCCGTGGACCGCCTCGGCGATGGGGGTATAATCAACCTCGCCCATGCCGGGGCCGTAGAGGTTCGGGTCGTTGACGTGGAAATGCCCGACGTCCTCGAGCTTCACCGAGCGGATGATCGCGGGCACCGGTTTGTCCTCGGAGCACATCGCCTTGACGTCGAGGTGGATCTTGAGGCTCGGATGATTCACCTCGCGAACCAGCTTCATGCCCTCCTCGACCGTGTTGATGAAATTGGTCTCGACGGGGGACAGCGGCTCCAAGCAGATCGTCAGACCGAGTTCCCCGGCCCGATCGACCACGGAACTTAGCAGATCGACCGCCCGTTTCCAGGCGCCCTTGTAGGCTGGTGTGTCGCGGACATCCTGCCCGCGATCCGAGAGCGAGACGCCCTCGACACTGAGGATGCTCCGCTGTTTCGGAGAGCCCAGGACGAGGACCTTGCCGCCGAGGTCGCTGCACAGGTCCAGCAGGGCGGCCAGGTAGTCCCGCGTCCGCAGCCAGGTGGCCTGGTCCGGCGTGGTCATGTGCAGGCCCGAGGGCCCGGCGAACAGCCAGTGCAGGCCGACCGTCTCCAGGCCGTGGTCCTCGATGGCCTGGCGGGTCTCCCGGCGTTTGGCGGTCGAGATTTCCATCACGGAGGGCCCCAGCGTGAACGGAGCCACCTCGATGCCGTGATAGCCCAGCCGGGCGGCGACCGAGGCGATCTCGGTCATCGACCTGTTCTCGAACATTTCATTGCACAGCGCAAACTTCATCAGTCACCACGTTGATTATGGATGATTGATGATGGATGATTGGAAGAGGAGGCTGAACCTTCCCTTCTCAATCATCCATCATCCTTTATCAATCATCAATTGCTCAGACCTGTTCCGGCACCACGAACGGCTCGCGGTAGTTGCGCTTGATGAACAGGTTGCCCAGTTCGCTGTTTTCGCCGACGTATCGTTCCTTCTCGGGGTCCATCGTCAGGACCGGGCCCAGGGTGATCGGCTCTTTCTCCAGGTTTACCTCGTTGGCGGCCAGGTGCTCGAGCATCCTGTCGAAGGAATCCATCATCTCGGCGTTGTCGCCGATGGCGGCCTTGACCTCGTCCACCGTCGCCTTCTTGCCCAGGCGATAGGAGGTGTTGGCCATGTGCGAGAGAGACGCCGAGAGGTGTCCGATCTCAACGTCGGCGTTGAGGTCGCTGACCTTGTGGCTGCGGACGGCGTCGATGAAGTTCTCATGGTGCCCGGCGCCGCCGCGACCGGTGAACTGCTTGATCTTCTTGCCCTCGTTGTCGTAGACCCAGCCGCCGCCGTCGCCGGAGGCGAAGTAGCCGCCCTCGCACTGGACGCAGTTGCCGACCGTAACCCCGGTCCGGCGGTAGTTGTCCATGGAGCGGTCGCCCACTTTGCGTGGCAGCCCGCGGACTTCGAAAATCAGCGGAGCCGGCTTGTAGTCGAAGAAGGCGATCTGCGTGTTGGCGGTTTCACCCACATCGTCGGTTTCTCCGACTCCGAAGCGGCCGCCGATGCTGAAGCACCGGGTCGGCAGTCCCGGATCGCCCAGCGCCCAGCGGGCGATGTCCATCTCGTGCGGACCCTGGTTGCCAATGTCGCCATTTCCGGTATTCCACATCCAGTGCCAAACATAGTGTAGCTGGTCGCGGCACAGCGGGACCATGTCGGCCGGACCGCACCACAGGTTGTAGTCCACGCTGGCCGGCACCGGCTTGGGGCCGTTCGTGCCGTGGACGATGCCGTTGGTGCCGGGACCGCGGCCCTTGTAGCAGAATCCGCGGGACCACTGGATCTTGCCGATGTTGCCCTCGCGAATCCACTCGTACGCGGCCGGATGGGCCTCGGAAGAGCGCTTCTGCGTGCCGATCTGGACGATGCGGTTGTACTTGCGGGCGGCCTCGACCATCTTGCGGCCTTCCCAGATCTCGTGGCAGGCCGGTTTCTCGATGTAGACGTCCTTGCCCGCCTGGCAGGCCCAGATCGTGGTCAGCGCGTGCCAGTGGTTCGGCGTGGCGGACGTGATCGCGTCGATCTCTTTGTTGTCGAGCAGTTCCCGCATGTCCGTGTAGGTCTGGAGCTTGACGCCGTTGTCCTTCTCGAAGCCGGCGGCTCTTCTCTCGACCTGATTGCG
>Ga0209347_1006163_pt1 | contig 10826 bp, 9 predicted proteins | sample AutmiccommuBRH23_FD_187382 | JGI IMG/M metagenome (GOLD analysis project Ga0209347, IMG submission 187382) | Deep subsurface microbial communities from Mt. Terri, Switzerland - Autotrophic microbial communities BRH/23 (SPAdes) (version 2) | ecosystem: Environmental > Aquatic > Deep subsurface >...
GGGGGATGGAAGGGCCAAAAAACGCCGGCGGGGCGCGGACGTCGCGCCATTCATTTCAGTTTCGCAAGGCTCGGCCAGGCGCCCCGCTTCCCGACTGCCTCGAAGCATCAATGGCCAGACCGGCAACGGGGCGTGGCGACGGCAAAGTGCGGCTTCAACCTCGAACGCTATTCAAACGATTTTGGTGATTAGCCCGCCGCATCTGCCCTTGAAGCTCTTTGTGCAACGCGATAGGCCAATCCGGCATTGCAAACTCGGAGACCGACCGGTGACAAACAGCGAGCAGAAGTTCAGGACCGAAACCGATACGTTCGGGCCGGTGGAGGTTGCATCGGACCGGTATTGGGGCGCTCAGGCGCAACGCTCGCTTGGCAATTTCAAGATCGGCTGGGAAAAGCAGCCGCTGTCCGTCGTTCGGGCGCTGGGTATCGTCAAGCGCGCGGCCGCGGAAGCCAATATGGAGCTCGGCCGCCTCGACCCGAAGCTCGGCGCAACGATCGTGACGGCGGCGCAGGAGGTCATCGACGGCAAACTCGATGACCATTTTCCGCTGGTGGTTTGGCAGACAGGTTCCGGCACCCAGTCGAACATGAACGCCAACGAGGTCATCTCCAACCGCGCCATCGAGATGCTTGGCGGCACAATGGGCTCGAAGAAGCCGGTGCACCCCAACGACCACGTCAACATGAGCCAGTCGTCCAACGACACCTATCCGACGGCCATGCACGTGGCTTGCGCGGAGCGTATCCATTTCGACCTCCTGCCGGCGCTGAAGCATCTGCACTGGGCTCTCGATACAAAGGCGAAATCCTTCGACCACATCATCAAGATCGGTCGCACGCACACCCAGGACGCTACGCCGCTGACACTGGGGCAGGAATTCTCCGGCTACGCGGCGCAGGTCGCCTCATCGATCAAGCGCATCGAACTCACCCTGCCCGGTCTGATGGAACTGGCCCAGGGTGGCACGGCGGTCGGAACCGGGCTCAATGCTCCGGTCGGCTTCGCTGAAAAGGTGGCTGCGCGCATCGCGTCGATCACCGGACTGCCTTTCGTTACAGCGCCCAACAAGTTCGAAGCGCTGGCAGCGCATGATTCGATGGTGTTCTCGCACGGCGCGATCAACGCCGCCGCGGCAGCCCTGTTCAAGATTGCCAACGACATCCGGTTCCTGGGATCGGGACCTCGCTCGGGCCTCGGCGAACTGTCGCTGCCCGAAAACGAACCCGGCTCGTCGATCATGCCGGGCAAGGTCAATCCGACTCAATCGGAAGCCCTCACCCAAGTCTGCGTGCAGGTCTTCGGCAACAATGCCGCCATCACCTTCGCCGGCAGCCAGGGTCATTTCGAGCTCAACGTCTACAATCCGCTGATGGCGTACAACTTTCTTCAGTCCGTCCAGCTCATCTCCGATGCGGCGGTTTCGTTCACCGACAATTGCGTCGTCGGCATTGAGGCGCGGGAAGACAATATCAAGGCGGCGCTCGACAGGTCGCTGATGCTGGTGACAGCGCTGGCCCCGAAGATCGGCTACGACAATGCCGCCAAGATCGCCAAGACAGCGCATCGCAACGGCACGACGCTGCGCGAGGAAGCGCTCGCAACCGGACTGGTCACGGAAGCTGATTACGAGCGGCTGGTTCGCCCGGAGGAGATGACCAGACCCGGGTAATCGGTGAACGATGTGTCGTCGACATCTGGACTTCTGTGAACAATCGATTCAGCCTATCTGTGCGGCACAGTCAATTCTCAGGAGTTCAGGACAATGTCCATCAGCACCACTGCCAACACGTCGTCTCCCGCCCTTGCCAATGCCGCGATCCTCATTGGCCGCATCTTCCTGTCCACGATGTTCATCGTGGCCGGCTATGGCAAGCTCACGGCCATTGCCGGCACCGCCGGCTGGTTTGAAAGCCTCGGCCTGCCGATGCCCACGGTCGTCACCGTGCTGGTCGGTCTGCTTGAACTCGTCGGCGGGCTTGCCATCCTCGTCGGTTTCCAGACGCGCATCGCCGCGCTGGCCATTGCAGCCTTCACGGTGGCTGCCACTCTGGTCGCGCACACCGATTTAGCCGACCAGATGCAGCAGTTGCTGTTCATGAAAAACCTGTCGATCACCGGCGGCCTTCTGGTCCTCGCGGCCTTCGGCGCCGGCGCCGTCTCGGTCGACGCACGACGCGGCTGATTTCCCTCCCAGAACAACCCCGGCACCCGCCGGGGTTGTTCTGGGCCTAGCTTTCAGCCACGACCAGTTCGAGCTTGCGTCCCGACACCCGCGCCAGTTGCGCAAGGCGGCCCTCGGGGCGTTCGCCACGAAGCGCTTCATGCGCCGCCGGGATGACCAGGGCCAGCGAATCACTGCCCCGCTTTTCCCATCTGAGCTTTGGCATGACACCCGGCATCGACGCAGTCAGCAGATACACGACCCGCATCATGGCGCCGAGCAGGCGAGCGCGCTCCAGATAGCGCGGCGTGGCCAGTGCCTTGAGTTCCGGCGCGATGGAATCGTTGAAAACGCCATCATTGCGGAAGGCGTTGACCAGCGCCAGGAACAGCCGGCCGGGGTGATCGACCCCGATGAACGACGCATGCGCGATGATGTTCAGCGACTGCGTGCCGCGATACTCCGGATGCGCCCGCCAGCCGATGTCGGCAAGCAGACACGCAGCGTGGCGATAGCGTGCTTCCTCTTCAGTCTCGGCAATGCCAAACGCTGCCAGCGAGTGCGTCGTCCATTCGACGAGTTCATGCGAATGGATCACCGAGCGGGCGCGAAGCAGCGCCAGTTCTTCCGCCGCCGAGATCAGGGGATCGGTGCGTCGCACCTCGAGAGGCAGCAGCGAGAACAGAAAGCCCTCGCGAACGCCGAGTGCCGACACGACGATCTTGGACGGCTTCATCGCCGCGATGATCTCCTGGAGCACGCCCGCGCCGTACGGCAACAGCGCACGACGCGCCTTGGACACGCCGTCGATGCCCTTCATCTTTTCGATGTCGCCGCGCGCCACCTGCCGCAAGAACGCGGCGGAGCTTTCAATGCCCATCTCATAGTGATGCATCACACTGAGCGGGTAACCGGTCATGTTCATATGCAGGCGTGCCAGGTTTCGCCAGGTTCCGCCGACCGCATAGAATACCCGGCCTGCTCCACCTTTGAGCAGCTTGGCGCGGGCAAGTTCGGTCCGGGCGATCTTGGCAGCTGCGGCAGGGGAGTTGCTCGACATGTCCTGCAGCCGCAGGCCGCCAAGCGGGAGCGTAATGCCGTCGCCAATCGTCTCGCCGCTGACGTCCACGAGTTCCAGGCTGCCGCCGCCCAGATCGCCCGCTATGCCGTCGGCCGGATGGAAACCCGAGATGACGCCAAGCGCTGAATAGTTCGCCTCCTCGCGGCCGCTCAACACACGTATTTCGGTACCGAGTACCGCCTCGGCCCGCTGGATGAAGTCGGCGCCGTTCTCGGCTTCGCGGGCGGCCGCCGTCGCTATCACGTACAGGCGCTCGGCGCCGGCCTGTTCCGACAAGGCCCGGAACCGGCCGAATTCCTTCATCGACCGCGTCACGGCGGCAGTGTCCAGTTTTCCGGTCAAGACGAGACCTCGGCCAAGACCGGCCAGCATCTTTTCGTTGAACAGGACGGTCGGCGAGCGCGACACACCTTCGTAGACCACAAGCCGGATAGAGTTCGAACCAATGTCTATGATCGACACTGGCTGTCGATCCTGAAGGCGTCCTTGAGATAGTGCTTTCATCAGGACTGGGAGGGGCTTGTCTTCTTGCGCCGCTTGAATTGCGCAATCCGCTTGGGCGCATGCGACTTCAACGCATCGCCCCGTCCTGACAGGCTCGGATTGGTCATGAAATATTCCTGGGCGTTGAACGGTTCCTCACCCTCGTCAAGCGTGATACGCCGCGAGGTCCCGTCAGCCAATACTTCGAAACTTTGCTGGTTGTCCATTATGTTTCCCAGCATGATCTGACCCAACACCTGCTCATGCACGGTCGGGTTGGTGATTGGCACCAGACACTCGACGCGCCGGTCGAGATTGCGCGGCATCAAGTCGGCGGAACTGATGTAGACGATGGCATCATCCGACGGCAGCCCGTAACCGTTTCCGAAACAGAAGATTCGGCTGTGTTCCAGAAAACGGCCGATGATCGATTTTACACGGATGTTCTCCGAGAGCCCGGGAACCTGAGGTCGCAGGCAACAAATACCCCGCACCACCAGGTCGATTTCAACGCCCTCCCGGCTGGCCGCGTACAGCGCATCGATGATGGTCGGGTCGACCAGCGAATTCATCTTCATCCAGATTCGCGCCGGGCGGCCATCACGGGCATGGCGGATCTCGGCCTGGATATGCTCGATGATCCGGCTGCGCAGCGTGTAGGGGGAAAGGGCCAGCCGCATGGTTTCGCCTGGCTCGGCATAGCCGGTGATAAAGTTGAATATCTGCGCCACGTCGCGCGCAATCAGCGGATCGGTCGTGAAGAAGGAAAGGTCCGTATAGATGCGCGCTGTGATCGGGTGATAATTACCGGTGCCCAGATGTACGTAATTTCGCAGCTTGCCATCTTCGCGGCGCACGACAAGCGACATCTTCGCGTGCGTCTTCAACTCGATGAACCCGAACACCACCTGCACGCCGGCGCGTTCCAGATCGCGCGCCCACCGGATGTTGGCCTCCTCATCGAAGCGCGCCTTCAACTCGACAAGCGCGGTCACCGACTTTCCGGCTTCGGCCGCGTCGACGAGGGCGCGGACGATCGGACTGTCATTGGAGGTGCGGTAAAGCGTCTGCTTTATGGCAACCACCTCGGAGTCGGCTGCCGCCTGGCGCAGGAACTGGACGACGACGTCGAATGATTCATAGGGATGATGGACGAGGATGTCCTTCTCGCGAATCGCGGCGAAACAATCGCCGCGATGTTCGCGTATGCGCTCGGGGAAACGCGGGTTGTAGGGCGTGAACTTAAGGTCGTCGCGCGGCACGGCGACGATCTCCGAAATCTGGTCGACCGCCAGCGGCCCGGTGAGAACGCTGATGCGGTTCGATGCGATACCGAGTTCGCCCGCGACGAACTCCCGAAGTTCTTCCGGGATCTGGCTGTCGAACTCGATGCGGATCACCGAACCTCGCCGCCGTCGCTTCAGCGCAGTTTCGAACAGTTGGACGAGATCCTCGGCCTCCTCCTCAACTTCGATGTCGCTGTCCCTGATGATCCGGAACGTGCCGGAACCCTTGACCTCATAGCCTGGAAAAAGTTTGCCGATAAACAGGCCGACTGTCTCCTCGATCGGAATGAAGCGCACGTTCTTCTTGCGGTCTGGCAGACGAATGAAGCGCTTCAGCGCGATTGGCAGCCGCAGGAGTGCCGTCATCTCCTCGCGGTCCTTGAGATTGCGCAGTTGCAGGGCGATGGAGAAGCCGAGATTTGGAATGAACGGAAACGGGTGTGCCGGGTCTATTGAAAGCGGCGTCAGAACCGGGAAGACCTGTTCGAGAAAATGCTCCTCCAGCCAAGTCAGTTCATCCTTGGAGAGTTGGTCGGCAGAGACTGTCTCGATGCGTTCCTTCTTCAACAGGACCATGAGGTCGGAAAGGCTTCGCTGCTGATCTTCCTGCAGTCGCCCGACCTCAAGGAGAAGTTGCTCCAACTGTTGCTCCGGCGTTCGTCCATCGGGAGACTTGAGGACGATGCCCTCGCGGACCTGGCCAGCCAGGCCGGCGACACGCACCATGAAGAATTCATCGAGATTTCCCGCCGAGATCGACAGAAAGCGTACGCGTTCCAGCAGGGGATGACTGGTGTTCTGGGACTCTTCGAGCACACGCCGGTTGAATTGCAGCCAGGAAAACTCACGGTTGACAAACCGGTCCGGGTTGCCCGGGCCGCCTTCGACTGTGACCGTGTGGCCGTCCGTGAACTCCTTCTGGAGCGGTTTCAACTCATTCATTTCAATCACTACCCCTCGGCCTTTGCCATCTGTAGCCGATTTCTCGTGTAAATTATCCCGTGTCAGAGTTTTGCGACAGTTTGATTTCATGCGGCTTGCAAAGAGCCCGGTAATGTTACAAACGCTAGCCTACACACCATCGTTATCATTTGACGGAGCGTAGCATGGCGGGCGGTTCGATACCCCATTTCCAGAACGACGCGGGCCACGCCGCTATCGAGATCGGCGTCAGAGAATTCATGTGTGTGGGAGCCAATCCGCCTTTCGATCATCCGCATGTCTTTCTCGACATGGGGGCCGGCGATGAGAAGGTCTGCCCGTACTGTTCGACGCTCTACAGATACGAACCCGGTCTCGGCGCTTCGGAAACGAAGCCCGACAATTGCCTCTACCTCGATCGCGCGGCCTGAGCCGAAAAAGCGGGCTGTTCAATGAGTGAAGCCCGCTCCCGGCAGGTCATTATCGCAGGCGCAGGCATCGCGGGCCTGACCGCCGCCCTTTCCTTTGCCGTACGTGGCTATCCGGTTCGCATATTCGAGCGCGCACCGAAGCTCGAGGAAAGCGGCGCAGGCATCCAGCTTTCGCCAAATGCAACGCGCATCCTCGATCGCCTGGGCGTTCTTGCGGCGTTGCGGCTGACAGCCGTGCGCCCCACGGCCGTCATTATTCGCGATGCTGCCAGTCTGGCCGAACTTGGACGCGTGCCGCTCGGCTCAGCGGCCGAGCAGCGCTGGCGGGCACCCTACATCACTCTTCGCCGATCGGATCTGCAGGCCGCATTGCTTGCCCATGTAGCGCGCGAACCTGGCATCGAACTCGTCACCGACGCCAGGGTCATCGGAGCCAGCCTGCATGCGCATGGCGTAACGGCCTCGGTGGAGACGGCCGGAGAAACCATGCGCGCCGGCGGTCTGATACTTGTCGGTGCCGACGGCGTCTGGTCGACACTGCGCGGATTGAACGGCAGCAAAGGCACAAGTCGCTTTGCGGGAGAATTGGCCTGGCGCCGCACAGTGAGCGCCGGCAGCGCCGCGGCCAAATCCCTCATCGACCTTGGCGTGGCGGGTGCGGTCTCCGCCTTCGTGCATCCGGGCTTCCACCTCGTCACCTATCCCGTACATGGCGGAAACGCACTCAATCTGGTTGCCATGATCGGCGGCGCTGCGATGACCGAAACCTGGTCTGGCAAGATGGACATCACCGTTCTGAAGCGGGCCATGCAACGCACGGCACCGGCTCTGCGCGGCCTTGCAGACGATGGAGAAGCCTGGACTGTCTGGCCTGTCCATACGGTTGCGCCCTCTGAACCCTGGATAGCTGCAGGCGGCATTGCGCTCATAGGCGACGCCGCACATGCCATGACACCCTACGCGGCACAGGGTGCGGCCATGGCGATAGAGGATGCGGAAACACTGGCACTGCATGTCGTGGGCAGGCAAGGAACTCTTGCCGCGTCCCTGGCGGCCTGGGAAAAACAGCGGCGCTCGCGGATTTTGCGTGTGGCGCGGCGCGGCGCGGCCAATCACCGAGCCTGGCACGCCTCTGGGCCGGTTGCCAGGGTTCGCAATGCCTATCTGCGCATGCAGTCACCGGCGCGGCTGGCGGCAGGATTCGACTGGCTCTACGGCTGGGAACCGCCCGCTCCCAGATAGGCTCTGTTGTACAAGGCGAGCGAGACGCCCAGCGACTGTGGCAATGGGTTCCACCATCCGGTGCGCAATCCGGCGACGCGCAACGCCTGCGCGGTCCAGGTGTTGCACCCAACCAGCGCGTTGAAATGGCCATTCGCTTCGAAGAATGCATCAAGGTCACCGTAACCGGCATCCGCAAGTCGTATCGGTCCTTCCGGTCCGGAACGAAAACTCGCCGCGATGAAGTCCTGCAGCCGGTCCATCGCCTGATCTTCAATTTCGAACTGTTGGACAGAGGGATGCGCAAGGTCGATCTCGCCCATCACGTCGACGTGCATGACTGATTCATCCACGGTCAAGGCTGCAAATAGCGGCCCAGGCTTCAACTCAGACCAAGTTGGCGTCCCGATATAGAACGCCCGACTTCCCCAGCCGAATACAAGGTAACGCGCGCCGGGCAAATCAGCCTGAATGCCGGATCCAACAACAGCCGAGAATCTGGCGAGAGACCTATCATCAAGGCGAATGGCAATATCCGTGTGGATCTGGTTGCTCAGCAGCACGATCCGTTGCGTCGCGGGCTCGCTGGACGGGGATTGCGGCCAGAGCGGCCGCGGAATCAACGTCCCCATCGCCACAAAGACAAGCAGTGCTGCAAGCGCCAGGCAGTTCCGGAAAAACGCTCGCTTCATCACCTGCCCGCTCACAGCCCCTGCCGCGCCTGGGACACACAACACTGAAACGCCATCAGGCCCGACTGGGTTTCAGCCGGGCCTGATGGCAGGTGCGATCAGATCGTCGCTAATGCAGTATCTGCGAAAGGAACAGCTTTGTTCGCTCATGCTGCGGATTGTCGAAGAACTCGGCCGGCGTGTTCTGCTCGACGATCTGTCCCTGATCCATGAAGATCACCCGGTTGGCGACCTTGCGGGCAAAGCCCATCTCATGGGTCACGCAGATCATCGTCATGCCTTCCTCGGCAAGGCCAACCATGGTCTCGAGCACCTCGGCGATCATTTCCGGATCAAGCGCCGATGTCGGTTCGTCGAACAGCATGATGCGCGGATTCATGCAGAGCGAACGGGCAATCGCCACGCGCTGCTGCTGACCGCCTGACAACTGGCCCGGATATTTGTTGGCCTGCTCGGGAATCTTGACGCGGCGCAGGAAATGCATCGCCGTCTCCTCCGCCTCCTTCTTGGGAGTCTTGCGAACCCAGATCGGCGCCAGCGTGCAGTTTTCGAGAATGGTCAGATGCGGAAACAGGTTGAAGTGCTGGAAGACCATGCCGACTTCTCGGCGAACCTCGTCGATCTTCTTCAGATCATTGGTCAATTCCTTGCCGTCGACGACAATCTTGCCCTTCTGATGCTCTTCCAGCCTGTTGATGCAACGGATCATCGTGGATTTTCCAGAACCTGACGGGCCGCAGATGACGATGCGTTCGCCCTGCATGACTTTCAGATTTATGTCCTTCAGCACATGGAAGTCGCCATACCATTTGTGCATGCCGACGATCTCGATAGCCACGTCGGTCTCTGAGATGTGCATCTTCTTGGTATCGACTGCAATTTCGTCGATGCTCACAACATTTTCTTTGGCCATAAGCCGGTTCCCTTTGGTTTTTATCGTTTGTGGCCAGTATCGAGGCGGCGCTCCATGAAGATCGAGTAGCGCGACATACCGAAACAGAAAATCCAGAACACGAAGGCCGCGAAGATCAGCCCGGATATCGGCGTCTGGGCCGAGGCCCATGCCGCATCGGAGAAGTTCTGCCGAACGATGCCGAGCAAATCGAACATGCCGATAATATAGACAAGGCTCGTGTCCTTGAAGAGACCGATGAAGGTATTCACGATGCCAGGTATGACGAGCTTGAGGGCCTGCGGCAGGACGATCAGCGTCATCTTCTGCCAATAACCGAGGCCGAGAGAGTCGGCACCTTCGTACTGACCCTTCGGAATCGCCTGGAGTCCGCCGCGGATGACCTCGGCCATGTAAGCCGAAGCAAACAGCGCGACACCTACAAGCGCGCGCAGCAGTTTATCAAAGCTGACACCGGCGGGCAAAAACAGCGGCAGCATAACGCTTGCCATAAACAGCACCGTGACCAGCGGGACACCGCGAACCGTTTCAATGAACACGACGCTGAGCATCTTCACGATCGGCATGTTCGATCGGCGTCCCAATGCCAGAACGATGCCAAGCGGCAGTGACACCGCGATGCCGACAAACGACAGCACCAGCGTGACCATCAGCCCACCCCATAGAGGCGTTTCGACCGGATTCAGGCCGAACCAGCCACCAGTCAGAAGTATGAAGGCCACAATCGGAAAGACGAAGAAGAAGAGCACGGCATTCAAGGCTTTGCGTGGTACCGACGGCACCAGAAGCGGGACCAGGAGCGCTACAAACAATAATGCCGTGAGGATCGGGCGCCAGCGCTCGGCATCCGGGTAGCGGCCCAGCATGAACTGCATGAATTTCGCGTTGACGAAGGCCCAGCAGGCACCCGACCACCCATCCGGCTGGCCTCCGCCCTGCGCGACCGTGGCACAGGCGGAGCGATCAGTCCCTGTCCAGGCGGCGTTTATGAACGCCCAGTTGAAAAAGGGCGGAAGAATGACCGCGATGAGAAGCAGCCCGATGATCGTGAGAAGCGTGTCGGCGGGCGTGGCAAACAGGTTCCTGCGCAACCAGGCGCCGGGCCCCTTCTCGCCCCTCGGCGCGGCTTCCGCCAGCGCCATCTCCGTTCGAACGTAGGAAAGATCGTGCTCCTGCATCTTATCTCTCCACCAGCGCCATCTTGGCGTTGAACCAGTTCATGAAGGCAGAGGTGGTCAGGCTGAGCCCGAGATAGACGACCATCCAGATGGCGACGATCTCGATCGCCTGCCCCGTCTGGTTGAGAATGGTGCCACCGATAGCAACGAGATCGGGGAAGCCGATTGCAATGGCCAGGGACGAGTTTTTCGTCAGATTGAGATACTGGCTGGTGAGCGGCGGGATGACGATGCGCATGGCCTGCGGGATGACGACAAGCCTCAGCGCCTGCCCCGAACGCAATCCAAGCGCAGAGGATGCCTCGGTCTGCCCCTTGCTCACGCCAAGAATGCCGGCCCGTACAATCTCGGCAATGAATGCCGCGGTGTAGAACGACAGGGCCAGATAGAGCGACAGGAACTCCGGTTTGACCTGAATGCCCCCGACCAGGTTGAAGGTTGACGCAACAGGAAGCT
>Ga0209347_1006164_pt1 | contig 10824 bp, 8 predicted proteins | sample AutmiccommuBRH23_FD_187382 | JGI IMG/M metagenome (GOLD analysis project Ga0209347, IMG submission 187382) | Deep subsurface microbial communities from Mt. Terri, Switzerland - Autotrophic microbial communities BRH/23 (SPAdes) (version 2) | ecosystem: Environmental > Aquatic > Deep subsurface >...
CTGGTGTTTCAGGTCTCGCTGGGGCTGAACCTGCGGCGGATGCTGGACGACTGGGTGCCGATCCTGGTGCTGGCCGTGGTCGCGGTGGTGGTGGCGACGGTGGTGATCGGCTTTGCGCTGATGCCCTTTGCCGGGCTGCCGCTGGCAGCCTGCCTGCTGATCGGCGCCATCGTCTCCACCACCGACCCGTCCGCCGTGGTCTCGATCTTCCGCGCGACGCCCGCCCCGCAGCGGCTGGCGCGGATCGTCGAGGGTGAGAGCCTGCTGAACGACGCCGCCGCCATCGCGCTGTTCGGGCTGTTCCTGGGCTTCGTGACCGTCGGCCAGCAGGACCCCGACCTTGTGGCGGGGCTGATGCGCTTTCCCTGGATCGTGACCGGCGGCATCCTCGCCGGCGCACTGACGGCGCGCGTGGCGGTCGAGATCATCGCGCGGATGCCGGCGCATCCGCTGGGGCAGGTGTCGGTCAGCGTCGCCCTGCCCTACCTGACCTATGTCGGCGCCGAGCAACTCAGCGCCTCGGGCGTGATCGCGGTGGTGGCGGCGGGGCTGACGCTGAACCTGCTGGCGCCCGGCCGCTTCCCCCCGGCCCTCACCGCCACGCTGCGCGACACCTGGGACCTGCTGGCGCATTGGGCCGGCTCGCTGATCTTCGTGCTGGCGGCGCTGCTGATCCCGCGGCTGCTGTCCGACGTGCGCGCCTTCGATTTGGTGCTGATCGGTATCGTAGTGCTGGCGGCCTTTGTCGCCCGGGCCGCGATCCTGTTCTTCGTGCTGCCGCTGCTGACGCTGATCCGCCTGTCGCCCCGGGTCGAGCGCCCTTACCGCGTGGCGATCCTCTGGGGCGGCCTGCGCGGCGCGGTCACGCTGGCGCTGGCGCTGGCCGTCACCGAAAGCCGGCTGGTCCCGCCCGAGATCCAGCGGCAGGTCGGTATCCTTGCCACCGGCTTCACCCTCTTCACCCTCATCGTGCAGGGCACCTCCTTGCGCCGGGTCATCGCCTGGCTGGGGCTGGACCGACTTTCGCCGCTTGACACCGCGCTTGGCAATCAGGTGATCGCCGTGGCGCTGCAGACGGTGCGTGAGGGCGTGGCCGAGACCGCGCGCGACTTCGGCCTGAACCGCGATATCGTGCGCGACGAAGCCAAACGGTTCGGCGAGCGGCTGGATGTGGCCGTGAACCGCGCCGACGGCAATGCCGAGATTCTCGACCGCGACCGCATCACGCTGGGGCTGGTGGCGCTGGCGGGACGCGAGCGCGACCTGATCCTGGAAGAGTTCCGCCAGCAGGTGATCCCGCCGGAGCTGGCCGAGCGTCTGCTGGCCGGCGCCGACCGCATCATCGAGGCGACGCGGGTCAGCGGGCGCACCGCCTATCGCGCCGCCGCACGGGGCAACCTTGCCACCGGCTGGCGCTATCGCGTCGCCGAGGCGCTGCACAACCGCGCGGGGCTTGGCCGGCCGCTGGCGCGGCTGACCGAGGACCGCTTCGAGATGCTGGTGACGCTGGGAATGATCCTGCCGCAGCTGCACAGCTTCATCAATGACCGCATCCGCCGCATCCATGGCCGCCGGGTGGCCGACCTGCTGCACGAACTGCTCGACCGCCGCGCCGAGGAGACCCAGAAAGAGCTGGAGGGCCTGCGCCTGCAATTCCCCGGCTATGCCGAGATGCTGGAGCGCCGGCTGATCCGCCGCACGACACTGCAGTTGGAAGAGCGGGAATATGACGCGCTGACCGAAGACGGGCTGATCGGGCCCGAGCTGCGCGCGACGCTGGGGGATGAGATCGCGCGCCGCCGCGGCATCCTCGCCGCCCGCCCGACGCTGGACCTCAAGCTGCAGAAATCCGATCTGGTGGCGCAGTTCCCGCTGTTTTCCGGGCTGGACGAGAGCGCCCGCAAGATGCTGGCGAAGCGGTTGCGCACCATCTATGTGCCGCCGGGCGAGGTGATCTTGCACCGCGACAGCGTGCCCCGGCAGGTCTGGTTCATCGCCTCGGGCGCGGTGGAGACGGTGACGGCGGGAACGCGGCACCGGCTTGGCCGCGGCGAGATGTTCGGGCAACTGGCGCTGCTGGCGCGGATGCGGCGGCGCACGCAGGTTGTGTCGATCACCCATTGCACGCTGCTGGCGCTGGACGAGACGCGCTTCCGCCGCCTGCTGGAAAAGAGCGCGACGCTGCGCCGCGCCGTGGTCGAAAGTGCCGCCCGCCGCGGTGTGAAGCTGGACCCGGCGCTGTTCGCCACCGCGGGCGGCGCCCCGGCGACCGCCGCCGCGCTGGCCGCGACCGTGGCCAAGGCCGAGGCGCGGAAGGTGGTGGAGGAGGCGACACCGGAGGCCAGCCCCGAGCCGGCCGCCACCCCCGCGCCTGTGCCGTCAGATCCTGCAGTCGCGGTGCAGGGCGACACGCCAGCGGCGGCGATGCACGTCGCGCCAACGCCCGTGCCGGAAGATGCCCCCGCGCCCGAGACCCGCACTTCAGCCGGGATTGAACCTGCCGCCCCGGTAAGACCCGAGCCCGCCGACGCCCAGAAAACCGAGCCAGACCCGACCGTCAGCGCGGCGCGCGGTTGAACCGCTCGGTCAGCGCCACCACCACCGGCGCGGGCACGAATTGCGAGACATTGCCCCCCAGCCGGGCGATTTCCTTGACCAGCTTCGAGGCAATCGCCTGCCGGCGGGCATCGGCCATCAGGAACACCGTCTCCACCCCGGCATCCAGCGCCCGGTTCATCCCGACCATCTGGAACTCGTATTCGAAATCCGCCACCGCCCGCAGCCCGCGGATGATGACGCTGGCGCCCACGTCGCGGGCGCAATCGATCAGCAGGTTCTCGAACGGATGCACCAGAATCTCGGTGCCCGACTGCGCGGCGATGCGGCCGATCTCGTCCTCGACCATCGCCACCCGCTCTTCGAGCGTGAACAGCGGCCCCTTGTCGCGGTTGATGGCAACGCCGATCACCAGACGGTCCACCAGCAGCGAGGCGCGCTCGATGATGTCGATATGCCCCAGCGTGACCGGGTCGAAAGTGCCGGGGTAAAGGCCGATGCGCATGCTGTCCCTCCACTTGGCGGGCAGGACCGAAGTCTTCTCGCCGCGCCCGAATTTTCAGCACGCAACTATATTGCCCCGCCAAATGCAAGCGCCGCGTTGCAGCGCGCCCTTGGCGGGGCCTGTGTCTCGGGGCGTCAGTTGCCCATGATCATCCCGGTCAGCGCCTCGCGCTCCATCGACAGTTCCGACAGCCGCGCCTTGACCACGTCGCCGATCGAGATCAGGCCGACCATCTCGTCGCCCTCCATCACCGGCATGTGGCGGAAGCGGCCGGCGCTCATCTTCTCCATCACCGTCACGGCGTCATCCTCGCGCCGGCAGGATACGATGGCGCGGGTCATGATCGCCTCCACCGGGTCCGACAGGCAGACGGCGCCGCGGCGGCCAAGCTCGCGCACGATATCACGCTCGGACAAGATGCCATGCACCGCCTTGCCATCGGGCGATACGATCACCGCGCCGATACGGCGGGCCGACAGCACCTCGGCCACCGCGGCCAGGCTCCAGCCCGGCGCCACGGTGACCACACCGTCATCGGCCTTCGATTTCAGAATCTGGTGAACAAGCATCGAGTCCTCCTCTACCCAATTGCACGCCTCCTCGGGGGGACAGCGTCCGCCGGGGGCGGCAGTCTGTCAAGGGCGGCGGGCGCAGGGGCAGCCTTTCGGCTGAGTTTGGTCAACATGGCAGGTCAGAGGGCAGCGCCCGTCCGCCCCTACTGCCCCGCCGCCAGCGCCTCCAGCCGCGCCACCTCGCGCCGCAGCCCTTGGCTCAGCGCTTCGGCAAAGCGGGTCATGCGGTCCGACCGTCGGTCATCGGCATGGCGGATCAGCCAGAAGGCCCGGGTCAGCGCCACCTGCCCCGCCAGCACCCGGCGCAGGCCCGGCGCGAAGGGCATGGCGAAATCATGCACGATGCCGATCCCCGCCCCGGCCCGCAGCCACATCAGCTGCACCGAGACGGAGTTGGACCCCAGCGGCACCGTCCCCACCCCCAGCTCGGCCAGATAATCCAGCTCCTTGTCGAAGATCATGTCGGGGATATAGCCGACCAGCCGGTGCCCTCGCAGATCCTCACGGGCCGCGATGGCCGGATGCGTTGCCAGATAGTCCGCGTCGCCCGCAAGGCTCAGCCGGTAGTCGGTCAGCTTCTGCACCGTCAACCGGCCCGCCTCGGGCGGGCTGACAGCGACCGCCATGTCGGCCTCGCGTTTCGACAGGTTGAACACCCGCGGCAGCGCCACGATCTGCACCTCCAGTCCCGGATTGGCATCGCAGATCGCCGCCGTCACCTGCGGCAGCAGGTAGTTCGCGCAGCCATCGGGCGCCCCCAGCCGGATCTGCCCGCTGAGCCCCGCCGCCGCCCCCGCCAGGTCCTCGGCCGCGGCGGCAAGCCGCCTTTCCACCGCTTCGGCATGGGGCAGCAGCCGCCCGCCCGCTTCGGTCAGCTGGTAGCCCTGCGCCGATCGCAGGAACAGCGCCTGGCCGATGGCATCCTCCAGCCGCTGCACATGCCGCCCGACCGTCGCCGCATCCAGATGCAGCGCCCGCCCCGCGCCCGACAGGCTGTCATGCCGCGCCACGGCGAGGAAGACGCGCAGATCGCTCCAGATCATCGCCCCGCCCGCCCGGCTTCGGCCAGCACCTCGTCGAACAGTGCCTGCCATGCGCCGGCGATGCGCTGCGGCGCGAACTCGCGCTCCAGCTTCCCGCGCCCGGCCGCGCCCATCTGCGCCGCTGCCCCGGGATCGGCCAGCAGCCGGTCCACTCCCGCCGCCATCGCGGCGGTGCGGCCCGCCGGAACCATGATCCCGCTGCGCCCCTGCTCGATCAATGCGGGCAGCGTCGGCAGGGCATAGGCCACCACCGGCAGCGCCATCGCCATCGCCTCCTGCACCACCTTGCTGAGCCCCTCGGCATGGGTCGAGGGAAACAGGAAGGCCGCGGCCCCGGCCAGCCTGCCCGGCAACGCCTCATGTGGCACCGCGCCGACCATCCGGAACCGCTGCCCAAGGCCACGCGCCTCGGCCATCCGCTCCAGCTCTGCCCGGTAGCCGGGATCGACCGGCCCCACGGCATCCAGAAGCACGTCGCGGCGCCGCAGCCGCGCCAGCACCTCGATCAGGTCCTCGGCCCCCTTGCCGCGGGTCAGCCGGCCAACCGAGACCAGCCGCGGCGGGCCCTCTGCCGCGGTCCCCCGCGCCTGCCCCGCAAAACCGTCGATGTCGAACCCGTAGGGCAGCACCACCACCCGCGGCGGCTGCCACCACTGCGCGCGGCGCAGCGCGCTGGCCAGCGCCGGCGAGAGGCACGCCACCCGCGCCGAGCGCTGCAGCGCCAGCCGCATCGGCCGGTTGCGCGCGGCCCGGCGCAGCGCGGCCAGCGGCACCGCAGCCCGCTCCAACGCGGTGCCGCCGATGTCGATCCGGTGCATCCAGCCCGGATAGGTGCCCTCGTGCGAGATCAGCGGCACTCGCCGCAGGTCCGGCCGCGAGAGATACCCCCAGCTCGACGCGCTACGCCCCAGCACCAGGTCGAAGGGCGCCGCGCCATCCACCCGCGCAAAGGCATCGGCGCTCGCCTGCCAATAGGCCGCATCGATCTTTTCGGGAGTGGTGCCGGCAAGATGGACCACCTCCAGCGCCCCATCGCGCAAATGCTCGGCACTCCCGCCCTCGAGCGCCGTGGTCAGCACCGTGACATCATGCCCCAGCCCGGTGAAGGTGCGGGACAGCAGCTCGAAGGGCCACAGATAGCCCGGCCGGTGCAGGCGCATCGCCTTGGCGAATATGCAGATCCTCATGCGCGCGCCCCTGCCATCCGCCGCGGCGTTGGCCTATTCCTGCAAAACTGCTTTGGCAATCTGACCCTTCCCTTGGCAAAATTGCAACCGTATCCTTGTTGCAACCAGAACTTCGGGAGGAATGTCATGGAAACCATCGGTCACTGGATCAACGGCAAGCTTGTGGCGGGCACGTCGGGGCGCTTCGCCGATGTGTTCAACCCCGCCACGGGCGAAGTGCAGGCGCAGGTCGCGCTGGCCAGCACCGACGAGATCGACGCCGCCATCGCCGATGCCGCCGAGGCGCAGGTGAAATGGGGCGCGACCAATCCGCAGCGCCGCGCCCGGGTGATGATGGAGATGGTGCGGCTGATCAACCGCGACATGGACAAGCTCGCCGAGAAGCTGTCTTCCGAACATGGCAAGACCTTCCCCGATGCCAAGGGCGACATCCAGCGCGGGCTCGAGGTGATCGAGTTCTGCATCGGCGCCCCCCATCTGCTGAAGGGCGAATTCACCGACAGCGCCGGCCCCGGCATCGACATGTATTCGCTGCGCCAGCCGCTTGGCGTGGCCGCCGGGATCACCCCGTTCAACTTCCCCGCCATGATCCCGCTGTGGAAGATGGGCCCAGCGCTGGCCGCGGGCAACGCCTTCATCCTCAAGCCGTCGGAGCGTGACCCCTCGGTCCCGCTGATGCTGGCGGCGCTGTTCCAGGAGGCGGGGCTGCCGGACGGCGTGCTGCAGGTCATCAACGGCGACAAGGAAGCCGTCGATGCGCTGCTGGACAATGACACCGTGCAGGCCATCGGCTTCGTCGGCTCGACCCCGATCGCGCAATACATCTATGCGCGCGGCTGTGCGAACGGCAAGCGGGTGCAATGCTTCGGCGGCGCCAAGAACCACATGATCATCATGCCCGATGCCGATCTGGACCAGGCGGCCGATGCGCTGGTCGGCGCCGGATACGGGGCTGCGGGCGAACGCTGCATGGCGATTTCCGTTGCGGTGCCGGTTGGCGATGCGACGGCAGATGCGCTGATCGAAAAGCTGATCCCGCGGATCGAGCGGCTGAAGGTCGGCCCGTGGACCGCCGGCGACGATGTGGATTACGGCCCGGTGGTGACTGCCGCCGCCAAGGCCAATATCCTGAAGCTGGTGGAAAGTGGCGTCGAACAGGGCGCGAAGCTGGTCGTCGATGGCCGGAACTTCTCCTTGCAGGGCTATGAGGACGGCTTCTTCGTCGGCCCGCATCTGTTCGACCACGTCACCCCGGACATGGACATCTACCGCAAGGAGATCTTCGGGCCGGTCCTCTCCACCGTCCGCGCGCAAAGCTACGAAGAGGCGCTCAAGCTGGCGATGGACCACGAATACGGCAACGGCACCGCGATCTATACCCGCGATGGCGACACCGCCCGCGACTTTGCCAACCGGATCAATGTGGGGATGATCGGCATCAACGTGCCGATCCCGGTGCCGCTGGCCTATCACACCTTCGGCGGCTGGAAGAAATCGGCCTTCGGCGACCTGAACCAGCACGGGCCGGATGCCTTCCGCTTCTACACCCGCACCAAGACCGTCACCGCGCGCTGGCCGTCCGGCCTCAAGGAAGGCGCGGCGTTCAACTTCAAGGCGATGGACTGATCCGCTTCGCGGATCAGTTGTAGCAGGGCTGGCTCCGCGCCAGCCCTGAGCGCGCCTTGCAAAACTCCTGCAAGGTTCGCCCGTTAGACCACCTGAAAACCGACGGAGGGGAGGCTGTCATGGATTTCGCGCTCAGCGAGGAGCAACAGGCCATTTTCGACATGGCCCATGCCTTCGGCCAGGACCATATCGCGCCCTTCGCCCGGCAATGGGAGGCGGAGGGCACGATCCCCAAGGCGCTGTGGCCCAAGGTGGCAGAGCTTGGCCTTGGCGGCATCTATGTGTCCGAGGATGTCGGCGGATCGGGGCTCAGCCGCCTTGATGCCACGCTGGTCTTCGAGGCGCTGGCAATGGCCTGCCCGGCGGTGGGCAGCTTCCTGTCGATCCACAACATGTGCGGCGGCATGATCGACAAGTTCGGCAGCGCGGAAACGCGGGCCACATGGCTGCCAGCCCTGTGCCGCATGGAGAAAGTCTTCTCCTATGCCCTCACCGAGCCCGGTTCCGGCTCCGACGCCGCCGCCCTGCGCACCCGCGCCGAGAAGACCAATGATGGCTACCGCCTGACCGGCACCAAGGCCTTCATCTCGGGCGGCGGTTATTCCGATGTGTATGTGACCATGGTGCGCACCGGCGAGGATGGGCCCAAGGGCATCTCCACCGTCATCGTCGAGGCGGGGGCGCCGGGCCTGTCCTTTGGCGGGCTGGAGGACAAGATGGGCTGGCGCGCGCAGCCAACGCGGCAAGTGCAGTTCGACGATTGCCCTGTGCCCGCAGAGAACCTGATCGGCGAGGAGGGCCGCGGCTTCGCCTATGCGATGGCCGGCCTCGACGGCGGGCGGCTCAACATCGCCGCCTCTGCCCTTGGCGGCGCGCAGGCGGCGCTGGACGCGACGTTGACCTATATGGCCGAACGCAAGGCCTTTGGCCGGTCCATCGACCAGTTCCAGGCGCTGCAATTCCGGCTGGCCGAGATGGAGGTGAAGCTGCAATCCTCGCGCATTTTCCTGCGGCAGGCGGCGTCGAAGCTCGATGCGGGCGCAGCGGATGCGACCAAGTTCTGCGCCATGGCCAAGATGTACGTGACCGATGCCGCCTTTGCCGTCGCCAATGACTGCCTGCAGATGCATGGCGGCTATGGCTACCTTGCCGATTACGGCATCGAGAAACTGGTGCGCGACCTGCGGGTGCATCAGATCCTCGAAGGCACGAATGAAATCATGCGCCTGATCGTGGCGCGAGAGATGCTGGCGGGGAAACGATGACCGAAGACCTGCACATCCGCACCGATGGCCGCGCCGGGCGCATCACCCTCACCCGCCCCAAGGCGCTGAACGCCCTCAGCCACCCGATGGCCCTGGCACTGGAGGCGGCCATCGACCTCTGGCGCGACGATCCCGCCGTCGATCTGGTGATCCTCGATGCGGAAGGTGAGCGCGCCTTCTGCGCGGGCGGCGACATTGCCGATGTCTACCGCGCCGGGAAGGCCGGGGATGACACCGCGGGCCGCGACTTCTGGCGCGACGAATACCGCATGAATGCCAAGCTGGCCGAATACCCCAAGCCGATCGTCGCGCTGATGCAGGGTTTCGTGATGGGCGGCGGCGTCGGCATCGGCTGCCATGTCAGCCACCGCGTCGTCGGCGACACCACCCAGATGTCGATGCCCGAATGCGGCATCGGCCTGATCCCCGACGTGGGCGGCACCCTGCTGCTGGCCCGAGCACCGGGTCAGCTTGGCCGCCTCCTTGGCCTTACCGGCACGCGAATGGGCGCCGGGGACGCGATCCACGCAGGCTTCGCGGATCACTACCTGCCCGAGGCGGAGTGGCCCGCCCTCATCGCCGATCTCTGCACCACCGGCGATGCCGGCCGCGTCGCCGCCCGCGCCCTGATGGCCCCGGCAAGCCCGCTGGCCGAGGCAGCCGCGGGCATAGACGCGGCGTTTGACGACACGGACATTGCGCAAATCGTGCAGCGGTTGGAGCAGACCCCCGAGCCCTGGGCCGCCGACGCGCGCAAGGCCATCCTGCGCAACTCGCCGCTGTCGATGGGCTGCACGCTGGACCTGCTGGGGGCGCTTACCCCCACCGATGGCATCCGCGAGGCGCTGACCCACGAGTTCCGCTTCACCTACCGCGCCGTGGCGCAGACCGACTTTCTGGAGGGCGTGCGCGCCCAGATCATCGACAAGGACCGCACCCCGCGCTGGCGCCATGGGCTCGGCACCGTCACCGCCGAGGAACGACAGGCGCTGCTGGCGCCGCTCGGGCCAAGCGAATTGACCTTATGAGGAGGAGAGACCATGAAGATCGCGTTTCTGGGACTGGGCAACATGGGCACGCCAATGGCCGCCAATCTGGCAAAGGCCGGCCATGACGTGACGGGCTATGACCCCGCCACCCCGATGCCCGCAGGCGTCACCGGCGCGATCAGCGCGGCGGGCGCGGTGCAGGGCGCCGAGGTGGTGATCACCATGCTGCCGAACGGCGCGATCCTGCGCAGCGTGGCCGCCGAGGTGATACCGGCGATGGCAAAGGGCGCGGTGCTGGTCGATTGCTCCACCGTCGATGTGGACAGCGCCCGCGCCGTGGCCGAACAGGCGGCGGCGGCGGGGCTTTCCGCACTCGACGCCCCGGTCTCGGGCGGCGTCGGCGGCGCCAGTGCCGGCACGCTGACCTTCATGGTCGGCGGCGCGGATGCCGCCTTCGCCACCGCCCTGCCGCTGTTCGAGGTGATGGGCCAGAAGGCGGTGCATTGCGGCGGCGCGGGCGCGGGCCAGGCGGCGAAGATCTGCAACAACATGATCCTCGGCGTCACCATGATCGCCACCTGCGAGGCCTTCGCGCTGGCCGACAAGCTGGGGCTGGACCGGCAGAAGATGTTCGATGTCGTCTCCACCTCCTCGGGCTATTCCTGGTCGATGAACGCCTATTGCCCCGCCCCCGGCGTCGGCCCCACCAGCCCCGCCGACAATGGTTACAAGCCCGGCTTCGCAGCGGAACTGATGCTCAAGGACCTGCGCCTCAGCCAGCAGGCGGCGGGATCGGCCGATGCCGACACCCCGATGGGCGCGCTGGCGACGCTGCTCTACGAGGCGTTCGTCGAGGCGGAAGGCGGCCGCGGCCGCGACTTCTCGGCGATGCTGCCGCGGTTCGAGGCGCGCAGCCGCTCATGACCTGCTCGCGCGCGGCCATTTGACCCGGCCTCGCGCGAACCCGATTTGGCGCAGGACAGCGACCCCCGGAAATCATATAGTGCAATTTGCATATTACATGTCCAAGGGGGACCAGACCATGTTCAAGACCAATGTCGGCGGTATCGACCGCCTCCTG
>Ga0209347_1006167_pt1 | contig 10818 bp, 12 predicted proteins | sample AutmiccommuBRH23_FD_187382 | JGI IMG/M metagenome (GOLD analysis project Ga0209347, IMG submission 187382) | Deep subsurface microbial communities from Mt. Terri, Switzerland - Autotrophic microbial communities BRH/23 (SPAdes) (version 2) | ecosystem: Environmental > Aquatic > Deep subsurface >...
TGTTAAGCTTCGGCAACAGCCTTTTAACTTCGTCCGGGATCTCCCCGGGGGCAACCTTGCCCAGCAGCTCGTCAATCTTAGCTATGGCCCGCAGTTTTGTTTTGTAATCCTCATCCAGCTCCAGCATCTTCACCGCGTCGCCTATCACATCGGAAAGCCTGGGCGGCGCCAGGGGGATCCTGCCCCGCAGAGTATCCAGTAAATCATTGGCGGTCATGCCCAGCTCGGAGGCCATTTCATCCATGGAAAGGCCGGTCTTGCTCCTTAAGCCCAGGGGTATAACAGTTCTGTATTCTTCGGCCAGGTCGGCCCCGGCCCTTATGCCGCCGCGCTCCTTGACAAGTTTATATATATCCCCTTCTTTTGCAGCCTCGGCCCGGGTGTCCCTGATATACCTGGCCAGTCCTGTTTCCAGGCCGGCAATCTTCTTTTCAATGTCTGACTTATGCTCTAAAAGCTCCTTTTCTGTAAAGGTCTGTCCCTGAAACTGCACCTGAGGCTGGTCGGCAGCCTTTAGTATCTCCCGCGCTGGCTTCGGCACTTGGCTCCGGAAGGCCCTGGATATTTCAGTAAAGAGTATTTTCTGCTCATCCTGTGAAAGCTGGGTTAGCGCCCGGGCAAGCTCATCCTTATTTAGCTGCCCCTGTCTGGCCGCCTGAATTATGGGGTCCATAATGGCCTGGGGAGTCCTCACCCCAACGGCAGCCGCTTCAGTGCCCAGGGCATCAGCCGCCTGGGCAGGCTTAATGTCAAAGGCCTCACCGGCGCCCATTCTTAAGCCGGGCACCTTGACGGTGGGCGCGGCCCCGCCGATCCCGCCTGGCTCCGGAAGCCTGACAGCATCCTCAAATAAAGGTTCGTCCATGGTCTTGCGGGTGGCATTCGACGCTGCAGCCACCAGGTCGTCAATGCCGGCCGGCTGCCCCGGGGTCCTTACCGTCACCCTGGGGCGCGGCTCCCTGACTGCCTCCTCTGCCCGATTGATCCGGAATTGGGTAGGGGCCTCAATAATACCGGTGGCCTCCCTGGCCGCCTCATCGGGCATGCCGGCATAAATACTTTTCAGCCTGTCCATGGCCTCCTGCTGCTGGCCGGTGATAAGGCGCTGGGAGGACCGCAGGGTGTCAACGGCGCTCTGCACGTCCGGCAGCTCCTCGTCGGAGGTAACCGCCCGGCGGACGTATTTATTACTGAAAACAGGGCCGAACAGCTCCGGCAGCCCGGTCTTTTGAACGCCCCCTTTAAGAGCATTGACAAAAGGAGTAACATCCGCCAGGGGTTGGCCAGCCACTTTAAGAAACTGCTTACCCCCCTGGGTGGCCGCCCCCTTGGCTACTCCGGCAGTGCCCAGGGAAAGGTAGGTTAAGGGATCGAGGAGAACGTCCCCGACAAAGCCCAGAGCCCCCCGGGCATACTTGTTCTGTACCTGATCCTCCAGAAGGTCTGAGACGTGAACGTCGGTATCGCCCTTAAGGCCGGCTACAAACCCCTGGCCGGTCAGTCCGGAAAGGATCGCGTTCCTGGGCCTGTCCAGTATGTCCAGGGCCTTTAGGAGGAGGTTGCTTTCTTTCTCAGGCTCCGGTATCTCCTGGCCGGCGGCGGATATTCGCGTCTCATAGTTCTCAATGCGGCGCTGAAGCTTTTCTTCCTCGGTCAGCTCATTTTTACGGTACCTGGTAGGGTCAAAAATGGGGGCCATTGACTTCACCGCCTTTACTCAAGAAGCAGGGTTTCATATGGATTAGAGTAATCAGGATACTCCGGCTGATAGGTGCTCCCAGAGGTTTCATACATATCCTTAAGGGTTGCCTTCATGATCTCGCCCAGGTTGTTAGAGTACGACCCGGCCTTCATATACCGATCAATCTCTTCATAGACCTGCTTAAGAGACTTTCTGTTGCTGTCTATGGACTCCATATATTCAGGAAGTGCTGCCTGGAATAATTTTTCGTCAGTAGGTTTCCCTGTACCCTTCAGTCCTGTCCCAGGTTTTACCCCAAAGCCCTCAAGTCCAGCCGGGGCCTCGCCAGTAAGAGACCATATCTTCATTAGGTCGTCAAACCTCTGACTGGAAGAATATCCGCCGCCACCGCTTGCCGCCTTCGCAATCCTTGCTGACTCGTTACTGAGCTGCTTCTCCCCGAAAATGCGTTCCCAGGTTTTGTCCCCAGTCGTCGGGTCAATTCCGGAAAGGGCGGCAATGGCAGCCCTGGCCGAAGGTGTGAGCTGGCCGTTATACATCCCGGTGGCCTCGGCCTCCCGCAGGGGAAACAGATGACTAAACTGGTCGGCCTCCCTTTGTCCGGCGATTGTGTCATACTGGTACGGAGCCAGGGCCTGAAACTGACCAAGCCCCTGATTAAAGGAAGTTTGCTCTACGCCCAGGGCGGCGTTAAGGGCGCTTAAAAGGTTCTGGACCCCAGCCTGCTGCCTTGCGGTTGCGGCATTTAAGAGCTGCGGTACCGCCGCCGACCTGGCCGCCTCATACCGGGCATCTTCTGCCGCCAAAGCCTGGACCGAAGGGGTGCCCCTGAGCATCCCCCGGGAGGCCATGTCTCGCCTTAATCCCGCCTGGGACTGTCCCTTCTCGAAGTCAAGGACTTTCATTTGGGCCCCATACTCCGGACTGTCCATGATGTCATCGGCGGTAACAGGCCCGCGCGTGACGGCCCTGTTTACACTGTCCATGAGCTTTGTTACCCCGGAGGACAGCTGCCTGGGCTTGATGCTGAAGTTGGACGGCAGGGTGCTTGTCTGCGCCGTACTCCTGAACAGGTCCGGCCTGGCCGCCTTAAAGGCTGCTGCCGCCACCGGGTCGGATAATTTCTCACCGCTTCCCTCCCTTTGCTTAATAGCCGCCGCGTACCCTTGCGGCCCCCCGAAGAAACCCAGGTGCTCATCATATGCAGTCGGCATAATTGTTGCCCCCTTTCAGTGCGGTTTTTATGGTTGTTGTGCACAGTACAGTGTGTTAGAATTTAGGAAAATTTGTCCATGGAGGTGTCTGCTGTGAAAAAGTTCATTGTCGGTTTAATTGCTGGTATCATCCTGACCACTTCCGCCATGGCCTTTGCTGACCAGCCAATCCACCTTATAGTCAACGGGGCTGAGATTTCATTCCCGGATGCGCCGCCCCAGCTAATCAATGACCGTGTTATGGTTCCCGCCCGGCCCCTGGCTGAGGCCCTGGGGGCAACGGTGGAGTGGGATGGAGGTACGAGCAGCGTTATTGTGACAAGTCAAGAAGTTAATATCAAAACTGTAGAGCCAACTATACAAACAACAAATATTGAACAGGAGGTAATCCAACAAATGCCTACATCAAATAATCAAACATTAAAGGTTAATGGCAATGACTTAAACCGCCCTTTCTGGGTAGATTCAGAAGGACAGCCAATTATAAGCGCTGGTGATTTTGGCCATCGAGTATTACCTTTGGTTTTGACTGTAGAAGAATATTCTTATGTCCCCCAAACCGGAGAAGTCTTAATTAACAATAATCCTCTTTTTGCTTTAGAAACTACCATCAAAGACAACGCTTATTGTGTAGTATTGCGTTCAGCGAAAGATAAAGGCCTACTTAATTACACATGGAATCCTGATACAGGAGAACTTTTGGTATCTGCACCATAAGATTAAGGAAGGTAATATTCAACAAACAATGATGCGTGTATTCTTCCTAATGTCGCAGAACCAAGTTCTATCTCGTTCCAACCTGTTACTGTAAGATATTTAGTTATGTCTATGCTATCCTGATTTGCATTAAACGGACCGCCGAGCTCACCTGTTCGGTCGGTCCCGTTTATTTTTATTGTAATATCAGAAGACGCTGGACCTTCATAAATACCGTGAATAAGTGTATGTGTATGTGGCGGAGATGTCATTGAGTGCTCATGTTGGTAAAGATCGTGTGCATGATCTCCGTCTGGAGATATGGTATGTGTGTGACTACTGGCGATCCCGGTATTACCGCCATGATCATGGCTGCCAGTTGCCACTGTATAATCAATAAATGGACGGCCTGGATACATGATGTAGTGATCTGTCTCGATAACCACAGCCTCATTTGAGGAACCGGTCCCATAACTCCTAAAATTAAGCAATTCCAGCCTCAGCAATGCCTTTTGAATAAGCTTTGTCTCGGGTGGAAAATATTTTGCAAAACGTAGCGAATGCGTGACATCGACATTATCTTCTTTATCAGACTCATATACCGTCTTCATCCCCATAACCTCAAGCCTGTAATCCAGATCCCGCTGGTTAATAATCATCCGGGTCTCCAGCTTAACCACCGGATCAGCAAGAGGATTAACCCACTTACCATCCTTCCACGGCATATTATTTCCCCGCCTTCCTGTACATCAGCACCAGGTCGTGCAGTACCGCTTTCCCGGTACCGGACAGCTGAAGCCTAAACAGTCCTGACCGAATATTCTCCCCGGCCGCGAAGGGCAGATTCAATTCTGCCTGAGTTACCCCCGCGCCGGCCGTGATGGACTTCGCCGCCCCGAAGGCCCCGGTATCTGACGCAGACATGGCCGCGCTGGCCGTGGCCCCGGTGGCCAGGGAGAGAACCGCATCCACCCGTAAAAGCTCCTTCTTATAGGCAGAGGCCCCCAGCATGCTTGGACCAATGACAGCCGACCAGGCTATGGCCGTCCCGGCGTCACTGTCACCCATGACCTTGTACACGCTGCCGGTGCTGTCACCCACCAGCGGGATCTCCCTGCCGCTGAAGCGGTAAGAGCCGTAAACCCTGTGAATCTTCCCGGTGCCTGTAAACCAGCCGTACTGTTTATCGTAGCAGAAATATTTAAGCCCTCCGCCGGTAACAGGTACCGCGCACCAGTACCGGTTGTCCATGTCAATCCAGCTGCCGGCGTTGGCGATATTGGCCCAGTCTATAGTATTAAAGGTGTCCTTGAAAGAGTCCACCTCAACCCGTATGCCTCCACCGTCCCAGATAGCAAAGCCCCGGTCGGTCAGCCACATCCAGGTACCGTCAATGTTCTGCACGGTCCGCCCGTTTGGTGTGCCGTAGGCTGATGCAGTCCTGACACTCCAGAGCCCGGGGCGGTTAGGAGTCTCCGGGCCATTTAAGACAACAACCCCGTACCTGGTCCAGATAATCACCTTGCCCTGGACCTTGTCGAAGCCCAGCCAGGTAATGTAGTCACCCTCCCGGGCCCCCACCGATATGCTGCCGGCATCATTGTCCGGGGCAGGTGTCCAGACTTCCGGGAGGGCTATATCGCAAAAATCCACATCAGCAGGCCTGTCTGCCATGCCGGCAACATACAGCTGCTCATAGGCGGCCACAACATATTTCCCGGCCGGTGGGCTACCGCCCAGGCTGGCCAGGGCGGTGCCGTCCCACTTCTTTTTATTGGTGCCGTCAAATATAATCAACAAGTCATTAAGCATAGCGGAGGTGCTTTTCGCGTCGGCCAGCGCCCCTATACTGGCCCCCCAGGTATTCCCCGCCTCGTCCAGCTTGTGCAGGGCGGTGCCAAACTGGGCCAGGAGCTGAGCTGCTCCGGAGACAGTATTGTAATACGGGTGTATCCCGTGGACCGGAGAAACACCCACCTGTGCCCCGACAAGAGTCAGGCCCGGGCGGGTGGCCAGTGCCGGCGCCGGGCTGATAATGAGGTTGGAGACGGCAGACAGGGCGCCCAGGGGCCGCTCAATAGGTGAGACGGCCTCATATAGCCCTCTAAATCCGCCGATTGGTTGCTCAATTAATGATAGGTCTTTCCAGTAAGCCATAATACACACCTTTTCAATCCACTGTATTGTCAGCTATCGTCTTATTTACCGCCGTTACATCGTAAAAGTCTGCCGGCCCCTTATTGGCTAACTGTAGAGTATTTCCTGTGATAGTTAGCCAGTTATCACCGTTTTGCCCCTTAATCCATGTACCGTCCAGGCCGGCCCCACTTATTATGTTTACGGTATTTCCGTTGATGCCGCAATACGCACAGGCATCTAAAAGTATGGCGCTAGAGGCTATACCGGCCAAACTATCCCCACAAACATTGCCTGAAAAGTTAAACCCCTGACAGGACACAGCATCAACTAAGCCGTAGTGCATACCAAAAGTATTGCCAATTATGTTTGCCCTTCGGCAGGTATTAAGTTTAAAAATTGGTAGTCCTGCGGCTGTGATTGAACTAAAATTATTACCAGAAACGTTTAATCCCCATACCCTGTCAGCCTGTATTACGTTTGTTAATATGCCGGTGCTGGGTAGGTCAAAAGTATTGCCATTAATATTTACAGTTATAACCTTGTAGCTACTTACCACATAAATAGCCATTTTACGGTTGGTTGACCACTTTGTGCCGTTTCTACTTTCAAAGCAGAACTGGTTATTGGCAATCGTAAAACCACCCTGGATATTGTCCCCAACATCATCAGACATACCTATGACTATGCCATAGAAGTCATTATTAGCCTGGTTGTCCATTGTGTTATACATGATATTGTCAGAGATATTTGCGCCACCGTAGCAGTCAAAAACGGATATAGCAAAAGGCTCTGTTATTGTCCCCAAGTAAGGAGTTGTATTGCCATTGCCGCCATTTGGAATTATGGTGTTGCCGATAATATTAATTACATTGACAGGACTGGGTGACTCTCCTTTTCGCGCGCCGATACCAAGAAAGCACTTTTCAGCAGTACAGCCTTGGATTGTGCCGCCCTCAGTGGCACTTTTAATGTCAATTCCAGTATAGTGTCCATAGGCATAGCAGTCTATGATTTTGCAATTTCTGCCGCTGCCGTCAATCAGTATGCCGTGTCCGTCAGTATGGGGGATCGCCTTTGTATCGTCTCCGTATACATAGGCATAGGATTTACACCTTCGTATGTTGCTATTTATACTGTCTGCGCCGTATATAAAAATATCCCCGTTCTTTGTTACTCCATAAGAGGTACAATCGTCTATATTGCTTTCTTTGCAGCGAGACAGGGAAAAATGGGCGTCTGCATGCATGTTGGCGTATATCTGAGAAAAACCATCCACAACATTAACATGCTCCGAAAAGTACGCCCTGGTGTTGCCACGGCAATTAACCGATTTAGGCTCTCTCACCCTTATCCTGGTGGACTCGGTTACGCATATCCCTGCGCCTTCTTCGAGGATAAGGGTGGTGGTGATCCCTGTTCCTTCAAATTCTGGCCGCACAAACTCTATATCGTCGCATCCTTCCACCCATATGGCATTAAAAGTGCTTGCGTCACCAATAGGCATTACGATCTTGGCACCCTTGGCAAAGGTAAACTTTATATTGGACTTGTTTAGCAGCAGCAAGCCATATCCTTTTTGAGCACTCGAATAAGTGAGAAGCCTTGTCCCGGCCTTGGCAAATAAGTACGTACCCTTGGGGAAATATACTTCACCATCGGTTATCGTGTCGATCAGTGCCTGTAAAGCAGGGATTGCGTTTGATAATCCATCATATGGCACACCATAACCGGTCACGTTATAGACGGGGGTAATAATGCTTTTGATAGCGGCAGTTGCTGCTGATATATTGGATAGGTACCTTTCAAGCGCCGCACTGGCAAGCTCCATTACCGTTGACATAATATTACCCTCCCTACCCGCTCACTGCGGCCCTTTGTACTTCTATGGCCTTGGGACGCTGCTTTTTGAACAGCCTGGCCGCATCTGCCCGTAACTCTTTGCAGTCAGCTTCAAAGTTATTGGCAAGCTCGGTATCCCTCCCGGCCCTGGCCACACGCTTGGCCAGTTCCAGTACCAGGAGCTCGTGGAAGTCCTCCGGGAAATTCGGCGTCTCGTCGAGCCTGAACTCACTAAGCTCATTGTGCCTTGTCCTGAAGTACACAAAGGCGTCAACAACCTCTTCCGGCTCCGGATACAGCATGATCTGGCCGCTTACAATGGTCCAGAATTCTTCCTTTGCCTCATCGTCCAAGGGCTGGTAGTCATACTTGACGCCACCCGCGGTGATCCCGGTTATGCTGTCCTCGGTGCATTTATCCGGAAGGGGGTAAAAAGAGGCGCCGGCGGTTGTTTGAAACCTGTCCACGGCCTCCGGAAGCGGGAACCTTCTGAACAGCTGCCGCTGCACCTGGTTAAGCCAGATCACCTTCTGGGTGGCTGAGACAGTGTTCCCGGGCACCCGGGTGGTGTCAACGTCGGTCAGTATTTCCTGGAGGGTCATGCCATTTCACTCCTTAGGCGGTAAAGCCTATCAGATTCACCTTGCCTATATTCCCGGCGGCGCCGCTGGCGGCCAGCTCCGCGCTGACTGCGTTTCCGGAGGTGCCTTTCAGTGGCGCGGGGAAGGACAGGTCAAAAGCAGTGTTGACATAGTGCTCGAAAATAACCGTCGCCCCATCCTTTATCTGCAGCAGACCGACCTTTGCCGCACTGTAACCTGCGGCCACCCCGGTAATATAATGCTTTTTGTCAGCTTCTCCGGCCTGGGACGCGGTGGCCAGGGCATTGTCCTTGCTGTCCCTGGCAGCCCAGCTGCCCAGGTACTTGTTCAACTCCAGTTGATCCTTGGTCAAATTAACTGCCCCCTTAGTCCGTTATTTCTGTGGGTGGTCTCGGATTATCCTGACCGTTTTTCCACAACTCCAAAAGGTTCTTCCCGCCGCTCCAGGCCGCAATAGCATACCCACCTAAAGTAAGCCCTGTGGGAATTGCCTCTTTCCAGGACGGCATATCCAGGAATAAAAATGCCACTGCTAAACCCAGGGCCATGGCCAGTGCCGGGGCTAATTTCTTCGGCACCCAGGTATACTGGTAGGCCCACCAAACAACAAGCAGGATCAGGGGCACAAAGGGCAGCGCCCTGGCCGGCACAAATACCTGCAGTAAAGATCCGTAGTCACCGAAAATACTCAGTATATCCATGGTCTCCTCCTATTCGATTACCACCGTTTTGGCGGTATCATTCCAGATTACTTTGAGGCCCAGGGCTTCAGCCAGGGGCCGGACCGGTGCCCAGGTGCGATCATCAATCTCCTTGCCAGTAAGTACCTGGCCGGCCACTACGATTCTGACCGCATCCTGATCAGTGGGTACCGGCGCCGGCAACTGCACCCCCAGAAATTCGGCGATGCCCTCGGCAATAGCCCGGGCTGCCCTGTCCTGATAGGCGGGGCTCTCCAGCAGGGCCTCCTCCGTAGGATTGGAGATGAACGCCAGCTCCGGCAGCGCGGCCGGCATCCTGGTCCTGGTCAATACCGCGAATCCAGCCTCCTTGTCGCTGTCCCCGTCCGCGTAGTCCTTCCGCATGGTCATGTCCGGGAACTCAGCCTCCAGGGCCTTTATGATGGCCTCGGCCAGTTCATCAGCCCCGGTCTGCCCCCGGGAGGTCCATACCTCGCAACCGTGGGCGGTCCTGTCTGCCGCCGAATTGCAGTGTATGCTGACAAAAATATCAGCCCCCCAGTCATTCGCCGCATCGGCCCGGGCCTGCAGGTCGGCGTTCAGCGTAAGCCCCCGGGACCGGTCATCCTCCCGGGTAAGCCTGACCTCCATCACCGGCCGCAGTATGTCGGCCAACTTCCTGGCCACCCGCAGAGTAATATCCCTTTCCTGTACCCCGGATGGCCCGACCGCGCCGGAATCATGCCCCACATGGCCGGGGTCGATCATTCCTTTTTTCACCGGATCACCCTCTCAGTACATAATTTAAAAATGTAACCAGGATCCCGGTGACAAGGCTGCTGGTAAGCCCCACCAGGACAGTGGTGCCGATGGACACCCTTTTGGAGGCGGGGCACTTCTGCCGGTGCGTCTCACACTCACCCCGGGTTACGAGTCCGGCCTTATACATCTCGTCAATCCTTTCATGCACCCGCCGGATACTGACTTTAACCTCATCGAGGTTTTTCATAACCAGCTTAAGGACTTCATCTGTGCTCAACCCCGCCACACCTCCGGATTATTTCACGTGGAATAATAGAGACTACCAGCCCCAGGCCAGGAAAGCTATGTCAGCCAGGGCAGATAGGTCCGTGGCATTGGGCACTTCGGCAGCTGGCCCGGCCGCACCGGCTGCGTAATCAAACCGAAATGCCTTCAGCTTTTTATTGGTCCGGTCATACTCAAAGATATAGCCGGCCTTGTTTTCAATGACCATTCCCCGGACCTCATTAAGGGGAAGGCTTATCGGCTCTCCGTTGGTGGGATAACCGACCGCCAGGGAGATGGTGCCCTCGACCAGCCTCATGCCGGTCAGGTTCCTGGTGTGGGCCTTGTTAACGGTCAGTGTTGCCGGCATTAGCTTTCATCCTCCTTGTTACCGTTTTTAGACCCGGTGCCGCCGGGGTCCCCGCCGGTTTCTGCTGCCTGACCGGCACCGGCATCATTTTTGTTATTAGCGTGGACCTTCATGTGGCCGCGCAGGGCGTTTTCTGTCTTGCCCACGAAGTCGCAGCCAGGATGCTTACAGAAATGCAACTCGGGCACAACAACGCTCTTACCGGCAGGGTTTGCAACCTCCGTAAGCGTTACCCCGAAGTCGGGGTGCTGGCGCAGGTAGTCTGCCACCTGGGGGTCGCTGGTGACCAGTTTCCCGTCATTGAATTTGGCGTGCTTATTGGCATCGGAGACCTTGTAATTGATCCCCTTGTATGTGCTTACAAATTGGGTTTCAGCCACTTTCTCATTCCTCCCAAAAATTAGTTGAAAAAATAACTGGGCGGGCGCTAAACCCGCCCGTTACTTAATTGGTGGCGTTTTTCACTGTCATGTGGGCCTTTTCCACCCTGAGCTCCATGCCGGCCTCGGTCAGGTATTCGTCGGTGAAGCCGTCAATGCCGGGGTTCTGG
>Ga0209347_1006168_pt1 | contig 10816 bp, 11 predicted proteins | sample AutmiccommuBRH23_FD_187382 | JGI IMG/M metagenome (GOLD analysis project Ga0209347, IMG submission 187382) | Deep subsurface microbial communities from Mt. Terri, Switzerland - Autotrophic microbial communities BRH/23 (SPAdes) (version 2) | ecosystem: Environmental > Aquatic > Deep subsurface >...
AAAAAGAAAATAGTGAACTACATGAACTTGCCTCTGAAATTTTAACCTTACCTCTCTGTTAATTAACCGATGCATATACAATGGGTCTGTTTCATGCTAAAAAAGCTTTGGAATTAAAACCAAATGATATAAGTTTACAGGAATACTTGTTACTTTATCATACATTGCCTGATAAATTATTATCGGATCAGGAAGCAGAGCAATTAGCTAAAAACATTTTAAAATTCGATCCAAACAATTCAGCTGCTTTAAATGCATTAAAAGACATCAAAAATTCTATTCTATAGATTGTTTATCATAATGAAGTGAGAGTACTAATATTTGGAATTGGTCAGAGGTAAATTTGGGATTGAAAAAGAAAATAAAGAAAAAAAGTTAACAAAAATATTTGAAGAAAATTTACCAGTTATTCGAAGTCATGAAGAAGCAAGAAAATACTTAAAAGCGAATTTGGAATGATTATGTGTTGCATGAACCTCGTCACTCTTACGATTCTTACTATATACTTCCTTGAGCTTGGAAAAAAATATCTATTTTTGTCGGCTGTGCTGGGTGCGTTGAGCGGAAAGTAACCCTTGCAAACCTAACAAATCTGGTAGGGGTAAATACCTTGAATGAGCCAGGGTCAATCAGCATTTCCGGAGGGTCAAACTGAAAAAGCACTTGATTTGGACTTTCCTCCAGTTGGACAGTTGCCGAGTTGCTGCCATGATTAACAACAATAAATGAGGCGACAGTATAACGAGCCAAATCAAAGGTTCTAGTTGCTTGGACAATATCTTTTGTCACCAAGTCCCGAATAATTACCTCTTTAAAGCTAACAGGTGAGATAATAATCCTGCCGGAAATCAATAATCTTCCCTTAGAATCTGTAAGTATCGGAATAATCCTTTTTCCATCTGTCCCAAAGATCTGAACCTTCTCAATTTCCTCCTTATCATCATAAAATTCTATATTATTCTCATCCAGCTCGGCAAAGAGCGGATCATCTAATCCAATTTCAGAAAAATCGGCATCCAACGGGTCATAATGAACAGAGTTATGCCTCTTGATCTTAAATTTCTCTCCTAAGAATCGTCGAAAGCTTCTGCTATCTTTAGTTCTCCGGTAATTATCCATAGACAATGCCCCTTAACCCATTTTTCTATATTATATTTTAGGTATATTGCAGTTATTACGATTTTTATAGCAACAATAACAAATTGCTCATATCATGTATTGTACTTCCTTAACTTGAAACTAAAGAGGTGATTGGGTATGGAATTAGAGGAGAGGCTGAATAGGGTTTTGCAAAATTCACGAATTCCACAGGAAGAAAACCTTTTTAAGAATAAAGAAGAATTAGCCAATCTGCGGGAAACGCAACGGCTTGCCAAAAAGGCTCTTGAGAGCTCCCAGAATCTTACTTCACTCATTTATTCCACCAAAGAAATTGAGGAATTGCAATATACTCTGAACTTTTATGAGGCGCGAATTCAAGGGATGATGGATGCGGTTCTAGAAAATCTAAAATGGTATGAGGATGAGGGCTGGAAAAAATTCACGGACGAGGACGATGCTAATGACTGAAAATAAAACAGCAGAGAGCGAACAGATGATCCAGTCTGCCGAAAAAACGGTTAAATATTTTCGCAGCGGTTACGACGCAGCAGGGATAGACTATTTGACGAGTACACTAAAGCAAGTGGAGAAAAAACTAGACTACTTAGCCGTTAATCCACGAAACATCAGCAAGGAATATCTAGTGGAAATCAAAGCTTTTTTGCAAACCTTTATTAAGCTTGCCAAAAATAATGATCTGACGGGAATAATCGATCTCTTTGACTATCAACTGATTCCATTATTACAAAGATGGCAGCTGGGAGATGATGAATCATGCTGACCAAAAAACCTAACGAAGAGTATTTAAAAAATAATCTGAAATACCTTTCACCATCTATTAGAAAACAAGTAGAAAAGGTCGACCCCGGCGATTTATGGACTCGGGTTATCATCAGTTATTCCGAAGATAATCAACCGATCTGTAAACTAAAGGATGGAGAGCTGGAATTTTCGATTACCGGACAATCACCGCTGGAAGAGGTGAAATGCTTGTATAGCAAGATCAAGATCTCAGATGCCGGCGCACTTTTTGTTTACGGTTCAGGGTTCGGCTATCCGCTTTTTGAGCTTTTTAAGTTGAAACAGGATAATACCATTGTCTTTGTTTACGAGCAGAATATTTATCTATTCACCGCGATGCTCTATTATTTCGACTTAGAACCGCTCTTCAAAACACAAAAAATCAGGTTTTTTATCGGTGAACCTGCTGATTTTATAGAAGATTTTCGTAAAGTTTTTTTTACTAATGTTTTCTTATATGCTACAGCACCTTCTGCTGTCTTTACTCCACTTGCTAAAAGAAACTTCAAAAAGGATTATCTAAGAATCCATAACCAAATATTTAACGAGATCGGACTAAATATTTTTTACATGGGCAATGACCACTATGATACCCTTCTTGGTTTCCATAATATGGTCGGCAATATACCCGAGGTGATTGAGAATCCTTATCTAAGTATCTTTAAAAACAAATTTACAGGGAAGCCGGCCTTTATAATTGCCAACGGCCCTTCTTTGGACAAAAACATCCTTGAATTAAAAAAAGTTCAAGATAAAGGGCTTATAATCAGCACAGAATCAGCTATTGTGCCACTTATCAAGAATCAGATCAAGCCGGATATTTTATGTATTCTTGAACGAACCAAGGATTCCTATACGTACCACTTCGAAGGAAGAGAGTATCCTAAAGACGTCTCCCTACTGGCTCTTTCCTTAATCGATAAAAACATCTTTCCTTCCTTTTCCGGACCAAGAATCCCGATTTTTCGCAATACAGAATCCTTAAACCGCTGGATTTGCAGTTATATTGGTGAATCCTCCAGCTCTTTGGATGCCGGTGCGAATGTCTCTCATTTAGCTTTTGAAATAGCTGTCTTTATGGGAGCTGACCCGATCATCTTCGTCGGTCAAGATTATGCTTTTAGTCCAAGCGGTATATCACATAGCAAAGATGCCGTCTACTTAACCAATAAGGGTGCAAAGGCCTTAAAGACAATTAAATCAAAGCCGATTGTCTATGTAGAGGGCAATGATGGAAAACAGCTTCCCTCAACCCAATTATGGGTAGACTTCCGTCAGGGCTTGGAAAAGAAGATTGCTCTTTACCCCACAGTTAAAGTGCTCAACGCTACAGAAGGAGGGGCTTTAATTAAGGGGTCGGAAGTAATGGTTTTGTCTGAAGCAATCCAGCTCTATTGCCATGAAAAGATCGATTATCGTATAGACGAGATTATTAATCAGGAAAAGTTAAAAGTGGATTCCAGCAAAAGAAAAGAAAAATTGAAGCTGTTTATTGCTGAATTGAATAAATACGCCAAAACTTACCGCCTGCTCTCAAGTATCGCAATTAAAGCAGCTATGAGGTCCAAAGAAATGCTCGGCTCGATAGAGCATCAGGACTTTTCCAAGGTGCTTGAAGCTGCAGAACAGGCTTACGAGGAGAACTTCACGGATATCAATAAGTTTATGACAGACAATCTGCATTATGTTTTTTTACAGCAAATTCTAATTGTTGGTTTTCACAAAATGAACCGCTTAGGATTGATTAGCTCGAAGGAACGGATGGAGAAAGTTCTAGAAATCCATCAAGAAATGTTTCAACGTTTAAATATTATTTGCCAAAGCGTAGCGGTCAATTATGAGATGGCTGCTGAAAAGCTGGACGGAATCTTACAATAAGAGGGTGAAAAAATGTCTGCTATGAAGGAATTAGAAGAGAACTTAGGAAGACTGGAGCTCGATCCGACAAACCCCTATCTGTTGAATCAGGTTGGCGTTAATCTCTTCAAATTAAATAGACACGAACAAGCAAAAGATTTTTTTGCCAGAGCCCTTGAGCTGGATCGCGAAAACAATGACGTCATGCTAAATGCGGCTTTAAATGCTTATAAAATGCTGGAGATAAAGGAAGCTATTAAATTATTCCAGCAGTACTTAATCAAGGTGCCTACGGATAAGAAGGCAATCCAAAGATTAGCCGATTGTTTTTTTCAGTTGGGTAATTATCCAAAAGCCTTAGAAGCTTATCGCCTGTTAGTTGAGAAAAAGGAGCTGAAAGCTATCGAGGAAACGTCAGGTTTGGAAAAAAACCACGAGTCAGAACTATCCCTGCATAGCTTAGCCCAAAGCCGAGTTATGGATGAGCTGCTTGTAAAATCGCTAATCGACCAGAATATTACTTCAATCGCCGACTTTAAGATCCTCACCCTTCCTTTAGATCAGGGTAATCTTCTCCGCAAGCTGATCAACTTCGGAGCAACCAGCGCAAATTTATTTACAACAGATACAAACATTAACCATATTTTAAATTCCAAAAACAGTCTTCCTGCTCTAATAACATCTACAATAATTGAAGAACCCTTTAAGTTAACTTATGAGGAGAATTTTTTTGATCTGGTTTTTGTGAAATACAGTATTAGCAAACAATTCCCTTTCAGCTCAATATGTGCTGAATTAGCCAGAGTAGTAAAGCCGAACGGCTTCGTAATTTTTGTTTCCGGCAGCAAAATAGACAGCGAAGAATTCCAAGAATCACTAGAATATCTTAAAATCATCGATCAAAAATCCTTCACCAACAATCTACTTACTGCAGTATCTATCATTACCCAAAAAAAATGAGGCGCTGAGAGGCGACTCATTTTTAGGGTAAGACGAGGGAGCTCGCTCACTGTTTTTAGACAAATCCTTGATACCAAATATTCACTAATGCTGAAGTACCAGCTGCCGGTTTGCGATATTGCAAGCGCAAATATTTAGCAAAACGTGTTGGAGTTAGAATTGTTACCGCACTTTGCGAGATTGTGTTGACTACTGTACTATCATTTACCCAGTTGGTTGAAGCTGTACCTCCAATAGGGCTTAATTGAAGCCTTACCTCAGACGAAGCAGTACCGCCCTTAACAAGAACGCTGAATTTACTTAAAGTAATAACATTCTGTTGTGGCAGCGCATTAAATGCAGTTGTTGTAAAGCCAACGTTAGTTGAGGCAACATCTCTTGTACCTCTGTTCCCTACTGTTGTTTGCAATAGCGATGCTGTGCTTTGCTCCACGGTAGTATTAAAGTTAGATGCTGTAGTCTGGAACACTAAGGCCTGCAAGTTCGAGGCAGTTGTCTGATTTGCTGTTGTTTGTAGGTTAGTTGCTGTTGTCTGGTTTGCTGTTGTCTGCAAGTTAGTTGCTACTGTTTGTTTTGCTAATGTCTGCAAGTTAGTTGCAGTTGTCTGGTTTACTGTTGACTGCAAGTTGGAAGCTGTTGTCTGGTTTGCTGTTGTCTGCAAGTTAGTTGCTACTGTTTGTTTTGCTAATGTCTGCAGATTCGTTGCCACTGTTTGGTTTACCGTTGTTTGCAAGTTGGAAGCTGTTGTTTGGCGTGGTTCCATTAGTAAGTTACTTGCTGTAGGCTGAAATACTCTAGCCAAGAATTGACTATCAGTATCTGTAAAAACTTTTGTACCCATTTGGATTTTCCTCCCTTCCTCATTATTATGTTTACGCAATTATTTCTAAGCTTGCTTGTGCTTATAACACTATAAAACTAGCAAAATAGTCCATTTCTTAACATAACACCAACTCTGACCTATTCTCATATATTATCTTAATTAACCCACTTAACTGAAAGGAGCGAACACTTTGGAGCCAAAACAAAATCTCTTAAGTCTATGCGTTATCGCCAAAAACGAAGAAGAGAATATTGAAGCTTGTTTTAAAAATTGGCGTCTATTTGCTGATGAAGCAATCATGGTAGATACCGGTTCAACTGATCAAACAATTCAGCTTGCCAAAAAAAGCGGGGTAACTGTTTATAAAAAAAAATTTACCAATAGCTTCAGCTCAATAAGGAATTACGCGATAAGCAAGGCTAAAGGCAAATGGATACTTTTCCTTGATGCTGACGAATCTCTAAACGATTCTGATGCGAAAAAAATAATACAGCTTCTGAAAAACCCCAATGTTGAAGGCTACTTATTTTATCTAAATACTTTTTTAAATAATCAGGAGCCGACACAAGTTCAAGCCATGCGGCTATTTCGAAATCGCGAAGAGTATCGTTACCAAAACAAGGCTTACGAGAAAATACCAGAGGACATCTTAACAAATATCAAAAATTCAGATTTGGCAATAACCCATCGCCCCAATCCGGACAGATACCCAAACATTCAGGAGCAAAAATATCTCTTACTGCAGAATGACCTAGCCGAAAATCCAACAGATCCTTATTTATTGTACGTTTATGGACTAGAACTATTAAACAGAAATAAGCCTGAGCAAAGTGTAGCAAGCTTCAAGAAAGCCGTACAAAAAACTAGCAGAAACCATATATTTGCCACACACCTCCATGAATTGCTAATCTATAGTCTATTAGAATTGCAGCAATTCAATGAGGCTGCTGCAATTGCTGATCATGGGATAAAGCTGTTTCCCTTCAATGCCAGCTTAATATTTCTGCGCAGTCAAGCTTATAAGGAAGCCTTGCTCTTCCATGAAGCATTAAAGGATCTTGAACAATGTCTGCAGCTTGATAAGGCAAATTCTCTATCAACAAAGGAGCAGGAAATAAATAGCCCAAAAACACTTATGGCCATCGGTGAAATCCATGAACTCTTATTAAACTACCAGCTTGCCAAACAGTATTATCTACAAGCCTATTCCAGCGAAAAAAGCTTCGAAGAACCACTCTATAAACTAGGCAGTTTAATCAAACATAATCCTTCATTAGGTGAAATAGACGAAGTGGTATCTCAACAAATTGATAGCAAGGATGCTGAACAGTTATTAACCTTAATCGATATTCTGGTGTTGGAACAAGAATATCCTAAAGCTCTCCAATATACAGAAGAGCTGATCAAGCTGGTTGGTCGAAGAGAGGATGTCATCTTTATGCAGGGAATAAGCCAAATGATGCTCGGCAACTTCCCAGAGGCCGACAAGCTGTTTCTCACAATTGACAGCAGCCATCCCTTATCTGGTCAAGTTATTTTGCGGCGAATTCAGAATTGTTGGATTAGCCGGAAATGGAGCTTAGCCGGCAGTCTGTTGAATAATATCGCCGATTACACTGTCTCCGCTGCCAGCAAGCGGGTTTATCCGTTTGTCCATGCCCTTTTGTTAGGCGAGGAAATTGAGAACAATAATTTGCAGGAAAAGGATAATCCAGTAATCAGCAAACTCCTAGAGAACCTTCTCTATATGGGGCTTAATGAACAAGCTGATCCCCTATTGAATTTCTTGTTAGCTGCTAAAGACGAGAAACTTTTAGAAAAACCAGCATTTTTTTTAGCGGAAAAAAATCAAATCGAGAAACTGTACAAACTACTTGCCCAAGTCCAAAACCCTTATTTAAGGTCACAGCTCTGTGAAAAAACAGCCCAAATATTTTTCAATAAACAACAATTCTCTGCCGCGGAAGAGGTTCTCCGGCAAGCAGAACCGGCAAAAATGGGTCCATCCGGTTATCTATTGTTAAGCGAGATCTCCCTTATAAAAGCTCAGGTTGTTCTGCAAGACGGTCTAAATGCTCGGATACTAAAAAAAGAAGAGAAGAAGGAACTCTCGACAATAATGGAGTTGATCAACAATGAAGCTTAGCCTATGCATGATAAGCAAAGATGAAGAGAAATTAATCGGCTCTGCCTTAGCAAGTATAAAAAAATATGTTGATGAAATTATTCTCGTTGATACCGGTTCAATTGATCAAACAACAGCAATCGCTCTAAAATATGGAGCCAGGGTCTACCATCAGAAATGGGAAGATAACTTTGCCAAAGCCAGAAACTTCGCGCTTGACCGAGCTAAGGGAGAATGGATTCTCTGTTTAGATGCCGATGAAACCTTAGAGAACGGAGAGCTCTTAGCAGAGATAATCAGCAAAGCAGAAGAAGATGTTCAAGGAATCATCACGCAAATCTTCAACTATAATTCCCTTAATCTTCCTCCATCAGAAAAGAGTTTTAGCATTCGCTTATTTCGCAATAAAAAATTCCTGCGTTATTCAGGGGCGATCCATGAACAGTTGAACATCAACAAAGGTAAGGTTATCTTCAGTGAACTAATAATAAACCATTATGGTTATATTCCAGCGATCAGCCAAAGTAAAAACAAGCCGGCTAGAAATCTCAATATTTTACTTAAGGAAATAGCAGAAAACCCTAACGATCCGTTTACTCTGTACAATATCGGGTGCGAATATCTACGATTAAACGACTACCAAAAGGCCTTGAATTATTATAATCAATCACTAACAAATGCCGATAGCACCAGCAATTATACCTCTCGCTTATACAAAATGAACGCCATATGCTGCTTACATCTGAAGAACTATTCTGCTGCAGCTGACGTTTGTCAAAAGGGTCTAAAAATCTACCCTGATTTTCCTGATTTGCATTATTATTTAGGCTTAACTTACAAGGAGCTTGGAAAAAACCTCCTGGCAATTATCAGCCTGTTAAAATGTCTATCCTTGGAAGAAAATGAAAAAAGCAATAGCAACCTCTACACCATCGAAGAAGGAGTTACTAACTATCGAACACTTTTTGTCCTAGGCCAAATATACCAAAAGCAGCAGAATATTGCCGAGGCAAAAGCCGCCTTCGCCAGGGCCTTATCCAGCAACCCCCGACTAGTCGATGCCCTGATAAGCTTGCGAGGATTATTCGAGAATAATCAAGAATTCAGCGATTATCTTAAAAACTCTTTTACCACAACACAGCAAATCGCGATAGCTCAGCAATTATCTGCTCTAAAGAACTTTTCGCAAGCATTAAAGCTGCTGAAAGAGCTTAAAGATGCGGCTTTGGAAAGTGCTCAACCGCAGATTAATCTGCTAATGGGAATTAATCATTTTTTGCTTTTCGACTTTAATTCAGCAATCACGGGATTATCATCGATAAGTCAAGAAGACCCTCACTACGAAAAGTCGTTGCCCTATTTGATTGCTAGCTATTGGATAATAGGAGATCCAGTTCATGCCAAAAAAATCTTCAGCAGCTCCAAGATTTCTGCAAAAGATCTATATCAAAAAATAACCGACTTATTTTTAACCCTCAGCGAAAACAAGCTACAAGAGGGAATTACTAAGTTTCCTAACAGCCAAAAGATTAAAGATGAATTAGCTAGAATAAAAAAGGTGAGAAATAATGAATCCTCTTAAGGTGGGCATCAGCCTCTGTATGATCGTGAAAAATGAAGAAAATAAACTCTCTGCGGCAATTGATAGCGTAGCAAAAATCGTTGATGAGATTATTATTGTTGACACCGGCTCTACCGATCAAACAATTGCCATCGCCAAAAAGTACGCTGATTTATTGATTGAAGTCCCTTGGGAAGAGAATTTTTCTCTGCCCCGCAACTTGGCAATAGATGAAGCTACCCAGACTTGGATCTTAATCTTAGATGCTGATGAAATAATCTCCGCTGAAGACCTGACCGGAATACCTAAATTTTTGGAGACAGTCGATTCGAATATTGATGGGTTATTCATGAAAATCGTTAATCAAAAAAATTTTTTTCTCAGCAACGAAGAAGAGCTTTTTCCTGCTCTGCGTTTGTTCAGAAATAAACCGACACACCGTTTTACCGGGAAAATTCATGAACAGATCATGTCCATCCCTTATGAAAGAACACAATTTACTGATTTTCGAATAATTCATCGAGGTTTTAGCAACCCGCAAAAAAACTTGATCAGGAGCAAGAGAAATATTCAGATTATTGAACAAGAATTAGCGGAAAATCCCGATAATAATTTTCATAAATTTAATCTTGCTGCTGAATATCTAGTGGCCGGAGATTTTATTCAAGCATTAGCTGCTTTTGAAGCGATTGACCTAAAAAACAACGAACAGTCTAGTTGGAAATCACGAGCCATAAAACTGCAAACCTACTGCTATATTCAGCTTGGTAAATTCCAAAATGCTAAAGAGCTGATCGAGAAGGGAAAGAATGAGCTGATTAACTTCCCTGATCTCTACTACTTAGAAGCCATGCTTTTCATCAAACAGAAAAAATACTCCGAGGCACTGTTTCCACTTTACAACTGCCTAGCCATTGGGGAAACTGCAAACCCCCGGTATATAACTGAAAATGGGATGGGAACCTATAAGATATTCTTTACCCTTGGCAGTGTTTATGAAGCGTTAAAGGAGCCTAAAAAGGCGATTCTTTGCTATCGAAATACTCTGTATTGGAATAAATACCACCTAGAAGCAGGGATAAAGCTGGCGCAAATACTATTAAGTGAAATGACACTAGAAGAGATCGAGAAGCACCTGCAATTCTACTACGATTTATCCAATCCCCGGCAATGTTTAATTCTAGGTAAGATTTTTTGTGAGCTTCGCTTAGTTGAGCTTAGCAAATTGTATGTTCAGAAGGCGCTTGCGCTTGGCGGACCAACCGACCCGGCATATAACATCTTAGGGCAATGTGCCTTCTATCAAGGAAATCTTCGGAAAATGAAATATTACTCCACTAAGATTAACGAGAAGCAATACCAGCTTTCGCACAGTGAACTAGCAATCCTTGAGCTTAAAGAAGCCGTAAAAATACTCAACGCCGCCGAAGAAAAATACCCCGATTCAGAAGCAATCACTAAGAAAAAATCCGGACTTTCCTTATTGCTCGAAAAACTGGAGGCAGGTGATTTATCATGAGAGTAAATCCCACAATTAGTCTCTGCATGATTGTCAAAAACGAAGAGGATCAGTTGCCGAACTGCCTCA
>Ga0209347_1006169_pt1 | contig 10807 bp, 11 predicted proteins | sample AutmiccommuBRH23_FD_187382 | JGI IMG/M metagenome (GOLD analysis project Ga0209347, IMG submission 187382) | Deep subsurface microbial communities from Mt. Terri, Switzerland - Autotrophic microbial communities BRH/23 (SPAdes) (version 2) | ecosystem: Environmental > Aquatic > Deep subsurface >...
CCCTTTCGCGTGAATCGCTTCACACAGTCCGGCGTCCTGAGGCGGGGTATGGCCGACGAAGGCAATGACGTTCCGCCAGGGAACGCCCGTTTTGTCGAACGCATCCACTCGCTGCCGGTTGCCTACCATAACTTCCATCATTAACCCCGAGTTCAAGGCGTGGACCCGCTGGATGTCCGGATCGCTGTACACGATCAGCATGGCATAGGCCTCGGCGTGATGCTCCTCGATCTTGCGGACCAGGTCCTCGACGGGGATGCCCTTGTTGTCCAGTACGAGAATGGTCTTGCCCCGGGCCCATTCCAGCGCCTCGTCGAGGGTCGCCATCCGGTGTTCCGTGAGATTGCCCTCGAGGTCCTTCAGCCGCAACTGCTTGAGTTCCTCCAGGGTACAATCCGCGACCCGGCCGGTCCCGCTGGTGGTCCGCTCCAGCGTGGGATCGTGGTTCAGGACGAGAGCGTGATCCTTCGTGTAGCGCGGGTCGATCTCCAGCATGGCCCAGCCGTGCCGTAGCGTGTGCTCGAACGTCGCGATGCAATTCTCCGGATAGTCCTTCGCGGCCCCGCCGCGATGGGCACTGACCAGGGGCAGCACATCACTACCGGGGGCGAACAGTTCCTGCAATCCCTCCGGCGTCCCGGCATCGACGGTGTACAGCCCGGCCGATGGCGACTGCGCGACGGCGGCAGACCCCGGCGACAGCGAAAGGACGACAGAAAGAAGGGCGATGGGGACGGTACGGAAGTGCTTCGCCATCATGGGGACTCCTCACAACTCCAACTCATATTGACACCGGGGTTCTCACCGACGCGCTATTGTAATCCGTCTCCCAATGCGCCGCCATCCGTTTCATTCCGTGAAGAATCGGATCATCACAGAGACACAGAGGACCCAACGCGGCCTCCGGCCGCAACCCAAGAGGGATTCACGCAGAGACGCAGAGGGGGCAACGAAGGAGGGGAGAAAGGCAGCAGCGCGGCGTGCCGGTCTCCACGGTGTCTTCTTTCCTCTTGCGTTCGTACCTTCTCTTCCCCGCGTCCCTGCGTCACTGCGTGAGATAGAATCCTCCCTGCTTTCAGAACTTGCGGTCTCTTCGTTAACGATGCTTGCCAGAAAAACAAGATGGGAAGACTTTGTAGTACGGAGAAATGAAACCGCCGAGGGGGGCGGGGCCAGCCCTCAACGGGCTTCGACGTAGGCGCGCTACGACTGTACCTTGTCGCTTGTCGTTCGAGAAGGGGGACACCGCGTCAGAAGGCCGGAGGCGATGGTTCGTGGTGTGCCTTGCAGCGTCACCGCGAACGGGAAATCGGGCTTTCGTTGGGCCTCGAGTGGGCGTATAATCTGGCTTCGCCCGCGATCCCGTGTGACGGATCGGGCGACTCTGTGTGACAGGCTGGGTGAGATGCAGGACCATGGGCTATTTTCGTGACAACGTAGAACAGACGGCCGCGTATACGCCGGGGTTTCAGCCCAAGGCGCTGGACGTGGTCAAGCTCAATACCAACGAGAACCCGTATCCGCCGTCGCCGGAGGTGATGAAGGCGCTGGCCGAGATCCGGCCGGAACAGCTTCGCCGCTATCCGGACCCGCTGGGCAACGCGTTCCGTGAGGCCGCGGCCCGGATAAACGGCGTATCGTCCGAGAATATCCTGTGCTGCAACGGCGGCGACGACCTGCTCTCGATCGCCATTCGGGCCTGCTGCGACGAGCGGCGGCCGCTGGCCTATCCTGTGCCCACGTATACGCTGTACCCGGTCCTGGCCAGGTTGCAGCCTTGCGAGACCATCGAACTTCCGTTCGACGCCGAGTTCAATCTGCCGGCGAAGCTCGCGACGACCGGGGCGGCGTTGACCATCGTCTGCAATCCGAACGCCCCTACGGGGAGCATCATCGGCGTGGAGGAGCTGGCCTCGCTGGCCGCCGAGATCAAGGGCGTGCTGCTGATCGACGAGGCCTACGCCGACTTCGCCGAGCGGAACTGCGCGTCGCTGGTGAAGGACTTTGCGAATGTGATCGTGCTGCGGTCCTTGAGCAAGGGTTATTCGCTGGCGGGCCTGCGATTCGGGTATGCGATTGCCGATAAAGGGCTGATCGAGGGACTGGTCAAGGTCAAGGACTCGTATAATGTCGACGCGGTGGCGATTGCTCTGGCGACCGCCGCGATCACGGACCAGGCGTACTTCCGGGCGAATGTGGAGAAGATCAAGAGCGACCGGCGGACCCTGTCCGAGCAGTTGCGGGCGATGGGCTTCGTCGTGCCCGAGAGCCACTCGAATTTCGTCTTCGCCCAGGTGAAGAACGGCTCGGCCGAACCGATCCACAAGGAACTGGAGCGACGGAACATCTTCGTGCGGTACTGGAAGCAGCCCGGACTTGCCGATAAGCTCAGGATCAGCGTGGGCACGAAGGAGCAAAACGAACGGCTGATCGCCGCGTTGCGGGAGATTGCCGCCAGATAGGATGACTGATATGAACAAGAGAACCGGACAGATTCATCGCCAGACGAAAGAGACCGACATCCGCTGCGAGATCAACCTCGACGGCGTCGGCGGCTACGAGATCGACACGGGCGTGGGCGTCCTCGATCACATGCTCACACACCTGAGCAAGCACGGCCGGATCGACCTGACCGTCAAGGCCAGGGGCGACCTGCACATCGACGCCCACCACACGACCGAGGACATCGGCATCTGCTTAGGCGAGTGCCTGCTGTCGGCCCTGGGCGACAAGAAGGGCATCGCCCGCTACGGGCACAGTTCGGTGCCGATGGAGGACGCCCTGGCGAACATCGCGATGGACCTCTCCGGCCGGCCGGTGTGCGTGTACAACGCCGAGTACCGAACGGACAAGATCGGCGACTTCGACGTCGAGCTTATCGAGGAGTTCCTGCGGGCGTTCTCCAACAGCGGCAAGTTCAACCTGCACGTGAACGTCCCCTACGGCACGAACAGCCACCACATCGCCGAGGCGATCTTCAAGGCCCTCGGCCAGGCGCTGGCCACGGCGGTGAAGGTCGTCGGGACGGACATTCCCAGCACGAAGGGACAGTTGTGATCGAGGAATTCAAACCGCCGGAATACCGGGTCGGCATCGGTACGGATATCCACCGGATCGTCGAGGGTCGAAGGCTCATGCTGGGCGGGGTCTACATCCCCTTCCCCGCGGGCCTGCTCGGCCACAGCGACGGCGACGTCGCCCTGCACGCGATCATCGACGCCCTGCTCGGGGCCGCGGGCCTGGGCGACATCGGGACGCTCTTTCCCGACACGGACGTGCAGTGGAAAGACGCCGACAGCAAGGGCTTTTTGTACGTGGTCAAAGAGCAGCTCGAAAAGAAGGGCTGGGAAGTCGTGAACGTGGACCTGACGATCCACACGGAGGTGCCGAAGCTCGGCCCGCTCAAGGGCCAGATCCGCCGCTGCATCGCGGGTCTGCTCGGCATGGACTTCACGTGCGTCAACGTCAAGGCCAAGACCAACGAAGGTCTCGGCGAAATCGGCGCCGGCGAAGCCATGGCCGCCACGGCGATCGCCATGCTCCGCAAGAAACCGAAGAGAACACTATGAGCATGGCAGGACTTTTCTTCAGGAACTTCGGGTCATGGCACCGATTTCTATCAGGAAGAAGATATGGGAAGGCGAGACAGAGACACAGAACAACGAGCTTTTGCCATTCTGCAGCACAAGTACCGTCTGGTAGGGCCCTTCGTCCACAACAAGGGGACTGGGATAGGCGAGGACAATGGCAAGCCCGACTTTGTCGGCAGTCATGATGGAACAATCCTTGGTATTGAAGTTATAAACATCTATGATCCTGACATAGTAGACGGGATGCCTCTCCGACAGCATGAGGCTGAGAAAGATGCGATAGTAAAAAAGGCGCGTGAGAAGGCAGTCCAAATCGGTTTGCCACCTCTAAGGGTGGAGGTAATCTTCACAGGCAATCTCCCAAAGAAAAAGTGCAGGGAGGCCGATTTGGCGGATATGCTTTTTGAAATAGTCAGAGGCAACTACCCCGAGCCAAGTGGCGAAATATGTCTCGGAGATATGGACAGCAATGATCTACCTGACGAGTTCCACTGGATTGGCATATACCGCAGCCCTGAAAGACAAAGACACACTTGGAGATGCGAAGACGAAGCTGGCGATGTCGCAACGGAGTTCTCCACCCAATTGCAGGAGCGAATCGATGCAAAAGCGTTGAAGTATCGCCAGTATCTGGAGCACTGTGACAAATGCTGGCTCGTGATCGCCGCGTCTGGCGATCGGCCATCATCGTTCTATGAGTTCACGGACGAGATGCCGACAAGTCGCTATAGATCCCCTTTTGAGCGAGTCTTCTTCATGGATGTGGCCGGCCAAATCATGAACGAACTCACCATAGTACATACTGCTTAATCCGCCTTCAGAATCCCATGATTCCAGGAACAGCCTACCAGTTTCCAGACCGGATTTCCGGGGACGCCTTATCACTTTTCTGGTGGGTCAAGAAGCCCACGAGAGGGCGGGTTTCTTGCCGGTCTGGGCGCATTCGCGGAGGTAGAGGTTGATGAGATTCTGATAGGGGATGCCGGTTTCTTCGGCCAGGGCCTTGAAGTACTCGATCACATCCACACCCAGACGCAAGGTGACTTGTTCGTCAGACGCTTGGCGTGCGGGTTCTTTCGGCCTTCCAGGATTGCGAAGTCATATTCTTTTCTCATAGCCCCGAGGTCGCTTCACCGGCCCTCTTCCTCAACTCCCGATTCACCCGCCTGTTCGGCTCGGCGCAGGGCCGCTTCAAAACGTTGGCGGACCGCCGTGCGATCAAAATAGGCAATCGTCTGCACGGCGGTCATTCCTTTGGTTTCTTTCGCCACGGCTTCCTTCCACTTGCGTGACTCTGCCACCGCGTCAAACTTCTTCGGCCTGGCGTTCATAAATGACCTCCAACCGCCTGATGATCCGGATAGCCGAATCGCCGCCCAAGATCGAATTGCCAAGATACGCTGTCCAAACAGCTATATGCGCACCCAAACCGGCAGCCCGGCTTCGTCCCATCACGTGCCGACAGGCTAACCATACCAGATGAGGTCCAATCTGTAAATGCAGGAACTCCGCCGGGGCCTTGCCCCAATCCTGCCATGTACGCGGACAAAGACGGGGTTCCGAGCGTGGCCGATTCTTCTGGTGCATGGCGCTTCCCTCCTGACAGAGGAAGGGACGGACCAATCCAGAGTCCGCCGCGACGCGGCGGGAGTTTAGCGCATTGTAGTCCCCAGCAGTAAGGGTGCTGCGCACGCCTTCAAGCGAGCGCCCTGCTCGCGTATCATGCTGGAGGCCCAAAAGCGCAAAACTCCCCGAGCAGGCCCGCTTCGGACCTGCATTGACCGCGTCAGAGAATCCGGACCCGCCTTGGTTCCTCGCAATCCGTACGAGCATTGACCCACTTCGATCCCACCGGTAGAATGCTCCCATTGCTGGTGATCGGTGATGGCGGTTGACAAGATTTCGAGAAGGATCCTATGGCTCTACAGCTTCACAATAGTCTGACGCGACGGACGGAGGAGTTCAAGCCCATGGAAGAAGGCCGGGTCGGCATCTATGTCTGCGGGCCGACCGTGTACGGGCACGCCCATCTCGGGCACGCCAAGAGCTACGTCAGCTTCGACGTGCTCGTGCGGTATTTGCGGTATCTGGGCTACGCCGTCACGTACGTGCAGAATATCACGGACGTCGGGCACCTGACCGACGACGCCGACGCCGGCGAGGACAAGATCGCCAAGGCCGCCCGCAAGGAGCGCAAGCACCCGATGGCGCTGGCCGAGTACTATACCCGCAGCTTCTTCGAGGACATGGACAGGCTCAACTGCCTCCGGCCGGACATCAGCCCGCGGGCCAGCGGCCATATCGTCGAGCAGATCGAGCTGGTCAAGACCCTCCTCGACAAGGGCTTCGCCTACGAGGCGGGCGGCTCGGTGTACTTCGACGTTTCGAAGTCCCGGGACTACGGCAAGCTCTCGGGCCGCAACAGCGAAGAGATGCTGGCCGGGGCCCGCGTCGAGGTCTCGACGGAGAAGCGGAATCCCGCCGATTTCGCCCTGTGGAAGCGGGCCGAACCGAACCACATCATGCAGTGGCCCAGCCCCTGGGGCATGGGCTATCCCGGCTGGCACCTCGAATGCTCGGTCATGTCCATGAAGTACCTGGGCGCGACCATCGACATCCACGGCGGCGGGCTGGAGAACCAGTTCCCCCATCACGAGTGCGAGATCGCCCAGTCCGAGGCCGCCAACGACGCGCCGTTCGTCCGCTACTGGGTCCACAACAACATGGTGACCGTGGACGGCCAGAAGATGGGCAAGAGCTTAGGCAACTTCGTCACGCTCAAGCAGGCCTTTGCGGGAGCCCACGACAAGCTCTCGCGGGCCTATGAGCCGCTCGCGGTCCGGCAGCTCGTCCTGAACAGCCACTACCGCAGCCCGCTGGACTTCTCCGACGCGGCCCTCTTCGCCGCCCACAGCGGCAATCAGAAGATCGGCGAGGCGGTCCGTGCCCTGCGAAAGAGGCTCGCCGCCGCCCCGCAAGGCGACATCGATGTGGACACCCTCAAACAGCTTGAGGACGCCCGGGCCAAATTCGAGGCGGCCATGAACGACGACCTCAATACGTCGGTGGCGCTGTCGGTGCTTTTCGACCTGGTTCGCATCAGCAACAAGGCGATCGACGACAAGAAGGTCACACGCGAGACGCTCGGCGCGATCAACGACTCGTTCGTCAAGCTCGGCGGCGACGTCCTGGGCGTTGTGGCGGACCAGGGCTGCGAGGCCGCCGGCGTGGACGAGCAGGCGGTCGATAAGCTTGTCACAATCCTCATCGCCCAGCGAGCGGAGGCGCGAAAGGCCAAGGATTTCGCACGGGCCGACGCCGTGCGGGCCAGGCTCGACGAGGCCGGCATCGTCCTGGAGGACGGCCCGCAAGGCACGCAGTGGAAGTGGAAATGATTGCGATTGATGATTGTTGATGGATGATGGATGATTGAAATGAGCGACAAACCGTCCTTCGACAATCCGACGCGAATCCTGGGCATCGACCCGGGGTTGCAGGTCTGCGGGTATGCCTGCGTCGAAGTCGATGGAGGTCGAGAGGTTGTCATCGAGGCGGGCATTCTCAAGACCACGCATGGTTTAGCGATTGAATTGCGGCTGGACGAGATCGCCGGGGATATCGAATCGCTGCTGACCCGGTTCGCTCCCGACATGGTGGCGGTCGAGGAGATTTACTCGCATTACGCCCATCCCCGAACCGCGATCTTGATGGGCCACGCCCGCGGCGTTATATTGCAGACGTGCGCCAGGGCGCATATCGAGATCAAGAGTTTCGCCGCCACCCGGATCAAGAAGGCGATCACGGGCAACGGCCACGCCTCGAAGGAACAGATGCAAAGAACGATCCAGACGATTCTGGGTCTGCCGGAACTGCCGTCGCCGCCGGACGTGGCCGACGCCATGGCCGCGGCGCTGTGCTGTGCGAACTCGATTGACAGGATTGGGACAAAGTGAGATAAGGATTGATGACGGATGATGGATAATGGATGATTCGAACGGTCCGGTCCTTCCGCTGCAATCATCAATAATCAATCATCCATAATCAATAACGAATGTGATCGCAGGAATCGAAGGAAAACTCGTTCAGCTCGGCACCGAAACCGCCCTGGTGCAGGTCGGCGCCATCACGTATGAAGTCATGCTGCCCGGCTACTGCGTCAGCGCCCTGTCCGGCCAGATCGGCATGGACGTCTCGTTGTGTACGATGGAATACTACGAGGGCAGCCTCGGCGGCGGAAACCTCATCCCGCGTCTGGTCGGCTTCCTGAGCACGGTCGAAAGAGAGTTCTTCTCCGTGTTCATCGGCGTCAAAGGTTTGGGCATCCGCAAGGGCCTGCGGGCCTTGAGCATTCCCATCGCGGATGTCGCCGTCGCGGTCGAGGCCGGGGATGAAAAGATGCTCATGACACTGTCCGGGATCGGACGCAAGATGGCCCAGACGATCGTCAGCGAGCTCAAGGGTAAACTCCAGGGATTCGCCTTCGGGGCCGAGCCCGCCCGTGCCGCCCAGACCAAGTTCAAGCCCTTCCAGGCCGAGGCGCTGGAAATCCTCGTGGCCTGGGGCGAGAAACGCAATGAAGCTATGGAGCTGATCGAGCAGGCCGGACAAAGACACCCGGAGGTCAACACCGCCGAGGCACTCGTACCGCTCGTCTACCGCCTCAAACAGGGCGTCGAAGTCTGATCCCCCGCCCGCACCCCATCAAAATGCCTAACGCCATTTCCTCTTGACCGCTACCCGTCCACGTATATACGATTGATGGCGGATTACGCGACTCGAGAACAAACAGGTCTTGTTCCAGTGGGAGATCATCATGTATCCGAGAACAACAGCAGCGGTTCTTTCGATCCTCGTTGCGTCCATCTCCCTGGCGGCGGACTACCTGCCGCTGAAGGAGGGCAATCAGTGGACCTACACGATGTCCAACGGGATGCAGATGACTACGAGAATCGTGGGATTCGAGAACGTCGGCGAGGTCCGCTGCGCGGTGGCGGAGACCACGATGGGCTTCCAGACTACCCAGGAATGCCTGGCCGCCGATGCCCAGGGGATCAAATCCTACCTGGCCCGGATGCAGGGGCAGGAGCTCCGCTACGACCCGCCCGTCCTGCGGATCAAGCTGCCGTACCGCGAGGGCGATACGTGGGAGGCGACTGTCAACCAGTTCGGCATGCCCATGACCACGAGCCTCCAATCCATCGGCAGCGAACCGGTCCAGACGCCGGCAGGGACATTCGACGCCATCAAGATCCGCTCGTCCATGAATGTGCCGGGCCAGGGTCCGATGACTTCGATTATCTGGTATGCCGATGGCGTCGGGCCGGTGCGCCAGGTCATGCAGATGGCGGGCCAGGAGATCACGGTCACACTGGCCTCGACCAACGTCAAACCAACCCAGTCTCGTGTCGAGGGCGTCCCGCCCTCGAATCGCGGGCAGGATATCCACGACACGCGAACGCATCCGCGCACGCCGCCGGCTGCCCCGGCAATGTGCCCGAAGTGCAATGCCAAGCTCCCGGCCGGGGCGAAGTTCTGCCCGTCCTGCGGGGAGAAGATCCAAGCCCCTGCCGCCGAGTCACAGCCCCAGCAGCCTGCCGGGACAGCTTCCTCAGCGCCCGCCCCCGACCATCCGAAGCTCGATAAGTACCAGTCCAGCGACGGCAAGGTCCTGGTCTACCGGCCCGCGAACTGGGCCGTGACCGAGGGCGAATTGTTCGGCCCGGGAATCTACGCCGTCTCCGTCACGGAGCCCCAGGACGATGCGGCCGTGCTGTTCATGACCTTCCCCGTGGACGCCACGATCAAGGATTCCGTGATGCTCGCCGCCCGGTGTACCGAGGCCCTGCGCCAGCAGTTCCCCGACCTGAAGGTGGCCAACATGAACTCAACGCCGGACCGCAGACGCACGATTGCGGAGTTGACCCTGACCGCCGACGGCCGCAAGGGAACCGGGCACAGCTACTTCTTCCACTCGCAGAACGCCGCAACGGTGTACTTCCTGCTCGCCCAGGCCGACAAGTGGAACGAGCTTCGTCCGACCCTGACGACGATTGCGGCCAATCTGGCATACGCACCGCAGGGAGTCGCAACCGCAGTCCAGCAGAGCCGGAAACTCGCCCAGGAAGGCGTCGAGGGCGGGACGCCCTCGAATCGCGGACAGGATGCCCGCGACACGGGAGCTCCGCTCTCCCCTGCCGCGATGCTCCAGCAGGCGGCCCAGCGGCCCGGAAAGCAGGTCACGCTGCAACAGGCGACGCTCCCGGATCAGTCCATGTCGATCCAGATCCCGCAGGGCTGGGTCCTGAAGGGCCAGAGAATCCAGTTCGCCGCCACCAGCAGCGAACAGACATCCTCCCACGGCACCTGCTCGGTCTACCACACGATCATGCCCGTGGACTTCCCGGTTCAGGGCGTGATCAACGTGCAGTATCAACCGCCCGCGCAAGCCCTTGAGACGGCCCTCCAGTTCGGCAAGCTGGGCAGAAACGTGCAGGTGCTGGGCGAGACGCCGACCGAGACCGCAGTACCCGAGCTGGCGGAAGTAATCCAGCAACTCCGCGCCCGGGGTCAGCAGGTCGATTCCCGGCTCATGCACGTGCGGTTCACCAACGTGCTCACCGGCGTGGCGACCCGGGCGCTCTTCGTCGTGCAATGCAACAAGAGTCCGATGAGCCCGGTCTGGCAGCTCTCCGTGAACGGCAGTTGGGCCCCCGACAATGAATTCGACGAATGGCTCCCGGTCTTCCTGCGGATCGGCAAGACCATGCAGATCAACCAGCAGTGGCTCCAGGGCGAGATGCGCAACCAGGCAGCCACGCAGCAGCGGCTCTTCAACAACCTGCAGAAGTCGATCGCGGAGTCGAACCAGGCCTTCGACAGCTACCTGGACACGGTCCAGGAGGGCAGCCGCAGCCGGGACTACACGAGCCACATGTGGAGCCAGACCACGCTCGGCCAGGGCTCCTGGGTGGCCGAGAGCGAAGGGGCCAAGGTCTATCACACGGATTCCTGGGGCATCGAAGGTCCCGAGGGCCGGATCGACGACCGCGCCTACAACACGACCAACTTCACAGGCGAAAACCCCTGGACCGGACGGGACATGGAGATGATCGACACGCGGGCGGAGTACGAGAAATACATTGCAAATCAATGAGAGCCGCTCGCAGAGACGATGGACGACGTGGACGTGGTGGACGGAGCGAGTCCACGCTGTCCAC
>Ga0209347_1006170_pt1 | contig 10804 bp, 5 predicted proteins | sample AutmiccommuBRH23_FD_187382 | JGI IMG/M metagenome (GOLD analysis project Ga0209347, IMG submission 187382) | Deep subsurface microbial communities from Mt. Terri, Switzerland - Autotrophic microbial communities BRH/23 (SPAdes) (version 2) | ecosystem: Environmental > Aquatic > Deep subsurface >...
GGCGGCCACGCCCGGCGTCAGTCCGCGTGACCTGAGCTTCAAAGGAACGCTCCAGACGCTGGCGGCCTTCGCCGCCGCCGGCTGGTCGTGTCCTCAGCGAAGGAATGAACTGTACGTGGCGGTTCTGCGTGCCGTGGCCGCCCATCGCGTCAACGACCGCCCGGATCGAATCGAACCACGGGCGGTGAAAAGAAGACCCAAGAAACAGATCTATTTGACCGAACCTCGAGCCCTCGCGAAAACGCGTCTACTCAACACAGGGTAGGTCTTATGGAAGTGCCATTCAGGTCCGCCCTTCGTTTACGCTTTAACGACTCTCTCAGGGGAAGCCGAGGGAGATAACCTACAACGCATTTCACGGGTGGGTTCTTTGGTCCGTGCCGAGGCGGCGACGGTGATCGACACGCCGCCACGGGGAAAGCAGGCACGGCCGAAGCGGTCGTGCGGGGATGGGGGCGAGTGATCATTCGCCCGTAGATGGGGCGTCCGGCTCCAGACGCGAGCGACGCTCCCTTGTGAAGACGGGCATCGCGTGAGGCGTGCGGAGCACCCTGTCCCGCTGGAGGCTCCAAGGCGGTAAACTCCCGCCGGCTCGGTGTGAAGCACCGCTTCACATCGGGCCGGCGGAATCCGGATTGGTCCGCTCCTTCCGTATTCAGGAGGGAAGATGATGATATCTCACGCAGAGCCGCAGGGACGCAGAGGTACAGAGCGAGTTGGGTCAATATCTTCCCTGCGTCACTGCGTCCCTGCGTGAGCTGACCAGAAGAAAAACGGTGGGCGGAGCCCACCCTACCGCTGACGCCTGATCGTGTAACCCCTTCGCGGACAAGGGGTTAGGGATACCCTGTCGCCCGAGACGGAAAAATTGGGCGAGTGGAAGATATTTCTATTGAAGACGAAGTATGGGGTGTGTATGATATGTACGCAACACTTGATGCGACACCGCGAGCGAAACAGTGAATCGTTGATAGTCGATCGTCGATCCTTTTTCGATTCGGAGGGCTGGTTCATGGCTACGCAGGCGCAGATTCTTGCCAATCGTTCCAACGCACGGAAATCCACGGGGCCCCGCACGCCCGAGGGCAAGGCCGTCGTCGCGCAGAACGCCGTCAAGCATGGGCTCTGCGGCCGGGAGGTCCTTGTCCACGGGGAAGACCCGGGCGAGTTCGAATGCTACCGCGAGCGGAGGCTGGCGGAACTGGAGCCGGCCGGCGAGGTGGAGTCGGATCTGGCTGAGCGGATCGTGGGTCTGTCCTGGCGGCTCAAGCGGGCCGAGAGATTCCAGGCGGCGACCTTCGACTCGGTGTACGCCCGGCAGAAACACCTCCCAACCGAGAAGTACGACCAGAGCCAGGACGCCGACGGCGATTCCACCCTCGGGCGGGCCCTGGTGCGGGACTTCGCCAACAGCCGGGTACTGGACAAGTTGCTGATGTACGAGCGGCGGATCGAGCACAGCCTCTACCGGACCATGGCGGAACTCAAGAGGCACAGAATTTTCCGGGAGGTCGGGCCGGGGGAGATGTGGGAGCTCAGACGGGCGTTGGCGAGCGAGGACAAGGAGACGGAAAGTCACGGGCGGGACGCCCGTGCTACGAAGACGCCTGGCGAGAGCACTGCGAGCGCACGAGAGGGAGTTCAGGGCGCCGACTCTTCACTTCGACCTTCAAACATGGAACTTCACACTTGCCCTGACCCATCGTGCAAAACAAACCCAATTGTCCCGGCGCCCCATGACGGCCAAGCTCTCCGAGCAGAAGTACTTACGGCGGATTCACGCGGCGATCAGTCCGACGAAACAAAGCCAATTTCCGGCGTTGTTCCGTCGCGGAAGTGCGGGACTCCAAAGGGCGATCAACCTTCGCTCGATCCGTCTGGTGGAAACCGTCCCGTCCGCGGGTTACTGGCCCAGGTAGTTGCCGTAGGTCAGGGCCAGGACGGCGGCGCCGACGATGAGCAGGGCGGCGACCATCGCGCCTTTTGTGCGGAGGCTCCGTCCGTGCCACTCCCGCAGGGCGATCCCCGCCAGGGAGCTGAACAGGATCAGCATGAGCATGTGGATGGCCCAACTGGAGAACTTGAACTCGCCCATGCGAACGTGGGCCAGGCCATAGAAGAGGAACTGTCCGTACCACATGCAGCCGGTCAGGAGGGCCATGAGGTAGTTGATCGGCAATGCGCGGGGGGCGGCGTCTTTCGGCCTTCGGAATTCGCCGAAGGTCCTTTGCGAGCGGGCCAGGATCAGGCAGTAGACGGCCGTCGTGATGAACGCCCCGGTGTTGGAGAAGATGTAGACGACGTTGGTCTGCCAGTGGCCGGCTCCGAACTCGGCGGCGGTCGCGGCGATCGGCCCGCCGGCGTCGTTGACGGCAATGCCGTAGAAGGCGGAGAAGACCCCCGCGACAACGCACAGCAGCAGGCCCTTGCCGAGGACAAAGGGTTGCCGGCCCGTGCCGGTCGCGTGCTGGAGTTCGGTCTCCTTGAGCCGGCCGGCCAGCCCGCACATCAGCGTGCCGAGCAGACCGATGAACACGCCGCTCATGACCCAGCCGGAGCCGGGCTTGTCCAGAATGCCCGCCAGCGACCCGCTGAGGATCGGGCCCGTCAGGGTCCCCAGCACGCACGAGATGCCGATGGCGATGCCGTAGGTGAGCGAGTAGCCGATGTAGCGGATGGCCATGCCGAACGCGGTGCCGCCGATGCCGTAGACCAGGCCCAGGGCGAACGTCCCGAGCATGGCCGTTCGCGGGGCGGTGCGTAGGACCGTTGCGAGGTCCGGGATGGTCAGCCAGGCCACCACGATCGGCGCCACGAGCCAGCAGATCGAAGCCTGGGCCAGCCAGTAGGTTTGCCAGGACCAGCCCCGCAGCTTCTGCTGGGGAGTATAGCACAGGGCGGCGGATGTCGCCCCGACGGCGTGCAGAATCGTCCCGAGGATGGGATTGGCGGCTACCTCGATCATAGAGCCTCCTGAATAAGGGTCAAAACGCCAGTAGATTAGCGTGGCCGCCCGTCCTCCGCAAGATCCAGGTTCGCGGCACCTTCGGATCGGCTGCCTTGCCGCGGATGGCTGCGGCTCGCTTGGGAGGACCGGCGCAGCGATCGGGTCTTTCGCCACGGCGCTAATGAGTTTTGACAAACAGAACCGGTAATGCAGACCCATCGAGTGCTGGGTGCCATGTCTACGCCTCGTAGACATGCTCCCTGCGAAGGACGAACATGCTTACGAGGCGTAAGCATGGCACCCGACCATGGATTGCCGAAGTTGCTCGTCAAAACTCATCAGGCTTGTGGTCGTGGCGAACGGCCGTACAATGGGCCGGTTGCGTCAAGAAGGAATACCGGTATGAGGAACAGAACATGAGAAGTCTCCTGTGCGTCACATCGATCGCCCTGATTGTTGCTGGATCTGCGGTGACCTGCGCCGCGGTACAGGTCAAATCGCCCGATGGCCATCTCGTCGCCACATTCGAAGTCCGGGATATCGGGGACGCGGGGGGCTGTCCCTGCTACCGCGTGGAGTACAAGGGCCGTCCGATCCTCGCGGAATCCCGGCTGGGACTCGATCTCGACGGGACCGTGCTGAGCGAGGGACTGGCTCTCGTGGAGAACAGGGCCAGTCGGCACGACTCGACGTGGAAGCCGGTGTGCGGCGAACGGGCTGAGATTCGCGACCACTACAACCAGGTCATCGTGGAGTTAAGAGAGACGAAGGCCCCGAACCGCATTCTTCACGTGACGTTCCGAGCCTATGACGAGGGCATCGCGTTCTGCTACACGCTGCCGAGGCAGCCGGGGATGGACAGCGTCCGGATCAAGCGGGAGACCTCCGAATTCCGCTTCCATGCGGACTACGCAACGTGGGCGACCTACTCCGCGCAGGGCCAGTATCGGAAGGTGGCCCTGAGCGAGGTCAAGCCCGGCTGCGAGCGGCCATTGGTCGTGCAGGTCGCTGAGGATCTGTACGTGGCGCTCGCGGAAGCCCGGCTGGTCGATTACGCGCGCATGAAGTTCGCGCCGCTGGAGGGAGTCCCGCACGCCCTGGAGGGCAGGCTCGACGGGGAGGTGGAATCCCCGCTGCCGCTAACGACGCCGTGGCGGGTCGTGATGGCGGCGGAGAGCCCGGGCCGGCTGCTGGAGAACAACACGATCATCCTGAACCTCAATGAGCCCTGTGCGATCCGCGACACGTCCTGGATCAAGCCGGGCAAGGTGATCCGCGAGGTGTCGCTGACGACCGCAGGCGGCAAAGCCTGCGTGGATTTCGCGGTCAAACGGGGACTGCAATACGTCGAGTACGACGCGGGCTGGTACGGGCCCGAGTCCGATCGCAACTCCGACGCCACGACGGTCACGCTCGATCCCAAGCGCAGCAAGGGGCCGCTGGATCTGCACGAGGTCATCCGCTACGCGGATGAACGGGGCATCGGGATCATCGTGTACGTGAACCACCTGGCGTTGGAGAAGCAGCTCGATGAGCTGCTGCCGCTGTACAAAGAGTGGGGCATCAAGGGCATCAAGTTCGGCTTCGTCAACGTGGGCTCGCAGGAGTGGACGCGCTGGCTGCACGACGCGATCCGCAAGTGCGCCGAGCACCGGTTCATGGTGGACGTACACGATGAGTACCGGATGACCGGCTTTTCCCGGACGTATCCGAACCTGATGACGGTCGAAGGGATTTACGGGGACGAGACCCGGCCGACGAACGATCAAACGCTTGCTTACGCCTTCACCCGGATGATCGCCGGCCAGGCGGACAATACGGTGTGCTGGAACGACCCCCGCGTGGTGCAGAACTCGACGTACGCCTATCAACTGGCCAAGCCGGTGGTGCTGTTCAGTCCGTGGCAGTTTCTGTTCTGGTACGACCGGCCGGCGGCGGTCGAGGGCACGCCGGAACTGGAATTCTACAATCACCTCCCGACCACCTGGGACGATACTCGTGTGCTTCACGGCCGGATCGGGGAGTACGCCGTGATCGCCCGCCGCAAAGGCGAGCAGTGGTTCATCGGCTGCATGAACGCCCATGAGCCGCGTGCATTCGATGTCCCGCTGGATTTCCTGGAGGCGGGCCGGCGGTACACCGCCCACATTTATACGGACGATCCGACCGTTGTGACTCGCACTCATGTCCGGATCGAGCGGCTTTCCGTCGACCGGGGCACTACGCTCCACGTGGCCCTGCCGGCCCGCGGAGGCGAGGCGATCCGGATCGAGCCGCAATGAAATAGGACAATGGGACTTATGGGACGAATGGGACGGATAGGACGCACGGCCGCACCGGGCGATGGGACGAGTCCTATACGTCCTATGGGTCCTATTCGTCCCATAGCTTTCGATTCTCACGAATTCGCATTAAGGCGTCCCGTCGATCTGCCGAGATAGGCATCGGGACGGATCCTACGGCGTCGCAGGGGAACCGTCCTGCGTTGGGCGAGCTTACGCACGACGCACGACGCACGACGCGTGAAGGAGCATCGGCATGGCCATAGCAGCCCAGGAGTGCCCGAACCGGTTCGGCGAAGGCATCATCGCATCCTACCCCGATCCGCTGAGAACCTGCATCTGGAACGCCATCGTCGAGAAGGCCACCGACGTACACCTGCACTGCGTGGCCGAGGGACTCCGCGTGCTCCACCGCGTCGATGGGATCATTCATCCCAAGGAAGTGCTCTCGCCCGCGGCAGGCCGCAAGCTGCTGAACCAATTGAAGACGGCATCGGGCCTGAATTTCGTGCGCTCGTTCACGCCGAAGGAAGGGCAGCTCATCTGGCCCGACGGCGAGATGCGATGGGAGATCCGCGTCACGCTGACTCCCGTGCGGGACCGCGAGTCCGCGCACCTGCGGCTATTGAGCATGCCGAAAGACCAGTGGGACATCGCCAATCTCGGGTTCACGATGATCGACCAGGAAAAGGTCTCCGCGGCGGTCCGCGGGCTCAGTGGGATGATCCTGGTCACCGGCGCCACCGGCTCGGGCAAGACGACGACGATGTACTGCCTGGCGTCGCTGATGGACCTGCGCACCACGACGACCTACTCCATCGAGGATCCGGTGGAATTCAGGCTTCCCTACGTGCAGCAGATCGAGGTCGATGAGCAGCACGGACTGACGATGCACGAGGGGCTGCGGACGATCCTCCGCATGGACCCCGACCTGATTCTCGTCGGCGAGATCCGGGATGAGGATTCCGCGGTGGTGGCCGCGCGTGCGGCGCTGTCCGGCCGGCTCGTCCTGGCTACCATCCACGCCCAGGACGCCGCGGGTGCCGTGGACGCGCTCCATTATCTCGGCGTGCCCTATCACGTCATCGGCAGCTCGCTGCGATTGATCATCGCCCAGAATCTGATCCGACGGCTGTGTCCCGACTGCGCCGAGCCCGTTGCACTGGGCGACGAGGACCGCGAGTTGTTCGCACAGTCGGGTTTGGAGGTCCCGGACCATCTCCTGGAGGCACGCGGCTGTCCCGACTGCTACTCCTACGGCTACGAGGGCCGCACCGGCGTCTTCGAAGTGGCCAAGGTGGATGACGAGGTGGCGACGTTCATCCGGTCCGGCGCGCATCACCGCGAGCTGACCGATTGCCTCCGCAAGAAGGGGACGCATTCGATGGCCCAGGATGGGCTTGAGAAGGCCGCTGCGGGTGTCACGAGCATGGAAGAGCTGCGCCGGGTCTGCACGTTCGGCCAGGGCATCGAGCTGATGCACCGGCGGATCGATCCTCTGTCGCTGGAGATCGCGCAACTCAGTCGTTGAAGCGTCCTGAAGGCTTCACATGTCCCGGCAGAGATGATGCGTGGCGCGCACCCTCCCGATCCGCCACCCTGTTGCGGCCACGCCCCTTCGCGGCGGGCGACGGCGTCCCATCGGCCGCCCTTTCGGAGAGTAGGGCTTTTCCTCGGATGATGTAAGTGTCGTCCCTATTGGATCGGGGCGATCTGTCGGCTCTGATTAAGACTGTTTGGGGTGCTGTTGATATCCTGCGAACGGCAGAGATGCCTTGCTCGTAAGAATGTCGATTGGCAATTGACAGAGATGATGAGAAATCTTTCGCTACGGAGCAAGTTATGGCGAAGAAAGAAACTCGTAAGACGACAGGTACCGGCGGCAGACGCGGCCAGTCCGCGAAGGGCGAGCGTAAGGAGTCCTCTCGCGGCGAAGAAACCATGGGCTCAGGGGGAACGGCGACCGCTACTCTTTCCATTACGCACGAGCAGATCGCGGATCGAGCAAGGCAGATCTGGGAACAACGCGGATGTCCGGCAGGGGAAGATGAGCGGAACTGGCGTGAGGCCGAGAGGCAGTTGCGAGAGGAATCGGGGGGCGAGTAGCTCGTCGGCCGTGGGGAGTTTGAAGTGTGAAGTTTGAAGTCGGAGCGTGCCTGCCGCACTTCGAGCCTCAAACTTGAGACGGAGACCAGAGGTTCCCATGAACATTGCCGACAGGCTCCGCGAGCTGAGCAAAAACCTCTACTGGGCCTGGCATCCGGAGTTCATCCGCGTGTTTCGGGATATCCAGCCGGACCTGTGGCGCGAGGTGAACCACAATCCCGTCGAGTTCCTCCAGCGACTTGCGGAGGAGGCCGTCGAGGACAAGTACCGCGACCCCCGGATGGGTAACCGGCTCACGCAGGCTTTTCGCACGCTGCAAAGCTACCTGGAAGCCAGCGAGGTCTGGGGGGTCTGGCACGCCGGACCATTGCGGGCTTACCCGGTCGCGTATTTCTCCGCCGAGTTCGGGCTGCACGAGTCGCTGCCGATCTACTCGGGCGGTTTGGGCGTTCTCGCGGGCGATCATCTCAAGGCGGCCTCGGATCTCGGCATCCCCATGGTGGGCGTCGGGCTGGCCTACGCCTACGGCTACTTCGACCAGTCCCTCGACGCCGACGGCTGGCAGCAGGAGCACTACTTCTCTTCGAATGAAGCAATTCTTCCGCTCGAGCCCATCCTGAACCAGTACGGTCAGCCCGTGCGGATCGCGGTGCAGACGGAGTCCTACGGGATTTGGGTGGGCATCTGGCAGGTCCGCGTCGGGCGCAACCTGCTGCTGTTGCTCGATACGAACGTCGAGGGCAACTCCGATGAGGACCGGGCCTTGACGAGCCGGCTCTACGGCGGCGATCGTCGTACCCGCATCCGCCAGGAGTTGATCCTTGGGGTCGGCGGGATGCTCGCCCTGCAGCAGATGGGCGTGCGACCCAGCGTGATCCACCTGAACGAAGGACACAGCGCCTTTGCGATCCTCGAACTGGCTCGCATGCTCATGGAGCGGGACGGCCAAACGTTCGACAACGTCCGCGAGCTGACCACGGGCATGACGGTCTTCACGACGCACACGGCGGTCCCGGCCGGTCACGATGTCTTCGAGCCGGCTCTCGTCGAGCAGACCCTCGCGCCCCTGCGGCGCCAGTTGGGGCTCTCGCAGGAGCAGTTGATGGCCCTCGGGCGGGTCGATCCCAACAACAACGCGGAATACTTCTCGATGACGGTCCTCGGCTTTCGGATGTCCCGCTATCGCAACGCCGTCTCGGCTCTGCACGCCCGCATCACCAAGGCGATCTGGCATAGCTTCTGGCCCGGGATTCCGCAGCATCAGATTCCGATCAACTTCATCACCAACGGCGTCCACGTGGACACCTGGCTGGCCGAGCCCATGGCGGACCTGTTCAACAAGCACCTGGGTCCCAACTGGCGGGAGGGCATGGACGACCCGCGCATCTGGGCCGGCGTCGAGGAGATGGACGACCTGGAGCTTTGGGAGAAGGACCAGGAACTCCGCGCCCACCTCGTGGAATACGTGGATCGCAGCATCCAGCGACAGGACCGGGCCCGGACCGGGGAGGAATTCAGCGACTACGCTCAGCAGGCCAGGCTCGACCCGAACGCTTTGACCATCGGTATTGCCCGCCGATTCGCGGCGTACAAGCGCATGGACCTTCTGTTCCGGGACCCCGCCCGCCTGGACCGGCTGGTCAACAATCCCCAGCGAAAGGTCCAGTTCATCTACGCCGGCAAGGCCCATCCGCAGGACGAGCGGGGCAAGCACCTGATCCAGACGGTCTTTCGATTCACCCGCGATCCGCGGTTCGTCGGGAAGGTGGTGTTCCTCGAAAACTACGACATCAACGTTGCCCGCCACCTGGTTCAGGGCGTGGACGCCTGGCTCAACGTCCCGAGGCGGCCCCTGGAGGCCTCCGGCACCAGCGGCCAGAAGGTCGCCGTCAACGGCGGGCTGAACATCTCCACGCTCGACGGCTGGTGGGCCCAGGCCTACGACGGCATCAACGGCTTCGCCATCGGTCACGGCAGCGAACACTCCAACCTGGAGCACCAGGACCACGTGGATATCCAGGCGCTGTACGATGTTCTCGAAAACGAGGTCGTGCCGCTCTTCTACGATCGGGACTCCGACGGCGTCCCCCACGGCTGGATCGCCCGGCAGAAGCACGCGCTTCGCACGCTGATCTGGCGATTCAGCGCCCGGCGCATGATCGTCGATTACACGCTCGGCTGTTACCTGCCCGCGGCGGGGGGGCTGACCTCGTCTCTGCGGGTGGATGCCCGCCTGCTCAGCGACGCCTTCAACCAGACGCAGCCCGCCCAGCATCCCCGACCCGCCGCACGAGCGAGATGATGGAAATTTGATGGTTGATTGTTGATTTGAGGAAGTGCGGTCATCGACTCGTAGCGCCCCTCAACCATGAATGGGCCGGGAAGACTACACCGTCCACTCCAATCCGATGTGCGTCATACGTCGGGTACGACCTGTTTGGAGTTCCGCGTTTACGTGGGTCAAAGCAGTCCGGCCGGCCTTTGAAATCCCGAGGTTTGAGAAGAGGAGCCGGCTGTGCCGGAGGACGTTTGGATCCGCCTGAAGGCGGACTCCAAACAGATCAGCCGATCACCTGGTTCGCGTGGACGGTGCATTATGAAGCATCCACAACAGGAACGATCATTGCCAAACCAGCGGAGGAATGGGTAGGATTTGAACCATGAACCTACCTGCATATGTGAATGGTGTGCCGAACCTCTGTGGCTCGGAAGTGGCGATTGCCGAAGCGGTATCGCGAGCGGCTCCCCCGCAGGGTGAAAGCCGGATCGACTGGGGGCTTGTCAAAAGTGCGTACGCGATCGCGCTGCACATGCACCAGCCGCTGATTCCTAATCCCGACCAGGAATTGGGGCGAGCCGAGATCGTCAGCAATCTCAAGTACATGATGGACCACCCGAACGTGGGCGACAACCACAATGCCGCGGTCTTTCACTGGTGCTACAAGCGGATGGGGGAGTTCATCCCCAGGCTCATTGCCGAGGGCAAGCAGCCTCGCGTGATGCTCGACTACTCCGGCACGCTGCTCCACGGCCTGCACGCAATGGGCCTGCACGACGTCTTCGACAGCCTGCGGATCATTACGTGCGATCCACGGTATCGCCACTGCGTCGAATGGCTCGGCAGCGCCTGGGGCCATCCGGTGGCGCCCTCGACCCCCGTGCAGGACTACCGGTTGCACGTCCAGGCCTGGCGGCATTTCTTCGCGGCCCTCTTCGGTGTCGAGGCCTTGGCCAGAGTGCAGGGATTTTCGCCCGCCGAGATGGCCCTGCCGAACCATCCCGATGTCTTCTACGAGTTCGTCCGCACGCTCAAGGACAACGGCTACCGCTGGCTGATCGTGCAGGAGCACACGGTCGAGCACGTCGAGGACGGCCGGCGGCTCGAATATCCGCATCGGCCGCACAGACTGGTCGCGAGGAACTCCCGAGGCGAGACGCTGGCTATCACCGCCATCATCAAGACCCAGGG
>Ga0209347_1006171_pt1 | contig 10801 bp, 8 predicted proteins | sample AutmiccommuBRH23_FD_187382 | JGI IMG/M metagenome (GOLD analysis project Ga0209347, IMG submission 187382) | Deep subsurface microbial communities from Mt. Terri, Switzerland - Autotrophic microbial communities BRH/23 (SPAdes) (version 2) | ecosystem: Environmental > Aquatic > Deep subsurface >...
ACATAATCCTGTTTTTTTTACCTCTCATAGGCTGAAGTATAGAATAGATTGTGTTAAAGTAAAATTACCAATAAGATAATGAGAAGTAATAGCGATATGCCACCAATATAAATGGCAGGTTCGTTCTGTACTGTTTCCTTGATCTCTTTGAGCTCACTTTTCAGTTCACTTTTTTCCGATGCGGTCAGTTCAGATTTGTCCATTTCACGAATCTCCGTCACACGCTCTTTCAGCGCATTCACTTCTTCGGTGGTTAATGTGGCTTCCGTAGCAACGTTTTCGTTTGATGCACTATTTGCTGCAAAAGTCGGTGCTGCACCCAGCGAAAATATCGCCAGCAGTGCAAAAAAGATTGTTTTTTTCATCTTAGGTTTTTTTTAATTATCATTATTCTCAATTAAACGCTGAGTCTCTTAAATGCTAAACAATAAAGGCAACGATCACCCACATTGAATGGATTGATGTCAATATCACGATGGTAAAGGTAGTGACGACTCCTCTCAAAAAGTTTACATATGGCTGTGAAAAAGTTATATATTTTACAGATTATATTTCAATGATGGAAGCTGTAACATTTTCGGAACAAACAGGTTGGCAAGGAATATTTATCGGAATAAAAAGTTAAGATCACAACTATAATTCCCGTAGAGTGTTTAAAGTAGATTAAACAGATAACACAGAGATAAGGATAGAGAATCTGTGCACCATTATCACGCCCTATTTTTCCTGATAAAATAACTTCTGCCTGATCGCGTACAGTTTTCTAAATAAGAAAATGAAAATCTATATCAAATACATGGTTAGCCTTCGCTGCAAAATGATGGTGAAAGAAGAGCTGAAAAAGCTTGGACTTCATTTCATCGTGGTTGATCTGGGAGAAGTGGAGATCATGGAAGAGCTGACCGAAAGTCAGCGCGATGCCCTGAAAGCTGCATTGTATGATTCAGGCCTTGAATTGATGGACAATAAACGGGCTGTGCTGATTGAGAAAATCAAAAATGTGATTGTGGAAATGGTCCATTATGCAGATGAACTACCCAAAATAAATTATTCCAATTATATCAGTGAGAAATTGCATTATGACTATACTTATCTCTCCAACTTGTTTTCAGAAGTAAAAGGGGTGACTATTCAGCAATTTATCATTCTTCATAAAATAGAACGGGTGAAAGAATTGTTACTCTACGAAGAGCTAAATCTCACCGAAATTTCGTACCAGTTACAATATAGCAGCGTATCTCATTTATCCAATCAGTTTAAGAAAGTGACAGGACTTACCCCTTCACAATTCAAATTGTTAAAGAACAGACATCGAGACCCTATTGAAGAAATCTGAGTAAAAAGAGCAAAACAAAAAATGGAACAACAAGAATTTCAATATGCCCGTAGTCTGATAGAAGCCAGTCTGGACCCATTGGTAACCATCAGTACAGAAGGGAAAATTATGGATATGAACAGTGCCACTGCACATATCATTGGCCTGTCGCGGGATGAGATCACCGACAGCAATTTTTTCGATTATTTTACCGAGCCCCAAAAAGCACGGGAGATCTATCAGGCGGTATTTGAGAAAGGCTCTGTGGCCGATTATCCACTTACTTTACGGCATATTTCGGGCAAACTGACCGATGTCCTGTTCAATGGATCTGTTTTCAGGGATAACAGCGGGCATGTATTGGGTGTGGTGATTGTGGCACGTGATATCACCGATCAGAAACGCAAAGCCAGGGAGCTGACAGAAGCCAAGGAGCTGGCAGAGAAGGCAAATGAACAGGCACAGGTCGCGAAACAAAATGCCCAGCTGGCCACCCGGAAAGCTGAAGAGGCGGTGAAAGCCAAGCAACAATTTCTCTCGAACATGAGTCATGAGATACGAACTCCGATGAATGCCATTATCGGATTCACGAAAGTGCTGCTGAAAACCGAACTGAACGCAAGGCAAAAAGAATACCTCACTGCCATCAAAATGAGTGGTGACGCGCTTATCGTACTGATCAACGATATCCTCGACCTGGCAAAGGTAGATGCCGGCAAAATGACTTTCGAGCAAATACCTTTCAGACCCGGGTTGTCCCTCTCAGCCATGTTACATCTGTTCAAACAAAAGATACTGGAAAAAAATCTGAGACTGGATGTGGAGTACGATGAGACGATTCCCGATGTGCTGTTGGGTGATCCGGTACGATTGCATCAGATCATTCTGAACCTGGTAAGCAATGCCATCAAATTCACCAACGACGGGGGTATAAAAGTGTGCGTGAAAAAGGTGGCGGAAAAAGAAGATTATATAACCCTCCGGTTTTCGGTATCTGATACAGGAATTGGCATTGATAAAGACAAACTCGGAAAAATCTTTGAGAACTTTCAGCAGGGTTCGAGCGAGAGTTCGAGACTCTACGGAGGAACAGGTCTGGGATTAGCTATTGCAAAGAAACTTATTGACTCACAGGGCGGTGACATTTGGGTAGAAAGCGAGATCAACAAAGGTTCAACTTTCAGTTTCACCCTCGATTTCTTGAAAACGGACATGATGCCGGATGCCGAGATTGAATTGATGGAGCTGCACAGCGAAATAAAGAAAATTAAAGTCCTGGTGGCAGAGGATGTGCCGCTGAATCAGCTGCTCATGAAAACAATTCTCGATGAATTTGGCTTTGAATGCGATATTGCCGAGAATGGGAAAATAGCGGTTGAAAAACTGAAAGTGAATAGCTACGATGTTGTGTTGATGGACCTGCAGATGCCCGAGATGAATGGTTTTGAAGCAACGGCAACTATCCGTAACCGGTTGCAATTGAGGATACCGGTCATTGCGCTTACTGCCGATGTGACCACTGTCGATCTGGCCAAATGCACGGCAGTGGGTATGAACGACTATATTGCCAAGCCGGTGGACGAACGACTGCTCTATAGTAAAATAGTGAACCTGGTAAAACAATCATTGTCTTCGGGGGAACAAAATAAAGAGGGTGATTACACGGAAACAAAGGGCAAATGCACCGATTTGGTGTATCTGATGCAACGAACAAAATCGAACCCTGCCTTGATGATGGAGATGATTTCGCTTTACCTGGAACAAACACCTCCACTGGTAGATGCCATGAAGCAAGGCATGAAAAATAAAGACTGGGATGCCCTTTATTCAGCCATACATAAGATGATACCCAGTTTCTCGATTATGGGTATCAATCACGATTTTGAAATTATGGCCAAGAAAGTGCAGGAATTTGCCAGCTCACAGCAACAAACCAATGGGATTTCTGAACTGGTTCTTCAGCTGGAGAATGTTTGTATGCAAGCTTGTAGAGAACTGGAGGCTGAATACCAGGTTTTAAAAAAAATATAAGTATGCAACGAGCATGAGCATACAAATTCAACTATGCGGATAATAATCTGACGCGCACATTTCATGCGATTATATTTTATTCTTTAACATTAAGGTCGTATGGAACTCGCAATGATCATGTTCTTGAGTGAATTCATGTTCATGCTCGTTTCATAGGATAATAACGATAATCATTATATGCAAAATAAGATAAGACTTTTTCTGGTGGACGACGATGTGGTCTTTCTCCGTTTGCTCGAGATTCAGTTTCTTGAACATGGTGAATTTGAGATTGAAACGTACACTACAGGTGAGCAATGTGTCGAAAACCTGTCACACAAACCGGATCTGATTATTCTCGATTATCTGTTTGACCATTTTGGCAGGAAAGTGATGAACGGCATCGAAACATTGGATGAAATAAAGTCCTGTAATCCCGAACTACCGGTGATCATGCTTTCGGAACAGGATAAGATTGAAGTGGCTATCGACTGTATGCATCATGCAGCTTATGATTATGTGGTGAAGAGCGAAACGGCTTTTGTTCGGTTGCAGAAAATCATTACCCGCCTTTTCGAAACCAGAAAACTGGAAAAACAACTGACCTGGTACATGGAGCGAATGTGAGAAATCAGTAAACTATGTAACATATTTGGTCATTGATGTAAACTCTTTTCGTCCGGTTCATTTATCTTTGTAATACAACACTCTTTCATTTATTGGATTAAAACAGCGTACTATGCATTCAATGGAAAAAACAGATTTAGAAAAATCAAAATCGCACATTATTGTCGAAATTATAGAATATATGCCCAATGCTGTACTCAGTAAAACCATCATTAAAAAATTATCGGGTAATATAACGGTCACCTCTTTTGATGCCGGTGAAGAATTAGCGGAAAAAATATCTCCGTTCGATACCTATATCCAGATCATTGACGGTGCTGCCGAACTGACGATTGACAAAAAAAAGTTTAAACTGAACTTAGGCGACGGCATCATTATTCCGGCACATGCCCGGCATCGTTTCGATGCCAATGAGCAATTCAAAATGATAGCCACCGTAATCAAAAGCGGGTACGAAGATTAATTTATTTGCCAATTGAACATTCTTTTTTAATACATAGTCATTTATTTTATACATTCGTTACAGCACGAGCCGGTCACCCCAGACCGGCTCGTGCTGTGGTGTAAAAACGTGAATGTAGTAACATATTTGCATAAATGTGTAACGACATCGGTTGCGATTTTTTTTAATCATGCTGTTCTTCTCTTTGAATCAGTGAAATATGTAATAATCAAGGCGGGAGATGTAACACAAGTATTCGGAAGATAACGCATCTTTGTTGCTTTCGTATTTCTGTTTGAATCACCATTAAATTAAACAATATTTACTTAATAAAATAATAATCAAATGAAAGAAAAAAAAATTCTGCTTACAGTAAAGAATCTTTTTGGGCCGAAGCGCAGAAGATATTCCGGCTTATTACATATGAGCTTTATCTTTATACTATTTACACTGTTTTTCTTGCAATGTGATAAAGATGATTACGCGGGCGAGGTGGAAGGTATTTGTCCTGAAGTGATTACAACTGATCCGGTAAACGGTGCTGCCAATGTTATAACCAACAAGGTTATAACGGCTACATTCAACGAGCCAATGGAATCAGCCTCCATCCACATAGGTACATTTTTTGTGAAGAATGGAACCAACCTTGTTCCCGGTGAGGTGACCTATAGCGGATCAACGGCCACGTTTACACCTGCTTCTTTACTCGAAGCCAATACAGTTTATACAGCAACAGTCACACGTGGGGCGATGGACCCGATGAGAAACTTTATGCGAAATGACACAACCTGGAGTTTTAATACCGGTAGTATCCCCAGCGTGATACTGACAGATCCTGTGGCGGGCGCTTCAGATGTTGCACTGAATAAAGCGGTTACAGCCGACTTTAGTACGGTGATGGATGCAGCTACGGTGAACACAACATCCTTTTTGTTGAAACAGGGGACAGCCGCTGTTGCAGGAGCTGTTACTTATCTGGGATCGAGAGCTACTTTCACATCCACACTTCCTTTATTACCCAATAAAGTGTACACGGCAACCATCACCAATAGTGTGGAAGATGTAGCCGGTAACGCGATGAAAAATGACACAACCTGGAGTTTTGCTACCGGTTCACTTCTGTTTGTGACAGTTACCGATCCGTTGAATGAGGCCATCAATATCCCAATCGATCAAAAGGTGAAAGCTACGTTTAACAAAATCATGAATCCGGCAACTATCACCAATTCAACATTTACACTTATGCGTGGAACGGCTCAGGTAGCGGGTACAGTGAGCTACAGTGGTTATACGGCAGTATTTACACCGCTGACGAATCTGTTACCGGGTACGGAATATACAGCTACGATTACTACCGGTTCTCTGGATTTGACAGGTAATTCGCTGGCTGCCAATTATACCTGGAAATTTACTACTGCTGCTGCACAGTTCACCGTAGGCTTATCTTCCAGTCCGTTGGCAGGTGGAACCACTACCGGTGGCGGACTGTTCAATGCAGGCGCATCAGTGACAGCCCTTGCAGTACCCAATATGGGTTATTCGTTTCTCAACTGGACTGAGAATGGTGTGAGCGTATCCATAGTGGATAGGTATACTTTTATGGTAAACGCCAACAGAACATTGGAGGCTAACTTTACCCTTGATCCGGTCGGCCCGTCAGGTCCGCTTGGTATCAATCTGGGTTCGGCAGCTGACTTTGTCATTCTTGCCGGTGCAGGAGTGACCAATACAGGAGCAACGACCCGTCTTACGGGTGACGTGGGTTCTTTCCCTACCGCTACTATCGCCGGACTTACCAATGCCAATGTAATCGGCACACTCTACACGGTAGCCAGTCCGATAGTGGGAACTGCCAAGACAGATCTTACCACCGCCTTCAATGATGCACAGTCACGATCCGTAAATACCATCTCTTTGCCCGGACAACTGGGCGGACTGACACTCGCCCCCGGATTGTATGTGAATGCATCCACCAGCGGTATCTCAGGAACTGGAGCCAACGGTATCCTGACACTTGATGCAGGCGGCAATCCGAATGCAGTATGGATCTTTCAGATGGGCTCAACACTGATTACCGCACCCGGTACCAGTATTGTTCTTGCGGGTGGCGCACAGGCCAAGAACATTTACTGGTCAGTAGGCTCATCGGCCACATTGGGTACCAACTCCATGTTCTACGGGAATATCCTGGCTGATCAATCCATAACGATAACTACCGGTGCCACATTGATTGGCCGTGCGCTTACAAGAGTAGCGGCAGTCACCCTGGATACCAATGTCGTAACCAAACCTTAGCTAATCATATCAGAATGAGCCTGATCCATACGGGTCAGGTTTATACTGACTAAAAAGAGAAACAGATGAAAAATAATAATAATAATAATTACAACCATATGAAACCCATGTTACGAAAAATATTATTCGTGTTGCTGTTGGTGACCGGTATAGTCTCAACCATCATGGCACAGGAAGTGCAAAGAACGCAACCTAAATTCTGGATAGGATTTACGGGTGCAGCCAATTACAATATGTACACCGGTACTACCCAGAAACTGAATGAATCATTGATGGCTCCTTCTGCCTTTCATGATGGATCAGGGTTTGGAGGATTCGGTGCTGTACTGTTGGAGTACCGTCCTACACCTGTGATCGGTCTTATGCTTAACCTGGGTTATGATAACCGTGGAGGAACTTTTGATCAGGTGGAGTCACCCTGTAATTGCCCTGAGGATTTAAAAACCGGACTGAGTTATGCCACTATCCAACCCAGTATTCGTATCTCACCTTTCGGCCCTGATTTTTATGTTTTCCTGGGTGGATCCTATAATCAAAATCTGAACAAGTCATTCACCTATACATTCGATCAGGACAACGGTGATATGTTTAACACTGCTGAAGGTGACTTTAGCAACATCCGCAAGAATCTGTTTTCGGCTCATGTGGGCGTTGGTTATGATATACAGTTGGCATCCGCTGATAGTCGCACACAGGTAGCTTTGTCACCGTTTATCTCGTATCATCCATACTTCGGACAGGAACCACGCGATATCGAAAGCTGGTCAATCTCGACCGTCCGTGTGGGTATGGCATTCAAATTCGGCAGAGGAGCCGTAAACAAAAGAATGGAAAGAGCAGATTCTCCTTTGTATAATCCCATTAACCCGGTTGTTGAGAGTGATGTGAAATTCAGTGCCCGTGCACCGCTTACAAACCCGGTGAAACGCACCATCAATGAAACCTTTCCGCTTCGTAATTACCTGTTTTTTGAAGAAGGTTCAACTGCTATTCCCAACCGATATGTGAAGTTGAATAAAGAGCAGGCAAAACAATTTGATACGGAGAGTCTTCGTGATGCAGAATTTAAAAATCAGTCGGATCGTTCGGAAAGACAAATGGAAGTATACTACAATATACTGAATATTTTAGGTCATAGAATGCTTCAGAACCCATCTGCACAGATTTCACTGATCGGTGCTTCAGCCGGTAATGGAGCCCCATTGGGAAAAGAATATGCCGAATCGGTAAAACGTTACCTGACAGATGCTTTTGGGATACAAAGTACAAGAATTACTACTGAAGGGAAAGATCAACCAAACAATCCTTCTGAATCACCGGGTGGGGTGAACTTTCTGCCATTACTTCGTGCCGGCGACCGCCGAGTAGAGATGGTGAGTAAATCTGTTGATCTGATGACACCGCTGCAGATTACCGCAGTTCAGGAAAATTCGTTGGATAGCCGCGTACTTTTTACAACTACTTCTGAGAAAAATCAACCCCTCAAATCCTGGAACGTACAACTGACTGATGAAAATGGGAAAACACAAAATTACGGTCCTTATACCGGAGTACAGGAAAGTGTGTTGGGTAACACGATTCTTGGTGCTCGCAACAACGGTAAATACAAGGTCGTGATGAACGGACTGACCTGGGAAGGTGCTGCAGTAAAGAGGGAGACGACACTGAATTTGTTTCGCAGTCCCGAATTGAGGGAAGAAGAATCGTTGCGTTACAGCATCCTGTTCGATTTCGACGAGTCAAATACCGTGGCTACCTATGAGAAGTTTCTGTCAGATGTTGTTGCTCCCCGAATAGAGGATAATAGTAAAGTGATCATTCATGGTCATACCGATATTATCGGCAGTGAAGCATATAACATGCAATTATCGGAACAAAGAGCAAATGAGACAGAACGTATTTTATCGAAGGCAGTCAAGAGATCCGGTAAGAACAGTGTGGATTTCGAAACACATGCCTACGGTATGGATACCGATAGGGCACCTTTCAACAATAAACTTCCGGAAGAACGGTTCTATAACCGTACCGTAATTATTGATATTGAAAAGATGAAATAGGTAGGAGTTTCTCAATGAACACTGTATAAATGGCCCCCATAAAAAAATTAAATTTTATGGGGGTTATTTTTTTGCTTCGTTCGAGATGAAGAGTGAAAAATCTGATAATTCAATATCTGACTATTCTGTCGTGATGACCAGTTCTTTTCCCTGTTTTAGCTGATCATGCGTGATAAACCATCCGTTAATCGGTTCATCGCCATATTGGATCTGTTGGATCTGCTTCCCGTTACCTTCCTTTCTGATGGTAAAAGTAGTCTTTTCATCGATCCGGAACTCCACTTTATCGAACAGGGGAACTGAGACGATGTATTCCGGGTCGGCCGGTGAATAGGTGTAGAGCCCGATCGCGTTGAATACATACCAGGCCGACATCTCACCGGCATCGTCCATCCCTGCATAGGCCAGCTTGTCGGCTCCCATATCATAGAAACGGCCCATGATGCTGTCGAGCACCGATTGTGCCTTCTCCTGTTTGCCGATAAAATAATAGGTATAGGGTATCGAGTGGGAGGGTTGGTTGCCATGGCAGTAATTCCCGATGAATCCGGTCATATTGTGCGCCTCATAGCCCCGCCATGGTTCGGTGAAGAGCGAGTCGAGCTTCTGCTCCACCGCCTTGTGATCCGGGTAGAGGGCAATCATGCCTTCCGGGTCGTGGGGAGCAAAGAAGAGCGAGTTCCAGGCGTTGGCTTCCCGGTACATATAGGCGAAATAGGGGTAGTAGGAGTCGAAATCCTTGATCCAGCTGCCGTCGTCAATCTTACCCCGCCAGAAACCCGTCGAAGGGTCGAACAGGTTCTTGTAATTTCCGGCGTGACGCATCAGCAGGTCATGATTCTCCTGATCCCCCAGCTCTTTCGCAATCAATGCTGTCGCGTAGTCGTCATAAGCATACTCCACCGTCTTGGTGACCGCCGCCTTGTACTCATCCCATGTGGGCACGTTGGTGGTATCTTTCTCGGCAATCCATCCTCTTTCCAGGTACTCATCGAGGTAAGGCCTGCCACCCCTGCCGGGCACGGTGGCATTCTTCAGCAGCAGGGCATAGGCACGTTGCAGATCGAACCCGGTGATGCCGCGCAGGTAACTGCCGGCCACAAACACAGAAGCATGGTCGCCATGGAAGAAGGTGGGCATATATCCGCCTCTTTTCTCGCCCTTGTCGGTGATCGATTTGATGATGTCCGTCGTGACATCCGGAGAGATCATCCCCAGCAATACGAGCTTGTTACGGTAGTCGTCCCAGAACGAGGGATTGGTATAATAGCGGAACCCTTCATTCACCACATTACCCCGTTCGTCGGTGAAGTCACCGTTTACATCGCTGCGTAACGCCGGCCACAGAAAAGAACGGTAGAGGGTGGAATAAAAGAGGCCCTTTTCCCGTTCGGAACCTCCCGTTACTTTGATCCTTGAGAGTAGTCTTTCCCACGTCTCATCGGCTTCGGCACGCACCTGTACGAAGCTTTTGTCAGTCATCTCCTGCTCCAGGTTCATCCTTGCATTCTCAATGCTGACAAAGGAAAAGCCGATCTTCAGTTCCAGCGGTTCGTTTTTGCCATTTTCCCCAAAGTGAACCACCGATACCTCATGCTGGTCATTTTTGAGCTGGTCAATAGCTTCAATCGGATAGTTGGCCACCGCATAGAAATAAATTTTACCTTCGGCATCCTGGAAACCGGTGAACACGTTATCGCCCGCTTTTTGAATGGCCCATTCCCTGACACGATTGTTGGTCCGTGTCATGTCGGCAACCAAGCTTTTCGGACTGTTGTCAAAGAAGCTGTACCGGTGATAACCGCAGCGAAGCGTGGAAGTGAGCTCCGCATTGATCCCGTATCGCTCCAGAAATACCCGGTAGTAGCCCGGGCTGGCCGATTCCTTCTGATGGCTGAACCCCGAGGCATAATCACCCGGATTCACCTCGCCGGTGACAGGTAATACCGGCAGATGAAGCAGGTTCCAGTGACCCTTGTTGGTGTGGGCAAACCCGTAGATGACCGTATCTTCGTACTGATAACCGGCGCCACTCCTGAACTGCGTCACCGGGCT